>Ga0114974_10003512_pt1 | contig 11790 bp, 8 predicted proteins | sample S_130206_EF_Meta_FD_87318 | JGI IMG/M metagenome (GOLD analysis project Ga0114974, IMG submission 87318) | Freshwater microbial communities from Lake Simoncouche, Canada to study carbon cycling - S_130206_EF_MetaG | ecosystem: Environmental > Aquatic > Freshwater > Lake | place: Lake...
CGGATCTGCAGTGGCCCAGGCCTTGCGATCCGCAGGCTGCAGCCGGCGCATGAGCCAGGCGGAGTACTCGGTATATGACAGCGCCTTTTCCAGCGGCAAATCGCTGTCCCAAACCGAATGCAGGTTGGTGTCCTTGCTGAACCAGCGCACCCGCAGATCGTTGCCGCCCTTGTCGGTGCCATTGCCGGCGTGCAGCGGCTGCTGCAGGTCGGCAATGATGTGCACAGCAAAACGCAGTGCCAGTTGCTGCTGTTCGCGACTTGCCTTGGGATCGCGCAAGGTGGCGGCAAACTGCTGCAGCGCCGTCACGCTGTCACCCTCAGGTGGTGCTCCGACCTCGGCATAGGTTTTGCCGGCCGGCACCGTAACGTAATGCCAGGGCGAGGCGGTCTTCTGCCAGAACAGCGCCGGATTTGAGCGCATTTCGTCAGCCCAGGTGGAGGCTTCAGCCAGATCTTCGACACCCAAGATGCGCTGGACCGCTGCTGCGGTCTTGGGCGCGAGGTGCTGCTGAGCAATCTGTCCGGTAACCCGATGCCCCAGCGGGCCCCAGGCCAAGGCAGGTGAGCAGCAGCACAGCAAAGCGAGCGTAAGGGCCAGACGCATAGGAACTCCGGTTGTAGGCAAGGGCCGCGTGGCAGAGGATAGCGCCAGTCCGTGACACACAGGAGGCTTCATGAACGGCAAGCTGACCACCCTTTGCACCACCCTGCTCTGGCTCACCTGCGCAGTCGCCGCGGCCGATGACGGCACCACGCTGTTACGCGTCGATCATTACGTGCAGGTCAAATCCACCGCTCCGGCCATGCCGGGGCAGGACGCGCAGCTTTATGTACGTGAAGTGGTTCTGGCAGGCACTGCGCTGCGCCATCGCGCCGACCCCAAGGGCGTTCTGCTGTTTGTGCACGGCGCGGGCACACCTGCAGAGGTTGCCTTTGATACGCCCATCGCCGGCTACAGCTGGATGGAATATCTGGCACGAGCCGGCTACGACGTGTTCTCGGTCGACATGACCGGATACGGACGCTCCACGCGGCCCTCGCCCATGAACGACCCTTGCAACATGGGCCTGGCTGCGCAGCCACCCTATGTACCGACTTTGTTGCGCGCACCCTGTGCACCAGCACGTACACAGCCCATTACCACGATGGAATCGGACTGGCATGACATAGACGCTGTGGTCGATCACCTGCGAGCACTGCGTCAAGTAGACAAACTGTCTTTACTGGCCTGGTCGCAAGGCGGCCCGCGTGTCGGCGGCTATACCGCACGCAATCCAGGCAAGGTTCATACGCTGGTGGTGTTGGCTCCGGCTTATAACCGCAGCACACCAGACCAGGCTCCTGTGCCGCTGCCCACCTCGACGGGCCCGCTCACCGTGCAGTCACAAGTGGAATTTCAGGCCAACTGGGATCGGCAAGTCGGCTGCAGCAATCAATATGACCCGGCTGTCAGCCCCGTGATCTGGGCCGATCTGGCTGCATCAGATCCGGTGGGCTCAACCTGGGGAACCGGCGTGCGGCGCGCACCGCAGGTGCCAACCTGGGGCTTTGGACCGGCCACTGTGGGCAAGATGCAAACGCCATTTCTAATGCTGGTGGGCAGTCACGACAAGCAGGTACTGCCCGAGCGCGTACGCGAGTTGCAGAAGGATTTGGGCTCGAAGCAGAAGCTAGTAATTGAACTGGCCTGCAGCTCCCACAACGCCATGTGGGAGCGTAACCGGCAGTTGCTGTTCAAGGCATCACTGGACTGGCTGCGAGACGGCAGTGTGAACGGTCAGTCCAGCGGCGACTTGAAACTGGGCAACTGAGCCGCTTATTGAAGACCGAAGGCGAGCACCGCGTTACCCGTGGTGCCGCCCATCACGCCAAAGCCAGAGCCCACGTATACGCGCCCACCCACCACCACCGCGCCACCGGATGAAATGGAGCCGCCGCGAGTAGGCACACCGTTCACCGCATCAAAGCTGCGGCGCGTGTCGTATTGCCACAGCACACTGCCCTTGTCGGTAGATAACGCACTGAGCTTGCCGTCTGAGCCCCCGACAAACACCACACCAGGTATGGCTGTGGTGGCAGCGGCGTTGTTGACAGTCTCGCCCTCGGCAGCCAGCGGCGTGTACCACAAGCGCTCGCCGTCCTGAGTGCGCATCGCAGCCACACCACCACCGGTCAAGCCAAAGTAGCTGGCCTGCTCGCCTATCGCGCCACCCCACAACACACCGGTACCGCGAGCCGCACGACCCGTGCTGCTGCCGGCAGGACTGTCGCCGACGACCGCACCGGTCAGGTTGCGACGCCACAGCAGCGCGCCGTCGTGATCCGGATCCAAGGCAAGGATGTCACCCGGCTTAGTCGACACCAGCAGTTGCTCGCGGCCTTCTACCTTGCGCAGCACCACAGAGGCCGGGATATCCCAGTCAGGCCCCTGTACCTGCGGACAATTGTTGATCGGCGCGCTCACCGGGCAGCCGACCAGGAACGCATCATTGCGAAACACCTGATGGGTCCAGAGCGTGCGGCCCGTGTCCATATCAACGGCCATGACCGAATCTGAGGTCGGTGCCGCAGGAAACGTACTGGCATCGCCAGTACCGAAATAAACACGTCGACGTGCAGCATCGACAGTGGGCGTATTCCACACCGGGCCACCGGCAGGACCAAAACGCATGGTGCCTGCAGCATTAGGACCCAAGGCCTGCGGTTCGCCAGGGATAGCCTGTGCGCGCCAGCGCAACTTACCGGTGGTTGCATCGAGCGCCACGACAGCGCCAATGGCTTTGCAGCAGGGGTAATCGGCAGTGGCTGCCGCAATGCCCTCCCACATCGATACCGGCACATACAAGCGTCCATCGTGCACTGCAGGCGCCGCTGTGATGCGCTGGCTATAGTGCTTGCCGACGTTGCGTGACCACAGCAACTTGCCGCTGTCGGCATCCAATGCATACACATTGGCCAACAGGTCGCCAAAGTACACAGCATGGCGCGAGCTGCCCTTGCTGCGCGGCCCCAGCACTGGCGCGTTACGCACACCAGCCTTAGCCTTGAACGACCAGTGCACACAGCCGGTGGCTGCATCCAACGCATAGACGGCACCGGTATCAGCACCAACAAACAGATGATCAGCAACGACCGTCGGCTGGCTGTAAGAGGAGCTAGCGCCCGGCAAGCCAAAGACCCACAGCAACTTCAGCTGCGACACTTGCGCCGCATCAAGACCCGCCTGCGAGGCGGGTTGCATGCGTGAGTTGACGCTGTCTGCGCCCCAGCCGTTCCAGTGCGGCGTAGCATCGATGCTGCGAATGGGCGGATTCTTGGTGCAGCGGTTGGGCATCTGCTGCGCCATCAGCGCCTGATCGGCACCCAGCGGCCGACCTGCCACCGAAGCCGCCACACGCAAGCGCTCGTTCTCGGTGAGCGTATCGCCCACCTGTTTCATGACGCCGGTGGTCAGCGCGGTAAGGATGCGTTCGGGGGACATACCGCGCAGCTGCGCAGGCGTTGGTGCCCGCTCAACTAAACCGCTGCCGTGGCAGCCGGTGCACTTCTGCTGAAACACCACAAAACCCAGCTCGGTGTCGGCGGTCGGTGATGTGCTGCCTGCACCCAACCCCGCTCCCGTGGCCTGCATCGTTGCAAGCCCCAGCAACAGAGCAATGCGAAATCCGCGATTCACGTCGAGTGTCTTCACCATGAACTGCCCCCAGCGTTTTTATGGGATCTGTTGTACTCGATATTCGCCACTTGGGGCAAAAAACGCTCTCCAATGTGAAAAGGCCCGCTTGCGCGGGCCTTTGACAGTTGCGATGACCGGTGGCCCGGTACCGCCTTACTCTAGAGGTAGTTCTCGAGCACCAGTACGCCCGCACCCGTATTGGAGATGGGTGCGTGATAGTGCTTGTGTACGACCTTGACGTTGGACTGCAAGGCGCCGCGCATGACCAGCCACATGATGGTCTCGATGCCTTCAGTGCCGGCGCGACGCATGATCTCGGAGTTGCTGAACTGCGTCATCCACTCCGGATCGTTGGCGATGCGCTCCATGCACTCCAGATCAAACTCAACGTCGATGAGGCCGGCACGCTCGCCCTGCAGCTGATGCGACAGGCCACCGGTGCCGAAGATCACCACATTGAGGTCTGCCGGATAGGACTCGACAGCCGTGCGCAGGGCCCTGCCCAATTCAAGACAACGCGCTGCTGTGGGCACCGGGTGCTGCACGGTGTTAACCGCCAGCGGGATGGTGGTAACCGGCCACACATCGTGCGTCCCATAGAGCGCGCGAATCGGGTTCACAAAGCCGTGATCGACCTTCATCTCCTGGCAGGTGCAGATATCAAACTTCTGCTCAACCAGCGACTCGGCAATGTGCCATGAGAACGCCGCATCACCCTTGAACGGCGCAACCGGCTTGAGTGCCCAGCCTTCGTCATCGTTGTGGTAGGTGTCGGCGCAGCCCAATGCAAAAGTGGGCATCTTATCTAGGAAGAAGTTCAGGCCGTGGTCGTTGTACACCACGATGACCACGTCGGGCTTCTTCTCTTGCAGCCAAGCTTTTGCAGGCTCATAGCCATCAAAAAAACGTTTCCAGTACGGTTCCTGGGTCAGATTGTTGGCGATGGCATTACCCACGGCCGGAATGTGTGAGCTGGTCACACCGCCGATGATCTTAGCCATTCCAATAACCCCCGCGCTTAGCCAAGCGCTCCACCAGTCCGTCACCCTTGGCCAGCAATTTGGCCTGGAATTCCTTGGTCGTGATGCCCTGGAACTGGGCACCGGCATCCTGCACGGACGTACCGCGCGGGATGGCCATCTTGGCCATGAAATAAATATTGGCGCCTGCGCGCAGCATGCCAAGGAAGTCCTTTTTCAGGACGAATTCCTTGTACTTACCCTCGACACCAAACTTGTCGCAGTACGCGGCAGGGTCAGCATCAAACTCGGTGCGGTTTTCTTCGGTATTAAACGAGAACAGCAGCTTGTTGAGGGGGTAGGCCCCGTAGGAGTGCTTACCGTCAAAGACGTAAGTCCCCGGGATGTTTTCGTAGTCGTGTGTAGTCCAGGTCATCGGTCAATTCCACCTTGGCTCAGCGTCTAAACCCTATTGGTGCCACATGATAGCCCAACCTCTCCCCGGGTGGACGATCTAGGAATACCCGTGTTATCCCTACAGCCCATCACAGCGCACCGGGGAGTACGCCGCATGACCGCTGAACAGAAACATTTGATCGAAGCAGACATCACGAGACTGCTGACGCTGTACGCCAACCTGAATGATCTGCGCGATTGGCAACAGGTCGCCTCTTTGTACACAACAGATGGCGTGATGGTTCGACCTATAGCAGGCACACCACCGGTCAGCGGCCGCGAGGCTATCTTGGCATCGTTCATGGCACGCCCTACCGACAGGCGCACCAAGCACGTGTATTGCAATGGCGCAGTGCAGGTGCTCTCGCCCACCACGGCCACTGCCTATAGTGCTTATGTCATCTACTACGGTACGCAGGACGACAGCCACCCGCTGCCGCTGCTCGACAAGACACCACCGGTATTGTGTGAGTTCACTGACGAGCTAGTGCTGACGCAGGAAGGTTGGCGCTTTACACGCCGCCACGGGCATCCCCTGTTCCGGATGGCCTGACTCTCGGCAGGTGATTTGTGGATTCTGACTTTCAACCCGACCTGCAGGCACTGACCGGCGCCCTATCACTGCTGTGTGAAGGCCCAACCGCAGCACTCGCGCAACCACTGCCACACACCTTGCCGCAAGTTGGAGTCACTTCAACACAAGCTATTGAATGGCTTGCACCGCATGTTCTCAATTGCGCAGCGCGCCTCGATTCGCCATTAGCTGCCGCGCATATGGACCCACCTACCCCTTGGATCACTTGGGCCACCGCTCAATGGAACGCCAGCCTGAACCAAAACTTGCTGCACCCGACCACTGCACCGGCAGCAAGACAACTCGAACAACAGCTGGTCAGTTGGCTGGCGCCGTATTTTGGAATGCGCGGTGGGCACATGACTGCAGGGTCCACACTGGCCAACTTAACCGCACTGTGGGCTGCGCGTGAATGCGCGGGTGTCACAGAAGTCATTGCTTCTGACACGGCACATCTGTCGATTGCCAAAGCCGCCCATATTCTGGGGTTGAATCTGCGCCAAATACCCACCACACCGACCGGAGCACTGATACAAGACGCACTGCCTTCTGATCTGTCCCGCTCAGCACTCGTGTTAACCGCTGGCACGACCAGCACCGGTGCGATTGATCCGTTAGCGGTGGCCGGCAGTGCGGCATGGACCCATGTTGATGCAGCTTGGGCGGGACCGATGCGATTGACGCGACTGAGTGATCGCCTCGATGGCATTGAGAAGGCTGACTCTGTCGCCGTCTCTGCACACAAGTGGTTTTTTCAACCCAAAGAATCTGCCTTGATTTTCTTCAAGGACGTCGAGAAAGCACAGGGCGCCATCACCATGGGAGGCGCGTACCTGGCAGCGCCCAATGTTGGAATACTTGGCTCACACGGCGCGATGGCTATTCCCTTGCTAGCCACGCTGTTGGCCTGGGGACGCCAGGGCATGGCAGAACGTATTGAGCGGTGCCTTGATGTGGCGGAGAGCATCGCTAAACTTGTCAACGATGATCCTCGGCTGGAGTTGCTTGCCTGGCCGGTTACAGGCGTCGTCAACTGGCGACCTAAAGACGCCTCGTTGTTTGATGCATGGCATCAGTCTCTGCCACAAGCACTAGTCTCTACGACGACACTGCGCGGCGAGAGGTGGTTCAGGAATGTGGTCGCTAATCCGATGGCCAATCCATTGACCATCGGCGAGGCGATCAAATCCGTGCCGCTGTGACCTAACGGTCAATCGTTGTCTGTAGAGGTCAACTTCTCGCCAAACAACACTACCATCAGCGTCTTGCCAATCAGGTTGAAGAGAACCGCGAAAAGCACCAAGCCCAGAACCATCGTAAACCCGCCGACAATCCGACCACCAACGGTGACAGGAAACATGTCGCCGTAACCGGTGCTCGTCATCGTCACTACGCTCCACCACATCGCTGCAGGAATCGATGTGAAGAAGCGCTTGTCCTCTGGCACCAGATTTCCGCTGATCGGATCGATCGGAACATAGGTTTCCGCAATTGCACCAACTGCCGTAGCTGAGTCTATCAATTGTTGGCCGTGTGCTATCGCATCAGGCGAGTAAAGCGAGCCTTCGACGAAGTACATCGACGTACTCGAAATCATCAATAGCGAAAAGAACAGGATCAAATAGATCTTTAGGTTCGCGAGGATCGGATTGGGCTTGCTGTCGGTTTCATCGACAGCCATGCGCACCAGCTTCAACACTCGCAATACTCGCGCCACGCGCACGATGCGCAACACTTTGGTACCGCGCAACGCCGAAAGATTAAGCAGCATCAGATACGACGGCAGGATCGACACTAGGTCGATAATTCCCCAGAAGCTGACGATGTAGGCTAGCTTTTTATCCGCATGAATTAGGTTGGCGATGTAATCAAGAGTAAAGACTGCTACCGACACCACCTCAAGGATCGCCATCTCGCGCGCAAAACGGCTCGCCATTTCCGGCACAGACTCGAGCGCCAAGGTTACGCACGAGGCAAAAATAAACACCGTCACAACCGTCTGCCAAAATCCAAACAGGCGGTGCTGTGGATCGGCAAAAATTCTTGCTACTGCCTTCATGAAACGTCCCCTGCGTCGACCCACGGTGATGTCTATGGATGTTCAGTGCCAACCTTCGAGCGCGCCAACAGCACACGACGGCCGCTACTCATTGATCAAGCCACGACTGACTAACAGAGGCGACTTCAACATGCATTGGCCCACCTTCAAGCAGCGTTTAGAGTTAATCGAAACCATTTTGATTTTATAAAGATTGCTTTATCCGTCTTAGCGCAGCGAGCCGGAGTAGTTAACTTCGGCGTCCAGCGCCGCAATCGCGGCGCTGTCGAACACCACGGTACCCGTGGGTTCAAATCCATCACTACAACTGAATCAAACAAAAAAGGCCCCATGCGGGGCCCTTTTTGTTTGATATGGCGGAGAGGGTGGGATTCGAACCCACGGTGGACGTTAACCCACGCCAGTTTTCAAGACTGGAGCATTCAACCGCTCTGCCACCTCTCCGGCACCGGCAGTCTATCAAACTGCGGCACCGGATCGGTGAAGCAGGCGATCAATGACCGCCGTTGTAGCCGCCCTGGAAGGTTGAGTAGATCTTGTCCTGGGTGGTGATGAACTCCAGCAGCACCGGCTTGCCCTGCTTGGTCGCCGCAATGCCGTTAACGATGGCATGAGCAATCTGACTGGGTTCGGTGACGCGCTCGCTGTAGGCACCGAGCGCCTTGGCGAACTCGCTGTAGTTACCCGAGATGTCGGTCGAACCGTACTTCTCACGCGACAGCGCCATGGCCTTGAACTCCATCGCCATGCCGAAGTTGTTAAACAGAATCGACATGATCGGGATCTTGGCACGCACGCAAGTTTCGATGTCCATGCCGGTCATGCCGATAGCAGCATCACCCCACATGTTGATACACAGCTTTTCAGGGTGCGCAATCTTGGCGCCCATCGCCAGACCCAGGCCATAGCCCAGCTGCGTGGACTTACCCCAACCGATGTAAGACAACGGCGTAACGGGCTTCCAGAACGGCGACAGCTCATCGCGCGGGCTGCCGGCATCGTGGGTAATGATGGTGTTGGGCACATCAGCGATGTGCATCAGATCCCAGATAACACGGTACGGCGACAAGGGCTTGGCTTCGCTAGTCAAACGCGGCATCCACTCTGCCCACCAAGGCGCATTGAGCTCTTTGATGCGTGCCTGCACGCCAGCGGTCAAACCACGAGGCTTCTTCAGGCGATCCTTCAGGGCGTCATAGAGCATGGCCAGTGCGAGCTTGGAGTCGCCTAGCAGCGGGAAATCGGTGTGAATGTTCTTGTCGATGTCGGTGGCATCGATGGTGTTGTGGACAAAGGTCTTGTCCTTGGTCGGGAAGCGAATACCAAAGCCGGTGGCCGTGAAGCTGGCACCGACGCCGAACACCAGATCTGACTCTTCGACGTAGGCTGCTACCGCGCGCGGGGTGGCCTCGCCGCCTGAGCCCATCGACAACGGGTGCGTCTCGGGGAATGCGCTCTTACCTTCCAAGCTGGTGGTGACCGGAGCTTCGAGCAGCTCGGCAACGGCCTTGAGCTCGGTCCAAGCCTGCGCGTAGTGCACACCCTGACCGACATACAGCATGGGACGCTTGGCATTGACCAGCGCGGCTGCAGCGGCCTCGACTGACTTGGTGTCAGGAGCCGTGACCAGACGACGACCCGGCTTGTAGTTGAGCTCGCCGGGGACTTCGACATTCCACATGTCGCCGGGAATTTCGATGAGCACCGGGCCAGGGCGGCCGTTACGGGCAATATGAAAGGCCCGACGCAGCGCCGGGACAATCTGGTCCGGCGTGTTGATGGTCTCGGCATGCTTGGTGACATGCTGGAAGTTCATCGTGGCGTTGAAGCCGGGCTTGATGAATGACGAACTGCGGTTGGAACCGCCCGGAATAACAATCAGCGGTACGCCTTCCGAGAAAGCCTGCGCAACGGCGCCGAAAGCGTTCTCGATGCCAGGGCCTGCCTGGCAGCAAAACACACCGACCTTGCCGGCGGAACTGAGACGACCAATGGCATCGGCCATGTGCACGCCGATGCGTTCCTGACGCACGACCAAGGGACGGATGTTGGCTGCCGCAGCCGACTCGGTCAGTGGGTTCAGCGGATAGGTAAAGAGCGTATCGACGCCCTCTCGCTTGAGAATCTCTGCAGTGATCTGGGCGACATTCATGGCGGCTTCCTTAACTAACGCTGTGCCGTAACGGATAAAGCATGGGAGCCGGCGCGCCCCCACGACAGTGGCAGGATAATGACCCCATGCAGGGGACCTGCACAACCCGCCTGATAAGGTTCCGTCAGCTGTCCGTTCGTTGAATGCTCAAAGGCTTCCCCGCACCGACTGATCCTGCGACACTCGCCCATCCCGGGGAGGAGCACAATAATGAACGCACGTCTGGTAGGCATCCTGTTGGCCTTGGTGGGTGGCTTTGCACTGTCAGGCATCGCCCTACAGCGAGCCGAACCGATCAACGCCTTGTGGCTCGTCACCGCATCAGTTTGTGCCTACATCCTGGGCTATCGCTTTTATGCAAAGTGGATAGAGACGAAGATTTTCGTCGCAGACACCACGCGCGCCACACCTGCCGAGCGCCTCAATAACGGCCGCGATTTCCTCCCCACCCATCGCTGGGTAGTGTTCGGCCATCATTTTGCCGCCATCGCCGGTGCCGGCCCGCTGGTAGGCCCCACGCTTGCCATGCAGTTCGGCTACTTGCCCGGCACGTTGTGGATCATCGTCGGCGCGGTGCTGGGCGGCTGCGTGCAAGACATGCTCATCCTGTTTATGTCCACGCGTCGCGATGGCCGCAGCTTGGGCAAAATAGCCCGCGACGAGCTCGGCCCGATCGGCGGCACAGCCGCCGTCATCGGCACGCTGATGATCATCATCATCATCATCGCCGTACTGGGCTTGGTCATCGTCAACGCCATGAAGCACAGCCCTTGGGCCACCTTTACCGTATTTGCGACGATTCCCATCGCAATGATCGTCGGCTTTTACATGCGCAACTGGCGGCCCGGTCGCGTTATGGAAGGCTCGCTGTTGGGTCTGGCACTGTTGATTTTGGCCGTCATCGGCGGCGGCACCATTGATCACAACGAAACGCTGCGCAACCTCTTCAATTGGGAGGGTGTGCCGTTGGCGGGCTTTGTGATCGCTTATGGCTGGCTTGCCGCCATTTTGCCGGTGTGGGTGCTGCTGGCACCGCGTGACTATATTTCGACCTTCCTGAAGATTGCTGTTGTGGTGCTGCTGGCCGTCGCTATTTTGATCATGCGCCCGGTCATCCACATGCCGGCACTGACTCAGTTCATCGACGGCACTGGTCCGATCTTTGCCGGCAAGATATTCCCGTTTGTGTTCATCACCATCGCCTGCGGGGCGATGTCGGGCTTTCATGCGCTGGTCTCCAGTGGCACCACGCCTAAGATGATTGCCAATGAGGGTGACATCCGCCTGGCCGGCTACGGCAGCATGGCCATCGAATCCTTCGTCGCCATCATGGCCGTTATCGCCGCCACACTGCTCGACCCGGGCGTGTACTTCGCCATCAACAGTGGTGCCGGCGTGGTCGGTGCGACCGCAGAGGCTGCTGTGCAGACCATCTCGGGCTGGGGCTACCCAGTGACCGTGGAGCAAATGCGCCAATTGGCCTCTGATGTGGGTGAAAGCACACTCTTTGCGCGCACCGGTGGCGCCCCCTCGCTGGCCGTGGGTATGGCCAGTATCTTCGGCTCTGCCTTTGGCAAGGGCCTGCTGAGTCTGTGGTACCACTTTGCGATCATGTTCGAGGCAATCTTCATCCTGACCACCGTCGATGCAGGTACACGCGTGGGGCGCTTCATGTTGCAGGATGCGTTGGGCCAGATCTGGGCGCCGCTGGGTCGTACGTCGTGGTACCCGTCGGTACTGCTGGCCAGCACGTTGATCGTGCTTGGCTGGGGTTACTTCCTGTACATCGGCGTCATCGACCCCAACGGTGGCATCAATATCCTGTGGCCGCTGTTCGGCATTGCCAACCAAATGCTGGCTGCCATGGCGCTGTGCGTGGCAACCGGCATCCTGGTAAAGACCAGGCGCCTGC
>Ga0114974_10003513_pt1 | contig 11790 bp, 10 predicted proteins | sample S_130206_EF_Meta_FD_87318 | JGI IMG/M metagenome (GOLD analysis project Ga0114974, IMG submission 87318) | Freshwater microbial communities from Lake Simoncouche, Canada to study carbon cycling - S_130206_EF_MetaG | ecosystem: Environmental > Aquatic > Freshwater > Lake | place: Lake...
AGCAACGCACGGCAGGCACCAGGCCCGCCGTCCATCACACCTACTGCTGCTGTTGCTGCTGCGTGCTCGGGCGCTTGGCGCGACGCGCGTCCAGTTCCGCCTTGTAGTCGGTGTCGCCCATGTAGGTGACGTTCACCCACGCATGCGCCATCTCGTCGACCGTGCGGTCGCCGTAGCCGACCCACACGTTCGGATCGGGGTTGTTCTTGTTGGCCGCGGTGTTGTCGTGCCACGCGACGATCTTGAGAATCGTGCCCTTCGGCAGGAGCGGCGCCGCATCGTCGGCATACATGTAGGTGTTCATCCACGCGAAGTCGAAGCGGTTCACGTAGCTGAGGACCTGTACCTGGCCGTTCGGCAGGATGGCCGACATCTCCATGGCCTTGCCACGCAGGTGCATGTGCGGCTGGAAGCTCTCGACGCGACCGTTCTCACGCATCACGAAGAAGCCTTCGGTCTGCTTGAGCGTGTTTGGCGGAATGTCCACGCCGCCCGCGTTGGTGGCACCCATCAGGTGCAGCACCTGGCGGAACTTCGGCTCCTCCCCCTTGGGGTAGAAGTAGACGCCAAGTTCGACGATGTCGGTGATGTTCTCGCCACCGTTTGAATAGTGGATGTCCCAGACGATCTTGGAGCCGGGGAGCATCAGCTTGCCGGAGTTCGGCCGCATCATCTCGCCCTGCTTGCCGACGGCCCATTCCATGAAGGTGCCGGCCTGCTGTGCGCCGTTCTGATCGACGTCGTTGCGGGCCAGCGCGTCGGTCTCTTCCTGCTGCAGGCGCGCAATGGCGTGATGCGTGATCTTGCGGCCCTTCACCGTGGCGGGACGCAGCTCGATGGCGCGCACCCAGCGCGGCTCGGTGAGGCCAGTCGCGACAACCGGCTTCCACCAGGTGTCGTTCGCGCCAGCCTTCTGCGTCCACGGGGTCGAGCGGATGATCAGGTCGGGTTCCTTCTGCCCGAACTGCGCGGCGAAGTTCCAGCCCTGCTCGTTCGGCCACACCTTGGGAGCCGGCATGTCCGTCGCGTCACCCTTCGGCGCGCCACCGTCAACCCAGCGGGTGATGGTGTCGACCTGGGCGTCGCTCAGCGAGCGGTCGTTCTTGAAGTCCTGAATCCCGAGCGTCTTGTCGATGTGCCAGGGCGGCATCGAGCGGCTCTCGACACGGCCGCGGATCGAACGCGCCCACGGGCGGGCCTCTTCGTAGGTGATGAGCGACATCGGCGCGATCGAATCGGGCCGGTGGCAGGCTTCGCACTTCTCCTGGAAGATGGGGGCGATGTCTTTCGTGAAGGTGGGAACGGTGTCGGCCGCGCCGGCGACGCTCGGGGTCATCAGGGCAACCGTGGCGAACGCGGCTCCCAGAATACCGAGGGACGTACGTCTGATCATCTCGGACTCCTTTTGCCTCATATCGCTGGTGAGGCGCACTCAGGCCGCTAGATATTACACAGATCTTACGAGCCGGTATCTATCAATTTCGGGGGAGAGACGGCGGAGGCAGCAGGGGGCAGAACGAGGCTCCAGCCAGCTCAGCCAGCCCTGTTGACGTCGACGAAACGGACGACATTCCAGCTGGCAGCCAGGTACTTCTCGAAGCCGGCGAACGAGAGCACGAGCGTCCGCGTGTTGATGTTCGGATGGAACGAGATCCTGGCCGCGGCCTTCAGTTCCTTGTCGAGGAAGACCCGCACGTGGTGGTCGATGTCGTGGATAAGCCCGAATGGCGACACGGAGCCCGGCGTCACCCCGAGGTAGGTCATCAGGCGCTCGGCCGAGGCGAAGCTCAGCTTCCCGTCGCCGATCTGGTCGGCCACCATCCGCAGGTCGGCGCGCTTCGTCACCGGCAGGATGACCAGGTAGTGCCGGGTCCCCTTCTGGTTCCGCAGGAACAGGTTCTTGCAGTGGACCGCGTCGATCCCTTCCCAGTGTTCCAGCCCCTCGTCGCCGGTGGCGATGGGCGGATGCTCGTGGCGGTCGACAGCGATGTCGAGTTGCGTCAAGCGGGCGAGGACCGGCTGTTCTTCGGCGAGCACCATTCGATGCATTCTAGCGGCCCCTGCTCCAACTGGTCAGCGGACGAAGAAATACACGGTCATCGACCACGCCACGAGGATGACCACGCGCCGCACCGCGGGGCCGGCCACACGGCGCGCCAGCGAGGCGCCAGCGTAGCCACCCGACACGCCGCCGAGCACCATCACCAGACCGGGCGCCCAGGCGATGGAGCCGCTGACGATAAGGCCGCGAGCGCGACGCCGTTGATGGCGATGGCGAGCACCGTCTTCAGGCCGTTCATCTCGTGCATGTCGGTCATGCCGGCCACCGCCATGGCCGCCAGCATCATGATGCCCATGCCGCCGCCGAAGTAGCCGCCGTAGATGGCAATCAGCAACTGCAGCGGCAGGGTCCACAGCGGCACGTGCACGTTGTGGATGCTACCCGCGTGACCCGTCGCTGGCGCGCCGGCGGCGGCCACGCTCCCCTTCCGGCCTCGTGCCCATGCGGTGATCCGGCTGCCGAACGAGAACATCGTCGCCGCTACCAGCATCAGCCACGGCAGCAGACGCACGAAGCTTTCGTCCGAGGTGCGCACCAGCAGCAACCCGCCGAGCAATCCGCCCACCAGGCTGATCGCGCCGAGACGCAGCATCCAGGCGCGAGACCGTCCGATTTCCGCGCGGTAGGCCAGCGCGCTGGCGAGCGATGCCGGCCACATCGCAAGCGTCGATGTCGCGTTTGCCGACACCGGAGCGACACCGCTATACAGCAGAGTTGGCAGGGTGATGAACGATCCGCCGCCGGCTACCGCATTGAGGGCCCCACCGACGAACGCTGCAAGAAACAGGAGCACTGAGGTCACGTCAACCCCATTGTCGTCTATCAGATCCGTGGTTGCGCCGGACTCATCGTGCGTGGGCGACACCAACGCTGCCGTGCTACCGCGGCCGCGCATCCACCCGTCGCCGGCGGGTCCGAACGATGGGTGCAGCCGGCGGCATCGAGTTTGCGGGAGCCCGGCTCATGCTTTCATCCCTGCTCTCCGTTTTCTCCCAGGACCTGGCGATCGATCTCGGCACCGCCAACACCTGCGTCTACGCACGCGGCCGCGGCATTGTCGTCAATGAACCGTCCATCGTCGCGGTGAACAACGTCACGGGCCGGATTGAAGCGGTCGGCGCGGAAGCCAAGGACATGCTCGGACGCACGCCGGGGAACATCACCGCCATCAGGCCGATGCGCGACGGCGTCATCGCCGACTTCGACGCCGCCGAGAAGATGCTGGCCCACTTCATCCGCAAGGCCCATCGCCCCGGCACGTTCCTGCGGCCGCGCGTCATCATCGGCGTCCCGTCGGAGATCACGCAGGTGGAACGGCGCGCCGTGCGCGACAGCGCGATGCGCGCCAAGGCGAGCGAAGTGCACCTGATTGAAGAGGCGATGGCGGCGGCGATCGGCGCCGGCATGCCGATCACCGAGGCGGCCGGCAACATGGTGGTGGACATCGGCGGCGGCACGACCGACATCGCCGTCATCTCGCTCGCGGGCGTCGTCTACGGCCGTTCGGTCCGCATCGCCGGCAATGAACTCGATGAGGCGATCATCCTGCACGCGAGGAAGGTGCACAACCTGCTCATCGGCGAACGCACGGCCGAGCAGATCAAGATCAACATCGGCTCCGCCGCCGAGTTCGAGACGCCGCTCACCATGGAGGTGAAAGGGCGTCACGTGTCCGAGGGACGCCCGAAGACCATCGTGATGAACGACACCGAGATCAGGAAGGCGCTGGCCGACCCGGTGCGCGCCATCGTGCAGGCGGTCCACGACGCGCTCGAGCGGATCCCGCCGGAACTCTCTGCCGACATCTTCGACCGCGGCATCATTCTCACCGGCGGCGGCTCGCAGTTGAAACACCTCGACCGCCGCCTGCGCGAAGACACCGGGCTGCCGGTGCAGATGGCCGAAGAGCCGCTCACGTCGGTGGTGCTCGGCGCGGGCAAAATGCTGTCCGACTTCCCGCTGCTGCGGCGCATCTGCATCGACTGAGCGGCGACAGGCGCGGGCGGCGACGGTACAATCAGCCGCATGCCCCGCAATGCGGAAGTCATCCGCCAGTGGAACATCCTCCGCGAGATCGAGCGCTCGCGCGCGAGCGGCGTCACCATCGACGCCCTCGCCACCCTGTGCGACGTCACGACCCGCACCATCAGGCGCGACTTGCAGGCCCTGGAAGAAGCCGGATTCCCGCTCTACGACGACCGCTCGCATGACGACGGCCGCACGCGGTGGACGATCAACGGCACGGCGTTCAAGGGGCTCTTCGCCGGGCTGACGCTCTCGGAGCTCTGCGCGCTGCACTTCAGCCGCACGCTGCTCGAGTCGCTTGCCGGCACCCCGTTCCGCGACGAACTCGAAAGCGCCTTCGACAAGCTCGGCGCGTCGCTCACGCCGCACATGCGGCAGTTCCTCGACCAACTGCCACGCGTCATCGCCTCGAAGCCCGACCCGCTGCGGCGCCTGTCCGACGACGATGGGCGGCAGCAGCAGATCATTGCGCGGGCGCTCGAAGCGACCCTGCACCAGCGACAGGCCACCCTCACCTACTATTCGCGCTCGAGCGAGCGGACGAAGTCGTATCTCGTGCACCCGTACCGGCTGGCCTATGCGCAGGGCGGTCTCTACCTGCTTGCGCACGTGCCCGAGTACAACCAGGTGCGCACGTTCGCGGCGGAACGGATCGCCGAGATCTCGCTGCTCGAGGAACGCTTCACGCCGGTGGAGGAACTGCCGGATGAAGCGTTCCAGCACTCGCTCGGTGTGCACTCGGGGCCGCCCACCGAAGTGACGATCGAGTTCGAACGGGCCGTGACCGACTATGTGCGCGCCCGCGAATGGCACCAGTCGCAGGTGTGGACCGAGCACGAGGACGGCCGCCTGGTGCTGACGCTGCAGGTCTGCATCGACCAGGCGCTGCACAGCTGGATTCTCAGCTTTGGCCCGTTCGCCCGCGTGCTGACACCGGCACCGCTCGCTCTGGAGATTGCCTCCCAGATCAACCTGGCCGGCGCCCGCTACGCCGAACCGGCCGCGAGCACGCCGTCAGGCGCCTGAGCGGATGCGTCCCGGGGCGGCAGTTCGGGCCACTCCACGGCCAATCACGGCGATGGGCGATAATTCTGGGACGGGCACCGGGGGCGTTGGGCCCGCCGCGCGCGTCTGAATGAATTTCGAGGTGACACGTTTGAGGATGATCGGATACGCCAGCGCAGAGCGCGCCAGAGGCCTCAAGCCGAAGGCGGACCAAGCCCCGGGTGGCAAGGACAAGAAGAAGATCAGCCCCGGTGCCATGCAGGACGCGCGCGCCCTCATCTGGCTGCACCGCAAGCGCCTTGGTCTCGGCCTCGGCCTGATGGTCATCAACCGGCTCGCCGGCCTCGTCCTCCCCACCACCTCGAAGTTCCTGATGGACAACGTAATCCTGCGCAATCAGTGGGATCTGCTGCCGAAGTTGGCCATGGCGGCCGCGGCCGCGACGCTCGTCGAGTCGGTCACGTCGTTCTCGTTGTCGCAGGTGCTCGGCGTAGCCGCGCAGCGCGCCATCACCCAGATGCGCAAGGACGTCGAAGCGCACGTGATGCGCCTGCCGGTCCGCTACTTCGACTCGACGAAGACCGGCGTCCTCATCTCGCGCATCATGACCGACGCCGAGGGCATCCGGAATCTGGTCGGTACCGGCCTGGTGCAGCTCACCGGATCGATCCTTACTGCGTTGCTGGCGCTGGTCGTCCTGCTGTATCTCAACTGGCAACTGACCGCCGTCACCATGCTGGTGCTCGGCACGTTCGGCACCGGCATGGCGATGGCGTTCAAGCGCCTGCGCCCACTGTTCCGCGAGCGCGGCCAGATCAACGCCGAAGTAACCGGCCGCCTCGCCGAGTCGCTCGGCGGCGTGCGCATCGTGAAGGCCTACACGGCCGAGAAGCGCGAGGAGCTGGTCTTCGCCAAGGGCGCGCACCGCATCTTCCGCAACGTCGCGCAGTCGCTCACCGGGGTATCGAGTGTCACCGCGTTCTCGACGGTCGTCCTCGGCCTGATCGGCATCTCGATGATGCTCGTCGGCGGCAACTCGATCCGCGCGGGACAGATGACGATCGGCGACTTCGTGATGTACCTCACCTTCACCGCACTGATCGCAGTGCCGGTGGTGCAACTCGCCAACATCGGCACGCAGCTCACCGAGGCGTTCGCCGGACTCGACCGCATCCGTGAAATCCGCCAGATGGCGACTGAAGACCAGGAGGACGCGTCGCGCGCGCCGCTCGCCACACTGCGCGGCGACGTCGAGTTCGACGATGTGAGCTTCGAATACAACGAGGGCGTGCCGGTGTTGAAGCACATCTCGTTCAGCGCCACGGCCGGGTCCACCACGGCACTGGTCGGGTCGAGCGGCTCTGGCAAGAGCACCCTCATTTCGCTGGCGATGGCCTTCAACCGTCCGCTGACCGGGCGCGTCGTCGTCGACGGCCTCGACCTGATGGACGTCAAGCTGCGCGACTTCCGCCAGTATCTCGGCGTCGTGCTGCAGGACAACTTCCTGTTCGACGGCAGCATCGCCGAGAACATCGCGTTCGCACGTCCGCATGCCGCACGCGACGAGATCATCGCCGTCAGCCGCGTCGCGCACTGCGACGAGTTCATCCAGGCGTTCGAGAAGGGCTACGACACGGTCGTCGGCGAGCGCGGCGTCCGCTTGTCCGGCGGACAGCGCCAGCGCGTCGCTATTGCCCGCGCCCTCCTCGCCGAGCCGCGCCTGCTCATCCTCGACGAGGCGACTTCGAGCCTCGACAGCGAGAGCGAGGCGCTGATCCAAGACGGCTTGCGCTCGCTGCGTCATGGCCGCACCACGTTCGTCATCGCGCACCGCCTCTCGACCATCCAGAGCGCCGACCAGATCCTGGTGCTCGAGCATGGCGAGATCGTCGAGCGCGGCACGCACGACGAACTACTGGCGCAGAACGGCCGCTATCGGCAGCTCTACGACAAGCAGTACCGCTTCGAAAAGGATCGTTTCATCAACCCGGGCGAAGACTTCACGCCCGACCCGGAACCGGTGCTCACGAAGCCCGCGGGCCGCAGTTCTGGCGCGCTCTAGCGGTTCGGTCTCTCAACCTGGACGCGCCGCGGCGCGTCACCCGCACGCGAGGTGTTCGTGTTCACTCGTCTCCCACTCGTCCTGACCCTCGCCGCCACACTCGCGGCGGTGCATGCCGGTCCGGTGTCTGCCCAGACACCGGCGCAGGCACTACCCCAGCCGTCTGCGACACCCGCGGCCGGGCCCGCGTGGCTCGACGGCTACCGCGTCACCGCCGGCCGCCTGATTGGGGCAGCCATGGTCGACCAGTTCGCCTGGCGCCGGCTTGCGACCCTGACCGACGGCATCGGCAACCGCCTCAGCGGCTCGCCAGAACTGACGCGGGCCATCGACTGGGCGCTGGCGGAGATGAAGCGCGACGGCCTCGAGAACGTGCACCTCGAACCGGTGATGGTGCCGCACTGGGTGCGCGGGCGCGAGAGCCTCGCGATTGTCGAGCCGGCACCGCACCAGGTGGTGATGCTCGGGCTCGGCGACAGCATCGGCACCCCGCAGGGCGGCGTGCAGGCCGAGGCGATCGTCGTGCGCAGCTTCGATGAGCTCGATGCGGCCGCCAGCCGCGTGAAGGGGCGCATCGTCGTGTTCAATGTGCCGTTCACCACCTACGACGAGACGCGCCCGTACCGCAGCGAGGGACCGTCGAGAGCGGCGCGACACGGCGCCGTCGCCACCCTCGTGCGATCGGTCGGTCCGGCGGGCCTGCGCCTGCCGCATACCGGTGGCCTGAACTACGCCGCGAACACACCGAAGATTCCGGCGGCGGCGATCACCAGCGAAGATGCGGAGCGGTTGCAGCGGATGGCCGATCGTGGCGACCGCCTCGTCCTGAAGCTGGAGATGGAGGCGCACTTCGAGGCGGACGCCCCGTCGGCGAATGTGGTCGGTGAGATTCGCGGCCGAGAGAAGCCGGACGAACTGGTCGTCATCGGCGGGCACATCGACAGCTGGGATGTCGGTGCCGGCGCCAGCGACGATGGCGGCGGTATCGTCGCCACCTGGGAGGCGCTGCGCCTGATCAAGTCGCTCGGCTTGCGCCCGCGGCGCACGCTGCGCGTCGTGCTGTGGACCAACGAGGAGAACGGCGATCGTGGCGGCGAAGCCTACCGCGACGCCCACCGCGCCGAACTGGCGAAGCACGTGATGATGCTCGAAGCCGACAGCGGCCTGTTCCGTCCGGTGTCGTTCGCCATCACCGGCAACAACACGGCCCGGGACAGCGTGCGAGCCATCGCCTCGTTACTGACGAACATCGAGGTCGATACCGTCACGCCTGGCGGCGGCGGCACGGACATCGGACCGAGCGTCACGGCGGGAAACATTCCCGCGATGTCGTACGAAGGGACCGGCGACTACTTCCTGCTCCATCACACACCGGCCGACACCGTGGACAAGATCGCACCGGTCGATGTGTCGCGCGCGGCGGCGGCCATTGCGGTGATGAGCTACATCATTGCGGACTTACCCCAGCGGCTGGGAACCAGTGCAGAATAGGACCCACATGCGCGGACTACACCTTCCCGTGAAAGCCCTGGCGGCGCTCGGCCTCATCATGGTCACCGCCTGCTCGAAGACCGACGCCCAGCAGACGATGCTGCCCAATCAGTCGGAGGTCGTCGCCACCGTCGGCACGTCGAAGGTGACGCTGGCCGAGGTCGATACGCGCGCCCTGCAGGAGCCCGTGTCGTCGTTCGGCAGCGCCAAGCTGGTGCAGGCGCTCTACATGGCCCGCCGCGCCACGATCGAAGAGATCGTGGCCAACCGCCTGCTCGACGACGAGGCCAAGGCGCGCGGGATCGATCGTCCGACGCTGGTGGAGCGCGAAATCGCCTCGAAGGCGCCGGCACCGACCGAGGCCGAGATCGCCGCGTGGTTCCAGGCTAACCAGGCGCGCGTCAACGGCGCCACGCTCGACCAGGTGCGGGCGCCCATCAAGAACATGCTCATCGAGCAGCGGATGGATGTGGCTCGCGCCGCGCTCGTCGATGCGTTGAAGGCAAAGACCACCGTCACCATCAGCCTCGAACCGCCGCGTGTCGAGGTGACCGACGGCGGCCGCGTCGCCCGCGGCAACGCCAAGGCGGCGGTCGAGGTGATCGAGTTCTCCGACTTCCAGTGCCCGTTCTGTCTGCGCGCGAACCCGGTGGTGGAACAGGTGCTGAAGACCTACGGCGACAAGATCAAGTTCGTCTACCGCCACTATCCGCTGCAGAACCATCCGAATGCGCGCCCCGCGGCTGAGGCATCGGCCTGCGCCGAGGCGCAGGGCAAGTTCTGGGAATACCACGATCGGCTGTTTGCCAACCCCACCAAGCTCAGCGACGCCGACCTCAAGACGCACGCAGCGGCACTGGGACTGGACGCCGCGAAGTTCAACGCCTGCGTCGACGGCCATCAGCAGAAGCCTGGCATCGATGCGGATATGGCCGCGGCGGAAGCCGTTGGCGTGACCGGCACTCCGGCGTTCTTCATCAACGGCCGCTCCATCGAGGGTGCCCAACCGTTCGAGTCGTTCAAGCGCGTCATCGACGAGGAACTCGCGAAGACGAAGTAGACCGCGCGGGCTCGCCACGTGGCGAGCCGCCGGTTACTGGCCGAGGTACGGCCAGAAGCTGAAGAGCGAGTAGGCGGTAGCGGCGAATGAGGCGACGAGGCAGACGACGGCCACGAGCATGTGGTCGCCGCGCTCGCGTGTCAGCGGATTGAAGAAGACCGACGTGACGTAACCGCCGATGAAGCCGCCGGCGTGCGCGAAGTTATCGACGCCCGGCATCACCAGCCCGTAGATGAACAGGATGAGCGCCCACTGCTTGGCCTGGCCATGAATGAGGCTGCTGCCGCTCTTCTGTCCGTAGTGGAAGAGCGCTCCCAGCAGTCCGAAGATGGAGGCCGACGCACCGACCGTGAGCGGCGCGCCGCTGAGCGACGTGAACAGCAACGGAATCGGCGGCAGATACTGCCCTGCCAGCGAACTGAGCAGGAATCCACACACACCCGATACGACGTAGATGATGACCGTCCGCGACGGCCCGACCACGTCTGCCGTCGACGGTCCGATGTCGCGCACCCACATCATGTTGAACACGATGTGGAGGAGGCTGCCGTGCAGCCACGTCGCGCTGAGCACCGACCACCACGCACCGAGGGCGAAGACCGGCGAGGAACCGCTCGCGCCGAACGCCAGCAGCGTGTAGCCACCCGGCGCCAGGATGTTGAAGCCGCGGCCCATCACCATCAGTGACTGCCCCGAGGCGATCAGCGAGAGGGCATAGAGGACCGACGACGCGCCGATGACCAGCGGCACGAAGCCGAGGTCCGAACCGAATTGTCGCAGCAGGGGCGCGAAGCCCCACAGGCCGGGGTTGGCGCGGCCACACGAGTAGCAACGGTCGTCGTTGACACCGACCAGCGACCCACACGACGGACACACCACCGAACCGGACGTTCTGCGACTGAGCATGGAGGACATGTTAGCGCAGGCCGCACCGGTCAACCGGGGGCCTGCGCCACGGGCGTGCTATTCGGACTTGTCCTTCTTCGGTCGCTGGTTGCTGGTCAGGACCCGCTTGCGCAGGCGGATGCTCGTCGGCGTCACCTCCACGAGTTCGTCGTCGTTGATGAACTCGATGGCCTGCTCGAGGCTCAGTTTGCGCGGCGGAACCAGGCGAATGGCTTCGTCGGCTGACGACGCGCGCATGTTCGTCTGCTTCTTTTCCTTCGTGCAGTTGACGTCCATGTCGGCGGCGCGCGAGTTCTCGCCGATGATCATGCCTTCGTACACGGTGGTCGCTGCGTCGATGAAGATCTCGCCGCGTTCCTGGATGTTGTAGAGGGCGTAGGAGGTGGTGATGCCGGCGCGATCAGCGACGAGGGCGCCGGTCGCACGCGCCGGGATGATGCCGTGCCACGGTTCCCAGCTCTCGAAGAGGTGGTTCATGATCCCGGTGCCCTTCGTCTCGGTCATGAACTGCGACCGGAAGCCGATAAGCCCGCGCGCCGGGATACGGAATTCGAGGCGGACGCGACCGCTGCCGTTGTTCACCATCTTCGCCATCACGCCGCGGCGTCCGCCGACGTTGGCGATGACCACACCCTGGTGATCCTCGGGCACGTCGATGACCAGCAGTTCTACCGGTTCCATCCGTGTGCCGTCAATCGTCTTGGTGACGATGTCCGGGCGCGAGACCTGGAGTTCGAACCCTTCACGGCGCATCATCTCGATCAGGATCGAGAGCTGCAGTTCGCCGCGGCCGACGATCCGCATCTGCTCGGGCGAATCGGTCGGCTCGAGGCGAAGCGAGACGTTGCCGAGGAGTTCCTTGTCGAGGCGGTCCTTGATCTGGCGCGAGGTGACGAACTGCCCGTCGCGGCCCGACAACGGCGAGGTGTTCACGCCGAAGATCATCGACACCGTCGGTTCGTCGATCGCAATCGGCGGAATCGGCTGCGGGTTGTCGATGCAGGCAATCGTCTCGCCGATGGTGATGTCGTCGATGCCGGCGAGGCAGACGATGTCGCCCGCGGCGGCCTCCAGGGTATCGACGCGCTTCAGACCATCGAACGTGTAGAGCTTGGTCACCTTCGTCGGCTGATGCGTGCTGTCCAGCTTGCAGACCGTGACCGGCTCCCCGACCTTCAC
>Ga0114974_10003514_pt1 | contig 11787 bp, 10 predicted proteins | sample S_130206_EF_Meta_FD_87318 | JGI IMG/M metagenome (GOLD analysis project Ga0114974, IMG submission 87318) | Freshwater microbial communities from Lake Simoncouche, Canada to study carbon cycling - S_130206_EF_MetaG | ecosystem: Environmental > Aquatic > Freshwater > Lake | place: Lake...
GGTAAATTAAGATATACAAACCTTATAGAGTGTTTTAATTTAATCCATTTGAATGTTTTCAATTTCTCGTCTCTATTCATCTTAAACACATTTTAACCATTATAACGTTTCTGTTTGCCGATATTACATATTATATAAGTTGGAAATATATGAAACGGTTTGCTATATTTACACTTTCAAACTTTAATTTTTATAAAAGTAATGATTATTAAAGATCTTATAAAGAGAAGTGGTTTTAAACAAAAATACATCGCACAACAGATGGGTGTTAGTGAGATCACTATCAGTAATTGGGTAAGTGGTAAGTTTATTCCTTCAAAAAGAAATAAAGAAAAATTAAGTAAAATATTAGGGGTCTCAATTATAGAAATAGGATGAATTTAAACGACTACATAAAGACAATTAACCAACGGTATACTCAAGGTTATGCAACAGAACATACCTTTCGTGGAGATTTAGTAAATCTTTTAGAATCATTAGTCCCTGAAATTAAAGCGACAAATGAACCAAAACGACAATCGTGTGGAGCTCCCGATTATATTATTACAAGAGGGGAAATACCTGTTGGTTTCATTGAAGCAAAAGATATTGGTGATAAAGATCTTGAGGGGAAAAAGAAAACAGGAAATCAAGAACAATTTGATCGGTATAAAACAGGTCTTTCAAATTTAATTATAACCGATTACATTGACTTTCTCTTTTACAGAGATGGAGTATTTACAACTAAAGTATCTATAGGGAAATTAGATGATGGATCAATAATACCAATCCCTGAAAACTTTGATCAATTCTCACAATTATTCAAAAACTTTACTGAAACAATTTCTCAATCAATTAAATCACCTACACGACTGGCAGAGATGATGGCGGGTAAGGCTCGTTTAATGGCAGACATAATTGAAAAATCTTTAAATGAAGATGATGAGGTTGGAAATCTATCCAACCTGAAAAAACAGATGTTGTCTTTTCAAAAAATGTTAATTCACGATATTGAGAACAAATCCTTCTCTGACATATATTCACAAACTATCGCATATGGAATGTTTGCGGCTCGTTATCACGACCCATCCTTACCTACCTTTTCACGAGAAGAAGCGGTTAAGTTAATACCTAAAAGTAATCCCTTTTTGAGAAAACTTTTCAAGGATATCGCTGATGAGGATTTAGATTATCGTTTGGTTTGGATTGTTGATGAATTGGTAAATGTATTTCTAGCATCTGATGTGGCTTCCATTATGAAAAATTTTGGGAAATCTACCAAACAAGAAGATCCTGTTGTTCATTTTTACGAAACTTTTTTAGGGGCATATAATCCTGATTTAAGGAAAGCAAGAGGGGTTTGGTATACACCAGCACCTGTTGTTAATTTCATTGTTCGTGCAGTGGATGATATTTTGAAATCAGAATTTGGATTACCTGATGGTTTGGCAGATACAAGTAAGAAAAAAATCAAAGTTAATTATCAGGGGAAACAAATTGAGAAAGAGGTTCACCAAGTTCAAGTATTAGACCCCGCCACAGGAACAGGAACTTTTCTTGCAGAAACCATTAAACATATTCATAAGAAATATGAGGGAATGCAAGGTATATGGAGCAAGTATGTGGAAGATGATTTAATACCAAGATTAAATGGTTTTGAGTTGTTGATGGCTTCTTATGCGATGGCTCATCTCAAATTGGATATGCTATTGACTGATACGGGTTATGTTCCTACCAAAGACCAACGATTAAGAGTTTTCTTGACTAATTCATTGGAAGAACCGCATGCTGATTCAGGAACTCTATGGGGAAATTTACTATCTGAAGAATCAGACCAAGCCAATGAGGTGAAAAGAGATACTCCTGTAATGTGTGTAATTGGTAATCCACCTTATAGTGGTGAAAGCGCAAACAAAGGAGAATGGATAATGAAGTTAATGGAAGATTATAAAAAAGAACCTGGCGGTATTCAAAAACTTCAAGAAAGAAACCCTAAATGGATAAATGATGACTATGTTAAGTTTTTAAGATACGGACAACATTATATTGAAAAGAACGGACAAGGAGTTTTGGCATTTATTAATCCACACGGATTTTTAGATAATCCAACATTTAGAGGAGTGCGTTGGAATTTACTTAAAACCTACGACAAAATATATACAATAGATTTACACGGTAATAGTAAGAAAAAAGAAGTTTCACCTGATGGCACATCTGATGTTAATGTCTTTGATATAATGCAAGGTGTTTCAATTAACTTATTTGTTAAAACAGGTAGAAAAAAAACAAATGAGTTAGGCAAAGTATTTCATTTTGATTTGTTTGGAAAACGAGAATATAAATATGATTACCTCAACAAACACTCTGTTTCTTCAATTAATTACAAAGAACTTCCAAATGTTACTCCTAATTACTTTTTTGTAAACAAAGATTTTGAAGCACAAAAAGGGTATGATATAGGTTTTAAATTAAATGAATTATTTGTCCTAAATAATGTGGGAGTTGTAACTTCTCGGGATGGGTTTGTAACATCTGACTCTAAAGAAGAGTTAGTTAATAGAATAAAAAGTTTTTTTATTCTTGATAAAGAAGAAATTTTATCAAAATATGATGTTAAAGAAAATAATGTTTGGAAAATAGAAGATGTCAAGCAAAAAGCAAAAGCATTTGAAGAGAATAATATAACACGAATATCATACAGACCTTTTGATTTTAAATACATTTATTACAACAATAATTTTATTGAAAGAAGTAGAAATGAAACAATGCAACATTTTTTGAAAAATGAAAATTTAGGCATTGTTTTTAAATTAGGTAACGCTGAAGAGAATTCATCATCAGTTATGGTTTCAAAAAGTATTATAGATTTTAGAAGTTGGTCAAGACCAGGAATGCAAGGAGGTGATTATATTTCACCGCTCTATTTATACCCCAACGACAAAGGACAACAAACTATTGACCAACCTATAGAAAGAACACCAAACTTAAACACAGAAATCGTCAATCAAATCGCAGAAAAAGTAGGTTTAAAGTATACCAACGAAAAGGAAACAACCAAAGATGCTTTTGCACCAATAGATATTTTAGATTACATCTATGCGGTATTACATTCAACAACTTACAGGGAAAAATACAAAGAGTTTTTAAAAATAGATTTTCCAAGAGTGCCGTATCCGAAAGATAAAGATACATTTTGGAAATTAGTAAAATTAGGAGGGGAAATCAGACAAATACATTTATTGGAAAGTGCTGTTGTAGAAAAACCCATTTCAAAATATCCTGAAACAGGGACTAATATTGTTGGGAAACCAAAGTATGAGAATGGAAAAGTAATGATTAACGAATCCCAATACTTTGAGGATGTTCCTGAAGTCGCTTGGAACTTCTATATTGGAGGATATCAACCGGCACAGAAATGGTTGAAAGACAGAAAGGATAGAGAACTTCAAATTGATGACATAAGACATTATATGAAGATAATTGTTGCCTTAACAGAGACCGATAGATTGATGAAAGAAATTGATAAAATTGAAATAGAGTAATTATGGAAGATGTTTTTAAACCAAGTAGTTTAACGATCAAACAACTTTTCGGAAATACCGATAGTTTGTATCAAATACCAAGATATCAAAGGGCTTATTCTTGGGGAGATGATCAACTTGATAAATTATGGGAAGATCTGATTGAGGCAAAACAAAATGACCCTAATTATTTTTTAGGATCTGTAATCACTGCAAAATCGGAGGATAGCACAACATATTTGGACATTGTAGATGGTCAACAACGCTTGACTACTTTAACAATTCTACTTTGTGTATACAGGGATCTGTATCCCAATATAAATAATGAACTATTGGACACTGATCCATTTGCTATTGACAACAAGGTTATTGATAGTTCCATTAGGTTTAATGATCGGTTTGAAAGATTACGATTAAGAACTCATTCCAACCACCAAAGTGATTTTGACAACCTTGTTTTAAATGGAAATACAACCATCTTAAAAAAACCAACAAAAAAGGATTTAAGAAACGATGAACCAAAACATAAATTCATTAATTCAGCATATTTTTTTACCAACAAGCTAAAGGAGATTGGTGAAGAAGAAGCCGGTAGTTTGATAAATTACTTGTTTAATAGTGTCAAGATTATTCGTATTGATTGCCAATCAGTAGCATTTGCAATCAAACTTTTTCAAGTTCTGAATGATAGAGGATTGGATTTGACAAATGCAGATTTAATCAAAAGTTTCTTGATCGGAAAAATTCAGAAACAATATTCTTCAGATGATGAATTAAAAAAACAAAAGGAAGATCAATTTATGGATGATTGGAAGGTTTGTGAAAATTACTCTAATGACACAGAAACATCTTTAAATGATCTATTTGTAATGTATGAGTATTATATACTCGCACAAAACCCAAAAAAATCTCTTTATGATGAGCTTGTTGTTCAGTTCACTGATAAAGATCCGAATCAAATTATCAATAATGTAAAGTTATTTATAGAGAATTATAAACGGGAAATTTACGAAAGAGAAAACAAGTTAATCTATTCATTCTTTTATATCAGTTGGGGAATGTATTGGCGGACAATATTGTTAACGGCTCTGACTGAAAAATATTCAAATTACGATGAATTTATCAAAGTGTTTAGACGATATTATTATCTCAATTGGATTGCGGGATTCACCTTAACAAAGATTAAACAAACATCATTTAACATAATAAAATGGTTGAAGGAAAATAGAAGTATAGATTTTATAAAAAATGAATTGGATCAAAATATGATTCAAAATGATACTTTGAAAAGAGCCACGGATAATCTTAAAGGAGACATATATTACGATTCTTGGTGTAAACCTTTGTTATTTATGATTGAGTATCAGCAAACGGACGATAGTAGTTTGAATTTCTTTGAAATGTCTGACACAAAAATTCAAGTTGAACACATTCTCCCGAGAGCTTATAAAAGTAATGATGATTGGAATTCAAAATTTGTTGGAAACGACTCTGTAGACAAATGGATTAACACAGGAGCAAACCTCACTCTATTGAGTGGAAAGAAAAATAGAGATGCCAGCAATTATAGTTTTGAGAAAAAAATTATTGCCTATAACGGTAAAGGTTATTATGCTGATGATAGTGAAGGTATAACTGCCTTTAGAATAACACAAAATATAGTTAATCAATACAATGAGAATACATACTCAAAACAATGGTCAGAACAATCTATAGTTGATCGTTGGAATTGGTTTTGTTCACAGGTTGAAGTGATTTTGGAAATTGATTTATCAAGTATTAAAGAATCTATTTGAGTAGACAACCAAAAAAAGACATTTGTCCTTTTTTAAAATTAATATGATATGTTATTATTGAATAATCTAAATGAGAGTGGTTATAATCAACTTAAAAAGGATAGAGATATTCTAATCAAAGAAATTGAGGAACTTAACTCTATTTTAAGTCAATTTGATTTGGCTTATCCATACCTTTCTTCTATATACGATCCTAAAGTAGAAATAAAGTTAAAGGAGGGGAAATACTTCGGATACATAAAATTAACTGATGTTAACAATAAAATTTTTAAGCGTTCTAAGTTTTTTATTGGTTCTGAAGAACAATTTGAAGATAAAAACGATCCATTATTGATAGAAAAGGCGTATTTTTTAGCAAAGGAAGAAATTAAAAAAATCCACCCTGAAATGTTTGAAGATGCTGGTCAATAAGAACTTATTAAAGCCAAATGAATTTGCGTCATTCTTGTATGACGAGTTCAGTTTTTTAAACTTGGATGATCGTGATTTATATAACGACATTTCAAGAAGAGGAGAAATATTAATCCCATTAGTAATAACAACGGATTATGTAGTTATTTCGGGAGTGAGAAGATTAAAAATTGTCAATGATATCTCTAACATCACAGAAGTCCCTGTCTTGATGACGGAATATCATTCTTCAGAGTTGAATCAAGCAATTATTATTAGATATAATATTCAAAGACAAAAGTCCATAATAGAAATCTCCAAAGAATATGAAGCAATTCAAATAACATACAACCTAAAACAAGGAGTTGATCCTGAAAGTACTAAATCTATAACGGGGAAGGCAGAACGAAAAGCATTAATTGAATCAACCAATTCTGCCAAATCAATAGAGAAAACTATCACAAGGGTTATTTCTGCAAAAAAATTCAGAATGTCCCTATATGGCGAATCTCATACTGAAGCATGGAAAAAAATAAATGAAGATTTCAAAAAAGGGATTGAACCAAATACCATTAATGAAAAACTAAAAGAGGAACACGAAAGAAGGAAAAACGAAAAAAGAGCACCTCAAACAAAATTACTCAATACGAATAATTTTAAAATTCTTAATAAGGACTCATCTGATTTATCAGAAGATATAGAAGACGAATCTGTTGATTGTATTCCTACATCACCTCCCTATGCATTGAAAATTGTGAAATATGTAAAGGACAAAGTAAATAATGTTAAATCACTTGGAGAAGAAGGATCAGTTGAAGAATTTGTAGCGAATAGAATGTCTGTTTTGAGAGAATGTAAAAGAATCATTAAAGACACTGGCTCCATATTCATAAATATAATGTCTCAAAAACATAATGGTAGAATCCTACGTGCAGAAGATAAACTTACCGATGCCGTGGAATCTGAGGGGTTATTTTTGGTCAATAAAATGATTTGGTTTAAAAGTAATCCGACCTATGAATCTAATATTGGACTTCAAAAGAGTATGGAATATGTCTTACATTTCGTGAAAGACCCAATTAACTACAAATGGAGAACAGATTGGTTAGATGATAAGGTGACTTTTATAGGAGACGTAGCTTATGGTGCCGTAGGTAAGAAACGAAAAATTAGAGATGTAATAATGTATGACTTTCCTACAGAATTTGACGACTCATATATTGCCAGCAAACTTATAACCAATGTTATTAATAATACCAAGTTGAAAAATCTTCTACAGAAGAGAGGTTTTTCACTAAGTCACAGAGCATTATTTCCATTGGAGGTGCCTCTCATTTGTGTATTATCCACCACAGATCCTGGCGACCTTGTAGTTGATGTTTGGGGAGGTTTATCAACAAGTGGAATCGCCGCTTATGCGAACAATTGTCGTTATGTCGGTGTTGATCAATCTTTAGAATATTCTGCAATGGCAACAGAACGTTTAGAAGATTTTATAGAAACTTTTTTACCTATTGAGAGACATAATGATGAGGTATAGAAATTATCCTAACAAACCATCAAAAACTGAAGTTTCCTTAAAAGAATAAAACGAGCCAGTGTATCTAAAATTGAGGTAATCATATTGCCTTATTATATATGGAGTTTCATCTTTTGTTTTATCCCCACCAATAATCTCCAACAAGTTTTTTAAATGGAATAATTCTTCCATTTTTATTTTTGAGTAAATCAAAAAATGGCAGTGATAATATTTGTCATTAGGATTGGGTTCAATGGAATAGAATAGTTTGACCCCTGACTTCTTTCCATACTTTAAAATCAATTGATCATACAGATACCTCACTTTGTGTTTTAAATCCATTAGAGTTGATCTTTGTGGAGTTATGAATCCAACATAATCCCATTTGGATGTTCCGATGAAATTAACCCTAACACTTCTTTTTTTGATGTCTTTTGGTTTGTTTCTTACTCCAAAAATTTCATTCAAAATACTGTAATTATATAGGTGAGTTTTCTTCCCTCTTTTTGACTTTAATAATTTAAGTGTTTCACCTACTATCAGGAGGGACTTGTTTAAGCCTAATCTCTTCTTACATATGGTATTTGTTATTTGAAAGAGGGATCCTATCTCTTTAATGTTATACCATTCTTTATTACGATCATATCTTTTCTTTTCTTCATTATTATCCATAGCAACTCTATCCAACAATTACATCGGTTTATGGGGTTTATTGTCAATTATAATATTGTAAGAATCAATTATAAATACTTGGTGAGAAAAAAAAGTTGCCATTATTTCTTTTGCCTCCTTGACTAATTAAAATGAATTATCTATGATTTCCATATAGATAAATATTAAAAAAAATAAAATGGCAAAATCTCAAGAAAAAACGCACCTTCTTTCAGATAAAGTAATGGAAACATTAGTCAGCAGAGCTTGGTTGAGGGGTGATGAAATGAAAAAAGAATTGATATATTAAATTTTATTTTATAACATTACAAGTATAATTGTATCACTTAAACTAAAACAAGATGTAATATGAAAAAAATAATCTCTATTCTTATTTTATGTGCAATAAGATTGACACTAATTGGGCAAACCAATTCAATTTATGATCAAGTGATGAATCTGCATAATAATTCATGTAACAGATTTATCAAATCAGATTTTCAAGGTATCATAAGTAATTCGAATAAAATTATTGAATTATACAACAACGATCCAGACCCACAACATTTGGAATACTTAAAGAAAAATAATTCATTTTGGATGTTTTGTAATGCATACCGATATAGGGGTAATGCCAAATATAATTTGAAAGATTATTTAGGAGCAATTGAAGATTATGAAGAACATATCAGATTAAATCCTAATGGTTATGATAATCTTGAGATGTGGGAAAATATTGGAAGGGCGAAAATTAAATTAAAGGATTACGATGGGGCTCTGAAATATATAAATTATTCAATTAATAGAAATCCTTATCAAGAAGGATTTGGATTATATTACAGAGGAGTTATTAAGGTTTTCACATATGACTTGAATGGAGCAATTTCCGACTTTACTTATGAAATTGATAAAATGGAAAAAACGGATTGTCATTATGATGAAAGGTATTTCCTAGCTAGAGCTTATACTAAAAACTTATTAGGTGATAAAATTGGTGCGTGTGAAGACATAGAAACTGTGATGAAATTATTCTTAGGATGTTCCAATCGGAAAAATTGGTGTGTTTATTTGACTGAATTCCCCAATTACGATGAATTATTGGACGAAATTTGTCATTCGGAATTTACCTTCACAGAATTAGTTGAAGCCAATACTTTTGAGAAAATTGGCGATTTAATAAAACAACATAATGGCAAAACTCAAGCCACCAATAATCCCACTCCTACCTCAAATTCACCAGCAATGGATAGATTTTATAATTCTCAATCAATCACACCTATCGCAACAAATATTGAGGATTTTGAAAATAAAATATTAGGTATTACTGATGTTAATTCAAAATTAAGCTACATGAGAATGGTTACGGAAAACACTTCGGATATAGATTTAAAATTACATGCTATGGTTACATTTCATTCAACTGTAATTTTTGGTTTAGATGTTAATAATGACCACATAATTTATGCAAAAAATGAAAGCGAGAAGCTTATAAAAATGTTTATGGAGAATGGAATTAGTAAGTCCGAAAAAGAGGTTTTTAATTTGGAGTCTTATGTGTATATTTTATGTCAAATAAAAGTTGATAAAAACTTGAATTCATTTAATCAAAAAATAATTAATCTTATACTTTCTACTTATACTGCCGATACTTATATTGATAAAAAAATCTACGAGGAATTAAAAAGAGCAAAAAGAGCAAATGAGTTAGAAATTTGGGCAAATAATTATATCGCTACATTAAGAGCAAATGAAAGAAAAGAAGAATCAAGTCCCTCATATGAATCCAATACAAATTCTAAATCTACAGAGGCTAGAGATTGCAGTGATTGTAAAGGTACGGGGAAATGTCAAGAATGCACTGAAAAGATACAAAAACCATATTTAGATGATCGATGTGCAACTAATAAACGAAGTTCAGTTAATTTTGGATATGTCTTGTGTTCGGGTTGCTATGGATATGGTTATAAAAGAGAAAGTGGCAGTAAATGTGATTGTCCTAACGGAATAGGATCTTGTCCTGGCGAGAAATGTCCTAATTCATCTTGCCATGATGGTTGGGTTTACTGTCGAGAATGCAATAGTGGAGGAAACGGTGATCATTTAGGCGAATGTAAAGAATGTAAAGGTACAGGTAAGGAAAAATAAATTTGCGTGTATTAAACGTTATTTCTTCTATCTCAAATTTGACTTCCAATTTAGAATATCAAACTATTCATCATTTTTCGTTTCGTATTTAATCAAAATATAAACTAAAGCGTTTTTCAATTCTTAAAAAGCGCTAAAACATTAGGCAAACCGTAATTTTCGCTATACTTTAATTGTGTGATTAAAAACAACACACTATGAAGGTAAAATACAACAGGATTTCAAGTTTGAGTCAAACAGGAAATCGTTTTAGCGCAGACAAGGATAATTATGATCTAACTCTCTTAGAGAAAATATCAGGGTCTGTGAAATTCCGAGATCGCCCCAAAGCGAAAGAACTAATCAACCTTATTGAACAAGGCAAGATAACAGAAATCGTTGTGGAGGAATTTAGTCGTTTAGGGCGATCAACCGGCGATCTAATTTCTACACTTGATTGGATGGATCAACAAGGGATTAATGTTGTAATTAAAAACATTGGACTACAATCTCGTCCAAATGGACAAAAGAATCCAATATGGAAAATGATTTCTTCGGTAATGTCCTCCCTGTATGAGATGGAGTTGGAGAATATTAAAGAACGTACTATGGTTGGCAGAATGGTCTATGTGGCTAATGGCGGAGTTTTGGGAAGACCAAAAGGAACCCAAGAGAACCAAAAGGATTTTTTAAACAAGGGGAAGAACAAGAAAATCGCTGAACTTTTGAATAAAGGTTGGTCTTATAGACAAATTTCTAAACAATTAGATACATCAACGGCAACTATTCAGAAGGTAAAAAACACTTTAACAACTTGACTTGTCCATAACAATCACTTATTCATAAACAAAAGGTAATTGTGATGGATAAAGAATTATTGAATAAAATTAAAAATGTTTTTGGGTTTGATATAATTAGAGTTCAAAAAATAGAGGGAAATGAAGTTTTTAATTAACTTTCATGAAAATTGGAGTAATATTTATAAAATAATTAAAATCTTAGTAGTTATGAAAAAATTTATCCTATTCGCAGTATTATCGTTTATCTCATTAGTTGGGTTTTCCCAAGAAGATACGTCAGTTGTTGATATTCAACTTTTATTTCCAAAATTATTTACAGGATGTAACGACTCTGTTGTAAAAAGTACAAAAAATTTCTTCATTCCTTTATCAACGGATCTCAAATCTATTGGTTTTTTTAATGATGACGTTTCTGCAACATTTAGTAATGGTATATACGAAGTGGGGGTTATTCGATGGAATACTACTACAAAATATGTTTCGGATATTTGGGTTGAGGTTACTGATGGTGAAAATCTTATCATGTTACCTCTTTGTGAAATAAATCAAGCCTACGAGTCGGGAGTATTATTTTCTGAGTATGAAAAAGTTTTTACCTATATAAATAACAACTATGAAAAAATATGGGGGTATAAAAAATAAAACTCCCTATGAGGTTTTATTTAAAAATTAATTTGTTGGTATTTACGATTAATGATTTTTGTATTTCCTGCCCATGATAATTTTTTTTAAATCAGGGAAGAATAAGAAAATCGCTGAACTTTTGAATAAAGGTTGGTCTTATAGATAAATTGCAATACAATTAGATATATCAACGGCAACCATTCAGAAGGTGAAAACTTTATTGTGAATTATTCCCCTTATTCACTTGACAATTTAGGCTTATTCACCTATTTATTAGTATGGATGAAAACAAAGACCGAAATTTAATTTACCAATACGTATTTCATAACTACGACAATGAGTTCCATCTTTTATCAGAGTTAAAACGAATGATGAAGGATTAC
>Ga0114974_10003515_pt1 | contig 11783 bp, 15 predicted proteins | sample S_130206_EF_Meta_FD_87318 | JGI IMG/M metagenome (GOLD analysis project Ga0114974, IMG submission 87318) | Freshwater microbial communities from Lake Simoncouche, Canada to study carbon cycling - S_130206_EF_MetaG | ecosystem: Environmental > Aquatic > Freshwater > Lake | place: Lake...
CATTGATGGAAAAGAGTGACGGCACAGGCAAGCAGAGACATACTCTTACTGCATCGGGATGGAACAAATCCTTTGTCGATGGATCGTCCAATATATGGACACCCGTTGGCCCTCCTGAAGTTGTGACGGCAGATGTAGCACCACCACCAAACGCTACGATTCTGAATTCGAAAAATAAGAGCAAGGTGTTTCTCATGAACCTGACTCTTCAAACAGATTCGGGCAATCGGATGGTTGTGTCCAAGTATCTGTCATCCGATGAAGGTGGTATTACAAATACCGAATTCAAAACCAAAGTCGGATTGAAGCGAACACGAGAGTCCTTTAAAATTTCCACCAAGCAACTGCTCGTGGGTGCATCAACAGTAGACATCGACATTGGTAGAGTCGGTGCACCACAAGTAGAAAAGTTTTATGCATTCAGTGATGCAAATGTGTTGACTGATTTGATTGTTAAAAATCTCGCAACACATCTTCAATCAAATACAAATCTCGTGTCTGCGGTTGAGTCATTTCTCAATCGTGGATGCGATCATATGAATTGGCCCTCGGATACACCCGAATCTCTCAAGGTAGCAATAACACAAATTCTATCTGAACTTATTGTTGGTGTGTGCCTTCTAAAGAATACTGCCTTCGTCCTATCAAGCAAAATTCCATTCACAAGTTCGGTTGAAGTATTCTATCTTCCTGTAAAGGATTTCCTTTCAACTATTGATTTTGTGCTGAAGTTGCGCGATGGAAATATTGTTAAGTTCTCTTCGAAGGTCAAGGAGGGTGCTGCCGCAGCATTCGGCCCGCGACTCATATGGGCTGCTGTTACTTCAGATCCAAATTCCCCCATTCATAGAGCAGCGAATCGATTATTGAAGGGAACAGAAATTGGTAGGTTCACTGACATTCTTAGATCTCGACAAAATAAATTGAAACAGGCTGCATATGAGTATGCTTTTTCACTGATAGGAATGGGCAATGTAGATACATGGGTTCGTTGTACCGCAGGAGCAACTTGTGATATCGGAAGTATTCCTCAGAAAGAGCGAGAGGAAATGATTCAAAAAGTTTCTTCGTATGCTGCAACTAAAAATCTAATGACGAAATCATACTTTCAAGCATTGCGAGATGGAAACCTATGTGCTCTCTCGATTGTCGTTCGGTATATCATTGCCGATGCACTCAACAGCGATGTCAAAAGTCAAAAACCAATGTTGATGATTCTTAGAATGTATGAGTATTTCCAACTCCACATGGACAACACAGCATTCATGCGAACAGGATCCGTGAAGTTCTTCCTCAAGGGTCTGCGATCACACATCAGTAAAATTACGATTGACCCAGGTAAGGGTTCACTTGGGGACACATCAGGCTCGTATGGATTCCTCAACTTCAGACTTGAGTGATATGCCTGTTATTATCGGACTATAGAAAAATCGAATAATGGGATTGACAGAGTATTGCCTTTGTGCTATACTCTGTTTTATCAAAGTGAAAAACCGAACAGAACACATGACACCCGTCACAACCATCCTCAAGGGTCTTCTTCTTCTCTCACTCCTTATGAGCGGAGTAGTAATGCTCAACTCGGGGTCAGCGAACCTTTGTAGTGGATTCTTTGGATGGATCTTTTTGAGTGTCCTTGTATGGTTGGTTCTTGCTGTTGTGCTTTCCCCGATTCTTATTGTCATCGGTTTCGTTGGAAAGATGCTTGGGCTGTAAAAAATCTTACAAACAATTTCGAATTGGGGCTTGACAAACCCAAAACTTAGTGTATACTTTAGACATAACCTTAACACACAGGAGTCAGATCGAATGCCTCGTCCACGAAAGAATATCGTCCTAAACTTTGACGCAATCTCAGCCGCGCTAAACAGCGGAGACACCATCAAGTTGAAGGTTCTTGCTGCGGAGTATGGAACATGTCCTCCCGTAATCAAGCGATGTCTGATTGAGTTTTACGGAGACAAGATTGATTTTGTTCCAGGTCGAAATGGTGGTGTTCGTAATCTGAACGCTACACAGTCACAAACGAATTGTTCACCCTCATTGGCGGCGGTTGCTTGATTCAAGGAGTATTACATTATGTCTCTGCGACCCCGCCAATTTAATTTCCTCGCTGCCTTTGAGGCAGAGCATGGTCAGCCCGACTATGTTTCTCGACCAACACTCCTTGAGTTTGTTGAGAAGCATAAGGGAAACAAAGGTCAGTTCGGCTATATGCTGAGATGGCCCGCGTGGTTGACCTATAACCAACCCGATGACCGTCCATACAAGTCTCTCCGAAGGGGGCAGTTCTTGATGACAAAGGCATGGGTAGAGTATAACGAATGGAAGAGCCAGAGCAATTCTGCGACTCAACATTCGACACATACTTCTGCCACGGGCAGCGAGGAAGCAAGCCACACCCCTGACCTATCGGAGATGTAACTCCGAAGGAATGGGATATCTAAACCAACTGCTAGTGGAGCAGTTTTACCCAAGTGAGAGCGACTTATCGCTCAGAAAGAGATTGAGAAACTATGGCTACGAGTACAATGAATCGCAAGGCTGTTAAGAACACGAAGAGCAACGGAACCCGCCGTTCATACATTTCCGCACAGAACCTCATGGAAGGTGATGAGTTTGTGATGCGCGGCGAGTCGAATGTCTTCGTTGAGAAGATTGTTCGTAATGAGGCGAAGAATTTCGTCACGGTTACCTTCTGCAATGGCATGAAGCGTAAGTATGACTGGAATGATCGTGCGCTCATCATTGAGACCGCAAGTCGGAATGCGTATCGCCGTAACTCCTTGCGCCGCAATGGTTATCAGAACTACTTCGATGTTCTCGAAGAGCAGTTCGGAGTCTGATAACTTACTCAGTCTGTACATCTTAACTCAGAGCATCCCCTGCCGAAAGGTGGGGGATGTTTTTTTTATTATCGGACGGAATATATCGACCATGCCTATTGACAGGCGGCTAAGGATAGACTATTCTTTGGGTGTTGAAGGGGAGAACCCCCGACACACAGTACAATTAAGGAGAACCACATGACTACGCTCAATTCAACACTTACGCCTCCTCCCACAGGGCCTGTGGCTGTGGATGGTTACGCCGACATTCACGATGATGCAGCAGGGATGGTCATTACAGGCCCATCCGTAATTGATGGATATGTCAACACCATTTCCAACTCTCCACTCTTTCGTGTACTAAATGTAAAGGTTGTTCCATTCGCAACTTATGTTACGGATCAGAACAATACTGTTATTGATGTTTCGGCTGTTGTGCGACTACAGACAACAGTTTGGAATAGTGTTTCTCAGACTGTATCGGTTGTCTCTCAGAATCTTGTACGAGCCAAGGGTGGGCGATATGGTTATTTGGAACATGCAAAGCAGTCAGACTTGCATCAATACCTCGCGCACTCATTGAATCTAGTGCAGAGTTATTGGGAAAATGCCCCATTGGAGCGGAAATATTATTGGGACAGTGTCGCCACACGAATTTTGGCGGTTGACTTCAATGAGCGAGAAGAGATGCGTACAGTCTTCATCAACAATCTAGTTGATCGTGTTCGTGAAGAGTTGAAGACCAATAACGATCCGATCAAGAAGGGCAGCAAGATCAAGGTTGTGCGTGGAAGAAAAATCCCGCATGGCACAGTGGGTGTTGTGTTTTGGTCGGGAGTAAGTCAATGGGGTTTGCGGTACGGATTTAAGGATTCGAATGGAACCGTGTTTTGGGCTGCTGCTGCTAATGTCGAACTTGATGGGCAGATTGATGACGCAACTGTTATTGCTGAGGCAAGGAAGCGATATGAGCAGGATGATGTAGCAAAGGCAGTCTTTGGTGCATCTCGGACATAAGATTTTGCCTGATCGGTAAATGTTGTTTATTTTAACCCCTGTCATGTACAGGGGTTTTTCATATCTATAAATAACAGATCAGGAGGTCTTATTATGGCAAGTAGTAGAGGCGGATTCAACAATAGGAATCAACGAACAAATAAGCAAATAGCACTTATTAAAAAAAGTAATCGTAAGCGCAATCTTGAGGGATGTGCTGCTAAAAAGATTGCTATCAAGGGGATGAAAAATGACCAATAACAATGATATGATTTCTCAGGCAATGGGAATCTTGGGAGGTTCCAAGAAGGAGACAGCCCCGCAGAAGGCTCAGGTAGCCTCCGAGGCAGGAAAGTCGCTACCGAAGCCATGGCTTCTCAAGGAGACCCCACAGACACACACAGCGGCTCCCACCCATAGACAGACCGATACGGTTCAGCCCACACAGGAGATTACCTCCAAGGTTTCCCGTGCAGAGCGGATTGTTGTCAAGGAACTTGCACGATATGCGGCTCTTCATTCTTCTATTTTGGAGATGAAATATGAGATGGAACGGGGTGGCAATATTGCCCTGATCGAACAGCGTCTTGACGAGACTCTTAAAAATGCAAAGGTTGTAATTAAGTAAGGAATCAAATGTATCATTATCAACGCCAAATTATTGCTGAAGCCGCAAAGTATCAAAAAGACGCAACTCCAAAGGAAGATACTTCAATGAAGGATCCTGAGGGGGCTATGGCAATAACACAACTTCGAAGCATTATCGAAAAGGCAAATGATATACTTCCTACCCTTAAGGCAGAGTCACAGTTAGAGGCATGGGTGCAGAGTAAGATATCTGTAGCAGAAGATTATATTGCTACAGTAAGAGATTATATCAAGCAGGATGCTGATGCCGTGGACGAGTCGGCTCATGTGTCGGAGCAGATCATCAAGCCAACCCGTATGGAGGTGCAGAAGCACTTCGATGCTCAGACAGGTTCACAGCGAGATCGGGTGCTGTCTACCGAACGGGCACTGATGATTTCGGAACTCATGGTTGGCGATGATGGGGTGGTGAGCACTTATAAGTTTAATGCAGGTATGACCGAAGAGACTATGACCGAAGAGGATCTTGGTCGGATACAAATCCACTATGATTCGGTAAATGGATATGGCAAGAAAGTCAAAATCATTGCTACCGTTCCTCCCGTACAGGAGAAGCCAATCAGTAGCAAGTATGATCTCCTGCGCTATGTCGAAAAGTATATTAAGGACATGAAGAGCAAGGGAGTCATCAAGGGCAATTATGAAATTGTATATCCCCATGATTCCAAATTTCTTCAGAGTCAAAATCGAAAACAATCTTAACTTTATCCTTGACACCTGCTGCGGGTGTGATATAGTACATCCCATGTAAAGCCGACCTGCGCCTCCGTAGTTGGGGTACTAAGACAGGTGAAAGACTTCCCACTAACGGGAGTTGAGGGTGGTTCAACAGGTTCCCACTCTTTCTTAAAAATTTAACAGACTAAATACTTTCCAATACAGGAGAGTATAGTCTATGATTAATGATATCCAAAGAAGAATCTTAGCAGAAGCCGCCAAGTTTGGTGGCTCTAATATTTCGAGTGCACAGATAACTGCCAATCAACTGAATGAAGCAAACTATCAGTCATTCATGAATGATGGCGCAGGTGGTGTAGCCACTTTCGGATTTGGCAAAGCACAGTTCGAAGGAAAGATGCGTCAATTGCTCATGAAGATGGGCTTTGAAAAGGGCATCAACAAGATGGATATCAATGGCAACAAGATGGTTCTGTACTTTGCCAACCGTGCAAAGGCAAATGATTTTGTCATTACCTTTAATGGTCTTGTTAAGAGAAGCAGCAAGGGATCACCCGCAACGCTCAGTACCTCGTTTGACAAGATCAAGTCTCCTGCGGGAACGAACGCAGTCGTTACGGTTGACTTCGGTATGATGAAGACCGAGGACTTGGAGAACGGATCTGATGTGTTTGTCATGCTTGAGGCTCTGTATGAAAACAGCATCGAGGAAGCCAAGACAAAAAATACTCATGTTACAAGTGTTCCCGCAGGTGCTTCTGAAAAAGAATTTGCCAAGGCTCGTGCCGCGAATCCGTATCGAGTTCGTCTTGGCAAAGGTAAACCTGCTGGTGCACCCGCCGATAAGGTGAAAGAAGATATTGAAGAGAGTGCTATGAAGGCCGCTATTGAAGACTTCATGTATTCGATTCCCGATGCGGCAATCAAGGATCTGAAGCCCGTCATGAAGATCACAAATATCTCACGGCGATTCTCGGAGATCACCAAGGTTCTTCGGAAGCACGGTTTCCCCACGATGAGCAAGACCTTGGGATCGAACTCATCGAACATCATCAACGACTACTATGACACATTCTTCGGCGAGAGCGTTGAGGAAGAGACGGAAGTGTCCGAAGCAAAGATCAAATATCTCACAGGCCCAGGCAAGCGCGACTCCAAGAGAATCATCGGCATCTATACCATGCAGGGTAAGTGGATCAAGGACATGAAGACCGAGAAGGAAGCGATGAACTTTGTCAATAAGAGTTGGGGAGAGTCGGTCGAAGAGGAGATTGAAGTCTCTGAACAGTTCAAGGCGGGGGACAAGGTAAAGGTTCCTCACAAGGGCAAGATGGTCAGCGGCAAGATCGTCCGCTTCGATGATGGTGGGACAAGCAAGGCACAGCAACATGGCGGTGGCTATGTGGTCGATGTCGGTGAACCCACAAGCATTCTTGTTCCGAAGCAGAAGGTACAGAAGGAAGAGACTGAGAGCGTTGAGGAAGAAGAGGAACTTGATGAAGTTGAAGTTGATGAAGAAATCACTCCTGCTCGTCAGGCTATAATTGACCGTGAAAAAGAGAAGGCCTCAAAGGCTTTAAACAAAGGCAAGACAGCGGCTGAACGAGACAGAGGATATGTCCGTGGTTCGCGGATCAACTACCTTGAACTCGTACACAAGTACGGTCGGAAGTCCGACACGCAAGGCAGTCCATATCAAGTCAACAAGCGTGAACTGAACAAGTGGCGCAAGGCTGAACACGGCATGAGGGAAGAAATTGAACTTGATGAAGCAGAATGGGGTGGTGGCTTTGAGACCTCCCGCGAGGCTCAGGCAAAGGTTCAGGCTGGACTCAGGGCTGATGCCAAGAAGCGTCAGGCTTTGATCTTGAGTGCATTGCAGCAAGTCATTGACGGCAAGATGTCAAAACCCTCCTTCAAGAAGTTGACAGGCTCCTCGTTCCAAGACATTATGTCTCTTCCCTTCTATTCGAAGAAGGTCAAGATGAAGAAGGAAGAGGTCGAGAGCGTTGAGGAAGCCTACGCTCACCCTGATGAGAAGGTCATCGGCTCGTTCTACGAGAAGACAGGCAAGAAAGCATTTGAATATCGCATGTCGAAGGACTCTTGGGGTAAGAGCCATGATCTACCCCATGAAGTATGTGTCTCTCGTAAAGACCCGAGTAGCAAAGGTGATTGGAGAGCAGCGAATGTCAAGGGAACCGTCTGCTACATCGCCGTGGACGAAGGCGAAGGTGGCAAGCCCGTCATCGAAAAGTGGGACATCAAGAAGCATGTCAAGTATGTGAAAGCAGACTGAGCAAAAAGATTCTGCTGAAGTTCAAAAAAATGATAAGCCCCTGCCAATGAATGGCGGGGGTTTGTCTTTTAATTTAATTGGAGTATGGTAAGAATGTGTTCAGACAGGCAGTCCACCGATATAGATACACGCACCTCCCGAATAATCGGTAGGTGTAAAAGGAGAAATGATAGAAATGAGAAATACGAATACACTCGCATCAGGTTTAGCAATCGCACTCTCGACAATTGCTTTTGCACAAACTGCCGATGTTGTTCCTGTTGCAGTCACACCTGTTAATACAACAGCAAGTGCCTCTGCATGGAATCTGAATTGGTCGTTCGATGAGACTGCGGAGATGCATACCTTCAAGTCAGGTGGAAGTACTCTTCTTGGTTTGAATCAGAATCTCGGAGTCGATATCACAAAGGACATTAGTATGAATCTCAATGTCCCTGTATATACCCAAGACGATAACACCACCATCGGTGATATCTCTCTCGGTGGATCGTGGACTTTTATGGAGGGAAAGAATGACACTATTGGCGCATGGGATTTGGCTTTTGGCGGCGGTATCTACATTCCTGTTGGTTCGGAGTATTTCCGTTCGGCAAATGTCAATCCGTTCATCAATGGAAAGTTTGACTGCAAGGCGTGGGTCTTCGACTTTACACAAACCGCAGAGTATCGGTTTGATGGCGGCGAGGCATATATTACTTGGCTCGGCGCGATGACTAACTCTGATGTACTGACTCTCGGAAGCAATCTTTCCTATGAGTGGAATGCATTTGACTTTGGTGTTCAGTTTGATCAAGTTTATTATGTTAATAGTGGAGAGTCGCAACTCTTCCTTGGCCCTGTTGCCAATTGGAAAGTTGCTTCGAGTGTTGATCTAAACATGGGAGTCTTAATTCCCGTGAGTCAGAATGTCGATACCCCCGAGGCGAATGCAATCGTCACGGCAGGTATCGGTATTAAGTTTTGAGTTCGGTTACCAATTCATTTAATTTCATTAAAGGAGAAATAAAAAATGAGCAATAAGTGCCCCGTTACTGACTGTGGTTTCTGCTGGAAGAACCCGAAGCATTTGGTTCTTGCCCTCGCTATCCTCCCATTCACCCTTAAGGGAGTGAATGTTCTGTGGGAAGCAGTTCATACAGCCGCTACTTCACTAACCAAGTAAGTTTAAACTTACATCTAATAGGGGGGGGGGGGTCTTCGGATCCCCCCCTTTTCCATTCCGACTAAATAAGGGGATGAAGAGTTTTCTCCAACATATCATGGAAAATACAACGGCAAACATGGTCTACTTCGGAACAAGCGGTGCAGGATTTGCTGTTGATAATGTACCGACTAACTTTGATGTTGAAACTGAGGCAGAAAAACACCACACCATGAAACCATGGGAAGTTCGAAATGCAGAAGATGCTACTACCCGAAGAACTCATCTTTTACGATGGATGAAAGCCTCAAGTAAATTCCAAGCACGAGCAGTTAACGATAGCAGCGTACCACTAACTCCAGATTGGCAGTCAAGAAAACGATGAAGACCTTTAACATATACCTCAATGAAAGATACGATGGCGATGGCGATTGCATGGAAGCCGCAGCAAACTTTATGATGCGATGCCATTCCAATTTCTTTGGAGAACAGGAAAAGAATATGAAGGGTGCGGTTCTTGTCCATGCACTAGTTTGGGGTCAGGGTACCGTAATGGGAATGCGATTCCCACATGCATGGGTTGAGAATGGGGATACTGTTATTGACAGATCTAATGGGCGAGATATTCGCATGGATAAAAGAGTATATTATGCGATGGGACAGATTAAGCCAAAAGAAACAGGCACATATAAAGTCTACACATATCAAGAGATGAAGAAGAAGTTAACTTCGACTCGTCATTATGGCCCATGGGATCTTGATGAACGCCTTGAAGAAACTACCATCTCAAGCAAAAGACAAATCGGTAAGCGAAATAGAAAAATCAGTCCAAGTCTTTTATCTGCACTCAAAGAAAATGTAGAAGAGGGAATTGTAACTGATCGTCCGACAACAGGACACTACCAGGACAAGCGACAGTTCTCGCGACAAAGTGTCGCGACAAATACTCCTATGGTTTCATGGAATGATCTCAAGCGATTAGAGAGTGTTCTTGACAACATGTTTTTTGCTGCTAAACTCGATATCAAGTTCACCAAACATTTTTTTGAACGAATGAATGGAAGTCGTGGATACGGTAGCAATGTCAGCATTTCAGAAATTCAAGATGCCTTTCGAAAAACTTATGCAAAGTATGCACAAAAGATTTACTCACATCCTGCCGATTGGAAGGCAATCATATTGGATGTCAGTAAAAGTCTCAATATGCCATTCACTCTTGAGTGGGATGGTAAGTTGAAAAAGATGGTAATGCTCACTGCGATGAAGAAGCAAAACTTCATGAGTCCCGATCCTAAGTTGCCCGTATGAAAGAAGATATCATCCAACGAGGTAAAGATTGGTTTCAATTCCAAAAGGGAATGGCAGACTATCTTCTTGCTGCAAACTCCAAGAAAAAGTACAGCAAGAGCAAGACCAAGGCGATTCCCAATGATACTGTTATAGCCCCACACTCGGCGCAAAGATCAAACATCATAATGACAAGACTATAAATAGGAGACACATGAAAACCTTTTTCCAATTACGAAACGAATACGAACATGAGCAGAATATAACATTCTATGAGGAACTTGATAAGTACCTCGAAGAGAAGTTGCTCGTTGTGGGTAAGGGTGCCAACTATGGTCAGGCTGTCATTCTCGCAGGTGGTGCTGGCTCAGGCAAATCCTTTGCCGCATCGAATCTCATGCAGGGAGAGAAATTTAAAATTTTCAATCCTGATGACATCAAAGACATGCTTCTAAAGATGAGAGACAATCTTATCAACAGTAAAACAGGATTGCCAAAATCACAAAGCCTCAAAGATATGGTTCCTGTTCTACAGGATCTCGATCTTTTAAATCCTGACGATACAGGAAAACTTCACATGCTAGTGAAGGGAATGAAAGCAGAACACAAAAAACTTGCTTTCTTCTTCACCGATAAAACTCGAAGTGTACTTCCAAATGTTATGTTTGATGCTACTCTTAAAGACATGGGAGCACTTACAAGTACCCTGAAGGGTGATGAGGGAATGCTGCATTGGCTAAAATTGGCGGGATATAAACCAGAAAATATTCACATCGTATGGATTCTCACTGATTATAAGATTGCACTACAGCAAAACCTGACTCGCGAAAGAGTTGTTGCATCTGAGATTCTGTTTCAGACACATCGAGGCGCAGCAGGTACGATGAAAGATATTCTATTCTCATCTTATCCCCAACTCGGAATCAATGGTGATGTTGCAGTTATAATCGGTGGAAAGAACAATACGATTGAACTTCAAAAGGGTGGAGAATACACATACAAATCAGGCCCGAATAGAGGAAAGACTATCAGACTTGATCGAACGATTGATGGCGTTGCTATCATGGATTTTAAATATTTCCGTGTGAAGAATGCAGGAAGTAGAGAGATCAATCGCGAGGCTCTTGTTTCAATTGTTGACTATATCAAGAGTTATGCACCAGCCCCAACGGACACTGCTGAAAGAACATTGCATGATGTTCTCAAGAACATAGCCAAAAGTGGAGGAAAGCAGGTTCATCCAACAACTTTGAAGGCTATGGGAATTTCCACTTGACAAGCACTCCTGTTTGAGGTAGTATTAAGAAATGCTAAAGCCACGCCTACTGAAATCTCTTATCGCACAAAACGCAGCCCTTCTTCGTGAACAGCAAGGACTGATGGAGTATTTCCGCATCTTAGAGATGTCTCTTCATGTGATTGAAAAGACAGGAAAGGATTCGGGTGTTGTTCAACTACAAGAACTTGCAAATATTCGCAAGGACATGCGAAGAATCCTCGTTGCTCACCGCAATATGATTATCAATACAACAGGGGCTATTCGACCACCGACCAAGAAAGAACTTGGGATGTTGGCTGATCCTACCAAAAATTCACAGTACAAGTTTGTGGAGATCAACGAAGATCTTCAAAATCTTCTCAATCAGTTGATGAATGACATCACTAACTATCATCACTCAAAGAATGGGGCTGTCGATTTTGGGGAAGACACTCATGCAAGAGATGTCGAGGAAGACGAATCTGATATCAATCCCGTTAATTTTGGTGGCGACCTAGAGGGAGAGTGGCAAGATTTCCCACCTCCTCCTGAAGGGGATCCCTTTCGCGAAACAGGAGACTGATGGACAATCATAACACATATGATCTGACTGAAGCATCGCTTTCTCGATTATATCAGCATACCGAA
>Ga0114974_10003518_pt1 | contig 11782 bp, 12 predicted proteins | sample S_130206_EF_Meta_FD_87318 | JGI IMG/M metagenome (GOLD analysis project Ga0114974, IMG submission 87318) | Freshwater microbial communities from Lake Simoncouche, Canada to study carbon cycling - S_130206_EF_MetaG | ecosystem: Environmental > Aquatic > Freshwater > Lake | place: Lake...
AACCCACTTCGTATGATCCCACTTCGTATGAACCCACTTCGTATGAACCCACTTCGTATGAACCCACTTCGTATGAACCCACTTCGTATGAACCCACTTCGTATGAACCCACTTCGTATGAACCCACTTCGTATGAAAAATTAAAAAGGATGTGTGTGTTTTGCCACACTTTTCTGAAAAGTGTTTTCTAAAAAGTGTGTTGTATACGTTAAATAACAATATAAAAAAATATTCATTAGTAATAATAATGAATATATTTGACAGAACTTTTATAATAACTACTGGAATAACCGCTGTTATTTGTGGAGCTATATTTTATTACTTTAATAGTCGATTGAGAGAAATTGAAATAGCTTTAGCGAAACAGAATCAAGTCTTATCATCATTTATTGCAAACGTCCAGAATGAGTTCAGAATGAGTGCGAGAGTTCAACCGATAGAAATGGCATCATCTGAAGCAATTAAAGCCGTTGCACAAATGCATCAAGAGAAAATAGTTATTTCGGATAATGAGTGTGACAGCGAAGATGAAAGTGACGATGATGAAAGCGACGATGATGAAAGTGTAAGTGATAATGACAGTGTAAGTGATAATGAAAGTGATAATGAAAGTGTAAGTGATAATGAAAGTGTAAGTGATAATGACAGTGTAAGTGATAATAAAAATAAAAATAAAATAGTTATTTGTGATTTAGCAAAAACAAATAATTCTCAAATTAAACAACATGATGATATTAAAGTTATTGATTTGTCTACTTATACTGAATCATCTAGTAATGTTGAGGAATATGCATTAGAAGAATTAAATGACAGTGATAGTTCAAGCGATAGTGATGATGAGGAAGTTGCACTAGAACCTGTTTCACTAGAACCTGTTTCACTAGAACCTGTTTCACTAGAACCTGTTTCACTAGAAGATGTTAAGGTCACGGTACAGGATGTTAATGTCAAGGTAGAGGAAGTTACATTAACTGAATTACAATTAAAGGATGAAAAAATCGATGTATTGCGTAAGTTAGCAATAGATAAAGGTTTAGCTAAAAAAGATGAGGCGAAGAAGTTAAAGAAGAATGAATTATTGGCATTACTTTTAGCAAAACCAACCAACCTTTAAAAAAGGTTGAGCCAAAAATCGCAACCTTTAAAAACAACCTTTTAGAAAAAGGTTGAACCAAAATTACACCAAAATTACACCAAAATTTGGCTTTAAATATAGTTGTATTTTTGGCTCAACCTTTTTCTAAAAGGTTGTGTTTTTGGCTCAACCTTTTTCTAAAAGGTTGTTTTATTATAATAAAACTATTATATAAATGAGTTGGGGCACATGTTATTCTGGATCAAACAACATTCATTTTGATTTTCCTCCGATTATGAAAGATGGCAGAAATTATGCAAATTGGCAGCCTGGTGGAGCTCTCAATGAAGAAATACGCAAAGATAATAAAATTCATTCTAATTGGGCATATCGGAAGTATTTAACTGAAAATGCTGATACCATTATTCGTGGTAATCAGGCGGCGGCATGTGATGACTGCTGCACTTGTCCCGCTACATATACTAGTATAAAACAACCTACAACGAATAATAATACACCATTTTTATACAAGTCCTGTTTAGACAATTCGCAACCATTTGGATATGAAAATAGTGATTTAAAGAATCTCTACTTATCGGATATACAATTACAATCCAGGATGGTCACACCTGTTATTACACAGGAACAAATATTAAGACAAGGGTATGCGAGGGCTAATTAAACACTCAACCTTTAAAAAAAGGTTGAGCCAAATCTGAGTGAAAAGTGAGCGAAATCCGAGCCAAATCCGAGAGAAAACCCTACATAACTACGTAGGTATTATATCGTTTTGCTACACTTTTGGCAAAAGTGTCGTTTTGCTACACTTTTGGCAAAAGTGTCGTTTTGCTACACTTTTGGCAAAAGTGTCGTTTTGCTACACTTTTGCCAAAAGTGTCGTTTTGCTACACTTTTGGCAAAAGTGTTGGGTGCGTTCAACATAATTATATATTTACTATTCTTTTAGTAAAAGTAAATATATACAATGACTATCATAAACGGCATTGAAATTGATAATATTAATTATAAGACAAATGATATAAAATATGCAATTAAGAATAATCAACCCATTGAAGAAAAGCTGAATGTTATTATTGTTATTTCTAATCCATGTTTATATGTAAAACGATACTTACTATTAAAAGAATTTGTAAGGCGCATTGAAGATGAAGAAACCAATGTGAATTTATATATTGTTGAATTAATTTATAATGAGCAGAAATTTATCGTGACCAATAAAAATAATAAAAATCATTTACAAATTAAAACTGAGACGCCGATTTGGCATAAAGAAAATATGGTAAATTTAGGAGTGAAGTATTTACTCCCTAAAAATTACAAAGCCTTCGCCTGGGTAGATGCGGATCTGGAGTTTGAAAATAACACCTGGGCACTGGATACATTGAAAATCCTCAATGGCTGTAAAGATGTAGTGCAAATATTTAGTCATTGTATAGATATGAATCATGATGATTCAACTTTAAATAATTTTAATAGTTTAGGCTATTGTTATTCAAAAGGTAAAGAGTATACAATAAAAGGTTTAGATTATTGGCATCCGGGTTATGCATGGGCTATTACTCGCAAAGCATACGAACGGATGGGCGGACTCTACGACAAAGGTGTATTGGGTTCTGGTGATAGTATCATGGCTTTAGCCTTTATTAATAAAGTGACAAAGATGTTCAATGTGAAATATCATCAAGATTATAATAATAGTATGCTGGATTTTCAATCGAAAGCCAAAGGATTGCGGATAGGTTATACACCGGGTGTAATCAGGCATCATTATCATGGTACCAAACAAAATCGACAATATACCGAACGGTGGAAGATTCTTATGGAACATGCATATTCACCTGTACAGCATTTAACATATGATGATAAAGGTATATTAATACCTACTAAAGATTTTTCTGATGAGTTTAAGGCAGATATAATGAAATACTTTAAGGAGAGAAAGGAGGATTCCTAACACACTTTTGGAAAAAGTGTAGCAAAATCACACTTTTAGAAAAAGTGTAGCAAAATCACACTTTTAGAAAAAGTGTAGCAAAATCACACTTTTAGAAAAAGTGTAGCAAAATCACACTTTTAGAAAAAGTGTAGCAAAACGATATAATACATACGTAGTGCTTGATTTTGTTGCAGTGTGCGTCGTTTCAACCTTTTTTAAAAGGTTGAGTAGCAAAACGATATAATACCTACGTAGTGCTTAATTTGGTTCAACCTTTTTAAAAGGTTGCGTAGCAAAACGATATAATACCTACGTAGTGCTTAATTTGGTTCAACCTTTTAAAAAGGTTGCGTAGCAAAACGATATAATACCTACGTAGTGCTTAATTTGGTTCAACCTTTTTTAAAGGTTGAGTAAAAGTGTATAAACATATATGTATTATATATATTTATATGCCTATTATCAGTATTGATGTCGGTATTAAAAATTTAGCCTATTGTGTCTTAGAATCCCTCGACAATGATATATATAAAATAATTCAATGGGATGTTATTAACTTATGTGGTGAAGAACATCTATGTAATTGTCCATTAAAAAGCAACGCATTAAAAAACAACGCTAAAAAAAATAAAGCTAAGAAAGTTATTGAATCTATAGAAAACAATATTATATGTAATAAGAAAGCCACATATGTTAAAGCTATTGAGGGAGTCAATAATTATTTTTGTCAAATCCACGCAAAACAATCCACTTATCTATTACCGAATGCATCTCTAAAGAAAATTAAATCCTGGAAGCGTGATGCATTAGTATCCTATGCATTAGAAAAAGGAATTGTCTTTGAAGAAAATAGTAAAAAAGACTCTCTCATTAAAAAGATTAATGATTTCTTACGAGAAAAAATGTTAGATAAAATATCCACTGTATCTGCCAATGAAATGACCCTAATACAAATGGGTATTAAAATAGTTCAAGAATTTGACAAAAGATTAGATTTTTCTAATATTTCTCATATTGCTATTGAAAATCAGATTAGTCCTATAGCGAATCGCATGAAGACCCTGCAAGGTATGTTAGCTCAATATTTTATTATGCGGGATAAACCCTCTATTTCTTTTATATCGTCTGCAAATAAATTAAAGAAGAATAACGTGGAAAAGAATGATGTTCTGAAGACTCAAACCACTTATACAGAGAGAAAAAAGGAAGGAGTAAAAATAGTAAAGGAATTATTGGAAAAATATAATACTGAATGGTTGGATAAATTTTTACATCATAAGAAAAAAGATGACTTGGCTGATGCATTTTTGCAAGGCATTTGGGTATATAATAATAAAAAATTTTGAAAATAATTGTAAAAATATATAAAGGATATTATAAAATTGAAATAGATTTATAATATACAATAAGTATTATTACCAACCAAAGAAAGATCTCTTATTTACGAACAATGTCTCTGCAACCTGAAATGACAATGGAACCGGAGCTCTTGCAACAAGAGCTCATGCAACTAACAAATAACAAAAATAAAGTATTCATACCGCCAATACGCTATGAATTGATGCCGCAAACAGATCATGAAACTCTGTCAAATATCTACATATTGACAAATGGTTTCCGCAATTTACCGAAAAATCTAGTCGAATGGATTTATTACGATGTTCGAAGTCGCCCAGTTACCTACTTCGGCAGAATTACTGCCCCGCCATCGGCTAGTCTGAATAAACAGATTATTGGATTTGAAGGTTTCTATTTAAAACTCACCACGCAAAATACCGGTGTTAATTTCATTTGGTATGATCATTCGCGCAATGAATATCACTTTTGGGGGGAATATTCCCGCTGCATTCGTGCCATGAATGAAATCCGATACCGCATTTGCAAATTTGTCGACAAAACTATTGCATCAATGTCACTTCCAACAACCCCGTTGCCGACGGAGATGATTTTTGAGAACGACATTAATCCCCATCCAGCCGTTATAATGGAAGCGCATTTTACGTGCAATGAAAACGGTGACATTCTTAATTCGGTCAAGAAAATTTACCCGGATTCTGATGTGAAAGAATAAAAAACTATAAAAAATTATAAAAACTATAAAAACTATAAAAAACTATAAAAAATTATAAAAAACAATAAAAAACAATAAAATAATAAAAAATTAGGCTGAGATTTAGCTTAGTTTTTTATTGTTTTTTATTGTTTTTATTTAACATTTTTTTGAAAAAATTATAACAAATACTATAGGAAATTATAAAATTGAATCTCGGTTACTTTTATAATATAATAGTATTACCCAAACAAACCTAACAAGTAATTAAGATGTCTCGCTCGACTCAAAGTTCAGTTTACATGTCTCACTCGATGCAACGATCAAATTCGCAGAACGGTGAGAGTTATTGTAACCGCCGTAAAGAAGAAGAGTATAACCGCCAGGAAGAGTATAACCGCCCGCAAGAAAAGTATAACCGCCAGCAAGAATATGAGCGCCCGCAACAACAGCATAGCCGCCCACAGGACTATAACCGTCCTCGCCGTTCCGAAAAATATGAAAAAAAAGAAAAAATTGTTGTTCAGCCCATGCGCTATAAGCTCACCAAGTTGACACAAGCCCAAACGCTTTCGCAAATCGCTTTTAAAACCAGTGGGTTTTATGACCTGTCGGTCAATGAAGCCGATTGGATTCAGCGCGACGTTCGTGATCGCGAATTCAGTTCATTCGGCAGCTTAAGCGCGCCCAGTAATAGTTACCTGTTAAATTTAATCACGGGAAACGACAACTATTACTTGAAACTTACGTCAAAAAATCACGCGGTCGATTTCATTTATCACGACCAGGAGGAGAATGAGTTTCATTTTTGGGGAGAGTATCAACGATGTATTCACGCCATGAATGAAATACGCTATCGCATTCAAAAAATAACTGACCGTGAACAGGCAAAACGCGAAGAAGCGATACGCGAAGCTGAAGAAGACGAGAAACGCTACGCTGAAGAGCATGAAGAACAATACCCTTATTCCGTTTCTAACGAAGAGGTTAAGGAGCGGACTATAGAAGAACAATATGGCAAGTCTGCGACTGCTGTGATGAATAAAATGGGTTTTGTCTCCGGCTCTGGTCTTGGAGCTAAAAACAGTGGTCGCCTTGAACCTATTAATGCCATCAGTGAACTCGGTGGACGAACACACAATCGCCACTTTGGGCTTGGGTTCACGGGGTTCTCCGATCTTGCCAAAGAGCCTGCCAATGAGGTTGCCAATGAGGTTGCCAATGAGGTTGCCAATGAGCCTGCCAATGAGATTGCCAATGAGCATGCCAAAGAAACTTCATTGCCAACCATCGATGAAGATGACATTAATTTAGCATGCGAAATAAGTCTTATGCGTTCGATGTCTATCGCGTAATTATATTTAAAAACATTTAAAAACATTTAAAAACATTTAAAAACATTTAAAAACATTTAAAAAACATTTAAAAACATTTAAAAAACATTTAAAAACATTTAAAAACATTTAAAAAAATAAAAACATTTAAAAAAATATATAAAAAAATAAAAAACATTTAAAAAAAATAAAATCCTTCCTCCCTCCCTTTTTTTACACCTGTATACTGTTTACACTTGTATTCTTTTTTACACCTGTAATCTTTTTACACCTTCGGTATGTTCCAAAAATTATATCAAAAATAGGAAATAATATACAATAATTACAATTTAAAAGTTTATGATGAATACTATGGTGTGACCAATATAATTCTGAATGTGATAAATAAGATGATGTGATGTATATATAAAAAATTAATATTTGTTCATAAAGAGATACATTTATAAAAATAATTGGCATACCTATTGAAATAATTGATGCTAAGTCATCCAAATCTGTTAAATAAAAACTATCAAATGGATACACAATAATATTTGTATGATGTTTTTTATGAACGCTCACATAATAATATTTATGAATAACTCGATGGTATATATAATACAGTGCCTCAATAAGCACAAAATATAAAGAAATTGAATATACTGATTCAAACCAAGTATGTTGTTCATATGGAATTATGTTATCTGAGACAATATACATAAGTCCAGTGGATTGAAGTATCAATAAAGGAACATTCCATATATATTCATTGATCCTAGTCATTCTTTTTTCTTTACTAAACGTAGGATTTATAAATGGGTAATTGTTTGCATAACAAATAAGAAAAGATGTTATTGTAGAAAATAAAAATGTAGAAACAACAACACCAAATGAAATTAATATATTCATTTTTACTATTATATATGAAGTTATTATTAGATAATATTTAATTCTTTTATATTTCGTTTTTTTATATAATATAAAAAAACGAAATATTTACTCTCTATGCGTAATACTTAAAGTTATAATTTATATTTTTATCATAATGAATATCGACGCTGAAATTATAGATATTACTAATTTAGATGAACATCCCGTTATTAATTTAGGTAGGAGCAGTTCTAAGCAAAAATCCGCTAATTTTGGGGATGGAATTGAACTTTTAATGAATGAAAAACGGAAGAATGATGGCGGAAGTAAGGGGATGGGTGCGGATATTGATTTAGCTGATTTAAACGATTTAGAAATTGAACTTAATAATTTATCTAGTGAAACAAAAACAACTCACGTTAAATCCAAGTCGAGTCTCTTTAATCAGGCGTTGAATGGCACGAGAAAAGATGACAGCATGAAATTAAATTTTAGAGATGATGATGAAGATTCCTTAACTGGCAGTATTATGAGCTTACATGATGCGGAAACTATGCCCTCTCTTGGTAGATCAACCGCCGATAAATCCTCTTTTGGGGAAACAAAAACCTGGGATGGATTTGGCAAATTTAATAATATCCCTATTAATCCCGATAAGGAAATGTCCGATAAACCGCGTATGACCCAGGATGAAATGTTATTAGAGAAATTTAAGATTTTACGTAAATTAGAAGAAGTTGAGAGAAAAGGCGCGAAGCTAACAAAGAAATACTCGATGGAGTCTTCTTTAGCGGAGATGAAAGGTGAATATGAATTGATTATTGCTGAGAAAGAGCGCTCCAACAGTTGCAAATTTCAGGGGCGGATGCTGATGGCGGCAATCACCGGTTTAGAGTTTTTAAATAACCGTTTTGATCCGTTCGATATTAAGCTCGATGGCTGGGCGGAACAATTGAATGAAAATATTGGGGATTATGATGAGATTTTTGCCGAATTGCATGAAAAGTATAAATCGAGGGCGAAGATGGCGCCTGAGCTCAAGCTTCTGTTTCAATTAGGTGGATCCGGTATTATGGTGCATATGACGAATACGATGTTTAAGTCTTCGATGCCTGGCATGGATGATATTATGCGACAAAATCCCGAATTGGCTCAGCAATTCACGCAAGCGGCGGTGAATAGTATGGGGCAACAAAATCCCGGGTTTGGTGGTTTTATGAGTAATTTTATGCCAGGGAATGGTGGGGGTGGGGGTGGGGGAGCGGGGGCAAATTTTAATAATATGCAAAATATACCTTCGGCTAATCATATGCCTTCGGCTAATCATATGCCTTCGGCTAATCATATGCGTCCCCCCGCACCTATGCCTACTCAACAATCCAAGAGCGAAAAGTATGCAGCACCTGCAAATCGCCCAGACTTAAACCGGGCGCGGGATAATGATGGGATTAATATTCAGGAACAATTTGAACCGGTCGGACGTCAGCCGGCGGAGCGATCCAAAGCCCCTGCACGTGCCGAAATGAAGGGTCCCTCTGATATTGGTGACTTGCTTGCGGGTCTGAAAACGAAGACAATTAATGTCCCGGCACCGGCGCCTGCGCCTACCCAACAAAAATCTGAACCTCGCGTGCAATCACAAATTAATAACGTTATGAGTAATCGAAATACGTCTATTGATGCTCCAAAATCTAAACGCAAACAACGAAGTGATAAAAATACGATGAGTTTGGATATCTAAGGCACTTTTGGCAAAAGTGCAGCAAAACCTAGAAATGCTTTTTGGGTAAAAAAGTGCTTACGAAGTAGATGCAGCAAAACCTCTAAGGCACTTTTGGCAAAAGTGCAGCAAAACCTAGAAATTCTTTTGGGTAAAAAAAGTGCATACAAAGTAGGTGCTTACGAAGTAGGTGCTTACGAAGTAGGTGGTTACGAAGTAGGTGCTTACGAAGTAGATTCAGCAAAAACTAATTCTTTTTTTTTGACAAAATATCTAATTATTTTGGCAAAAAAAAGGTGCATACGAAGTAGGTGCTAACGAAGTAGGTGCTAACGAAGTAGGTGCATACGAAGTAGGTGCATACGAAGTAGGTGCTAACATCATTATCCTTGCCTTTTTATCGATAGTGTTCTAAGTGTCCCATAACAAACCCAGTAAGTAAAATTTCTTTAGGAAAGCAATTCATAATACGAAAACATATTTCTCTTTGAACTTTATAATCATTTGTTTTATAAATTTTAAGCCCCCACTTCAGAGCATTTATGCAGATCGCCTCTGTCCGTAATTCCAATGGAATATCCTCGATTATCAAACCATTTTCCAAGCATTGTATTTCCAAGCATTGTATATGTAAATTTGCCATATTTAATTCTCTATATTGAAGAAGCAAATATATTTAAAAACTATTTCAATTTTATTATGATGAATAATAAAAAACCTAAGAGGAAAATTAAAAAGAAAAAGAAAAATAAGAAAGAAGTAAAAGAAGTAAACGAAGTAAACGAAGTAAACGAAGTAAACGAAGTAAAACACACCGAAACAATAATTAACGATATACTAATTTCATCATCATTAATTTTTATTACAAATATTATTAATGCATTTATACATAAAAATTATATATATTCGTCTTTATTTGTTCTTCTTACAATAACATCTGTAATTTATCATTCTAAACCTAATATTTATACAAATATATTAGATAAAATTGGTATATTTTTAATTGTTACCTATGGCATACATATTTTGCACGATAAAAATTACACAAATAAGATCTTCACCGCAATAATATGTATATTATTTGTATTAACTAATTTTTTTTACATATATGGATATTTTACAAAACAATTTTGTTTTAATCATCAATTATGTATTGGAAATAAATATCATAGTTTACTTCATTGTATTTCTTCATTAGCGCATCATTTAATAATAATTATGTAATATATATATTATAAACATGCAAAGCATTATAATTAGTACACCCATAATAAATTCCATCACCACATTATCCTCCAGTATATTTAGTTTATTAGCCAACATAAAGCTGACAAAAAATATTCATTTTGAGGAAATTATGACCATGTTGTATCGTACCGATATTGAATGTACTATCGTATTACTACAACAGATAATTACTGATATATCTCTCCTACCGGAGAAAGAATACTTTTCTAATAATAACTTTATTCATATTGCTTTACAACATGTGAAAGATTCTATCGCCGGTATTGAAACGGAATTACAAGAAATAAAAGAGAGAATAACCTATAATTCTACATTATATGTGATGACAAATATGCGCAGTTTTGATTTATTACCGAACCTACAGAGAATCGAAATGAAGAGCTCTGTACTAGATAGACGATGCGAATATTTATTTAAGAGTTTGGATTTGTGTAAACATTTTATAGATAAAAAATTATAAAAACTTATAAGAGAAATAGGTAGTTAATGTAAACAATATACCACCCCAAAATGTATCAAGGACCACTGCATAGGGTGACCAATTTTCAAGGAGGGCGTAAGTCGTGGTTTCATATACACCATAAATAATGATACCTAAAATAAACGCATCCATTAAGGGTTTTTTTCTACTAATAATAAAATAATTCAAACCATATACTAAAAACAAATAGCATAAAGTCGCTCCTAGTAAATTTATTCGCAATTTACTGCCTTGCACTTTTGAAACGACATTGTTGAAAAAATTACTAAATGTGTATAAATAAATACTATCTAATATCAACATTATTACTGTGATTATAATAAAAGATTTTACTGACAACATTATAAAATAAGGAGAGATTTTTATTTTATTTACACCTTTGCACAATTAAATTGCCGATATTGTTGGCTTATATGATATAAATATAACATGCGTTACTAATACATAGATGTCTAAACTCGAAACAGATTACTCAAATACCATTATTTATAAAATATCTTGTAAAGATTCAACTATTAAGGATGTATATGTTGGTCATACTACAAATTTTGTTCAGCGAAAACGTGCTCATAGACAAAGTTGTACAAATGCTACTTCTGTGAATTATAAATGCAAGGTTTATGAAGTAATAAGATCGCACGGAGGTTGGTCTAATTGGAGTATGGATATTATTAATTTCTTTACTTGTAAAGATCAATGTGAAGCAAGAAAGAAAGAACAGGAATATTTTGTCTCTCTTAATGCGACATTAAACAGTATTGAACCTTTTCCAACACGGAAAGTTATTCGACCTCAAACAGTTAAACCAGTAAAAGTAAAATTATGTTGTACTACTTGTGATATATCATTTAGTAATAGTAAATTATTTGATCAACACAATACAAGTAAAACACATTTGAAAAAAATAACACATACCGTTTTTGAAAAAATTAATAATGAACATAATATCACATACGTTAACAATAAACTACTATGTAATTATTGTAAAATTAAATGTACTCGTAAAAGTGAAATAATTAGTAATGTATTGACTAGAAAAAATTTGAAAAAAAAAAAAAAAAAAAAAAA
>Ga0114974_10003522_pt1 | contig 11780 bp, 15 predicted proteins | sample S_130206_EF_Meta_FD_87318 | JGI IMG/M metagenome (GOLD analysis project Ga0114974, IMG submission 87318) | Freshwater microbial communities from Lake Simoncouche, Canada to study carbon cycling - S_130206_EF_MetaG | ecosystem: Environmental > Aquatic > Freshwater > Lake | place: Lake...
AAAAGGCATCAGCAAGGTAAAATAGCCTCATTCATCAGTAGTTGCGCCAGAACACTGATATGAGCGTATAAATTAAATACTTGACGCGATATTGCGGCTGGGTGCTTACCTGAGCCGACGGGTCAAATCGTCAAATCAGGTTAGAAATCTCACACACCCCCTTTCTCTTACAGGAGCAAAAAAAATGTCTTTCGATGACGAAGGCCGACTGAACGAACTTCAGTCAGCAATGCGTGAAAAGATGGCCAGCAATAAGGAAATTGCTGATTCATTTAAGATTGAAGATGGCACTGTTGTTGTGTCCGCTGAGCAGAAGTCAGCATTTGACCGCAACATGTCTGACATCAAGGAAATCAAGGGCCTCATTGAGGGTCTTGAAGAAATGAAGTCAGCCGCACAGTGGGGCAGCCAGCCCGCAGGCGAATCAGTCGCCAGCGTTGTTGACGCTTGGGCATCAAGCCAGGGTTCACTTGCTGGTTACTCAGCAAAGACACTTGGTCAGGCTTTCCTTGACTCAGCAGAGTTCAAGTCCCTTGATGGTGGCCGCAATGGCGCCAACATGCCTTCCCCATTCACCATTGCTCGTGCCGATCTCACCTCAGGTCAGTACGGTCAGAAGGACGTTTATAGCGCTCTTCTCACCGGCACCCCTGGTTCATTCGGCACCATCCAGCGTGACCCGATGGTAGTTCCTCCCATGCGTACACGTCGTGTTCGTGACCTCTTCCCAGTGCGTACAACCACTGCTGCGGTCATTGAATACTTCCGCATGATTGGTTTTACCACCCCCGGCACCACGGCCAACAACGCAGCCAGCACTGTTGCTGAACGCGATGGTGGAAACTACGCCGCAAAGCCACAGTCAAGCATGGTCTTTGAAGGTCATCAGGCTCCAATCCGGACCCTTGCCCATTGGGAAGCAGCACACCGCAACGTTCTCGCTGATGAGCCGCAGCTCCGCTCCATCATTGACAACGAGCTTCTCTACGGCCTTCGCCTCCAAGAGGATTACCAAATCCTTGAGGGTGATGGCACTGGCGAGAACCTCCTCGGCGTTCTCAACACCCCTGGTGTTCAGACCTACGACTGGTCCTCAGGCGCTACCTCACCGGTTCCGGACACCAAGGCTGATGCGATCCGTCGTGCAGCAACTCTGGCGTTCCTTGCCTACTACGAGCCAACTGGCGTCGTTCTTCACCCCAACGATTGGGAAGACATCGAACTGACCAAGGACACCAATGGTCAGTACCTCGTTGCCGTTTCAGTTGCACTTGGTGGCGAACCACGCATCTGGCGCATGCCAGTAGTTGACACCCCCGCAATGCCCGAAGGCACAGCCCTTGTCGGCGCATTCGGCACCGGCGCCCAGCTCTATGATCGTGAGCAGGCGACCATCCGTATCAGCGAACAGCACGCTGACTTCTTCGTCCGGAACGCAATCGTCGTTCTTGCCGAAGAGCGTCTTGCCCTTGCGGTCAAGCGCCCAGAGTCATTTGTGAGCGTTTCGTTTGATGCACAACCCGACTGAATCTGACTAGTTAGATTCTTTGAAAAACCCCTCGGTCTTCGGGCCGAGGGGTTTTTTAGTTCCCTAGACTTACCCCATGAGCGAGTCTTTAGTACCGAAGGTGATCTTCAACGACAATATGGGCATCCCATCAGACCTCATGGAGTGTCAACCCTGCGATGTTTGGTGGGTCGGTGAAACTCCGTGCTTTTGCTGCGGAGGGATAGGGATTGATGTTATGAAGAAGCGACGATCCCTAAATGGTCAATCGCCTTCTGAAGGGCTTTTTCAACATCAGTAAACGATCTACCTATTTGATCCTGCCAAGCCGTTAGATCGCAATCTACGGCCCACTCAGAAGCCTCTAATGCCACGAAAACAGCAGGTCTTTTTGCCTGTGGGATCAACTCGCTTGGAACGCCGAACGAGTCATCTATCTGACTAACCGTGACGCCAGAAGCAATCCCCATTGCCCCAATGATGTCAACCTCACCGGTAACCATGTTCCGGTGAACACCAGGAGTCCATCCTCGCTTCTGAAGAATAAGCAAGGTTTCCTCAAGAATCGCTATTGCGCCATTTTGGGCTAGTTCACCGAAGGTGGGCATCGTTATGCCTTAATAGCAAAAATGGCAACATTAAGAAAAGCCGGAGCAAGCGTGTTCCAAGCCTTAACTTCTCGTGGGGGTTTGATCGTGCAGGGAAATGCATAATCAGCCTGTTGTGAATGCCACTCTGGTTCATCAAAAAGACTTTTCAATCCCTCATCTGTCCATCGACAATAATCAGAGGGGTAACCATGAACGGGAAAAGCAAAATGAGTGGCTACATAGATAATCCCACCAGGCTTTACCACGCGGGCGACTTCAGCAGAAGCAATCCATGGCTTGCGGAGATGCTCCCACACACTTACAGCAATAAAAGCATCAAACTCGCCTTCACTAAACAAGGAAAGATCATGAGCATCAGCAACAACATCAACATCTTTACCTTCCTTGATATCAGACATCACATGAGTGGACCCTCCGGGCAACCATGCTCCGTGATGCGTAGAAACACCATCAACCCACTGAAGGGTTCCGATTTCAAGAACCTTGGGCTTATCTAATGTCGCTACATGATTAATAAACAAGTCTGTTGAAGTCATGCTATTTGCCGCTCAGGTCATTAACTGGAAAGTAATAACCGCCACCGTGCTGAATGGCAGAGGGCATATCTTCACGATGGTTAACACCCGAATAGTGAGCAATCAAAGATCGACGCTCCATCCCTGGAATGTTAGCAACTGAACCACGATGAAGAAGTCGTCCATGCCACAGAAGCACATCTCCGCGTTCTGGGAGATAGGTGACAATTTCCGAATTGCGCTTTTTGAGTTCTTCCTCAAATAAAGGCGTAAGGATTTTTTCGCTATGGGTTGGCCAAAGGTGGTCACGATCCCCCTCAGGGAGAGCCTGAAGGATCTTTTCGCGAGTCACTTGGGGCCACTTATGCGAACCGGGGACATACTGAAAAGGTCCGGAGTCGGGGTCAATCTTCCCAAGTGCTATCCACGCGGCAATATACCGATCACCAACATGAGTGGGGTTGAGGTAAGAATCTTGATGCCAATTCCGAGTAGTTGAAACCCATCCAGTGAGGTTCAGATGAACCCCAACTGACTCACCAATGAGGTTTTTCATTTCCTCATGAAGAGGTCCGTAAGAAAGGATGTCAAGAACTTCTTGATGATCCCTATACGGGGTGCAATAACTCCACCCATTTGGGGAAGTCATTTCATAGTTATCAAGTGTTCCGACTGCATGATTGTTAATCCAGCATTCCTCATAAGCGACCATGAGTTCTTCGGGAATGAAATTTTTAAGAATGACAACGCCTTCGTCATTCCAGTCAATAGCACCCGTCCCCTCATAGGGAACCGTCAGATCGGAGAGATTCATGATCACTACCGTACAGGACAAGCCCCTGTTGCACAGGACTCATCAAGAAGGTCACCAGATGCATTCGGAGCAATTGAAATTGAGAAGTCAACCTTTGACAGCATCCGCTCGTACTCCTCCTTGCTGATTTCCTCGTATGGGGGGAGTGGGAAGTTATGGTCAGAATGAAGAAGGAATGAAACGCTCTTGATGTGCTTGTCGTAGTTCTTTGAAAGCCAATCTTTGATTTCTGAAAGTTCTTCCTTGCGGTAATAGACCGTCACCGAAACGGCGTTGTCCGCCCACTCAGCCTGAAGACGCTTTACCCATTCCAACTGATCAATTGCGGTCATATCCTTAGCGAGGACTGCATTCTCTGGGGACTCTGCGGGAAATTCAACAACCCACTTTGTGTGATCTTCCCGCCCATCAATACCGACCTCGGGAACCACGTTGTAGCCGCGCTTACGGCATGACTCCACGAGGGGATCAGCACTAGAGAACCGAACACGACGAATGTAGTAACGAGCAAATGCTGGATGAATGCCAGGAGTCTGACCCGGGAGGAGCGAAAGCGTTCCTGACGGCTGAACTGTGGTAAGTCGAATTGACTCTGGAACTCCATGCTCCGCTGAGTAGGCAACATCAAAAGCACGAAGGTTTTCATAGCCGAGTGAGAGCCACGCCAACTGTTCCTCAGAACATTGAAGGATTCCAGTTACTGACTGACCAAGGCGACGATTCTTGCGAGTAATCGTTGTTGTCTTCTCGTATGGATAATCAAGACTCGTGATTGCCTTCTGAACCTTATAAAGAAGTTCTGAAATTTCACAGAACTGTTCAAATGACTCAATTGATGGCAAGAAGATTGTTGCAAGATTGCAAGACTCTCCGTCAGCAAGGGCAATTTCAGCGCAGGGGTTGAATCCCTCAACTGATGGATCTGATTTGCGCTCACCGACACGACCGTAAGAGCGAGCAAGACGACGATTCAAAAGTCCGTAAGGTTCTCCTGAACCGTCGTAACCCTTCCAAAGTTCAGGCATGATTTCTTCATAAGCATCTGCATAGATGCTGTTGTTTGAGTTTGCTCGCCAGCCAGGGATGTTCCCCGTTCCCCAATTCTTGGCACGAAGAAAAAGAATGTCGTCCGGATCGCCAATGGCAATCTGAGCAGAACGGCGTGAAGAACCGCTTACAACAATGCGACCGATAATGTTGCAAATATCAAGAACATCAATTGATCGAAGTTTCTTTCCGACTCGATTCTCCATGACTTTGCAGATATCGGAAATTCCATCAATCAATGCACCTGGTCCTGAAGCGGTCCCACCAAAGGTGCTGAGAGGTGCGCCGAACTCACGAATCAAAAGGGTGCTGTATGAGAAGCTCTTCCCCGTCGTGAAGTAACTCTTGAGAACTGAATGAAGAAGACGACGCCATCCTCCGCGTGAGTCAGGAACAATGATGTCAGCATCGTTGGTGCGCTCGTGAGTAATTGTGACTCCAGACTTCACCTTTGGAAGTTCATGAATCTTTGATCGCTCTACGGAGAATCCAACACCACCGCCAAGCATCAGATAATCAAAGAGAAGTTCAAAGTCCTCTACGGATTCAATAGAGGTGAAATAACAGTTGTTGAGTGATGTTCCGTTGAACTTCTTGACCAGTTGCGTACCGAGCTGCCAGAGGGAACGACCGCTAAGTGAGCAGCGAAGATTGAACATATGGTCAAAGAGTTTTTCCGCTTCTTCCTGTGAAAGTTCTGCTCCAATTTCAACAGCGCCGTTAATGCATCGTTGAATGGTTTCAGGCCACATTTCGTTGCGACCCAATTCAGGAATTGAACGACTATAAGTACGCAGGTAAACAATTTCACCCATTCCACCGAATCCCCAAGGAGGGGTTTGGGATGCGTAACTAGAAACAAAATCAGAACTGATAACTGACACCGGAAATGCCTTTCGGGCTAATTGAGGTTGTTTTGGTAAGTCAAACTTAGGCGAATCTACATACTGCTATTAACTACTTCAGGGTGAAACAAGTCCAAATTCAATTGCCTTGTCGCGTGATATGTATGTACCGGCCCTAGCCACCAATACCCGAGTTGAAGTGCGGTTGGTAATTTGAACCGTATCAAATAAATCCTCAAGAACGAGAACCTCGTTCTGCGGAATCGTTGACTTTTGGAACATATGGTCCCCAATGATTTGGCGGGGTTTTGCTGCTGAATTGTCGCTGCAATCTCCAGTTGGGTGACCACAAATAATGCAGGGAGTTCGACTCGCCCTGATGATTCTGATGTCATTTAAAACGTATTCCGGGTAGGCACCCTCATGGTCATTTGTGTACATCTGGTGACCATACACCACGACACGGTGGTCGCATCCAAAGTCCTGAGGGGGGTAAACTGACCACACAAAAAACCTCAAAGGATTCACATGATTTTGAAATCTGATGCTCGCGAGATTCCGCTTCCAGATGGATGTTTTCACTCAATCGTCACCTCACCTCCGTACTTCGGATTGCGTAAATACGGAAATAGTGACCTTGAAATTGGTACTGGCTCCGTTCAGGACTATTTGGAAGACATGGAAAAATGCGCGAAAGAGTGGAACCGACTACTAGACGATGAAGGTCTTCTCTGGCTCAATCTTGGCGATACTGCCTCCGGCTCTGGTGGCGCTGGGGGCGACTACAACAAAGGCGGATCAAAAGATGGGAAGCCTCGCTACCGCCAAGGTGAAACAGATAGAGCAAAAATGCAGTGGCTGAATATTCCCCACAGGGTGGTTGAGGTTTTTGTTGATTGTGGATGGCTTTATAGGGCTTCAATCACTTGGGACAAGGGCATGCTTCGTCCTGAAGATCTCAAGCATGCTCGCCGGCCAGGCGTTTCTAGCGAGTTCATCTTTATGCTCGCCAAGGATAAGGGACATCGTTTTTACGAGGATCAACTAACGGAGCGTGGGAATGTATGGAGCTTCCCTCCTGCTAAGGGGAGAGGCCATCTAGCACCCTTTCCCGAGGAACTTCCGCTTCGCTGCATCCCCCTTTCAACGCGACCAGGTGAGAATGTCTTGGATCCTTTTAGTGGAAGCCACACGACCGTAGAAGTGGCAAATAGGCTTCTACGGAATGGAGTTGGGTGCGATATTTATGCTGAGGGAGATGACTTGGCTTGGAATACTATTGATTGATACTTTTGTCAAGTACCACAAAAAACTTTATGTCGCTTGCGTGGGCGTTCTTGCATACTGATATTCCCTTTGCTAGCCTTTTCTGACCGTCTTATACGGGTCGCCTCTGAGAGATTTCTGATTGGTGACGATTCCAAATTGGAATCAGTTCTTATTCCCGAGCAAAGGAAAAGTTCATGCTTAGCAATCGTTTATACATTGCCGTTTTTACAGTCGTCCTATTTCTAGTCGGGTCGATTGGCATCATGACAACATCACGGAAAGCAGGAGATTTAGGATCCGCAGTTGCAGCAGCCCAATCGGCTCCATCAACCACGGAAGTAACACCGGAAGACACCGCAGCGGTGGAGGCTTATTTCGCTGAAATTGAGCAACAGCGAAATCTTGATGCCTACCTTGCGGAACTTAATAAGATCGAGCAGGAGAAAGTTGCAGCCGCTCAGCGAGCCGCAAATGCACCCAAAGCGCCACCCACGGAACCGAACTACGACTCGGGCGATGGCAGCAGGTGGGATCAGTTGGCTCAGTGTGAAACGGGGGGTAATTGGGCGACCAACACCGGTAACGGTTTCGGTGGCGGACTCCAATTTATGCACCAGCATTCATACTCAACTTGGCTGTCCTACGGCGGCGGCGAGTTCGCACCTCACCCCTGGGAAGCCTCTCGTGAACAGCAGATTGTGATCGCTGAGCGAGTCCTTGCCGGATCGGGCTGGAAGGCTTGGCCGGGCTGTAGCCGCAAATTTGGCTGGCTCTAGCCGGTAATGCCCTAGAGTCACCCAAAAGGGAAGACCCCTCACTTCGGTGAGGGGTCTTTTCTGTATTAAAATACGGGCATGTCAGAAACATGCGATATGAGCAATCCAGATGGAACCGTCGTGTGTCGCCTCGGAGAGGATGGCATTGAAGTTTTCGTTTCTTCCAAGCGCTGCTTCTCCATGCCTTGGCCATGGATTGATCAAGTTCGAGCGTCTTTGATTTCAAGCAACAAGGAAGAGTTTGAAATTCCCGAAACTCAATACGGAGAATGGCCAGAGGTTGAGCGTCCTCAGGCGGAACCTGGATTGAGGGGCTACTCCCAGTTCTGATACGGTTCCTCACATGAACTCAGACAAAGCCCTAGATGGTTATTTGTATGCAGTATTGACTCGGCCTTGCTGGTTTGAACCACATGTTGCTATTGAAACTGGCTCCGGAATCCGCATGCTTAAAGCGTCTGATGCCGGAGTAGAAATTTCAAGTGATGGTCCATTTGAAATTACTGAAGAAGCGATTCATCTTGCATCATCGGAGGGCTTGTCTTTTTCAAATGATGAGGTGCAAGGACTTTGGTCTGCGCGATTTTCAAATGACTTTCTTGAAGAAATCTTTGACGCTGACAAAGACAGGGATATTGATGGTTTGCTTGCTGATGGCAGTTTTGACTGGAGCGCCAGAACTCAACATCCATCACAGAATCTCTCAAGTTGGCTCAGGAAAAGTGAAGATTGGGCTGGGTCATCATCAGCAATTTTTTCAGACAGTGATGGCGCTTTCTCTGGATCTTTCATAACGCTATTTACTGCCAACCCATACAAACTTGCCGTACTGCTGACATGGCTCGGAGTCCCAAGAGAAATTATTGCGAGCGTTACTGGGCTTGACGATGTTTTGCCTTCTTGATTGAAACCCCATCCATTTGAGGGAAATCAATTAGTTCCGTCACTGAACGGAGTTTTTCCTGTGGAACCCAAGTGCATCCATACTTTCGCTGCTCGCCAATTTCCTTTGCTTCACCGCCGTAGAGGTATCCAGCAAGTTTCACATACGGCTCAGAAACAATGGCAAGAATGAACGGAACATCATCAGCATCCGCCTTATGGACTATGAGCTGACCCGTCTTATGTGCAGTTGACCGAATTTGGTAGAAGCCAACATCGCCAGGAAGCGATTTAAGCGACTTATCAGTTGCCGGTTCCCAATACTTATCAAAGGCCTTTGCTACTGCATATTCAGCAATTGCACCCTGAATATCAATTTGCCAATAGTTGTTTCGTTCGTCGGCGCCATAGAACTGAGGTCTGGCAACTTCCATTGAGGTCACTCGACGCTGGCAGCCCCCGACCGCAGCAGATAAAAGTTCATGGCGACTCAACTCAATCCAAACCGTTAGAAACGGATTCTCGGTCGCTTCCTCGTTCACGCTTATTCGCTTTCCTCCCCAAATCGCTCAATCAGAACCATGGATATGGCCCCAAGTAAGGAAACAACGGGGATAAATAGAATTCCTAGGAGTTTGACTGCCAGAAGCACGATAAGCAACAATAGGCAAACAAACATCAATAAAAACAGTGCTAACACCACAAGGATGATTGGCTCATCTTGTGACTTCTGGTTAATGGTAGATAGAAGGCACTTCAACTTACTGAACATCCCAAGACTCCTTGGGTTATTTATTCGGTCACTAGATACTTACTGATTCACAGGTCAAAGTCAAGAATTATCTTGATTAGGAGGGTTTTTTTACCTGATTGCGGTCATGGGTGCGAAGTGGCGAGTTTGGAGCCTCGCGCATACGCCCCCTTCCGGCTTTGGTGCCGGCAACTTTCTCAATTTCTCCGGTGAGAGGATTTTTCCGAGTCCTCTCACCTGCTCGATTTGAACTGCCCTTACCTTTACCCATAGGTAAATTATAGACTAGGAGGGAGAATCCCAGTCGGTAACGGTGCCTGGGATCCCGCAAACGAGCATAAATCCATGCTCACCCATCTGCGAAGCGACGGCGGTCATGTACCTCGCTGGAGAACCCTCAGTGGGCCATGGGATCATTTCAACAACATCAAATAGATATCTAATTACTTCAATGAAAGATCCGCTTGCACCTTCATCTACGACCTGAACAGACTCGGTGAGCCAAGTGATTTTTCGCCCGAGTTCCTGCTTGTAGGGGATGCTTGTGGCTCTCATTTCTCCAGAGGAGTTCCCATAGACAATGGAAATGCACTCATGAACATTTTGATCGCCAGCAGCGAAGAGCTTTGCAAGACTCTCTTCGCCCTCGCTATCGCCAATCATCATGTATCCCTCAACTACGAGGGCAACAGCATCGGCGTGCCACCCGGACCGCATCATTCCGGCCACAAGCGCTAGTCGCTGGTACTGATCTAGTCGATCGTCTGCGCTTTCAATCATTTGCGCCCAGCCAAGACATTCTGAGTTCTCATCAAAGGCTATGACACATGGGGCTATATCAGAACCAATGCCCTCCTCCCTCACGAGAGACTCTTTGGCCTCTTTCGTAAGATCCTTGCAAAACTCAATGCTAAGTTCAGCGGTCATTTTTTAATACTACACGACGCTTTTGGGGTTCTTTGGATTGATCGGACTTGGTGAGTTTATTGAATCTGGATCGGATTTCGTCAGGCACTGCATCGCCCTTTTTGTTCTCATCTAGATGATTGACCACATCCACAACGAGCCAATCGGGCATATTCAGGGCCACCGGACTTTCAATGAACCCAGCAACAGTCTTAGGGTTTCCCGCAATCCCTGCACCAATCACGGTAAAGAATTGGTCAAGTTTAGTTACATTCAAATCCCACTTGCCGCGCTTGATCCAATCTTCATCTTGAAGGTAAATTTCACTGTCATTTTTTTTCATGATTCAATCCTTACATTAAGTCAAAGTTACTTTCAGGCATTTTGCCACTGAGAATATCCCTAATTTGGAGAATATTGGGAAATTTCCCAGAATTCCTAGTCATGTAATCTTGGATTTTTTTGATTTCTTCCTCACTATAGCCAGCATTTTTAAGTCGCTCAGCAGCACTAATTTCAATTGTTTCACCATTGCGGAACCTGTCAATAACTGCTCCAATAAGATTTCCCTTGGCAGCATCAATACGCATACCGGAACTTGCAGAAAGATTAAATCTTGTGTCTCCACCGCCAATTAGCGTTAGTTCGTTCTTGATTAGACACCCGATCCCCGTAAATGCTGAAGAGAGAATCCTTTCAACTGGTGTATCGGAATGGACCACCACGGACAAAGTATCCTCACCACGCATTCCAGCAAAGCCATATGCAATTTTCCTGTTGAACGAAGTTGACGAAACGGGCTGAAGTGCTACTTCCGCATCCTCAATAACTAGAAAAGCATTCCTACCGACAGCATTGGAATCAAGCGGATTATCCTTGCTGGAGTGCCACATCATACCTCGATGGGTAGTTATTTTTGTTATCCCAGCATCTCTGAACATTGTCTGAGTTATTAAGTATTGCGCTTTTACAAACTCTTCATACACATTCGTAATTTCAGGATCATCGTTTGAAATTTTAAATGAACGAACACCATCCTTTTGACCAAAAATTTGCTCTACCGCACTTTGAATTCCAAGCGCAAGTCCGCTATTTGATGAATGCGCCCACGCTCCAAGCAACTGATCGGCAATATACTCACCCATAAATTTTTTGTAATCTGGCGAAAGGGGAGAAATTGCTTGATCGCTATTGGTTCCAGGCCATCCCCGCTCAACCCTGCCTTCAGGCGTCATTGCAAGTCGATCCTTGCCTCCTTTCCCGAAATTGCTCACAAAGTCATTAAGGGTTTCATCAGAAATTTCAGCCTCATATCCTGCACCAATAAAGTAAATCATGACAATCATTTCCTCAACACTAAGTTCGTCAGCCATGAGACTTCCAATGCCATGTGCAATTGCAGCCTTCATTTCTTGCTCTTTGTTAAAATCAATGCCCCTAACCATGGTGACTTCTTTGCCACTGCCGTTAATGAAAGAAATATGTCTCCACTCTGCACCTGGTCGCCCAAGTCTTTCAACCATCTTGCTTTGGAGATCAAGAAGTTCAATCTCACTCTCTTTGATGCGATCTTCATCAGCGGTGGGATCAAGCGCCATTGTTACAACTTTGTCCACATCAACACTGAGTAAATCACCATCTTTTGTTCCAAAGTCATATAATTCATCCCGCTCCCCAGAAGCGAAAAGTTCCATTCGATAAGTCTGCTGTTCCCTTGCAGTAAGCCAATTAACATAAGAGTTCATAGAATCTGCTCCTACGCTGATAACTTCATCAATAACAAAGTTTAAATTTTCTGCAAAAGGAGCGCCCTTTTCTGGTTCATCCGCTTCTGGATCACCAGGGAAAAAGGTATCA
>Ga0114974_10003524_pt1 | contig 11777 bp, 8 predicted proteins | sample S_130206_EF_Meta_FD_87318 | JGI IMG/M metagenome (GOLD analysis project Ga0114974, IMG submission 87318) | Freshwater microbial communities from Lake Simoncouche, Canada to study carbon cycling - S_130206_EF_MetaG | ecosystem: Environmental > Aquatic > Freshwater > Lake | place: Lake...
CTTCACCCCGCTCAACAACCTGCTGCAGCGCAACCCGCGCCCGCCGCAGGCCGTGATCGACGCCAAGGCCGCCGAGTTGGATCTGGACAAGCCGGTACCGCTGCGCTACGCGCACTGGGTATCCGGCGCGGTCCGCGGCGATTTCGGCACCACGGTCAACGGCCAACCGGTCTCCGACGAACTGTGGCGACGCATCGGCGTGAGCTTGCGACTGCTGGTGATCGGCTCGATCGTGGGCACAGTGATCGGTGTGCTGGTGGGCGCCTGGGGCGCGGTCCGCCAATACCGAATGTCGGATCGGGTGATCACCGCGGTGTCGCTGCTGATCATCAGCACACCGACGTTCGTGCTGGCCGGTCTGCTGATCCTGGCGGCACTGCGGGTCAACTCGGTGCTGGGCGTGCAACTCTTCGACTACACCGGTGAGACCTCCCCGGACGCCGTCGGCGGGCCGTGGAATCAATTCGTCGACCGGGTGCAGCACCTGGTGCTGCCCACCATGACTCTGGCGTTGATGGCGATCGCCGGCTACAGCCGCTATCAGCGCAACGCAATGCTCGACGTGCTCGGCCAGGACTTCATCCGCACGGCGCGAGCCAAAGGCCTGACCCGGCGCCAGGCACTGTTCACACACGGCCTGCGCACCGCGCTGATCCCGATGGCGACGCTGTTCGCCTACAGCGTCGCCGGCCTGGTGACCGGAGCGGTGTTCGTGGAGAAGATCTTCGGCTGGCACGGTATGGGCGAGTGGGTGGTGCAGGGAATCTCCACCCAGGACACCAACATCGTCGCCGCCATCACGGTGTTCTCCGGTGCCGTGGTGCTGCTGGCCGGTCTGCTCTCCGATGTCATCTACGCGATCCTCGATCCGCGGGTGCGGGTGACATGACCGAATCCGCCCTGCCCGCTGACGTCGACAGCTCCCCCGTCGACCCCGCGGAGTTCGTCTCCCGGCGCACCCTGGTGGCACGACGGTTCGCGCGAAATCGGTGGGCTGTCATCGCGTCTGCGGTGCTGGTGCTGCTGTTCATCGGGTGCTACGCGTTACCCCCACTGCTGCCGTATTCCTATACCGATCTGGATTTCTACGCGCTGCAGACCCCACCGAGTCCGGCACACTGGTTCGGCACCAACGCGCTGGGACAAGATGTGCTGGCCCAGGTCCTGCGGGGCATGCAGAAGTCGATGCTGATCGGTCTGTGTGTGGCGGTGATCTCGACGCTGATCGCGGCGACCGTCGGGTCGATCGCCGGCTATTTCGGCGGCTGGCGTGACCGGGCGCTGATGTGGTTCGTGGATCTGCTGCTGGTGGTGCCCAGCTTCATCCTTATCGCGATCGTCTCGCCTCGGACCAAGAGTTCGGCCAATGTCGCTCTGCTGATCGTGCTGCTGGCCGCATTCAGTTGGATGATCTCGTCCCGCATGGTGCGCGGCCTGACGATGAGCCTCCGCGAACGCGAATACGTCCAAGCCGCGCGGTATATGGGCGTACCGAACCGACAGATCATCGCTCGCCACATCCTGCCCAACGTGGCCTCGATCCTCATCATCGACACCGCGCTGAATGTGGGTGGCGCGATCCTGGCCGAAACAGGTTTGAGCTTCCTGGGATTCGGCGTGCAGCCGCCGGATGTGTCGCTGGGCACGCTGATCGCCGACGCCACCAAGTCGGCGACCACCTTCCCGTGGGTGTTCCTGTTCCCCGCCGGAGTGCTGGTGACAATCCTGATGTGCGCCAACCTGGCCGGTGATGGTCTGCGTGATGCCTTCGACCCGGGCAGCAGCAATCTGCGGCAACGCCGCACGAGGGTCAATCTGCGGCACCGCCGCGCGGGGAAGCCGACGTGAGCACTCCCCTGCTCGAGGTCGACAACCTCGCGGTCACGTTTCCCACCGATGGCGGTGACCTGTATGCCGTTCGGGGCCTGAGCTATCACATCGCGCCCGGGGAGGTGGTGGCGATGGTCGGTGAGTCCGGGTCGGGCAAGTCGGCGGCGGCGATGGCGGTGATCGGCTTGCTGCCGCCCTACGCCGAGGTGTCCGGCTCGGTCCGATTGGGCGACAAGGAATTACTGGGTAGCTCCGATGCGGACATGTCGACGATCCGCGGGGCGCGTATCGGCACGGTGTTCCAGGACCCGATGTCTGCACTGACCCCGGTGTACACCGTGGGTGATCAAATCGCCGAAGCGATCACGGTGCATCACGCCGAGGTGGGTAGGGCTGACGCGCGGCGACGGGCCGTCGAACTCATGGACCTCGTCGGTATCACCGCGGCCGAGACGCGGGCGCGGTCCTTTCCGCACGAACTCTCCGGCGGTGAGCGGCAACGGGTGGTGATCGCGATCGCCATCGCCAATGACCCGGACCTGATCATCTGCGACGAGCCGACCACCGCCCTCGACGTCACGGTGCAGGCGCAGATCCTGGAGGTACTCAAAACCGCCCGCGATGTGACCGGCGCCGGGGTGCTGATCATCACCCACGACCTGGGCGTGGTGGCCGAGTTCGCCGACCGGGCACTGGTGATGTACGCCGGCCGAGCGGTCGAGACGGCATCGGTGACAGACCTGTACGCAGACCGCCGAATGCCCTACACCGCAGGACTTCTGGGCTCGGTGCCCCGCCTGGCCGCAGCCCGCGGCGAACGGCTGGTGCCGATCCCGGGTGCGCCGCCGTCGCTGGTGACACTGCCGCCCGGGTGCACGTTCGCGCCGCGTTGCCCGTTGGCCGTCGACGAGTGTCGCGCTGCCGAGCCCGCACTGGAAACCGTCGCACCGGGGCATGCGGCGGCCTGCATCCGCACCGACCAGGTGGTCGGGCGCAGCGCCGCGGAGGTCTTCGGGGTGACCACGCAACCGCCGATCGCCGACAACCGCTCCGAAACGGAGATCGTGGTGCGGGTCAAGGATCTGTCCAAAACCTTTGCCCTGACCAAGGGTGTGGTGTTTCGCCGCCGGATCGGCGAGGTGCGCGCGGTCGACGGTATCGACTTCGAGGTGCCGCGCGGACAGACGCTCGGCATCGTCGGCGAGTCCGGGTCGGGAAAATCCACCACACTGCACGAGATCCTGGAACTGCGCGCCCCGCAGTCCGGCTCGATCGAGGTGCTGGGTACCGATGTCGCGACGCTGAGCACCCAGCGCCGCCGGGAACTGCGCCGGGATCTGCAGGTGGTGTTCCAGGACCCGGTGGCGGCCCTGGATCCCCGGCTGCCGGTGTCCGATATTCTCGCGGAGCCGTTGGGCGCCAACGGTTTCGACAAAGGTTCCACCGATGCCCGCGTCGCCGAGTTGCTGGAGATCGTCGGGCTCTCCCGCGCCGACGCCAGCCGGTACCCGGGCGATTTCTCCGGCGGCCAGAAACAGCGGATCGGTATCGCCCGGGCATTGGCGCTGCAGCCGAAGATCCTCGCACTCGACGAGCCGGTGTCGGCTCTGGACGTCTCCATTCAGGCCGGCATCATCAACCTGCTGCTGGACCTGCAGCGCGAATTCGACCTGACCTATCTGTTCGTCTCTCACGACCTGTCGGTGGTCAAGCACCTGGCCCACCGGGTGGCGGTGATGCAGCACGGCAAGATCGTGGAGTACGGCGAGGCCGAGCAGGTGTTCGCCGATCCGCGCCACCCGTATACCCGGGCATTACTCGCCGCTATCCCCCAGCCGGATCCGAATCGCCGCTAGCATCAGTGCCGTGAACATGCGAACAGACACACAATCGCACTCAATACGGCGCACGAGGACGAGTTTGCGTCTGCTCGCGGTAGGAATGGCGGCGACGCTGGTGGTGGCCGGTTGCTCATCCGGCCAGCAGTCCGCGCCGTCGGCGGGCGGTAACGCCGAACTCGGATCGGCCAGCGATACCAACCCGCAGGACCCGACCACCCTGGCTCAGGGCGGGAATCTGAGATTGGCCATCGGCGCGATGCCGTCGAACTTCAACACCCTCAACCTCGACGGAAATGAGGCCGACACCGCAGGCGTGCTGCGGCCCACCATGCCGCGGGCGTTCGTCATCTCCCCCGACGGGTCGATGAAGGTCAACAACGACTACTTCACGAATGTGGAGCTGACCACAACCGACCCGCAGGTGGTGACCTACACCATCAATCCGAAGGCCACCTGGTCCGATGGCGCGCCGATCACCTGGGAGGACATCGCCGCCCAGATCAGCGCCACCAGCGGTAGGGACAAGGCGTTCGCGATCGCCTCGCCCAACGGCTCCGACCGGGTGGCATCGGTAACCCGCGGCGTCGACGATCGGCAAGCCGTGATGACCTTCGCCCAGCATTACCCGGAGTGGCGCGGCATGTTCGCCGGTAACACCATGCTGCTGCCCAAGAGCATGACCACCAACCCGGACGTCTTCAACAAGGGACAGCTTGAGGCGCCCGGACCGTCCGCGGGGCCATTCATGGTGTCGAATGTCGACCGCACCGCACAGCGAATCACGTTGACCCGCAACCCAAGTTGGTGGGGCACGCCACCGATACTGGACTCGTTCACCTTCTTGGCACTCGATGACGCCGCACGGATCCCCGCGCTGCAGAACAAGACCATCGACGCCACCGGCATCTCGTCGCTGGATGAGCTGCAGATCGCCCGCAGCACCGACGGGATCTCGATCCGGCGCGCCCCGGGCCCCAGCTGGTATCACATGACCTTCAACGGCGCGCCCGGTGCGATCCTGTCGGATAGGGCATTACGGCAGGCAGTCGCCAAAGGCATCGACCGCCAGGCCATCGTCAGCGTGACCCAGCGTGGACTGGTGGACAATCCCACGCCACTGGGCAACCACGTCTTCGTCGCCGGCCAGGAGGGCTATCAGGACAACAGCGCCGTCGTCGCCTACGACCCGGAGAAGGCCAAAACCGAACTCGATGCCCTCGGCTGGAAGCTCAACGGCCAGTTCCGCGAGAAGGACGGTAAGACACTGGTGATCCGTGATGTGCTCTACGACTCCCAGACCGGTCGGCAGGTGGCGCAGGTGGCGCAAAGCAACCTCGCCCAGATCGGGGTGAAGTTGGAACTGGATGTCAAGTCCGCCGACGGGTTCTTCACCAACTACGTCAACGTCGGCGACTTCGATATCACCCAGTTCTCCTGGGTGGGTGACGCATTCGCACTGTGCTGTTTGAATCAGATTTTCACCACCGACGCGGAGAGCAACTTCGGCAAGATTTCCTCACCGGCGATCGACGCCAAGGTCGAGGAGGTGCTCGACGAACTGGACCCGGCGAAGGCCCGCGCTCTGGCCAACGATGTGGACACGATGCTCTGGGAAGAGGTCTTCAGTCTTGCGCTCTACCAGTCGCCGGGCAATGTGGCGGTGCTGAGCAAGCTGGCCAACTTCGGCCCATCCGGCGTGGGCGACTTGGATTACAGCACAATCGGTTTCATGAAATAGCGCGCGTTACGCCGAACCGCGGTAGCGCGGCCGCCAGCCGGGCCGCTGCAGCCAATGCCGACCTGGCCAACCTAATCGACGCGCCCGCCGGCAGTCGATCGAGAGCATCCGCCTGCGCCGGCAGCGATTCCGCTCGACCGCCCGCCACAGCTGCGAGGATCCGCAGCGCGGCCTCATCCTGGGAGTCCAGGATGCTGTGTGCGGCAGTCGGCAACGACACCATTGTCGACGCCGGCACCAGTTCAGCGATCCGCAGCGCCACGGTCGTCGGCGTGACAAGGTCGCGCCCGCCGGACACCATCACCGTGGGCCACCCGAACCCGGGCATCTCTGCGACGAGGTCGAAGGGCTCTGCCTCAAACCCGATGGCGGCCGCAGGCACCCCACGCCAGGTGAGTGTGGTGTCCAGCGGCAGTCCGTCCGGGATTCCGGCGAAGTTCAGTTCGCGAAATCCGATCGGTGCGACGAGGTCGGATTCGTTGTGGAACAACACTTTCCGGTGTGCCACGCTCACGGTGACGAGCCGCATCGCCGACCACAGCAGGCGCCGTCCGTCGAGGAGCAGATCGAGGTGGTGCCCGAGGAGATCGGCGCCACCGATGCCGTAGATACCCGCCGCGATTGTCAGGTCCGCGGGCCCGAACGCGCCAGCCTCGGTCAGCGCCCGAACCTTGGCCGCCAGTGCCGAGTCGTCATGCCACAGTAGTTCCCGGCAAGCATGCCGAACGACCTGAAAGTCATTGTGGTTCAACAGCGGGGAATCCAACACCATGGCGTGTACCCGATCCCGGTGCCGCACCCCCATGCCGGCTGCCAGGTAGCTTCCGTAGGAGGCTCCGTAGACCACGGCGGTGTCGACACCGGTGTCATCAAGCACCGCGGCGATATCGTCGAGGACCGCAGTGATGGTCAACGACTCCGACGGAAGGTCGGCGCCGGAGTCGTCGCGCCGTGACATCCCGACGCCTCGATGCTCAACCATGATGACATCGAGGCCCCTCTCGGCTGCTCGCCTCCGAAAGCCCTGATAGGGCCCGATGGAAGCCATGCCGGGGCCGCCGGGGATGATCACCGACGGCGTCGGGCTCACCGGTCCGGTGCGTACGTAATGCAGGTCGAACCGCTCGTCGGCGCCCGCCGTCACGGGCCGCCGGATCGAGGCGACGCCCGGTAGTGCGGCCAGCTGTCGGTAGCGGCGGTTGGCGATCGAACCAGCCGGAGTCATCTGCCGATTGTGCCAAGGGAAGACAGTCCCGCGCTCGTTCATCCCCTCGCCAGGAGTTCGCGCAACGTGGGTAGGACCCGCTGATCCTTGGGTCGGTTGGCGGCCTGTTTGGAGCGAATCACATCGCCGAGGGAGGCGATCTCGACGATGCTGTCGTAGAGCTCGGTGCGGGTGGCGCCCCGATGTAAGTCGGCGTAGCCGTGGGTACCGGAGGGCTGGAAGGCGATGTCGAGATCGCCGGCGTCGGTCACCAGGTTCCATGTCTGGGCGCCGGCCAATGCCTGAGCGTCGCACGCGAACGGCAGGCCCGGTGGCACGGATTCGGTCCGAATCCGTGCGTTGAGCTCAGACAGCGCCGCCGCGAGCCGAGTGAGATTGACTCCGTCGGTAGCGGGCGTGATGTCAGCGTCCTCCGTGGGAAAAGGCGACCCGTGAAACACCGCGGCCAGCCCGCCGATCAGTACGTAGACCACCCTGTGGCGATACAGGGTCGCGAACAGCCGCTCAAGATCAAGGTCCACGTCAGGACCGCCCCACTCGGCGCAACACACCAAGCTGTCGGATCACCTTGGCGTGGCGATCCAGCCGCTGCTGGCCCGACAGCGTGACCAGGCGGACCGCCTGGGCCATGTCGCTGCTATCGCGCTCGACGATGTGGAACTCCAGATCCAATCCGCACAAACGAACGATCCGGATGACGTCGTCGAGACTGACCGCGCTGCGGCCCGCTTCCCAGCGTGCGATAGCGGGCTGCGCCAGACCAGCCCTGCTGGCCAGCTCGGTTTGAGTCAGGCCCGCACGCTGCCGGGCCTCGCGGATCAACTGAGCACCGTATGCAGCCATGCCGCCTAACATAACAGAAACGTTATATCCATGGCCGGCGTCCGCGGCGGCCTGATCGCCGGCTTCGACGAGGTGCTGGCGCTAGCCGACTAACTCGGGAACGAGTTCACGCCAGCAATTCGATGACTGTCGCGTTTCGGACACCGCTGTAGCGGTCTGGCTGACAGGTCAGCAGGATCACCTGACCGCGCTCGCCGACTGAGTTGAATACCTCGCCCATGCTGATCAGCCGCTCCGGGTCGGCAAATCCGAGTGCGTCGTCGATAACCACGGGGACGGTGTCCGCGTCCGCCACCATCGCGGCACCGGTCAGTCGCACCATGATGGCCAGTTGTTCCCTGGTGCCGGTGGACAGCGAGCCGTAGGGCACGGTGCGCCCGTCGAGTGTGCGCGACTCGATGGACAGGTCGGGGTTGATGTCCAGTTTGACGGACTCGTTCTGAAACACGATGCGCCCCAGCCGTTCCAGTTCGGTCCGAAACGGTTCCACGTAGCGCTGTTGGATGTTCTCGCGGTGCTTGATCATGGTCGTCCGCAAGAATTTGGCGGCCTCGGCGCGATCGCGGATGGCGTCATGCTCGGCACCGATACGCCGCAGCGCGGCCTCGGCGTCATCCAGCTGGCCCTGGCGGCCCTCCGCTCCAATGATCTCCCACTGCGCGGTCAGCGCGTCGATCTCCTTGTCGGCGGCTGCGAGTTCGCCGGCGATATCCCTCTCCGCCCGGATTGCAGCAGCCAGTTCGGCGGCTACGTCGTCGGGGTTGCCGGCTTGATACTCCGCCGTCAACGCGGCCAGCTGTTCGTCGGCAGTGTCCCGCGCCGCGGCATCGGCGGCAGCGACGGAGGCGACCTGCTCATCGGAGCCGACGGCCTGCGACTGGGCGAGTCGACCACGCGCATCCGCCAACTCAGACTCGGCGGCCTTCGCCCGCTCCCGCAGAATATTGGCGGCGTCGGCCTTCGACTTCAGCACCTCCGCGGCCGCGTCTGCCGCCGCGGCCTGGGCTTCGGCGGCGGTCACGGCGGCCTCGAGCGCCGCGCCGGCCACCCTCAGTTCCGCTTCGGCCTGCGCCGCAGCCGCTGTGGGATCGGTCTCGGGTTCGGGGTCACCCGCACGGAACTCGGCCACCCGTACGCGCAGCGCATCGACGTCGACGCCCACGCAGAGCGCATCCCGGGTGGCGGTCAGCGTGTTGCCGGTGGCGGTGAGTTCACGCCGGCGGCTGTCCAGGGCACGCGCGGACGCCACGTCGGATACCTCGCCGAGGCTTAACGCGTCGGCAAGGCGGCGCTGCGCGACATCGAGCCGGGTCCGCATGTCGGCAACCCCGGCACCGGGGTCGATGCGCACCGTGATGACGCCGGGAACCTCGACCGTGAGCGGCGCCGACGGCGTGGGCGTCCAGGGTCGCCCTGCAGCCAGCGTCACCGGCTCGCCGCCGGCTACGACCGCCAAGTCGGTCGGTGCGGTGAACTCGACGGCACCGGCGTCGGCGCGCAGTTGCGCCTCGAGGAGTTCCACTAAATCTGCACTGTCGTCGATCTCGCCGAACAGTTCCGCGGTCAAGCTGATGGCCGCAAGCTGCTCGGTGACCTGCGCGCGCTCGGCGTGGATGCGCTCGATCTGGGCCAGCTGATCGGTGAACCGACGGCCCTCCAGCCTTGCGGCGCAGGACTTCTGAGCAGCCATAGCGGCGTCGACACGCAGCTGCGCCGCCTGGCGCGCGGCCGTAACAGAAGCCGACTGCGCGGCGACCGTACCGACGTGCTCACGCGCGGCCGCCTCCTCTTTTTCAGCTGCGGTCAGCTTCTCGTGCGCGTCGGACAGGGCGGTTGTGCGCGTCGCAACGTCGGCAATCTGCATCAAGCGCTGCTGTTGCGCCGCTGCCGAGGCGGTCGCGGTGGCGATAGCGGCGGCCGCAATCGGTCGCGCTTTCTCCAGTTTTTCGGCGAGTACGCCCAGTGCGACCTGCGCCTGTTCAGCTGTTGCCCGCCGGGCTGCGGCTGGGGCGAGGGCGTCGGCTAATTCAGCGCGGGTCGCGCACAGCCGTTCCTGACGGTTTACCCGTTCCTCGATGTCGGCGATGGCGTCTCGACAGCTTTTCGCCGTCTCTGCGGCGGCTTTGAGCCGGGCGATGGCGTCCTTGTATTCCTTTGTGGGTTTTGCGGTTGCGGCGGTGAAGTAGCGTGCGAATTCGGCATCGATGCGGTCGATCAGCAAGGTTTCGGCGCCCGACGCGGTCGTGGCCTCGCCGGCCGCAGCGTCGAGTGCGTTTGTCAACGCTGTGCAGCCCGACAGATCGACCGCGTTGGTGGAGTCTGATTGCAGTACCCGTTGGGCGTCCCACAGCGCAGTGTCGACAGTCTCGTCAATGATGGCGCGGACCCGATTGTGCGCCTCGTCACCGGTGAGCTGCTCATGGCTGGGCGCGGTGATGCTGAGTTCAGTGAGGCGCTTTTTGTGGAAACGCTTGCGGTAGACGAACCGGTAGGGACCGGTGCTGATGTCGGCGCTCACCTCGGTACCGACGTCACCATGGACGGGCTTGACCGCCACGACCGTCTGCTTGGCCGAGCTATCCTTCTGCTCGAGCAGCAGGCCGAGCGCCTCGAGCATCGACGACTTGCCGATCTCGTTGGGTCCGCACACCACCACAACCCCACGGTCGGGAAAGTTGATCTCGCGGTCGGCGATACCGCGGAAGTTTTTCAACCGCAGCCGGTGCAGGATCACTCGACGCCCTTCCACAGCCGCAGCAGCAGTGCCAACGCTCCGCGCGCGGTCGGTGCGTCAGACCCCTCCGAACGAGCGGTCTCGACCAGTTCGGCGACAGCGTCGGCGGCGAATCCGCCGATGCCGAGATTGTCGAACTCCTCGTCGGCGGGCATGACTGCCAACTCGGTGTGGCGCTCCCAGTTATCCAAGCCGGCGAAGAGCCGCGAGTACTTCTCGATGCAGAGTTCCAGCTCAGCCTGCTCGGTGACAGTGACCGTGCCCTTGAGCGCCAACTGCACCACGGTGCGGTCCTTGCCGGGCAGTGCCTCGAGTCTGGCGTCGAGCGCGGCGATATCGCCGCCGTTGTTCAGATCTGCGGCGATGGTGAGGAAGCGCCACGTGCCGACGGTGTGGGGTTCCACGGTGACCGGATGCGCGGGGTCATCAAGATCCATATCGATCAGCAGTACATGACCGGAATCGAGTTCGCGGTGGTCATAGTTGGTGACCTCCGGCGAGCCGGAGTACCAGACGCGACCGCTACCACCAACCTCGGTGCGGGAGTGCCTGTCGCCCAGTGCCACATAGTGCACAGCCGAGCATTCGAGGGCCGCAGTCACCGCGGCCATCCGGATCGCAGCGACGTTGTTGCGGTCCGGATCGAGGACGTCGACGGCGCCGTGCGCCAGCAGAATCCGCGCCGTGCCGTCGGCGGGAAGGTCAGCCAGCACCTCGGCGGCCAAGTCGGTGGTGGGCCGCTTCGAGCGCCACGGGGCCGCCACGATCTCCAGGCCTGGGCGCACGCCGACTACACCTGCGCGGTCGAGTACCACCACGTTGTCCGGGCACTCTGTGCGGAACTGCTTGCTGGTGTATACCGACGAGGCATCAAGCGGATCGTGGTTGCCGGGCAACAGGTACACCGGAACCTCGATGCGACCCATGGCTGCAAGCGACTGGCTGATCACCTTCGGCGCCAACTGATTGGCGTCGAACACATCGCCGGCCACCACGACGAACTCCGCGCCGGTCCGTTGCGCGAGCGCGCCCAACCCCGCGACCGCATCACGCCGCGCAGCCGAATACCGCGGTTGGGCGTCGTCGTCCAGGAAGTGCCGGGTCATCCCCAGTTGCCAGTCGGCCGTGTGAATAAAGCGCATTCCCCCACCCCTTTCTCCCCTGATGCTGCAACCCTGGCGCGAGTGTATGACCGGGGTCAGACAACTCCGGGAGCCTCGCCCGGCGTGTGCCCTAACCTGGGACGAATGAGAACCCTGGTGCTGATGCGGCATGCAAAGTCCGACTACCCGGCCGGCGTGGCCGACCACGACCGGCCGCTGGCCGCGCGCGGAATCCGGGAGGCCGCCCTGGCCGGCGAGTGGCTGCGCTCGACACTGCCGGCGATCGACGCGGTGCTGTGCTCGACCGCGGTGCGCACCCGGCAGACCCTGGACCGAACCGGTATCGCCGCTCCGGTGAGTTACCTGCACCAGCTCTATGACGCCACCGTCGGGGCGATGCTCGATCAGATCAACCGGGTCGATGACGACGTCGCCACCCTGCTGGTCGTCGGCCATGAACCCA
>Ga0114974_10003525_pt1 | contig 11774 bp, 12 predicted proteins | sample S_130206_EF_Meta_FD_87318 | JGI IMG/M metagenome (GOLD analysis project Ga0114974, IMG submission 87318) | Freshwater microbial communities from Lake Simoncouche, Canada to study carbon cycling - S_130206_EF_MetaG | ecosystem: Environmental > Aquatic > Freshwater > Lake | place: Lake...
AGCAGCAACAACAGACGCTTCTCTAGTTAAACCTAAAGCAGCCATCTTAGCAAAAGTATTGCCATTTGAATTTTTTCACCGTAGATTTAAGTCATAGATGAATTCTGACTACGTGCCTGCGTACCCTAAGTATCGCAATCAATACCTGGACATCCCCATAATTTCAATGAACTGATACAAAGATAAGAATAAATACTGTAAAACCAAACTGAAATCATATTTATTAACAATATGACATCGTACAATACTTTTATGGCTTTGAAGGATTACGTTAAAGGTAAAATTAATAAATGGGAATTAGAAGACTCTGACCCAGAAATTTATCATGTTAGAGAAGATAAATCTAACCGTGGACAAAGCGTTATTAAATTAGGGTTTAACGATAAAAAATTTTGGGAAAAAGTAGGTTTACACGAGGACGATGTTTGGTTTTTGAAAATGATTAATTCATATTATTCAGATTATGAATTCATGGATTCGTATAGCGTTATGGATGATTTTAAACATGGGTATATCATCTTTTATGAATTAAATGAGGATAACATTGAAAAACTAAAACAAATATCAAGATACATTTTTCCAAAAAAATTTGATTTGGAGAATGAGGATTTTAGGGCAGACTTCGCGGAAAAATTATTAAGTTCATTTAAAAGTCAAACCCAAGATATTATTGAGGACTATCATACCGAAAAAAACAGGGAAATGACAGAGGTTGCTCAAGAAAGAATTAAGAAAGAATTAAATGATTATTTTAATGAGTTTGGGTTTACTTATATACCCGATGATGAATTTACAACAACTGTTGCAAATCTTATGATGTGGTATATCAGGGAAAATGCAATACATGAACCAATTACAGATTTACTACCTAAAATTTTTAGTTCAAGTAAAATGTCAATAGGCGGATGGCAAGAGAATAGTTATGAATATCAAGATTCTGAAAAATTTGATAGTGTTTCATTCAACAATTATGCTGAACGTAAATTAGATGAAATAATTGAAAAGATTGAGGATGGTGCTGATAGTGATTTTGATGTAAAAGATTATGTTGGTATGGTAGATAGAATTAGTAAAAAGATTGAGGTCGGTAAATGGCATAATTTACCAAAAAAGAAAGATGTTAGATTTTATATTGAAAATTTTGAAATGAATCCAAATAAGGTTGTTGTTAAACTTTCAAAAGCAATGAAACAAAGGACTCTTAATTTATCAGAAGAAAATTTCTACCATCTACTTTATCAACCCACATTATTTAATTTGGAAGAAATATAATTTTTCCTTATCTTTGTCTTTATGACAGAAAATCTACAATTACTTAAAGATGTTTTAAGTGTTCCAACCAAGACATATCAAGAAGAACAAATGGTTCTATTTTTGGTAAATTGGTTAACAGAAAATAAAATTGAACATTTTGTTGATGAACATAATAATGTTTATGCAACAAAACAAGAATCGGCTTTAATTCCTGAAAACTTTTATTTCCCATGTGTTATTGCACATACAGACACGGTACACAACATTGACACAATCAATGTCCATGAAGAAATGTTACCAAATACTCAAGGTGAAATAAAACTATCGTATAAAGCATATAACGATGAGGGTAAACCGACAGGAATTGGTGGTGACGACAAATGCGGAGTTTTTGCGTGTTTAACACTATTAAAAGAATTACCGTATTTGAAAGCGGCTTTCTTTGTTTCAGAAGAAACAGGATGTAATGGTTCATTAAAAGCAAAAGAAGAATTTTTTACTAATGTTGGATATGGAATTCAATTTGACGCACCTGAAAACTGGATGATTACTGAAAAATGTTTTGGGCAAGTTTTATTTGATAGGGATTCAGAATTCTTTGAAACTTGTGATGAAGTATTAACTGAAGGTATGGATAATTCAAATATGCAATATATGGTTCATCCTTATACTGATGTTTATGCACTCAGAGGTAAATTTGATTTTTCTTGTATTAATTTTTCAATAGGATACTATAACTACCATACTAAAAATGAATACGTAGTAGTTGAAGATGTTTTTAACGGAATCAACATGGGTAGAAAAATGATTGAAAAATTAGGATATAAATTACACTACAAAAAATCTGTAAAATACGATTGGAGAACAAGAAGTGTTTTTTAAAAAAACTTTCATTTATTAATAATATAAAAAAACCCCACATTTTTGTGGGGTTTGTTTTTTACTTACCTTTCTTTTGGATTTTTACTTCATCTCCATCAACTTTGATTTGATAGGATTTGTTTTCAACCATTTTACCTGTCAATACTTCTTCAGATAAAAGGTCTTCAATTTTGTCTTGTATTGCTCTTTTCAAAGGACGAGCTCCGTACAATTCATCAAACCCAACTTTAGCCAAATACTCAACCAAAGTTTCATCATAAGTGATGGTGTATTTCATCTCACCAAGACGGTCAACTAACTTCTTCAATTCAATCACTGTGATTTTCTTGATATCTTCAGGACTTAATGAATTGAATACGATAGTATCATCGATACGATTCAAGAATTCAGGAGAGAAGAAATTCTTCATCTCTTTCATTAATACTTGTTTCTTAGCCTCCTCATTTCCATAAGTGTTACTTGAGAAACCAATACCTGTACCAAAATCTTGTAATTTTTTTACACCCAAGTTTGATGTCAAAATGATTAAGGTATTTTTGAAATTAATCTTTCTACCTAAACTGTCGGTTGCATAACCATCATCTAAGATTTGAAGTAATACTGTGAACACATCTTTGTGAGCTTTTTCCACCTCATCAAATAAGATTACAGAATATGGTTTGTTCTTAACTTTTTCAGTTAATTGTCCACCTTCTTCATATCCTACATAGCCTGGAGGAGCACCTACTAATTTGGATACACTGTGTTTCTCTTGGTATTCAGACATATCCACACGGATAAGTGAATCTTCAGAACCAAACATTTCTTTTGCTAATTGTTTAGCTAAGTGTGTCTTACCAACACCTGTTGAACCTAAAAATACGAATGAACCGATTGGACGATTTGGGTCCTTAATGCCTAAACGATTTCTTTTGATTGACTTTGCAATCTTGATAACTGCAGCGTCTTGTCCAATTACTTTACCTATCAACTCTTTATCCAAATTCAATAAAGCCTTTGTATCGTCAACGTTCATTTTGTTTACAGGGATTTTAACCATGTTAGATACAACGTCATAAACATCCTCAAGACTAATTTTTTGTTTGTCTTTGTTTAATTGTTCTTCAAACTTTGTTTTTTCAGATTCAAGTTTATCTAACAATTTTTTCTCCTTATCTCTCAACTGAGCGGCTTGCTCATAGTTTTGTTTTTTAACAACATCAATTTTTTGTTGTTTAATTTCCGATGCTTTTTTCTTTAATTCCTCAATTACTTCAGGAACCTTAAGTTCAGTTTGCATACGTGCACCAACTTCATCCAAGATATCAAATGCTTTATCAGGGAATTCACGGTCAGTGATGTATCTGTCAGCTAATTTTACACAAGCTTCAATTACATCATCAGTATAAGATACTTTGTGAAAACTTTCGTATTTGTCACGAACATTCTTGAGGATTTGAATTGTCTCCATAACAGAGGATGGTTCAACAATTACTTTTTGAAATCTACGTTCTAATGCTCCATCTTTTTCAATATTCTTACGGAACTCATCTAAAGTCGTCGCACCAATACATTGAAGTTCACCACGAGATAATGCAGGTTTGAAAATGTTTGAACCATCCATTGAACCAGCGGAGTTACCAGAACCAACAAGAGTATGGATTTCATCGATGAATACGATGATATTAGGATTAGCCTGTCGCGCTTCAATAATAACCTTCATTCTTTCTTCAAACTGACCACGGTATTTTGTACCAGCAACAACAGAAGTTAAGTCAAGGTTTACAATTCTTTTGTCCACAAGATTTCTTGGACATTCACCATTAACAATTTTAATTGCCAAACCTTCAACAAGGGCAGTTTTACCACAACCAGGTTCACCAATAATAATTGGATTATTCTTTTTTCTACGAGATAGAATCTGAGCAATTCTCAAAATCTCTCTGTCACGACCAATAACAGGGTCGAGTTTACCTGCTTCAGCTAATTTATTCAAATCACGACTGAAGTTATCCAAGACAGGAGTAGTACTGTCTGAAGATTGTTTTTGTTTTTTACTCATCATTTTGTCGTCGTCGTCCATTAAATCATTCATAGTTAATTAATTTTTACAAAGATGTATCAAAAATTATACACCACCAAATAATTTGACAAATTGTCATAAATATTTTTTTTATATGTCATTATGACATAAAACATGTATTGGCATGTAAGTTGACTATTACAAATATAAATAATAAATTTTAAAAAACTAAAAAATTATGATTTACGGAAATTCAGATTTAAACGAATTATTTGACACTTTCTTCAATAACAAAGGAAGAGGAAACTACAATTACAGTACAACTGTTGTAAAAAATGATTCAGAAGGTGAAACTTATGAAATTAATCACACAAAAGATGGTGCATATTTATTTTTTGAGGCACCAGGTTTTAACAAATCAAACTTAAAAGTTGAGATAGAAAATGGAACATTATTCATTGAAGGTAAAAGAACATACAAATTAAATGGAGAAGAAAAAACAAAATCTATTTCTAAACAATTCAAAATCGGTGAGGGTTACAACCAGTCCTCATTAGAGGCAACAATAGAAGACGGGTTATTAACCGTGTTTGTTCCAAATTATAAAAAACAAGAAAAGACAAGAATAAGTATTCTGTAATAACCTTACCGCAGATTTACAAACCCTCACTATTTTTAGTGGGGGTTTTGTATTTATATAATATGAAACCATTTGAGAAATTTTTGGAACATAGTTCGTTTTTAAGAGAGTTGTTGGACAATTATCTTGAGTTGAGAATTCATTTACAAGAGGAGGGGTATAGTCAAGAAGAATTGGAAAGGGTTATTCGTCCTACAATGACGATGATGAGATTACGTGAAGAGTTCATTAGTAAGAAAAATGCTTTATTTAAACAAATTAAAGATTATGGTTTTGAAATAAACCAGGGAGAGTTAACTGAATACATCCAACCGTTATTAAATAAAATTGATGAAATAACACCTTTAAAAGATGGCGATAACAAAAGAAGAAATCAAAGGGACGAAGATTATTAACGAAATCAAATCTTCAAACATTAAAAAAACTGAATACGATACTGAAACAAAAAAACTATTTGTCGAATTCAATAACGGTTTAAAATATGAATATGATGATGTCCCTCATCAGATATATACAAAATTTAGATTATCTGAATCACAAGGAAAATATTTCACTACAGACATCTCAAAGAAATATAAATATAAAAAACTGTAGTCATCCTACTATTTATTTAGGATGAGTAATTTTGAAAAAATTTTACATAGTTTTTCAGTTAAAGAAACTTTGAACCCAAAAGTTTGGGAAAATCCTGAAGACCCTAAAAAGGCAACGATGATTTCAAAAGTTAGAAAGGCACTCATGCGCATTGCCGAAGAATTTATTGATGATTTAGGTGAGAACGTATTTGTTGAAGACATATATCTTATGGGTTCACTATCTAATTTTAATTGGTCTGAATTTTCTGATTTTGATTTACATGTGATTGTAGACATGGAAAGATATGGGAAACAAGAAGAATTGTATAAAGAATTATTTGATTTAAAAAAGAAACTTTTTAACGACAAACATAATATAAAGATATACGGGTATGATGTTGAGTTATATGCCCAAGGGTCCAAAGATGAATCTCATAGTGATGGTGTATTTTCAGTAATGAATAATGAATGGATTCATAGACCAACTAAAACCCATAAAAACATTGATAACGAAGTTTTGACAAATAAAATAAAAAGTTGGACTGATAAAATTGATGATGCAATTGAGGATGCTAAATCAGAAGAAAATGCTGATAAATTAAAAACCTTAAAAGATAAATTAAAAGATTATAGACAATCTGGTCTTAATAAAGACGGAGAGTTTTCATATGAAAATTTGGTATTCAAATTTTTGAGGAGGTCAGGGCACATTGGTAAACTTTTTGACGAAAAAACTAAAATTAAAGATAAAGAATTGTCTATTGAGACTAAAATCGAATAAACCTATAAATAATTGGGTATAATCATATATTTATAAAGAAAAATTAAACAATGGCAACAGAAACTCCAACGCCGACGCCAACGCCGACGCCAACAGTTACACCGAGTATAACTCCAACTAATACTGCAACTCCTACACAAACAGGAACCGCTGCAGTTACACCAACACCAAGCATTACTCCAACAAAAACTTCTGCAGTTACTCCAACGCCTACAAAAACTTCGTCAGTAACACCAACTCCAACACCTACATCTAGTCCTATTTATCCAATTGGTGGAATTGGGGTGGATGTTCAATATGAATACACTATTGGGATGTTAGGTTCATTTAGTGGTGGTACTGCACCTGCTGGTTCAGTTGCACCACACCCTATTTATACTGATGGCGATGGTGTACCATACGCACAGCTAAACGCAATCACCTTAGGTGGTTTCAACGGATTAAATAATTAAAGTAAAAATATAAATAAAAATATATGGCAGATTTAAAACCAATAGGAAGTGAAAAACTTCAAGGTCAAGACAAGATAAGAAGAATTATGGAAATTGCTCGTTTCAACGAGACAACTCCATCTAATATAAATGAAACTGCTAAAAGTGAATATAATAGAACTTTAGCGGATGGTAATACTTATGAAATCGTAAAAGAAAGACAAGGTTATATCATTAAGAAAACAATATCAGAATCTGAAACAGATTACATTGAGCCGATGAAAAATAGAAAATATTATTCATCATATTCTCAAGCGTTAAAAAGATTAAATCTTGTTGCAGGTGAGTTGAATAGACTTAATGAAAATGAGGAAGAAGTTTCTATGTTCGGTGAACAAAAAAAGTTTACTTTAAAAACACCAAAGCCTGCTGCTGACCCAGCCGCTGATATGCCACCAGCACCACCGCCAGCACCACCAATGGTTCCTTCACCAGAATTACCACCATCACCAGATGCTATCGGAGCTGAAGGTGGAGCACCAGAAGGTGTTGAAGATGTTGAAATGGGTGCAGAAGAATCTACACCTGAAGGAGATGTTGACATGGAAATGGATGCTGAAGAAACAGTAACATTCAAAACAATCCAAAAACTTACTGGTAAATTAACTCAAAAAATCAGAACATTAGATAACGAAGAAGGAATGACTTCTGAAAATATCAAATACGTAATCAATATGGTATTATCGTCTTTAGATTTGAAAAATTTATCTGAAGAAGATAAAGATGATATCGTATCTAAATTTGATGAAGATTCTGAAGACTTAGGTGGAGATGATATGGGTGGTGAAGATTTTACAGATGATACTGAAGTTGAAGATATTCAAGCTGATATGGATGTTCCAGTGGCGCCAGAAGGAGAAATGGGAACAGCTGGTGAAATGGGTGAAAATTCACACGGAGCAATTTTTGATAGCATATTTAAAGAATCAAAAGTTGATAAAGTGATTTCAAAGTATTTTGAAATGACAAAAAAAGAAATTAGAGAACAAGCTGAAAGAAGGGCTAAAAATGAAATTTCTTTGAAATTAGAATCAAAAAAACAAATGACTTCTGTTGTTAAAATGACTGAAACTATTGAACAAGAGTTAGCTGCTAAGAAATTTTTGGAAGAGAACGTTAAATCAAAGTTTATAGGAATTACAAATAAGAAAAATTTGGTTTTTGAAAATAAAGGTAAACAAGTTAAAATATCACCTGAAGGATTAGTAATATGAGTCAATTAATTTATGTAAACGGTCTTGGTCCTAATTACAAAGGAGACAACCTTTACGAATTAATTTTCTCTGATAATCTGGATGTGTGGGGGGAATCATGGGAAAGTAAACCGTCAAATGGTTATCCTTCTCCTCCCGATTTAAAACATATTAAAAAGGTAGGAGTTCTGAGAAATACTGATGTAAAGTTGGAATTGATTCAGAACTCCGATTTTTTTTCTATGATAGATGCAATGGATGATGTTGTTGCATTAGCCTGGGAAAGTGAAGAATCTGAAGGACAAAAAAGATTGGTATTTAGATTTGGACAAACAGAACAAGAAATAAAAGATAAACTCTACGAACGAGATTTAATTTTAGAATTCGAAAAGAAAGTAGTATATGAAAACTAATATAAAAGCATTTCAATTAATTGAAAAAGGATTATCTGCCAAAACAGTAAGTAAATTAACTGAATCACAAATTGATGTGTTACATAACAAATTGTTTAAAGATTTGTTAAGTGAACAAACAACACCTGGAGTTTTGAAAGTTGCTAAAGGCTCACCTCAAGAAAAAGAAGCTATGGCTAAAAAACAATCGTTCATCGCATATGAGGAAGAACTTGATGAACAGGGTGGTGTAGAAGTAGATAAAGACAACGCAAGTTCAGGTGAATATACTCAAGACATGCCTCAAAAATCAGCTCCTGATGGAATGGATGATGATTTAGACAATCCAAACGAAAAAAATGCGGTTGGTACTGTAGAATCTATTGAAGAAGCAAAAAACAAGCCTAATCCATGGGCAATCTGTCATTCTCAAGTAGGACCTAAAAAGTCAAGAAAATGGGAAAGATGTGTAAAAGAAGTAAAAAAACAATTAGGAGAAGGAAAAAATCCCGTATCTTTGTTTTTAGAAAACGAAATTATGAAAATTGTTGAAAGAAATTTACCACCAAAAATAACCAAAGGTGATTTGATTAAGTATTTGTCTGAAGCCCCTGCAACAGCACCTTCAAAACCTAAAACATCACCAACAACTAAGCCAGGAGCACCTGACAAAAAACCAAGACCATCACATCCTGGTAAAAATCCAAATCCTGGTGAGAAAGAATCACCAAAGGCAAAGAGAGTTTCACCTGAACAGGCGAAAGATGAGGTTATTGATGCAATCATGAAACTTTTACAAAAATAAGAAAATGGCAAAAAAATTAAAAGAACAGTTAGATTACGGTAATAGACCCGAAAGAATGGACCCAAGTTTGGAAAGAAAATTGGCTAGTCCTGACAGTTTATATGCACAAAATCCTGCAATGAGAAAGGGTCCTGCTGACGTACAAAGATTGGTTAGCCAAAGATTTGGTAAAGTTGCAGACAAGTTAAAAGAAGTTGTAGGTAATAGAAATATCAACTCTCGACAAGTTCAAGGAATGATTTACCATGAAATGATGGGTAAGCTTAGGAATATCATGTCAATTGAAGCCAGACATAAAGATGAACTTGAACAGTTAGCTGTTGATGCTTGTTTACAAGAACAACAAGTACCTGAAGGATGGTATCAAATTGAACCACATTTGGGAGAACAACCAGATACTTCAGATTTTAGATATCAACCAGAAGAGCCAGAAGATAAAGAAGATGATGAGAAAGAAAAATTAGAAATACCTTCTTTTGATATTGAAGATTTAACACATGAAGAGGAATTAGAATTAGAAAAACATAAAAGAAATATTATCAATGCAATCATTCAAGGTTCTGCCAAAAGAGGTCATTACATCTTTCAAGAACCTTCAATTAAAGCAAGATTAGATGCGATTGACCCATCTCTATATGGAGATTACTTAGGAATCATGGCAATTAACGACTTCATGTATTTTACCATGGAACAAATGATTGAAATGATGAGTCAATCAGGTCAAGGTGTTGCTGGTAAAGTATCATTAGAAGATGCTGACGATGAAGGAGAAGAAGGTGGTGGTGAAGAAGGAGAAGAACAACCTGATACAAAAATTGTAGCGGTAGGAATGATATTTCCAATTTTATGTCATGAAATTATTAAAGGGTTAGAAGAAGCTAAAGGAAGACACGGACATTCTAAAAATCCTGATATTCGTGAAAAAGTGAGAGGTGCTGTAGATGTATTATCTAACGAACCAATGCAATTAAGAATAGGACCTGAAATTGTGGAAAAACTTAGACACGCGATGCCAGATGAAATATTCGACGAGTCAAATAAAGGTCTAATAAACTGGTTTCATATCTTGTTATACCAAATACCTGCTCAAGAATTCTTAGAAATCATAGGAAACACAATCTCTGAAGATGAATCAAAAGTAAAAAAAGCAACTGCGAGATTCAGAGAAATTATGAAAGAAGCTATGACGATGAAAGAAGAATTTGAAGATTACAAAGAAGAGGAAGGTATCGATTCTGAAGATGAAGATGACGGACTTGACGATTTCTTCAGTAGTTTGGGTATATCAAGACCCAAATAATGATTTGTGACTAAAGAACAATTAATTATAGAAGTTACGAAGTGTATGAGGAATACTCCTTACGCACTTCGTACTTATTTACAAACATACGACAACACGGTTTCAAAGTATGTTCCCTTAGATTTATTTCCAGACCAAGTTAGTCTTATTGAAGACTATGATGCTTACAATGAAAACATTGCCTTAAAATATCGTCAGGCAGGTGTAACAACAGTTACGGCTGCTTGGGCATCAAAAAAATTGGTATTTGCCAAAAAACAAAAACCTGAAAAGATTCTAATTATCGCCAATAAATTGGATACATCTGTAGAGATGGCTAATAAAATTAGAAGTTTTACTGAACAATGGCCTTCATGGGTCGGTATTGGATTTTCAAAAGAAAAAAATTCACAAAGACATTTTAAACTAACTAACGACTGTGAAGTAAAAGCGGTTGCAACATCAAAGGATGCCTTGAGAGGTTATACCCCAACCATTCTTATTTTTGATGAGGCTGCGTTCATTGAGGCTGACGGAGATTTCTGGTCAGCGTGTATGGCCTCACTATCTACGGGTGGTAAGGTTATTGTTGTATCTACACCAAACGGATACGACCAAATCTATTACGAAATTTACGACCAATCATTAAGAAACATGAACGATTTTAAAATATCGGAAATGTTTTGGTATCGTGACCCACGATATACTAAAGATTTGTATATGGTTAAAACAAATGACTTGGTTCACTTCTTATTGAATAGAGAAGAATATTCTGACAAAGACATAGTTGATTTATCGATGGAAAATCCATACGAAAGAGACCACTCAATTACCACAGATTATATGGAACAAGGGTATAAACCATGTTCTGCTTGGTTTGAGGGGATGGTTAAAAAATTGAAGTTTGACAGACGTAAGGTGGCTCAGGAGTTGGAATGTAACTTCTTAGGTTCAGGTGACAACGTATTCGAATCAGAATTAATGCAAGGTATTGCCAAAAACACATTACGTGAACCCCAAGCAAAACTTATGGGAGGGTCACTGTGGATATTCAAAGAACCCGTAAACGGTCACAAATACGTCATGGGTGTCGATGTATCTCGTGGAGATTCAGAAGACTTCTCGTGTATCCAAATCATTGATTTTGACGAAAGAGAACAAGTGTTAGAATATGTTGGAAAAGTTCCACCAGATGTAATTGCCGAAATTGCTTACAAGTGGGGAAATTTATATAGTGCATATTGTGTGATTGATATTACAGGTGGTATGGGAGTTTCAACAGCGAGAAAAATGCAAGAACTTTCATATGGAGGTGGATTGTATGTTGATAACATTGATACAACAAACAAATGGAAATTTGACCCAAAAATGAATGAAAAAATTCCTGGTATTAATTTTAACAATAAAAGGGTTCAAATTATTGCTTCATTTGAAGAATCTGTAAGACATGGATTCAAAGTTTACTCTCATAGATTATATA
>Ga0114974_10003526_pt1 | contig 11774 bp, 10 predicted proteins | sample S_130206_EF_Meta_FD_87318 | JGI IMG/M metagenome (GOLD analysis project Ga0114974, IMG submission 87318) | Freshwater microbial communities from Lake Simoncouche, Canada to study carbon cycling - S_130206_EF_MetaG | ecosystem: Environmental > Aquatic > Freshwater > Lake | place: Lake...
CCAGGTAAAGCGTATGTTTATGGTTACGAGTTTGAAACAATTTCTCCTACAACACTTACTTTTCCTAAATCAAGAGCAACAGATAGTATTAACAATAGGCGAATAACAGCTGACTATGGATATTTTGTTTATGCTAATACTCCAGTTGGCTCATTTCCAATTAATAGCTTACAGACAGTAGATTTACATTGTATTGCAAATGCTTCTATTAATACCACATCTACTGCCACAGTTTCAAATACAAAAATTGGTACAGCAAGAGTTAAATCAATTGCATTTGATTCTGCAGCTGATACCGCAAATTCAGCATCATATGAATACAAACTATTTTTATTTGATGTAAATGTTGGCTCTGTTTTAGGCGGTAATACTAACACTAGCATAGCTTCAACAAATACATCTTTTGTTCAAATAGCAAATACATTATCTGGCTCATTCTTATATTCTACAGCTAACAATGCATATACTGGTGCTAAACTTCGCATTACGGCTGGGCCGGGTGTAGGTGAGTTGCCACGAACAATTACCAATTACAATGGTGCAACACAAACACTTCAAATTTCTGAGCCATTTACAGCCAATGTAAATCAAGGTACATCAACATGGGCAATTGATTTTGAATTCAATGATGCCAAGTCCGTCATTGTTTCGTCTAGCAACATAATTACTTCATCTATGAATATTGATGAGCGCTCAAAAGATCCAGCTTCAACCTTTGATGATACTTTTATATCAGATAGCAATATTGAAACCTTGGTGTTTTCTTTAGGTAATCAATTTGTTGAATCTGGTTCTATTGCTGATGTTTCCTTTTCATATAAACGCTTATATACAGGTCAAGCATTTTCAACATCGCAATCTCCAGCATTAACTGTTGGTACTGGCGAATCAATTGCATCTGCCACATCTACTTCTGCAAGAGCTGAAAACTATCAAATTATCGTTACGACAGCTGGTAGCGGAGCTTATGCTGTTGGTCAAACTGTTCCAGCAACAGCTATTACGGGCGTGGATGTAGCAACTCGTAGGATTACGATTCTTAATGCCAATAATATGACGGCTAATATTATTGCAACAATTGATGTTAGCAATCCAACGCAAAAGAATAAAACTTTTATTACTGGTAATCCAACCATTCAAACTTCTGGCGGGATTGATTTATTTTCTAATGGAATAATTACACTATATGGTACACAAGGTCAAATTCAAATTGCTGCCAATACAGTTGTTAAAACACCGGGAACACTACAATCATTATACACTTCAGATGTTGTAAATTTAACAAAAGTTTTAGATTTCAATGGACGGGCTATTACTCTTGCTAATACAACAAGTGCTATAAATGTAACCTCTCGTTATCAATTAGTAAATGGTCAAAAAGATTCTTTCTATGACCATGCAGCTATTAGATTATTGCCAGGTGTTTCAGCCCCTGTTGGCCCATTAGCGGTTGTTTTTAATCAATTTGTTTCTTCTGGTGCAGGTTATTTCACAGTAGATTCCTATACAAGTGGTGGTTATCCATATGAAAACATTCCTTCATATAGTTCACCAAACGGAATAAAATATGAATTGCGTGATTCTTTAGATTTTCGTCCAGTTCGTGCTAATGCCACAGTTGCTACGGCTAGTTCGGTTGTGTTTGATGTTGATGCTACAACTACTGGTCCAAAAGTGCCAGAAAATGGTTCAGATATACTTTTAGATTTTGAATATCATTTGGCACGAAACGATAAAATTGTTTTAAATAAAAACAGAGCCTTTGAAGTTGTCCAAGGTGTTCCATCTTTAGACCCTATTGATCCTAAAGATAAAGATGATGCAATGACACTTTATATTTTACATCATCCGCCTTATGGTTTAGCTGCTTCAAATACACAAACTCAATATGTAAACAATAAACGCTATACAATGCGAGATATTGGCGGTATTGAAAAGCGTGTTGAAAATTTAGAGTATTATACTTCGTTGTCACTATTAGAATCAGACACATTAAATAAACAAGATTTAACAATTTTAGATTCTTCTAATTTAGCACGATTTAAAAATGGTATTATAGTTGATTCATTTAAAGGACATTCTATTGCTGATGTTTCACAAAATGAATATAAAGCCGCAATTGATCCAAATAATAAAGAATTAAGACCTACATTTAATATTTCATCTTTCGCTTTAACATTTGATTCAGCTAATTCGGCAGGATTTACACAAAACGGAGCATTTTTAACTGTTGCGACAACAGTCACTCCTTACATTGACCAACCAAAAGCTTCTAAAGTTGTCAATGTAAATCCATTTAATGTGGTTAATTATCTTGGTAAAATTGAATTAAATCCAAAATCAGACATTTGGATTGATACAGACCGTAATCCTGATGTTGTTGTAAATTTAGAAGGCGACAAAGATGCTTGGGCTTTAATTACAGACAGAGTTCCTGCTCAGTTTGAGTGGGGCAATTGGAACACATATCATGTTGGTACTTCTGTCCAAGAAGCTCAATGGCGTGGTGTTATTTGGGGCGGTACAGGAATCGCTGTTTATGAAAATGATAGAATTATTACAACAACAGCAGAAAGTCGGACTGGTGTTCGTTCTACTGTTGTTCCAGAAACCATTAGACAATCTCTTGGCGACCGTGTTGTTGACTTGTCTATTATTCCTTACATGAGAAGTGCTGGAGTATTGTTTACTGGCTCTGATTTTAAACCAAATTCAATTCTTTTCCCATTTTTTGATGCCACATTGGTAGAGCAATATACTGCTCGTGCTAATAAAATCATTCTTGCTAGAAACAATCTTGGTTATAAAACTTCTACTGGTGATTATGAAGCCGTCAGTATTGTAAATAACACAACAAGTACAACAAATGGTACTGCGACCATTGTTAAAACTTCTAATACTGAAGCCTTTATTGTAAATGTTCTTCCATCAAGTTCATTTAACATTGCAAATGCTAATTTAGTTGGTGCTACGACAAGCACATCTGTTCGCATTAATGGTTACGAACACTATTCTGGTAATGCAAATACCGCCACAGTAAGTTCTATTACTTTGCGTATTGATGCTTCAGGCGCTAATAATGCTGTTTATTATGCTAATACAGCAAATAGTACCACAATCTTTATTACTGCTGGTACTGGTGCAGGCCAAACAAGAACAATGAATGCTTACAATGCTGTAACAAGAACAGCAAACATAACAAGTAACTGGACAACAGTACCAGATAACACATCTACATATTCAATTGGCCGGCCAACAACAACTTTTGGAGGCGACATTGCTGGTGTTTATACAATTCCAAATTCAACTTTCCGTGTAGGTGAAAAGCGTTTCCGCCTTATTGATAATAATACAAATGATGTTGGTTCATCTTCAACGAATGGTGATGCCTCATTCTTTGCACAAGGTATTTTACAAAAAGTAGAAAATACAATTGTTTCTGCAACTGTGCCTTCTATCCAACGAAATGTAGTTAGTGATGAACGAGTTACTACTACTGTTGCATTAGGTCCGCAAAGGCATATTGGTTGGGTTGATCCACTTGCACAGACATTCCTCATAGCTTCAAATTCTTATCCTAATGGATTGTTTATTAATCGTGTAAGGTTCTGTTTTAAATCTAAAGACGATACTGCACCTGTTACATTACAAATTCGTCCAACAGTTAATGGATACCCATCTTATGCGGTCATTTATCCATTTGCAACAGTTACATTAACACCAGATAAAGTTAAAGTTACTGATGCTCCAGATTTAGATGATGCAAATAAATTTACAGATTTCATCTTTGATACTCCAATTTACATGTTGCCTGGCGAACACTCATTTGTTCTTTTATCTAACTCTAACAAATATGAGATGTATGTTGCTCAGATTGGTGCGTTAGACATAGTTACAGGTCGTCAAATTTCAGAACAACCATATCAAGGTTCTTTATTCTTGTCGCAAAACGGCTCTACATGGACAGCAGACCAAGAATCTGATATGACCTTCAGATTGTTCCGTAATCAGTTCTCTTTGACACCAGCAACAGCACAATTTAAATTAAATGCGCCAGCCGCAAATACGCCAATTGATTTAATTAATTTAGTTACTGGTGATATGGCAATTGCTGACACTTCATTGGTTTATCGTTTTAATTCTACGATTAACGGAACAGGCCTAAGCACAGGATTAAAACCAATTACGCCATCAGAAGATTATTACATGAACGATGGTTACAACCGCCGTGTATTAACCACGCAAAACAATTCGTTAGTGGTACAAGCAACAATGGCAACATTAGATACCGCCGTTTCGCCAGTCATTGATACAACACGCTTTGGTATTATTGCAGTAGAAAATATTCTCAATAATTTACCATTGGCCAACTCAGGATTTATTGTAACAAATGGCGGCACTAGTTACGCCAACTCAGCAGACATTACAGTTACCATTTCTGGTGGTAATGGTTCAGGTGCTACGGCTCGTGCTAATGTGGTAGCCAATGTAATTGATGCTATTGTGTTAACAAATTCTGGAGGTTCAGGTTATACAACATCACCAACCATTACAATTACTCCAGGCTCTGGCGGTGGTTCAGGTGCAGTAGTGACCTATAATGGTGAAGATAAGAAATCTGGCGGTAATGCAGATGTTCGCTACATGACACGCAGAGTAACTTTAGCTGATGGATTTGATTCTGGTGATTTGCGTGTTTATTTGACCGCATATAAACCAGATGGTGCTAATATACATGTGTATTATAAGTTGCTTTCCAATTCTGATGTTGATGACTTTGATGATAAAAACTATCAGTTAATGACACAACTTGGCGATACGAATTATGTTTCTCTGAGTTCAATTGATTTGCGTGAATTTACTTTTGCACCAGGTATAAGTGGAAGTGCTAATAACTCCGTATCATACACGGCAGGCAGCACAGCATATCGTAACTTTAGAACCTTTGCAATTAAGATTGTATTGACAGGAACAAACCCAACAGATCCACCAAGAGTCCGTGATTTCCGTGCCATTGCTTTACCTGAGGGAACAGTATGAGTATCGTAGCCATTAAAGACAATCAAAAACTGGTGCGTGATACTCAGTCCAAAGCTGTTCTAAATACAGACAGAGCTGGATTACAAGAGTATTATGCAAAGCGTGAATTGGTCAAAAAAGAAAAAGAAGATAAAATGGAAACAAAAGAGCGTCTTGTTAAGTTAGAATCCGACATGCAAGACATTAAACGATTACTCATTGAAATTGCTGAAATTCGGAAAGCATAATGGCAAATACAATTGGACAACTAAGTACAGCGAATACCTTTTTACAATGGTTGACTGCCTCACAAGGCCTCATTACAGCAACAAATGATTTACGAGAAGGTGGCAGTGCTAATACATTTTTAGCCAACACAAACATTGAAATTTCTGGCAATCTTGCTGTTGGTGGAAGCATTACACTTGATTCCATTGGCTTTAATGATATGAATGTTTCTGGTAATCTTATAGTTGGTGGTCATGGATTTTCAGCCAACGCAAATGTAAGACCTGGCGTTACAACTTTCTCAGTTACAAATTCTGGCGCTAGTGCATATTTGTTTGACCAATATCCTGGAAATAATCCAGATATCTATTTGCATCCTGGTCAAACTGTATCCTTTAATATCAATGCTCCTGGCCACCCATTTTTAATACGGCAATCTTCTGGTGGAGCATTTTATAATGTAGGTCTTACTCATGTTTCAACATCCGGAGTTGTTACAACTGACTCAGATGCCCAAGCAAAAGTAACGGGAACACTTATATGGAAAATTCCATATTCTTTAGTTGGCACCACCTATGTTTATCAATGTGCAGTTCATTCTGGCATGGTAGGAAATTTAATCATACAAAATACTGTAACTGCAGCCTTTGCAGCTGCTAATACTGGCGGACAAGCCATTGCTTTTGCAATTGCACTTGGATAAATAGATAAATAAATAAATAAATAGGTTAATTAAGGAACATATAAATGCCAAATACATTTAAGAATTCTGTCATAACTGCTGTTGGAACAACTATGGTAAATGCCTATGTTTGTCCTGCAGCCACACAAACGACTGCAATTGGTATGACCATTGCTAATTTGAATACTAACGCAATTACAGCAAATATTGTGCTTCATACAGCCGGTTCAAATGTACATGTTCTCAAAAACTGCACAATTCCTCCTGGTGGTGCATTAGTGCCAATTGGCGGTGACCAAAAATTGGTACTAGAAGCAGGCGATTTTTTACATGTCAATACTTCAATCGCCAGTTCTGCCGATATTATAGTCAGCGTTTTAGAGATAACTTAGGAATAAACAATGGCATATATTGGAAATAGTCCAGACGCTATTCAAAACTCCATTGAAATTACTCGTTTCAATGGTACATCAGCTTGCACCCAATTTCAAATACCGCAAGATGTAGATGATGCTAAAGCAATTGAAGTTCTTGTCAATAGTGTTCAGCAGGATCCAGATAACTCTTATACTGTTACCAATGGTCTAATTACCTTTAGTGAGGCACCATCTACTGGCACAAACAATGTCACGGTGCTACGAAGAACAGGCCTCACATATACAAGAACACAAATTGAAGCAGGAGATATTCTTGCAAGTGCAGTTACTTCAACTACTATCGCTAATGGAGCAGTAACATCTGCCAAACTTTCAGCTAATGCCGATTCAACAACAACATTAAGTGTCGCTGCCGGCGCTTATGGCACTTCTACTATAATACCAACAATTACGGTTGCGGCAAATGGAAGAGTCACATCAGTTTCAAATAATACCGTTGTAACAGACCAAACTCCACAAATTTTAATGCTAGCAGGAATGTAAAAAAATGCCAACTACTTATAAACGATTAGGTGCAATTAACCCATCTGCTAATACGCAGACAAATGTGTATGTTGTGCCTGCATCAACTGAAACAGTCATCTCAACAATCACTATTTGCAATCAGTCAGCTGCAAATGCTCTTTACAGCCTTGCGGTGATGCCAGCTAGTATTTTTAATGTAAGCGCTGGAGCGGCTCATTTTATTGCTCGTGATGTTGTATTACCTGCTTCCGATACTGTCATTCTTACTATGGGATTAACAGCAAACACTGGAACAGTTATTACAGCTAATGCCTCCATCGCTACTGTTTCATTTTCAGCTTTTGGTTCAGAGATTACTTAAAATGGCAATTAAAACAGTAACAAAAAATAAATTATCTTTTGTAAACAATAGATTAAGGCCAGTTGGTTATGATTTTCCTACTGGTGGCCTACCGCCTCGTTTAGAGGGATATGAGTACGGTCCTGGTTTTACAACAGCTTCTGGAGGAACTGAATCCACTTCTGGTAATATCAAAACTTCTACTTTTTCTGGAGCAGGTTCATGGATAGTTTCCGCCATTAGTGAAACACCACTATTTGAATATCTTATTGTTGGTGGCGGTGGTGCCGGTGGCGCTGGCAGTCCAGGTGGCGGAGGTGGTGGTGGCGGTGGCGTAAGATATGGTTTTAGTCCATCTACAGTTCAAACATATACCATAACAGTAGGCACAGGCCAACCTAATCAAACAGGCACAGGTGTCAACGGCGGTAATAGTAGTATTGGCCCTCTTGTTGCTACTGGTGGCGGCGGCGGCGGATATACTGGCTCAGGACTAACTGGTGGATCAGGTGGCGGTGGTGCTACGCCCAGCCCCGCCTATGTCGGCGGATTAAACACTAGTTATCCATTATCAGGGCCTACGGCGCCAATTATAGGTAATAGTGGTGGAGCAGGAACTCCTTCTTATGCTGGTGGAGGCGGCGGTGCTACTAGTGCAGGTGGTACTTATGTTTCCGGCCCATTAGCTGGTGCAGGTGGCACCGGATTTTCTTCTACAATATCAGGTTCTTCAGTATTTTATTCAGCTGGCGGTGGTGGATGGCCAAATGGTATTGGTGGTAATGCTCCTCTTGGAGGTGGACCTGGAAATGGCCAAGTTGGTGGTAATTCTAATCCAACATCTTATGGATCAGGATCATCTGGAGGTGGCGGCGGAGGTTTTGGCGGTATCTCAACTGGTGGTATTGTTATAATTAAATGGAAATATCAATAATGGCTAGATTTGCAGAATTGAACTCCAATAGTGTTGTTTTAAGAGTTGTTGCCGTTGACGATTGGAACACCACAGACGGACAAGGTAATCAAGTGGAAGCAATTGGTATAAATTATTTAAAAAATTTATACGGACAGAATACTATTTGGAAACAAGATGTTCCAAAAACAATACAATTACCAGCAGGCACAATTGAAACAGCATCGTATGATGGTTGCACTTATGATAGTGAGCGTGATGCTTTCATTCCACCTAAACCATTTACATCATGGATATTAAATGAAACAACTTTTATATGGGAATCTCCTACACCATATCCAACAGATGTAGGTACACCAGAAAATCCTAAATCTTATTGGTGGGATGAAGAAACATTAAGTTGGATTAAAAATAGAAATTAATAAATCTTAAATTTGCAGTCACTTTACCATGGAATATAAATAAACTAAAATGCCATACATTGGAAATCCACTTCAGTCCACAAATTTCGTAACAGATATCTTTACGGGTGACGCTGTTACGACCGCATTTACGCTGTCACGCCCACCAGCATCCGTAGTATCCATTATTATTTTTATTGATGGCGTAAAACAGTCATCCTCAGGTATCTATACTCTTTCGGGTACCACGCTAAACTTTACAGCTGCACCACCAAATAATGCTGTCATTGAGGTCATTCATCTTGGTGTTCAAAGCCTTGTCAATGTGCCTTCATTGTTATCAGTTACCGCAAGTTCTTTGGCTGATGGAGCAGTAACAGGACCAAAACTAGGTCTCACGGCTATCAATGCAAACAATATAGTTGATGGAACAATAACTGGTGCCAAGATTGCTCTTGGCACAATTACCGGTGATGATATTGCTGTTAATCAAATTACTGGTAATCTGATTGCTTTAGGTACCATTACTGGTAATCTATTAGCCAATACAGTAACAACTGGAAATATTAATTTAAATGGAACTACAAATTTTTTAAATTCTGTAATTGAATCTTCAAATATAACAACAGTAATGAGTGCAACTGTAACAATTAATATTTCTTCACCAATTGTTGTATTTACAGCCAATTCTTCTGCAAACAGCACGGTAAATTTTTCTGGATTAGCTGGTGTTCCAGTTGGAAATACAGCATCTTTTGTAGTTATTGTTCCAAACAGCACTTCTCCAAAATATATTAATGCATATCAAGTAGATGGAAATTCAGTAACACCTAAATGGCAAGGCGGAGCACCAATTGGTGGTACATCAGCCAATACCGACATCTATTCCTTCACGGTTATTAAAACAGCGGCCACACCAACATATAATGTTTTTGCTTCAGTAGCAAGCTTTTTCTAATGCCAATTCTAAGAAAGTTTGCAAGCCCGGCTAAAGTATCCAATAAAAAAATTGGAGGACCAAGAGCACCCGGTGCACCAACAATTGGATCAGCAACTGCTGTAACTTCAACCACAGCAACTGTTTCATTTACAGCTCCAGCAAATGATGGCGGAGCTGTAATTATATCATATACAGCAACATCAAGTCCAGGTGGTATTACAGGCACATTATCTCAAGCAGGATCAGGAACAATTACAGTTAGTGGTCTAACTACTGGTCAAGCTTACACATTTACTGTAACTGCAACTAACGCTGGTGGAACAAGTATTCCAAGTTCTGCAAGTAATTCCATAACACCAGTTCTAGTAATTGGAGAAGCTTATGGTGGTGGTTATTTTGTTGGTAAATATTCAAGTAATGGTAACGGAGTAGCTACACACAATCTTGTTATTGCTCCTAAATCATCGGAAGCCGCTCGATCCTTTAGAACCCCAGCAGCCGGCTCCAGCGGCGATAGCCAATTTAATGGAGCACAAAATACTTTCGATATAGTAACTTACTTCGGAGATAGTACTACCTATCCTGCTGCTCATTACTGTAATGACCTTGTAGTTGGTGGTTATTCTGATTGGTATTTACCATCAAGGCTTGAGTTAGAAATATGTTATTACAACCTTAAACCCGGAACTATGAACAACTACGACCCACCTGGCAACGAAAATACCAATGCTTATGCCGTACCACAAAGAACTGGTGGTTATACAACAGGTACTTTTGGCGGTAGTCCAGCTAGCAATCCTGCTCAAACCTCGGTAACACTTTTTCAAGACGGTAATTCTGAAGCTTTTAGTATAGGTACTACAGGAAACCCAGTATATTATTGGTCTAGCACTGGATCTACTGTCAGCGGCAATGAATCGCGGTTTAAAGTATTTTTATATGGCTATGGCGATGTTATTAATAACATATTTCAGTTTCAAACTCGAGCAATGCGTAAAGTTGCAGTTTAATTATTAGGAGATTTTATAATGTATATTTGCGTAACTAATATTTCTGCAACCAAGATTAGAGAAAATATGAAGTTAAAGTAATACCAACTAAATAGAGTATTCAGACCTAAACCGGAATAATTAAACTAAAATGCCATTAAATAAAGTCACCGCCGATTCCATTGCAGACGGCACAGTAATAGCCTCAGATATTGCTAATGGAGCAATAACAGGACCAAAACTTGGTCTTACCGCTATTAGTTCCAATAATATAGTAGATTCCATAACGATTGCTAATACAACAACATCCAGCATAGCTAATTTCCTTGGTCCAATTTTTGAACAAGCTAATGTCGTAACAACTGGAGGCTTAACTTCTAGTATTACTGTTCCAACAACGGGTCCTGGCATTTTAGTATATACCGCTAATTCTGCCGCCAATGCAACAGTTAATTTTACAGGCCTTGGAACTACACTGGCCGTAGGCAATGTAGCATCATATGTATTCATGGTTCCAAATGGCTCTACAGCAAGATATATTAGTGCTGTTCAAATAGATGGAAATGCTATTACACCAAAGTGGGGAGGCGGTGCTCCAATTGGTGGTACATCAGCTAATACTGATATGTATAGTTTTAATATTGTTAAAACCTCAGCAACTCCAACCTATAATGTCTTTGCACAAGTTTCTAGCTTCTTTTAATTATGCCATTTGTTAATACAATGCGTGCTAGTACCTCAGTAAGTTTTAAAAAGAAATCTGGAGGACCAAGAGCACCCGGTGCACCAACAATTGGATCAGCAACTGCTGTAACTTCAACCACAGCAACTGTTTCATTTACAGCTCCAGGTAACAATGGTGGTTCTGTAATTACATCATATACAGCAACATCAAGTCCAGGTGGTATAACAGGAACACTATCTCAAGCAGGATCAGGAACAATTACTGTATCTGGTTTAACTACCGGAACAGCTTACACATTTACAGTTACAGCAACTAACGGTGCTGGAACAGGCATTCCTAGCGGAGCAAGTAATTCCATAACACCAGTGTTAGTAATTGGAGAAGCTTATGGTGGTGGTTATTTTGTTGGCAAATTTTCAACTAATGCTAACGGAGTAGCTACACACAACCTTGTTATTGCTCCTAGATCCTCCGCAGCATCGAAAGAATATAAGGTCCCAGGAGCTGGCACTCATTATGGTGGTGTAAGCGTTTTTAATGGAAATTCAGAAAATGGGAATACTTATGAGCTAACACAAGCTGGAGACGACACAGCATATCCTGCTGCTTGGTACTGTAATGACCTCTCAGTTGGTGGTTATTCTGATTGGTATTTGCCATCATTGAAGGAATTAG
>Ga0114974_10003528_pt1 | contig 11772 bp, 10 predicted proteins | sample S_130206_EF_Meta_FD_87318 | JGI IMG/M metagenome (GOLD analysis project Ga0114974, IMG submission 87318) | Freshwater microbial communities from Lake Simoncouche, Canada to study carbon cycling - S_130206_EF_MetaG | ecosystem: Environmental > Aquatic > Freshwater > Lake | place: Lake...
GGTAGCTATCAATGATAGGTTCTGGATAGCGTAGATAGCGGAGGGAGAGCGCAGCTATCCAAAGAGCTATCCAAGAGCTATCCGAGCGATAGCTATCACCGATAGCGCAGATAGCTAATAATATATTAATTAGATTGCGGTGGGATACCGCAGCTATCCGGGAGCTATCCAAGCGCTAGCTATCACGGATAGCGCAGGTAGCTAATATGTAATAATAATAAGAGCTTAAAAGCAACTCGCACTCAGGTATGCACAATGCAGCGCGTGCGGAGTGCTCTGCTCCTCACCCAACAGACTCTACAGCATCTGCATGATTGCATCGCCACCTAACTGACTCTGAACGTCGCTAAGGCGATCACAATGCACTGCATTAGCTAAGCTATCTGTGATTTTGAGCTCCTGTCGACTCACATCCTGTATAGACTGGCGCTGATAGTGATCGGTGTACGTTCCTAAGAGAGCACGTGTTTGTGCTCTGAAGCTGTTCAAATCCTTGGTTCTGGCCAGAGCACCATAAAGGCACCACAGCATGGTGGAGCAGTCGGATGGCCACACCTCCGAGGTGCACAGCACTGTGACCACTCCCTGCGCATTCGCCGGGATCGCCCTCTTCAGGTGAGGGACTGCCTTGATGGTGTTGCAGCCTATCAACATCAAATGAAGCTCCTTACCCATCCTGAAGCACCTGTCAGCGAGCGGGGCAATGGCCTTAGCTAAGGTCTTGTGGGGGACAGAGTCCTTGACCCGTCGCTGTGCCAGTGCGGCAGCAAGCGATGCACAGTCTTCGTTGCTCACAACGTGGCCTGATACATTGTCATCGCGCATGCACTTCAGTGCGTCGGATACGCTGTATTGTTGAAGAGTGCTCTGGTCGTCGTCCATACTAGCCTGCTCTACCTCCTGTGTACACGGCATATGCACGGCAAAGGTTAGCTGGAACCTGTCAGACGGCTAGTGCGTGCTGTGCGTCAGGCGGCTAGTGCGTGCTGTGCGTGCTGTGCGCGTGCTGTGCAAGCTGTGCAAGCTGTGCGTGCTGTGCAAGCTGTGCGAGTTGTGCAAGCTGTGCAAGAGTGCACTTACGTCTTTGTCCTTGTCCTCATCACCTACGTTGTCGTCCTTGTCCTCATCATCCTCGTCCTCATCATCCTTGCTCTCATCCACTGATCCTGATCCTGCTTTCACGAAATGCGTGGCACCCTTGTCGGTGATCACATCGATAATGACGGTCACAATCTGTGCGACGGGGTCGACCTCCAATTCTGCCAGGCTACGTAGGTCTTTACGCGTAGCCTGTAGAAAGCAGCGAGAGTAAGTAGATATGCTCTCGTGATTCTCCTCCATCTGCCATGAGAGGTGAGTGGCTGCGCTGTATACGAGGCAGGTCAAGAACAGCTTCCTCGTGTTCTTCACAAAAGTAGCCCTTTCCTGGGGATCTCCTGGTTCGGCCTGGCACATGGACTCGAAGTCCGTAGCTCTCAGATGGCACGATGAGATGTGACCCACGGTTACTTCGCCGTGGGCTCGTAAGCATTGATATTGGCTCACCCCAGAGAAGCACGTGACGTCAAACTGCTCACCTGCAATGCGAGCACATGAACACAATGAGATAGAACAAGGAGGGGTGGAAGAAAAGTTCTCACCTTGATGCAAAGCGTTCGCTTGCATGTAGACGAGCTGCAAGGTGGGCTTCTTGTCCTTGCTTGCGATTGTCATTAGAGTCGCAATGGTTGACCTGATGTCTGCGATTCCTTTGGCCGCTTCTTGCACCGACTCTTGGATTACGCTGATCCCACTCATCTTCATGTTGACAGCCAGCCCACGTCGTGTTTTTGCCTGTGGCACTCATCAAGCAACAAGGCTACACTCAGGGGGATCGAGGGAAAGAGGCGGCGTGGGGAAGCGGACACACGTTAGTTTCGTCTTGAGCGCGTCGAGCTGCTGCAGCGATTCTGTGCGTGTAGTTCTCCTCGAGTAGTTCTCGCAAGAGCTCGACCAGCTTGGCAGCCTTCTCGGCTGCCTGTTCGCAGCTCAAGCCCTCGCTCCACGCTAGCATCTCTCGCAGCCTGTAGGCCTCATCTGACAGAGGGAGCACCTCTCGTAGTCTGTTGGCCTCCTCCGAGGGAGGGTCGAGCTGCAATGCAGGGTTCCTGCTGGGCATGGCAGGGGCAGTTGTTGTGGGCCCCATAAGTCGCAGGGGAGGAGCAGCAGGGCCGCAGAGGAGCGCCGCTGCCGCTCGCTTTCGGCTGCGTCCAGGACCCAACGGGTCGAGCCCACTGCACATGTCCTGGATCTTGCTCTGGGCAGAGGTGGTGGCGTCTGCACTCTGCATGGTGGACGTGATGCGTCTTTGGAGGTATGTGATCACGCTGTCCCCAAAAGAGTTGTTTCCCCGCCATGCCTGCGTGATGTTCTTCTCCGGGCTTTGCAGGACATGGGACAAGACGTCACGGATTGGGACGGCTTTTAGGAGATTTAAGGAATTCTCCCACCATTTAGCATCTGGGTCGTCAACTTGGACTTTGTCGACGTTGGCTTTGTCGAAGTTCCTGAGCGAGCGCTTCACCGAATTCTTGAGGCGTCCTTTACCATCAAAGATGACGAACACGGTCACATTGCTGGCAGGGCCGGATCGCAGCGCTGACGATGACGATCCACCGCCGGAGATGACTAAGGATGACGACGATCCACCGCCGGAGTCGAAAGGAGCCTGAGTCGTGAGCAGCTGTGGAGTGAAGAGGATCCCGACAATGAGCTTGAGCTCAGAGTCTGTGCCGCCATTGATGCCTTGCGATAAGAAGCGCAAGGCATTCGCCTTGATGCGATTCAACCGCTGGGGGCCTGTGTCGTACCTGTCGACTGGAAGGTCGAGTCGCCAGGCAGGATGCGGTTGTTGAGATGGGGCTGGGTTGCGCTCGGTATCTGCGACCTCTTCCAGCACAGAGACTGCGCGTTGCATTGCTCGCTCTGCATGGTGAGTTACGCTGGTCTCCGCGTCAGCTCTGTCTGCTGCGCGCGGACACAGGGTATCGTGAGCGGAGCGAGATGTGGTGACGCGCGGGGGGGCCGGGGCAACGGAGAGCGCGCGTATGTGACTGTGTGCACGCCCGCCCCAGGCGCGTGCGCGCGCCATCGCCAGAGAGTGCTGCGCGCAAGAACAGCAGCGGGACGCACACCCGACATGGATGCGAACGCTTCACCAGCTCGAACAGCTCCCTTTGAAACACACCGATACGACGCGCGTTGCGCCAATAGGAATTCCTACATCACACAAACCCAGATACAACCCTGCCCAGGACGTCCCCCACACCCCACTCCCAGCGCCCCTCCCCGCGCTACTGTACCGGTACGGGCCTTCGGCGCGCGCGCGGGTCCTCAGCGCGGCACACAGGGTTGTGTAAGTGTCGCGCGAAAACGCCTCGTGTAAACTCATGAGCAGCAGTTCGACGCACGAATGCGAGTGTGGCCGGACGTTTGCTACTGGCCCCAAAAAGCGTCAGCACCAAGAGCATGGTCTTGGCTGTCAATCACACAAGGAGGCTCGCAACATCAAGTACCAGGGGCCAGCGAGTACGCCCCCCCCTCAGGCACCTGGCTTGATGGATCCGCTCCTCCACCTGGCGAAGGCCCGCGTGAGGCACGGCACACCACGTGCCGTCATAGAGGGCATGAAGCAGTGCCTGCAGGACCAAATGCGAGCGGCGCATACGCGGCTGACGGCCGAAATCCAGTCTCGGCTAGGCCAGCAGCAGGCTGCCAATCTGGAAGAGTTGGTGCAGTCAGTATTTGAAGCAGGCGCAGATCTGGGTGCTCGGGACTCTGAGCTCGCGCTGCTCCGTGCATCCCCAGCCTATGTGAAGCCGGTGAGCAGGCATTTGGGCAAGTGCCCCCTCACTGGTGAAGAATTTGTCGCCTATGATACACCGCTAGACAAGAACCTAGAAGCCATGTTTGCTACAGCAGGCCTTTGGGATGAAATAAAATCAGGAGCTGCAACGATGATGCAGTCTGCAGCAAGCAGGCCAGATGAGCTCTCAGCAGCAGGACCAGAGTTCTCTGAGGGCAGGCGGGTGGACGATGTATATGACGGGATGGAGTTTCGTAAGTTCATGTGCAGGGTGAAGATACAAGACAAGCACGTGCCGCTTATCTTCATGTTTTACTATGACGGCTTGGAGGTGGTCAATGGGCTGGGTGCGGCTCATGGAATCCACGAGCTGGGCTGCTTTTATTGGGCGCTCCTCAACCTCACACCGCACTCGCGTTTGAGTCGCACTAATATCAGGCTGGCCACGGTTTGCTACAAAAGGGCCATCGGTGTCTGTGGAATGGAGAAGGTCGTAGCTGGACAGTCGAAAGCAGACGAAAGTCGGTCTTGGGTGCAATGGATGAAAGTGTTGAATCGCGGACTGACCCTGACGACGCCAGACGGCCCGACAGTGTTTCGAGGGGGCACTGCCATTCTCTCTGCCGATACCCCTGCAGCAGCCGAGTTGCGTGGAACCAAAAAGGCAGTGGGCCCGTCCACCAAGTCCATATGTCGCAATTGCCATTGTGCTCAAACGGGGGGCGCTCATCGGCAGCCTTGCTCATTCCTGGCAGGCCTGGAGCAGAAGTGGAAGTTGCCACATCGCAGCACACCTTTCAGGCTAAGAAGCGTAGCTGATGTGCGGGCTTACATGGCCAAGCTCACGGATGTCACGACAGGAGCATGTACACATGCCGAGCTTGAGACCTGGATGCAGGACCAAGGTGTGAATACGTTTCACGGTGCTCTGTGGGAAATGCCCCACTTCTCAATGTTCAACGGTTGCCCCATGGATATGATGCACATCTGGCTGGAAGGCGTGGCACGCCAAGGGCTTGGTGCAGTTTGCTATTGGTTGAAGAGAGAATGCAAGGCGAATTTATATGAGCTCCCATCGAGGATAGCGGACGCCGCAAAGCGTGCAGGTCGTGGCGTTTCTGACTATCCCCACCTGAGCAGCACTCGTGTGGCTCATTTGGGTGAGGGGGGCGAAGGAGGCCTACCCTCCACTGATTGCTCTTTCCCAGGCACGGCTGCTCAGATCGCACACTTTGTCCTTGACATGGCAGAAATTCTGAGGCCGCTGGTGCCGGAAACGAAGAGAGGGGACGACGTGTGGCAGATGGCATTGAAAATGGATCGGATAGGCAACCTGCTTTGGCAACGGTCGTTTTCCCATCAAGATATATTGGACCTAGACACAGCAATCTATCTGCATGATACTATTTATCTTGGGAGCCCGTTCCTGCAACACCTGTGGAAGCCTAAAAATCACTACCTGAGTCACCTCCCTTTCGAGATCCTGCAGTGGGGCCCGCCAAGGGCGTACTGGTGCATGAATTTCGAGCAGGAAAATCAGGTGATGAAAGAAGGGGCTTCAGGTAATTATGCCAACCCAGTCATGAGCGCAGCGGAGCACAAATCTTTGTGCGTTGCTCTAGAAGCAGAGGAGCAGAAGCAGGCTCATCGTACGCGCGCAAGTAATGGAGCGGAGCAGCCTAGTACGAGCGCAAGTACCAGGTAGCTCTCTGATAATCGAGGCCATGTCGAGCACATCGAGAGAGGGAGTGGTGCGGTCGAGGGCCGCGTGGTTCAGTGCGTAAGGTTGTAGGATCCAGTGTAAGGAGCAGGCATGACGCTAGAGTGTAGTCATTTACAATCCTTGCACAAAACACGAACACGACTCTTCCGCGCGCACTTCTGGCTGCGCCGCTACGACCTCATCCTCTTCGGCTTCCTCCACCTCCATCTCCCACTCATCCAAGGCGGAGGCATCGCAAAGGCCGCTCGTGTAGCGGGCAAACGCCTCATTGTACCCCTGTGTCATGCGCTTGTCTGCCTCGTAGCGAAGCCTTTGGATCTCTTCTTTGTCTTTTGACGAAATGGCCTTCCCGACAAAGACCTCGCCGCTGCGACCGAGCGAGTGAGCCAAGAAAGTCCATCGAGCTGCTTCTTCGATGGCCTCTCGAGTGCGTTGCGGAGCCTCCTTGATCCGTCTGGCGCGTTCGCGACGTGCGGCTTCGCGTGGTCTGCTGTTTCTTTCCTGGACGGTCAGAGGAGCTGACGGCTCAGTAAGGGGCTCTGGCGCGCTCAGCTCTGCTTGAATTATACCCTTGTTTTCGAACTTACGCTTGCCATGTGTCGAGCGCGTCATGTAGGCGGCCATGAGCGCCTTTTGCCGTGTCGTTGTTCGGTAACTTCTCTCACTGAGGCGCCCTGATGCGTCGCCTCGCGCGCTCACTTCAAGGACGCGGTGCGTCGCGGCGTGCGTGGAGAAACAGCCCAAACTACCACCACGGCGCTTTTTAGATAGGTATGATCCAGCGGATAGCTATCTGATAATTTTGTTCGCAGGATAGCTATCTAATACTAGCGCAGAACGTGCGTACCGGTACACACACTACTAAACTGTGATGACCTCCAGACTTCACCACCTACAACAGCCTGCATGGATTGCAGCGGCAGCAACAAGCGCCCGAGAGTGGGGTTCGGGTATGCCGAGCGCCAAGACGCTCGTGTCGCAAAGCAAGTCTGGGCCGAGGTCACTCGGGCCGAGGTCACTCCCAAGGAGAAGGAAGAGCTCCACTTCGAGAGCTTCAGCGATGTAATGCGCGAAGAGTTTCTCGTCGAGATGACAAAGGTGGCCGACGATGAGCACGAGAAGAGAATGATGGTGTTCCGGAACGAGGGCATGGATAAAGCAGTTGAGCTCACGGCGATGCAGCGGTTGCAGAGAGCAAAGCCCGAGGACGAAACGTGGATCAAGAAGTCGTACTTCTCGGCACGACTCATCGAGATAACGCATCACATTCGACCCGAGGTCATTGCGCTGACCCGAATGTACGAATTTGATGGGTGCGTCCTCTCCAACATGGCGATCATCGCGTACAACAAGGATACGGACGTGCACAAGATCCGCGCGGCAAGGACCACATCCGATGTGACGATCTTCACAGTGGGCGGCGAACGCGTCCTTCTCGGCGGGAACGCACGACTGACGCATCTCCTGGAGCACGGGGACATGGTCATCGTTCGTGGCCTTAGGGAGCCGGAAGAAGACGTCCAATTCAAGTACGAGAAGCGGGACATGATGCAGGTGCAGGTGTCATAGATTCTGCAGCGAGTCGTCACGCGGGATCGAGCAGCTGAGCTGCGTTGAGAAGAGTGCGAAAGTGGAGAAGAGTGCGAACGTGGAGAAGGCTTCGGAGGCGGCGGTCATAGGGCATGTAATGCGCGGTCGATTGAACTGTGTGCAGGTTTCATCACCGCGCGCAGCTGTGGTGGCAGCTCCGCGAAGCACAAGTCGGGCATAGCTATCCGGTACTGTACCGGTAATTTTGTTCAGAAATAGCTATCTGGCACACGCTGCGGGCTGTTCTAGGTGGTGAAGGCAGAGGAGATAGACTGTGTAGCGCCGCAGCGCGGGCTATGAATGGACGAACCCATCACGTGAACGTCGGGACAGTCACCTCTGTTCCTTTCCCGCCCCGCGCGCACACCGATGCAGTCCCGAACCTTCCTGCGGGCTGTGGCGGCAGCTCCGTGAGGCGTAGGACGCACCTCCCCCCTCTGCGCCCGAGAAGCGCCCGAGAGCACCCTGCTCGCCCTTCTCGCCGCGCGCGAGCATGCCAAAGCCACAGATGGGGCGGCCGTGCAAGATGGACGGCAGCCCGGCAACACGAGCACGGCGTGAGAAGGCTAGGATCAAGAAGCGAGGGCAGCTCCAACGTGCGGCGCTCGGCCAAAACAGGCCAACTGGCCGGCCGCCGAAGCAGCAGATGATTAGTTGCCGACAGCCTGATCAGGTTGCAGCCGAAGCAACCGATCTCGACCAGAACAGCAGCAGCAGACTAAACTCCAGCACAGCACCAGCACCGCAGAGGCCCGCCCACAAGCCGCTGGCACCAGACGGCAACCCAGCATCGCCGCGACCCCCAGCAATAGCGGTGCCAGCTTTGATAACGGAGGTTACCGCAGCGGTGTTTGTGCCGGAGGTTGCAGATGAGGAGCTATGCCTTATCTGCACGCAGTGGAAGCTCGACTTTGCAGTGGTGCCGCCATCGTACCTGCCGTGCTGCGCGGGACGCATTCATGACAGTTGCCTGGCACGCTGGCGACAAGGCAGCTACCTGAGGAACGGGCAGCAGTTTGCCAATGCGCACAACTGCCCCCACTGCAAGACACATCTCGCGGGCACCCGCGACCTGCGGAATGTGCCCCCCACTGATGCAGAGATGCGTCACTTCAAACGCAAGAGAGGTGGTGAGAGGCACCGACGGCTTCAGTTCGACGCGGTTTGAGTTCGACAGCTTTTGAGAAGACGGTTACAGCGGCTACGAGCACAGCGTGCCGATGCAAGAGCCTTACTCGCGTATGTTGTCTTGTTGTGAGCATGCTGAATGGGGCTAGGCGCGGGGAACATGTTGAGTACACAGCGATACACACATTCAAAGCGCTCTTGCTAGTGACGCACTCATGCCGTCATGCGTCCTCTGGAAGCGGCCTCAGGAAGCGGCGTGCTCATCGAGCAGCACTCGCATCACATTCGACTTTTCCCCTTTCTCCGGGTGCGCGTGCAGAGCTGTGGCTTGGTCTCTCAGAAGATCAAGTTGACCATTTGAGCAGCTCTACGCCGCGCTCGTGCTTGTAGAGAGAGAGCGTCCGCTGGAAGCGGACGCTCACATCGTTCAGCACTCGCTCACATTCGACTTTTCCCCTTTCTCGGTGTGCAGCTGTGCACATAGTGGCTTGCGTGGTCTCTAGAGTCCGCAGCGTCGATGCGTATCATTTTGAGCAGCTCTACGCCGCGCTCGTGCTAGATGCATCTACGCGTGGAGCAGCGGCCGCAAGAAGCGGCCTCATCGATGTGCACTTTGCATTCGTCGTCGACCATGCACAGATGGGTCGCACATCAACGCGCGCTCATGTTCGGTGTTCATGCAAGGAAGCTGACCTTGCGAGCCTCGGGTGGATCTAACCCGCTGAGCAGCTATGCACAGGCGCAGCGCTCGTGCTAGATGCATCTACGCGTGTAGATGCATCCGCAAGAAGCGGCCTCATCGATGTGCACTTTGCATTCGTCGTCGACCAGACCCTGTCTACACCCTGTGTGTGCATTCGATTGAAGTGTGCTGTGTTGATCCGCTCTCTCGGTGTGCACGTGGCTTGGTCTCTCGATGATCAAGCTGACCCATAGAGACTCACAGGCAGCGCTCAAGAAAGGCACGCGTCTGCGCGTGTAGCAGCGACCGCGCGCAGGAAGCGGCGTGCTCGTCGATCACCCACAACACAGGATGCACCCATTTTGACTTTTCCCCTTTTATCGGTGCATGCGAGTCCCTCGCATCGATGCGTGATGTTATTGCACCTCTAATCGCAGCGCTCGTGCTCGAGACGCATCTGCTAGTGTAGCAGCGTCCACTGTCCTTGCGCTTGCTCCGCACAGCACACGGAGTCGCAGTTCGGGGGACTTTTCCCCTTTCTTCATTCTTGCGTTTTAGGAGACAGGTAATATCCTATTCCCTACCGATCCTGTTGCGCAACGCCTGCGGCATGTACCACGCGAGCACTACACGCCCCCCATCCGTCGTCGCAAGGTTGCCATGGAGCAGATGCTCGTGGCACCCCCCAATGAGAATCCCCAACTCCGACGTTTCCACCACGACCGCGTGACACCCATCCACAGACAACATGACATGGTCACCACCCTTGAGCCCCTTCAACCTAAACGCCAGGATCACATCGGCTCCGTAATTCGAATCATAATGGGCACAGGTGGGGTTGTCATATGCAATGGTCACCTTGCTGAAGCCAGTCCCATAGATGCCATAGTTACCAACGGCGTCCAGCATCTTCTCGGAAATTGAGGGATAGCGCCGCACGACAAAGTCCCACGCCAAATCCGCGGCCCGCTCCACAAGCTTGCCGAGTGGCTTATCGCGCGCAATTGCGGTTGCAATGCGCTCGTATGCTTCCCCGTTTGTCCATGCTTGCATTTGGAGCTTCGACCCGCCGACATACGTCGAGTAGCCAAACTCAATCGAGACTGCATCCTTGTGGAACTTGTCGTGAGTTTCCTCGGCCACGCGCTTGCCCCGCGTGTGAAATGATTTCGCCAAGTGCCTCAGCTCGTCGTACCCCATGGCCAGCGCCTCCCCAAACCAAGGGCCACCCAAGGTGCTCGAACTGCGGCTCACTGCACCAGCACGGCGAGGGGTCGATTCGACGACGTCCTGCTCCAGATCGGCGGTGCTCAGGTATTCAATCCAAACCTTGCTGCGCTCGTCGCTTCCTTGCCATTCACCAGCACTGTCGTGGAGCTGGACACAGGCAAACCTTCGTTTGGGAAGCAAAGTATCGGCTGGCTTCGATAGCGTGATGGTGCGGCCTGCACCAGCAGCAACGAGCATCTGCTCCATTGTATGCAAGTAGAATTTGGAGTTGGTTTCGGTCGAGTCGATGCGGAGGGTCCCGAAAGGACCACGAGGTTCGCCCTCCGCAGTCTCCGCGCGTCGGCTATCTCTCAATACCACCCTCGCCTGAAAGACTGGGCGGCGCTTCGCCTCCAGCTCGTGCAATGCGTTTGTCATAAGCTGCTCTTTGTACGCTGAGGGCTGGGCCTCCACTGTGGCCATTGTGTCCAGAGCTGATCTTGTTGCCTTTGGGACAACCGCGCTGACCCTGGCTACGCCCCTCACTTTCCTGGCCAGTTTCGCAGCCTTGCCCAATCGCATGCGATCTTGAAAGGCCAGAGGCGCTGAAAGCTGCTCGAGGGGCTCTGGCTTGCTGACATCTGCTGCTTGAATTATACCTTGGTTTTCGGACTTACGCTTGCCATGTGTCGAGCGCGTGAAGTAGGAGGCCATGAGCGTATTTTGCAGGGCCTCGGTCGGCTAGTTCTCTAACTGTCTCGCTTTGATGCGTCTTGTGCGCCCAGAAGCCCACGCGCTGCGTGATGCGTCGCGACACTGGAGAAACAGCCAAACTGCCAACACGGCGCTCCTAAATGCGGTAGAAATGTATTACGTGCTCCGAGTACATTTCAGGTGCACCCAAGGCGCTCGTATGCGATGATAGGGTGGTTTCGCCGAGAAGTGCTCGCAAAACTGCGCCCTTTGCGTGTTCGAGTGCACCCGAGACCGTGCGAGCACACATGCCCGAGCGGTCGAAGATGAGCGACTTCGAGCGCCGGGTGGCCCTGCGCGCGTCCATGCTGGCGGCCGAGCGAGATCTGCCGCATCTTCAACCTTTCGATTTAGCGTGCGTTCGCTACTCGGTTCGAGTGGACATGTATGGGGTTGTGGATCTCAAGGGGCCGAGGTTGTTTGTGCCACCTGACATGGACGATGAGAAGGCGCTACCAAGGAGCGAGGACGAGCTGGAAGAAAGAGCCCCGGGGGCAGGTGGGGGTGGTCGGCGGTTGTAGGTGAGGGTTAAAGGTGAGGGCGAAGAGTTCAGACTCATCCTGGAGGTCGTCTGTGTCCATCCAGGCTAGGAGGTCGTCGATAGTCGAGACGTCGTGTGTGGCGCTTGCGATACAAAATAGGTGGGACATGGCGTCAGCCGTATCGTCTGGTGCGACCGCACGTCGGCGAACGCGAGGTATGACTGCTTCTCGTTGACGTCCATCGCGCTGCCCGGGTGCGGAGTAGGCCGGACGTCGGCAACGCGACAACCTCACGCGAAGGGGTCGCTATTCCCCACATTGACAGGGACGCTCCATTCCGCGCGGCACATTCCATCGCCAC
>Ga0114974_10003529_pt1 | contig 11769 bp, 8 predicted proteins | sample S_130206_EF_Meta_FD_87318 | JGI IMG/M metagenome (GOLD analysis project Ga0114974, IMG submission 87318) | Freshwater microbial communities from Lake Simoncouche, Canada to study carbon cycling - S_130206_EF_MetaG | ecosystem: Environmental > Aquatic > Freshwater > Lake | place: Lake...
GTACCAGTTGTACTCCTACCTATCAACTTGTTAGTTGCCATAGATGTTGATATAACTGGTGTAGTTCCACCACTTGAAGTTATAGGACTTGTTGCAGTTACTGATGTTACTCCTCCACCTCCTCCTCCTCCTCCAGTTGATGATATAGTACCTCCTGATATTGTTATATTTGTTCCTGCTGTTATTAATGAGCCATCAGCTGCTAATATTTGAGATGATGTACCACTTGGTATCTTAACTATTGACTGCTCTCCTTCTTGATTAATAGTAAACTTATCAACTCCATTCTTATTAATTGTAATAGGATTTCCTGTTGATGATGCTCCACTATTTACTACTAAACCTTTATTTGATGTACCTAAATTAGATTCAATTGCAACAGTACCCTCTCCGTATGTAACAATAGATTTGCCCCCTAATGAGTATGCCTCAATTGCATTTCCATTACTAACGTTATTACTCTGTAGTGTTATCCCAGTACTCATTTCATCTACATTTGACACCCCATTAGATGTAAATTGAACTGCAGTACTATCAAGGTCAGTATTAACACTATAATCAACCTTAATAGCTCTATAACCTCCATCAGTTGTGTAAACATCCAATGTAAATATATCACTTGCAATGTCATTAGTTATTAAATGTATCTCCTGTTCAGTTGCAGTGTTTCCATTATCTAATACAGATTGTAAATTTTGATCTCCTGTATTAGTTCCACTTATTGTAGGCTTATTTAATATTTGAGCATCTCCACTAACTGCATTCCAATCAGCATTAACATTTACTTCAGCCCCTGTTGCAATACCACTTAATTTACTCTTTTCAGCAGTTGTATAATCATTTAAACTTGCTCCTGCTAAAGTACCATTTCCTAAAGGAATAGTTGCATCTGTTCCTGTATCTGAATTAATAGTAAAATTAGTTGCAGTCTGAGTTGGAGATAAGTTTGTAGTACTTACAATAGATGTAAGAGGAGTTGTTAAACCATTGTCTAATAACACATTCAATCCTGTACCACCTGATTTTACAAACTTTGTAGCAGTAACATCTCCTGTATGTTCAACTCTGAAAACAGGAGTATATACATTATTTAATACTTTTACTCCTTGAAAATAATCTGTTGTATTTGCATCTTCACTTTTAGCAAAAAAAGCAGCATAAGGGGAAGATGCTGTTGTTTTTAATCTAACATAAAATGGAATATTGTCAAGTCCATCTACATCTACAGTAACACCTCCAATAAAACCAGGAATTGTTGATGGAACCTGCCCATTTATACTTATTGTTATAGCATCAGGAGACACATTAGATTGAGTTTGTAATGGGACATTAACTATAATAGAAGCAGCTGGTCCTGAAGAAACTGGAGTTCCATAGTCAAATGTTTTAGTTCCAGTTATAGTTTCAACTCCAGTTTTATGTACAACATCTGAGTCTACAGTAATAAATGGACTAGTACCATCTTCACCATCATTAATAAAATCAGAAGTTTTAGTAGGTTTGTTTTTAATAAAAGGCCTACCTGTAGTAGCATTCCAATCAGATTGTTCTTCTAATAATAAATGTCCTGTCCCTAAATCTTGCCAATAACAATCATTAGTAGGAGGATATTGATTATCCTCTACAAGACTTTTATATACATGTCCTTCAAACCAAACAAAACAATCTAAGATATAAGGATTACCTAATACTGTAGAATGATTTGGTGACCACTCTGTAGCACTTAAAGGACAATCTAAGTCTTTTTTTCTCACTAAACATCTTACTTGGTCAACTAACCAATTAATGTCTTTTTTTATTTTAAGTAATTCTAACATGATCTATATTATTATGGTTTGTTTACCTGTTTCCTGTACCTCTTTCCAATAATAGAAACTTGCTCTATTTTGATCTAAATCTAATTCTTCATTATAAGGTAATCTATTTGTATAGTTTGCTTTATAAAAAAGTCCTGTATCAGTAGGAGAAACTCCTGCATTGTGAAGTATCCAATATTTTTCTACTGAAGAAATGCTATCTGTACTCCAACCAAAATCTAATCTAGAGTCTACTTTTGTTTCATAACCTTTTAACCAAATATTCCAAAGTAAAGACCACATACCTGCTGTCCATTTTTGAATTGAATAGTCTCCTTCATATTTTTTAATGTGAAGATGTTCTGTATTACAAAAGTAAGAATAAAGTTTGACACTATCACTCTCTATTTTATTCCAAAATTCAAAATTTTCTCCTATAGTAATATATTGAGCTCCTCCTGAATTACTATTCATTAACTTAGGTATCAGTTTATCTATACCTACAATGTTACACATCTCTTCATAAATATGATTACCTTTTTGTTGTATGTAATCATGATTAATATAAGAGTTAGTATTACTTAAATACCATACCTTTCCTGACATTGCCCAATCTACTTCAGGAGATCTTGTAAATATTATATCACAATCATGTAAAAACAATCTCTGACCTATTAAATCTGGGTTTGCTTTCATGTGGTTACTCATCAGATTAAAATAAATAGAAGGTATGTAACTTTTATCTACTCTAGTATCATTATAAAAAAAGAACCTAATTGTATTGTAATGATTTTGTAGCTTTCTCCAAATTTCAGGAACTACATTATTATCTATAGCACAAAGGATGTCAATCTTATTAGGATTGACACCTTGTTTTTTAAAGTTATTTATTACTGTTTCTACCTGCCAAGTATAAAAATCATTTGCAGGTTGAGCACAAATATATCTCATATTCTATTAATTTATACTGCTTGTTCCCAAAAAAATCCACTACCTCCACCTGGACAAGCATTACCAATAAATGTAGTTACTGCAGTCCAACTATAAGTTCCTGCTGGAAGTATAAGGGGACTACTAAATTGAGGATAAACATAGGTTGTTACATTTAGAGAAACGCTTACTGTTACTCCAAGACTATTTGTAAAGGATACAGTATTGGTTAAATTTCCAGTATAATTACTATATTGAGTACCAAAATATCCAGTAGCAGTAATACTAGCAGAATTTCCTACTATTATTATAGTTCCACTGTGATTAATTACTTGTCCAGGATACTCACATACATCTTCTACAACTGGATTTGGTGATCTATCACGAACACCGTCTCCTATAAGTTCTACTGTATTAATAGGAAAACATGAAATTGGAGTTCCAGTAAATACTGAACCATTCCAATACTTAGAGTAATTACCATCACAATACATACCTGCAGGTGCAAGAGTAGTCATAGCAAGATTTGTACATAAACGATTAGCTTGAAACCAATCATCATTCATATAGTAATTTAGAGTTGGAAGAGTACCATTTTCAAAACCTGCACAAGCTTGTTGAGCAGTGCCTTGACTACCTGAACTTACTAAACTTGTAGGATATTGATTTTTTATTAGTCTTACTGAATAACCAAAACTACCTTCACGCCCATTTCCAACCCAAACATCATCACTATTTGCTTCTATTTGAAAATAGTCTCTTGAGTCTCCTGCACACCAAAATGCTGCTTGACTAAATTGACTTCCTCCTATTTCGTTAAAACCATAATCTCTACCCCATCTCCAACCTCCTGGAAGACATGTAAAACCTGAACTATTAGTAGATCCATTAGGAGTTGTTGCACTTGTCCATAGTGAACTTCCAGTTGATTTTAGTTTGTTTCCTGAAATAGAGTTTCCTCCTAAAAAGTCTGACAATACTTGGAAATCGTAAATTGAAGGTACACGCCAACCTACTGGAGCTATATATTTAAGTGGAGTGCTAGAGTTATTATCGTGTATTCCTTGTACAGCATACCAATTATACAGTCTACCATAAATAACACCATTTTCACGAACATTGTGGTAATAACACCAGGCTCCTGTAGTTAAATTATTCCACTCTTCTTGAGTACCTAAATGTTGTGGAATAGCAGTACCATCTCTATATTGAGCAGTATTTAAGTTACAAAGAGCCCAAGTCTGTGTACCAATTACTACTTCACTATCTTCACAACTATAAGTAAGAGGAGGTAATTGACCTATGTTTAAATCTACTTGAGTACCACAAGCTCCTGTTGCTACAACTCTAATTATAGTTGCATTATTTGGAACATTTAATACAGAGTACCCTGCTAATAATTGTGCTTTTGTAATTCCTGTTACAAGAGGAGTGCTATAATTTATATTAGAAAATAAATTAAATACTGTTGTATTTGCTCCTGCTACTGATAATTGAATTGTTACTGTCATGATTATACTTTTATATTATTTTTTTTTATGTTTATACTCCATATACTGCCCCAGTTATTAAACAAGGGTCTGCAACATTATTAGTAAACTCATTACTTGTTATAGTTGATGTCCCTTGTACTAAACAAAGAGAAGGGTCTGTAGTAGTAGTGCTTGTTGTAGTACTAGTAGTAGTACTAGTAGTACTAGTGGTAGTAGGTGGTACAGTAGTTGTACTAGTAGTAGTGGTAGTAGTAGTGGTAGTAGTGGTAGGAGGAACATAGTCACAAACATCAATTGCTGTAATTACTCCACTTACTGTTGTAACAATACTTATTTGATTAATATTTTTAAAGTATGTTATTAGATCAGTAGTGTTTGGTTGAAACCAGAAAATTCCATTTGTAACTTTAGCACAATCAGTTCCATCATAATTATTATATATTATTTGCCCAATAGCTAATGTACTATATTGCATATCTATATAACTTATTCCTGTACCTCCTGTTATAGGTACTGGTCTAAAATAGTTAAACGCATCGCAAGCTTCTGTAGAAGAAGTACCAAAAATCCAACTTGGATCCCCTGAATTATTACAAGCATTTATTAAATTACCATTAATTAAACCTGTTGGTCTATTTACACATGCTGTTGTAGTACTAGTTGTACTTGTTGTAGTAGGTACTGTACTTGTACTAGTTGTTGTACTACTAGTTGTACTAGTAGTAGCAGGAGGACATGTAGTTGTAGTTGTTGTACTTGTTGTAGTTGGAGGTCCAGTTGTTACAGGGGGTTCAGTAGTTGTACAAGCAGGTTCAGTTAGTGTCAGGCCTTTTTTTTTTAAACATGACCCTATTTTATCAAACTTATACTTGATTGTAACATAGTCTTTTTCTTCTTGATCTACTGCTAGAAACTTGTCTTGATAATAGAAACTTAAATAATAAGAACCAATAATAGTCAACATAGTATCTTTTGTTTCTACAGTTCCATATACTTTTTCATGTAGTAAACTGCAAAGTACTTCTTGAGTATAAAGACAAGCATTGTTTTCTGTAACTTGATTTATAGCAGTTTGATATATAGGATAGTTAACTGTATTAAAAGCTTGAGCTTTCATAAAAGTTCCCAAATAGTCTTCACATTGATTACACTCTTCACAATCTTTACATTTACCACATCCACATACAGTTTGTTCTGTCATTGAAATGAAAGAAGTTAATAAATTGTTGTAGTATTTAATAATAAAAGAAGTTGCTGTTTCTGTAGAAGAACTTAAGTAAACAGAATATTCTCCATCTACTGCAAAAGTTAAAACTACTGTCTGATTAGGTATAATTACTCCTGTTTTTACTTCAGCAGTTGTTTCACAAGTTACTGTACTTACATGGTAAGTAAGATCTACTGCTCCATTATTCTTAAGTGTATAAGTGTCTTTGTATTTTAAGTATGTGTAATTCAAAGCCATGGGAAAGTGTTTTAAGTGTCAAATATACAAAATAAAAAAACATCTCTATAAAAATAGAGATGTTTTATTAAATAGCTTTATTTTAATCTTTCTTTTGATTAGTCAATCAAAGGAGTATTAGTAATAAAAGCAGTCAAGAAGTTTTTTATAGAGTTTCCTAAGTTACAGTCATCACACTCATATGCAAAGATTGTACTTAATGGATTACTATATTCTTGCCATCCTGACTCAGAAGTCTGATTATATTCCAAAATAATTTGGTCATAATTAGTATTCTTATCAGCCAAGTAAGAGATATTACCATAAGCAGTACCTGTTACTCCTGACAATTTGTAAGGCCCTGAACCTGCATTTCCTGAAGCATGGTATTCTTTTTGTAGAATGTTGTTACCAGTACCTTCTGCATATACAGGATATTGATTAACAGTAGTTGCACCTGAACATCCAAAACCTTCAATTAGAGAAACAATAAGAACTGTTTCCAATAATTTGTAGTAGTGTAAGTTTACTTGACAGAAAGAACCAATAGAAAGAGGTTGACTTACTAATTGAAAATCAGCAAATACTTGAGCAGCAGCTAAAGCAGTTGAATTAAATACAATTAATCTTGCAACATCAGCATCAGTCATAACTGCACCAGCAGCATAGTTAGCAGAAGTTCCATGTGTAGCAATAGTCAAAGTTTGTCTTGCAACAGGTTGAGCTAAAACTAATTTAGATATGTCAGCATTAATGTTAGTTATAAATAACTGAGTCAATACATTAGCATCTAATGAACCACATCCTTCAGCACAATCATCACAACAAGGAGTTGTTACCAAGAAAGCTTTGCTAAATTGGTTATACCCTTGAATTCTATTGATTTTTGCATTACGGAATTCTATTCTTACTCCATACTCAGTATCACACTCAGCTTTGAAGTTACCTACAGTTACCTTCATAGGGGCTCCTGTTGAACAAAGTTTTTCAGTAAAACCTACTACACCTTGTCTTTGTATTACTTGACCTGCAGAAGTTCTGTAGTCAATACCTCCTGAAGGAGTAGTGTAAGCCAAAGCAAAGAAAATTTCTTTAGGCATTGGACTTGTAAATTGATCTACAGCTAAGTTAGTAGCTGCATCAAATGCACCTAATTGACCTACAGCTAAATTTTCTATAGATACTCCTGTTCCAGGATCTAAAAGGTTACAGTTAGTCACTGGTAACACTTTAAAAACGTCATTGTTACGATTACTCATGATTTCTTAATTTATTAATTAAACAATTTGATTAAAACCTAACTTACTGATTTTACCCTGTAAGTCTGAAGTTTGCACTTCACATGCAGCAAGCATTACTGCTATATCAACAATTTCCCTATGGGTGTGGTCTGGGAGATCACAATTCACAGCACCTAATAAGGTGACACCTGAGGGATGAGCATATGACCCTGTTCCAAAATCTTGGGCATTATGTACATAAGCTGGTTTGCGTATATAAGACAACTTTGCTTCATTTATTGTAAAGGTACCATCTGTAAAAGTTTGGATACCTTGTGATTCATAAACTCCATTTACTTCTCTCCATTCAAAAGAACTATTATAAAACTCACTTTCTTCAAATAAGTCATTGTGTTCTCTTATATAAAGAACTGCTTCTTTATCTTTACAATTTCTTTTTGACAACTTTAATCTACCTCTTACAAAGTATAAATAGTTAGAAGGTAAGGTAATAACATTATTTGTTACAGTATTCCATGTTCCTCCAACAACAAGAGTCTTAATATCCTCTATTAATCTTTGAGACATTTCAAAACCAAGACCATTATCAGCTTTAGGTTGTGCAACTCTTTTAATAAAAAGTTCAATAGCTTCATTAAGAAGCCAGTCAATTTCAGGGACTAATAGTCCCTTATTTTTTTGACTGTCTATTTTATTAAACTTCTGTTTGAAGTCATAATGCATTTCCCTAGTTGTCATAACTCTTAGTTATTAATTTTAGACAATATTAGAAGTTTAATATCCTGGTTTTCTTCTTTAGAAAGGTATTCTGCAACTTCAATTTCATCAATACCTAAAGGAGAATCCATGTGGAATATTCTTTGTCCTTCTCTTCTTAACACTGATTTTTGAAGAGCTTCTAAAACAAGAGCATGTGATGCTGTTTGTTTTTTATCCATATTCAAAAATCTTAAAAACTCTCCTGCATCTTTGGTAATGATTTTATCAAGTTCTACAGCTACAAAGTCTGCAGATTGATTCTTCATATTCTTACCTCCTAATACAAGTATCAATTGTACTTTCCTATCTAATGATAATTTAGATGCTTCAATGATGGCAGTATTCTTTTGTTCTACTTTACTTGCCATTACTGATGCTTGTTCTGCTTCATCAAAAATAACATGAGTAGCTTCTGGCCACATCCCTAGATCATATTCTGCCATTGAATTGGCAACATACTTACTAGCTTTCATCACTCTTACTTTAATATAGTCTAGAGGATTATCATTGTCAAAGAACATTGTGTTATTTTCTAACTTTATAATTGCCATTCCTGAATCCCAAAATGGGTGAGGAGCTTCTGAATTATAATGTGGAGACAAATCATAGTTTACTCCTTTTTTAGCTAACTCTTTAATGTCAGCTTCTGATAGCCCTGTAGCATACCTCATTGTAGTAGCATCTACTAAAGCTTGAATTTTTTTTGGTCTTGTGAAAGACTCTTGACCTGTTTTGTTGTGCCATCTTTTTGACTCAATAGGTCTGATTTCAACTTTTACTGAACTCATAATTTACAATATTTATAATGAACTTAAGGAAATCCTTTTTCCCTTTACCACCAAAAGCTCCTTGTTACAGGAGCTTTTTAGTAGTTATAAGAAATCTTAGTTACGAGACAAGATTAATTCTCCACATTTAGTAATGTCATGGATATGGATACCACATGATTTTTCAACATGCATTTCATAGTAAGAACCAGAGTGTGCAGAAGAACCACCATTTTTAGGACCATAAGGACCATACATACCTTCAACATAAGTAAAGGCAAAACCATCTTTCTTGTTCATGATTTTGATGTTAGAGTTTTTAGATTCTCCTGAGAAGTCTAAGAATGTAATTCTTTGAGACTCAATTGGGAAACCTGTAACTTCATCAATTTCAAAGTTAATCTCTCTATCATCATAAAGAGGATTGTGGATTAACTCAAGAGATGCACCATTTGCCATGTTATATTTCACAAATTGGTAACCTGCTTCAAATGCATTAGTGTGTACTGTGCTTGTCACTTTATTAGTGTAAACCTCAATATTTTTAATGAAACCTGATTTGTTTTGCCAATCTTGGATAGCTCTGTGAAATTGTAACATTCCATACTCTCCTGTGAATCCTTTAACCTGTCTTCCAGCACCTGGCTTAACACGAGAATAAAAGATATCTTGCAAGTACTCTTCAATTAACTTAGCAGTTAAATGAGAATATCTGTGTTGGTGAGAATCTTCCAATTGCTCTTGGATTCCAGGACCCATTCTTACTGGTCTACCATTAGCACCTAATACAGTATCTGCAGATCTTGAATACCAATATCCACGTTCTACTTCTCTGTACCATTGTTGCCAATATTCAACTTCAGCATAACGCATCCATGAATTGTGATAAGCACCTTTAGAATCAGGAATAGCTACAGCCAATACTTCAGTAGAAGCATAGTCAGTAATTCTGTATTCTTTTCTGTACTTAGACATTCTGTTTCTGAAGGCAATTGGCAAACTGAATACAGTTGAACCTGATTGCTCAGCAGCTTCCTCATATTGAGAGAAAAGTTTACCCCATTGTTGTCCTGGTTTCAAATATTTAACAGGCATAAATGCTTGTGGGTCATCTGAGTTCATTCTTACAGTGTAGACAGTACCATCTCCATGTTTTACTCCTTGATTCTGTACACGTACTTGGTATTTCTTGTTAGAAGTACCTGGCATGATAACATCTCCTGGTAAGTACCAGTTCTCATCAAGTTTGATTTTGAATGTTTTTTTGAATTTTCCTGGAGTAGTGTTACCCACTGCTTCAACATTTTCTACAACAACTAGAGGTCTAGTGTTTGCACCTTTCAACTCCCATTCCCATTCTGTGTTACCAATAGTTTCTTCTGTTTTAGAGTTACCCATCAACAAAGAAGACATTGGATTATCAGAGTAGTAGTTTTGAGCTGAGAACAATTTGTCCATTTCTCCAAGAATACGATGTGGTTTAGCAATCAGAGCAGCACCTAAGTGAGATTGCTCAGTCATGTTGGCATTCCACTCCATCTCTTTAACGAGAAGCTTGCTTCCTAATGTAGCCATTTTGATTTAATTTTAAGTTAATAATTAATTTAGTTTATCCCTCTAGCATATCCCAAAGGGCCTTTTTATTGGATTTGTGACCTCCACTTTCTGAATTTGATAATTCCTTTCTGTCAACTCTTTCAACAGCTTCTCTGACTCCTCTTGCAGCTTGAGTTTGTTTCTTTCTCTCAATAGCACTAAAGTCAAAATCTGTTTTTAGAAGTTTGGCTAAAAGAACTATCTTATCTTTGTCAGCCATCACTTTAAATAAGTCTGCTTGCATTTCACTTACAAATCTACCATCTTGTAATTCTACATTAGGCTCTGAGATATAAGTTGGAAGAGTTGTCTTATCTTGTTTAGATAAAGGTAATCCTCCAGTTTCATTCAAACTATTAATATGACTAGTAATGTTAGTCTTATATTCTCTAGCTTGTTTTTTTCTACTTTCTGCAATATCTTTTTGTCTTTGGACTTGTCCTGCAGTCTCATTTTCTTGATCTGCAATAATCTTATCATAAGATTTTTTAGAAATAGTTTCTAATTTTCCACTGTCTTTTAAGAACTCTATTTGAGAATCTATATATTCTTGGTCATAACCTTGGTTCTTTAAATCCATTGTTACTGCAAGAATTTGAACATCTTCATTATCAATATCACTATCTTTAGTAATACCTGAAGTTGCATGTTGAATCATCTTTCCTAGTAGTTCTCCAACATTACCTCCTTTAGATGCAAACTTTACTAAGTCTTTTATATCTTGAGGAAGGTCTTTAATTGTAGCTTCTACTTCTAACTCTAAAGCTTTTTCCCAAGAGTCTTCAAGTAAATGTTCTGCATCTTCTTCAGTAAGTTCTACACCATCTTCTAATTCATAATCTACAAGACCTTTTTCTTTTAAGAACTCAAGAGTCTGTTTATTATTTACATTAGTTACTGATTCTTTTTTACCTGAAGGAGTCTTATCTTCTTCCTCATCTTCAGTTTGAATTTTAGGAGCATCTTTTTCAAAAGTTTTAAACTGATCATCAATCAATTCTTGTTCTTTCTTTTCCTCCTCTTCTTTTGCAAGATCTTTTTCTGTTTTAACATCATCTTTTAATGCTACATCTACTGCATCAACTTCTAGATTAGTTTCTCCAAAAAAATCATGTTGTTGTGATGAATCATCCCATCCTGCAAATTGGTCAATGGTTTTCTCTGTTCCACTCATAATTGTGACAAATTTAAGTTTAATTATTTAATTAATTACATATTCAAAATTAAGGTTTACTATTTAAAGTATAATAGCCTTATTTTATTTTCCTGCTCCCTTTTGAGCAATTTCTTTAGCCTTTAGTTTATTTTTCTCTTTGTCATCCTGTATTTGATGATCAATTAATTTAGCTTGATTAGCAACTTGTGCTCTCTTAATTTCAGCATCAACTCCATATTTAGCAACTTCAAGTACATCAGGAGTGCCATCATTATCCTGGTCTTTATTAATATCAAATCCCATAGAAAGAATAGTTTGTTTCTGAATCTCAGTTTTTCTTCTTTCTTCTTCTTTAAGAGTAATCATGCCAGCTTCATGTGCCCATTCTTCTTTCTTAAACTCAAGTTCTTTTTGTTGGAAGTCTGCTTTAGCTTTTTCTTGTGCTTGTGCTTGAGCCTGCTCTCTATTACTTCTAAGTTCTTCAGAAACAAGTAAAGCTTCTTCAGCTTCTTGTATAGAATCTTGTTTAATAACTTTAAGAACATCTGACAATTCAATTTTTTGATTTTGCATTGCAGCATGAGCAA
>Ga0114974_10003530_pt1 | contig 11769 bp, 6 predicted proteins | sample S_130206_EF_Meta_FD_87318 | JGI IMG/M metagenome (GOLD analysis project Ga0114974, IMG submission 87318) | Freshwater microbial communities from Lake Simoncouche, Canada to study carbon cycling - S_130206_EF_MetaG | ecosystem: Environmental > Aquatic > Freshwater > Lake | place: Lake...
CGGCAAACTCTTGACCCCGGTTTACGCGCTCGAAGTTTAAGCGAATCGAGGTGTCTGTGCCCGCCTTGACACCATCCAGGTAGGTGTTCCTGAAACCAATGATCGAGCGGACGACCTCCCGATGCGACGGCAAATAACTCAGCGCCACGCAGTCTCGCACATCGGAGATCTCGCCGGTCTTTCCTCCCTTGATGCCAAGATCGAGCACGTTGCCCCAGCCCAGGGAGTTCTCGATGAGACCGTAGCCTTCACCGCCATAAAGTCTCACACCCACGCCGCCCTTGTAGGCCGTGCAGCGACGGAGCGTGTCATTGCGGACAGCGACAGCGACCACGCCGCCACACTCAAAACCATGCGGCGAGATGTTGCCGTAGGCGACGCAGTCCTCAAGTAAGTTGCCGCCTTCGTTTCCGCTGCGCGTGAGAATGCCGCCGCCATTGAGGAAGGCCGTGCAGTGGCGGATCACACAATCCTTCGCCTCTTTTAAAACAATGCCCCAGGTGCACGCCTCCGTGTGCCACGTCTGCATGACAGTCTTTTCAAAACCACGCGCCGCGAGGCCATCCAGCACCACGCGTTTCGGCTGCTCCAGCATTAACCCATGCGCTCCCGCCACTGGAATGCTGTAGCGATGCTGATCTACTGGACGCAGGTCCGTGCTGGAGACATAAAGTTTCGACGCCGCCGCATCATAGAAGGAACTGCCCGGCTGAAACTCTACCTCTGCCTGGGTGGCTTGGGTGCCGAGTCTCTTCAATGTGTCCACTTCATACACGGCCTGGACATCGCCTGTGAAATCGGCGGCAAAAGTGTTCCGCGACCCCGGCACTGGTTTGAACACCGGAGCGTCCACATCCCCGCGCAGCAGCACCGTGCCCCGCATCTCCGCACGAATCACCGTCTCCTTCTCAGCACTGCCAAGCCCCTTCCTCGCGACGGCTTCCGCATACTCGCCGCGCCCGATGGTCAGCGTGTCTCCCGGCTGCAAAGCATCCACGCCCTTTTGAATCGTGAGGAACGCCGCCTCGCGGCTCGTGCCCGCATTCGAGTCGAGGCCTTGCTTGTTCACGAAGAACTCCGTGGCGTGCAATGTGGTGGAGAATAAAAGCAGGAGCAGTGTGAGTTTCATAAAGTTCGTGGAAGATGTTATGAGAAGAGTGCGACGGTTGGTCGTGGTCATGTTTCTCATGGTGTGCGGGTTCTACTTCTTGATCATGTCCGCGAACGCTTCCGGTTGCAGGCCCATGCCGCGCTTTACGACTTCGGGATTCGTGGCGAAGACATCCTGAAAGTCGAAAGGGCTGGCGAGCGAGTCGATGGGGAACTTCGCGACCTTGGCGGGATCGAGTTTCTGGATCGCGGGGAACTGCGGATCGGCGATGATCGAGCCGGTGGGGCGGACGCGCCGTTCGTAGTCCGCCAGACTCATGCGGGTGTGGCCGAGGTTCGTGCCGCCTTCGGAAAAGCTCAGCACCCAGAAGAGCTGGCGTTCTTCGTCGGGCGCGCGGAGGAAGTAGCAGTTGTTGTGATCTTCGATGCCGGTCTGGGCGCCATACTGTTGCAAAGGCACTTTGACCTTGGTGGGGATGCTGTCGGTGAAGATGTTGTTCCTTACAGTGGCCTTGGTGGAGAGTTTCGTCGTCTGGATGAGGTTGCAGACGAAGACATTGTTTTCGAGGATGAAGCCCGGACAGTTCGAGACTTCCAGGCCATCGAAACCGCGGGCGATGACGCAGTTTGAGATGCGCAGGTTCTCGCTGTTCCACGCACAGACAAAGCCCGGCGCGTAGCCTTTGCCATATCCATCCCACAGGCAGCGGCGGATGCTGACATCGCTGCTGTGGCTGACATTAATCACGCGCGAGCCGCTGTTGCCGCCGCCTTGCAGGCCGATCTGCCGGAAGTAAATGCCGTCCAGCTTGATGTTCGTTTTGCCGTTGATGACCCAGGCGGCATCCATGCGTCTTTCGTTGCCGTCGAAGATGACCCTTTCTCCCGGCAAGGACTTGAAGCGGATCGGCAGCCCCTTGTCGCCCGACACGCGCACGCGCACTTTTTCGGAATAGGTGCCGCCACCTATTAAGACCGTGTCTCCCGCGCGGATGCTTGAGGCTGCATGGCCGACGGTTCGCCACGCTTTGCCGCGCTTTAGGCCGGAGTTTGCGTCGTCACCGTCGGTCGCCACATAATAGGTTTTCGGTGCGGGTTGCTCGGTTTGGGTGGTGAAGGAAATCACGCCGAATTTCGGGTCGATGACCTCGGGCTTACCTTTTCCATCAAACGGATTCGCTGCGGAGAGAGAGACGATGCTGAAATGGTAGGTCTTCCCAGGTTGCAAGCCCGTGAGGCTGAAGCTCCGGTGATTGTCGGTGGTGACTCCGACGTGGAACTTCACGCGATTGGCGCACTCCGGAGTATCGCCCCAGGCCACTTCGCAGACGGCACCGTGCGTGACGTGCCATTCGATATTCGCCGTCGTCGTGCCCACCGAGTGCAGCACCGGCGCTGTCATCTCCAGCGTGTTCGACATGCGGTCCTGATGAAACCCGACGCTCTGACCGAGTGCGCCGAGGCCCATGAAGGGCGCGGGGTTTGTCAAAGTGGCGGTGCCGTCCTGGGTCGCGAAAAGCGGTGCGACGACGCGCGAGTAAGTGTCCTGCGTCTGCTGGACCTGGATCAAGGACATCACGCCGTCCCCGAGTTTCCAGACGCGTGTTGCATCGGCGTAGCTGTGGTAGTCGCTGTATCGGATCGCACGATCTTTCGGCGTGCCTCCGCGAATCTCGACCGCAGGCGCGGTTCGGTTGTCATAGAGATTGCTGCTGAGGTGCGCTTGCTGGCATTCGTCGAGACGGAGTGCCGCCCCGGCAAACCTGGTGAACTCGCAGTGAGTGACCTTCAAGGCTGCGACCTTGCTGGCAGACAGGTTGGCGTCCTTGCCCATGAATCGGCAGTTGTGAAAACGCACGCCATCACTCCCGCTCGCGGTGACGGCTCCTGAGAAGTGCAGACGCTCAAACTCGATGCCGGCGCTGTTCTCAATGTGGAAATCATCGGTGATGACGACCTTGCCCGCACCCCGCCCACGCCATGATACCTTCTCCGCGCCCGCCTCTCCCGCACGGATCGTCGCTCCGCCCTGATAGACGCCTTCTTCAAAATACACCGTATCACCGGGACGCACGTTCTGCACCGCGCGGGCCAGCGTTTTCCACGCTCCCGTCATCGACAGCCCATCCGCTGCGTCATCGCCGGTCGGCTTTACGAAGAACACATTCGCCTGGTAGGGAAACGGCCCGCGATCTTTTCCATCCGGTGCCGAGTTTCGCATCGTGGAGGTCGATTGCAGCCGGAAATCGAAGTTCAGCGGATCGGCAAACTCCTGGTCGCGATTCACGCGCTCGGCAGGGAGGAGGATGTTGTCTTTGGTGATCTTGTCGTCAGGCACATAGATATTCGGGCCGCCGAGGATGGAGTTCGAGACATTGAGCACCGGAAACTGCCCGAGCCCCACGGAGTTCTTCGCCGCGCAAGTCGCCGGCTGGCCGGATTTGATGCCGACATCCGGCCCTTCATTGCCCCAGCCCAGGCAGTGATCGATCAGTCCATGCTCTGCCGCGAGCCCGTAGATCCGCACGCCCACGCCGATGGAGCGATAGCCCACGCAGTTTCGCGCCACGTCATTCTTGCTTTGATAGAGCAACACGCCCGCGCACTCGGAGGTGTTGTGCGGCGAACTGTTTCCATAGCCCGTGCAACTCTCGGCCAGATTGCCCCCCTCGCCCTCGCTGGCGATGCAGATGCCTCCACCATTCAGGAAAGCCGTGCAGTCGCGGATGATGCAGTCGCGGGCGCCGAGGAAGATGAGACCCCAGGTTCCAAACAACGTCCGCGAGTTGCCCATTCCACTGGTCTCGAACCCGCGCACGGCGATGCCATCCAGGACCACGCGCACCGGCTTCTCCAATTCCAGACCGTGACGACCCAGCACCGACACGCTGTAACGATGCTGCTCTGCTGAACGCAAGTCCGTGCTTGAAGCATAGAGCCGCCCCGCTACCGCATCATAAAAGTAGCTGCCCGGCTGAAACTCCACCTCGGTCAACGTCGCGCGCTCCCCCATCCGCGACCAGGTATCGACCTCATACACCGCCTGCGCCGCCCCTTTGAAATCCGCCACGAAAGTCTGCCGCGACCCCGCCACCGGCTTGAACACCGGAGCGTCCACATCCCCGCGCAGCAGCACCGTGCCCCGCATCTCCGCACGAATCACCGTCTCCTTCTCAGCACTGCCAAGCCCTTTCCTCGCGACGGCTTCCGCATACTCGCCGCGCCCAATCGTCAGTGTGTCTCCCAGTTGCAAGGCATCCACGCCCGTCTGAATCGTGAGAAACGCCGCTGCGTGGCTCGTGCCCGCATTCGAGTCGAGGCCTTGCTTGTTCACAAAAAACTCCGTGGCGTGCAATGTGGTGCAGAATAAGAACAGGAGGAGTGTGAGTTTCATCGTTCGTGGGGAGGCAGATCCGCTATGTGCAGGAAAATTGCGACAGAAGCAGGGTGGCTTTGTTTTGCGGCTGTAACTGGGAGAGTGCTTTCTCGGATTGCTTTTAACCGCGCACAGGATGCATCGGAGTCAGCGCGACCATCTTCGTTTCATCCGCCGCTTCGCGCGCTCGCAGTGCGATCTCCGTGCTGCGGAAACAATCATCCGCCGTGATACACGGCACCTCGCCACCGCGCAAAAACTTCACAAACTCAACAAACAAGTTGTTCGTCTCGCCGAAGGGAATGTGCTCCGTTTTTTCAGCGGTCATGAGCGAGATCGTCTCATCGCCTTCGTTCACCTCGACGATCCCTTTGGTACCGGCCACGCGCAGACGATCATCGCTGTGAGTTCCAGCTTTGGCCGGCCGCAGATAGTCAATACGCGCTGTCACGGATGCTCCATTGGACAGCTCTGCAAGCACCGAGGCATGGCATTCCGTCTCGCCCATCTCGGGCCGACCGATTTTGCCGTGAATCGCCGCGAGGTGAAGAAAGTCCAGCCCCGTGACCCAACGGATCGTGTCCAGCGAATGAATGCCGATGTAGGGAATCGTGCCGCCAAGCCGAGCCCGACTGCCAAACCATTCCGCCCGCTCGCCCCACTTGTAAGACTTCTGCGTCGTAACCTGACACACCTCTCCGATGGCACCACTCTGGATGATCTCGCGCATCCGCGCATTCTTTGGCTGATGCCGCAGCTCCAAAAGCATTGTGAGTTGCGACTTAGACTTCGCGAACGCATTCCGCAGTCGCTCCAAATCCGCCAACGTCGTTACCAGCGGCTTTTCTGAAACAACATGCACTCCACGCTCGATCAATAACAGCAACTGCTCAAAGCGCTGGCCGCTTTCCCCCGCCACGCAGCACACATCCATTGTTGTGTGCTCAACGAGATGACGCCACTGCTCGTAAGTCTGCGCCTTTGCCAGCCCTGGATCCTTTTTGATCAATGAGGCCATCAATACCAGATTTTCCTCTGCCACCGCCACCACTTCGACATCACCAAGCAACTTCACTCCGGCTAGAACGGTGCCGACATGTCCTTTAAGACCGATAAATGCGAGTTTCATGAGGGGAGTGTTAGAACAGGCGAGGTGGATTGGGGCGCATAGCCAACTTATACACTTTGCACTGTTTCATTCGCCTAAGCCATGGACATTGTTCCGCCAAAACCTATACTTTTACAACCATGCGCTGGCTCCCCCATCATCATGAGTGGCCCCTTGTTCACGAGGGAGGTTACGGCTTGCAGGTGCATTGGTTCGGGCAGTTCGCGGGCTATCCCGAATGGCACATCGAACGCTCAAGGCTCACCGCGCACATGGTCGCATTCTTTTTTGTAAGAACCTCCGTCTGCTGGTGCGAGCTAAACGGTATCCGCTTCGACTTGAGGGCCGGAGACCTCCTCATTATCCGCGGTGCTGACGAGTTTGAGTTCGGCCACGACTCCAAATATCCCGCCATCAGCCTCAGCGCCTCAATCGCTGTGTCGCAAGGGAGTGAGCCCAATATTCTGCTTCAGCGAGCCATGCCCCGGCGCAAACGCTGGCACTCGCCGCAGGAATACATCGCCAACTTTGAAAAAGTGATGACGGCGCTCAGCTCCAACACGTCTGGCAACGAGTTTACCAGACAGGGCGCCGTGCTACAATGGCTGGGCTACATCCTCTCGCATCTCCGCGCCCCGGTGAAGTCCGGCGGGCGGGCCGTGGCCGGACGAGAGATTGTGGATCGCATCCTGCACGCCCAACGCTGGGCCAATGAACGCTTCAAGGAAATAATCATGCTCGACGACTGGGCCAAAGCCGCCGGAATGAACACCATCTACTTCGGACGGATCTTCAAACGCGAAACAGGCCAGCGCCCCATGGAATGGCTCAACGAACGCCGCCTCCAGCAAGCCGCCCGCCTCCTTGAGCAAACGTCACGCACCATCCAGCAAATCGCTGAAGAATGCGGTTTCTCTTGCCCTTTCTACTTCACACGAGTCTTCCGCAAACGCTTTGGCAGTGCGCCTTCGAAGTATAGGAAGCCCGCGCCGAGATAAGCCTGCGTTCGATCTCTCGTTGTTTCTTGGGGCGGAAGAATGACACCCCCGGTTTAGTAGGGACCCTCAGTCAGCAACTCGAGCACTTTGACCATTGCCGCCTTCTTCTCCGGGGATTCGGCCATTGCCTGAACGAATGGATTGCCCACAACCGCCCCGATCAACATCCGTGCGATAAAAAAAACGTTTTCCAGGTGTGAACTTTCATCAGAGATTTTTTTGTAAATGACCGATTTGTGGGACTTTGGTGCCTTTCTATAATTTTAAAAGTGGTGCCAATCTTAAAAATCACCGCCTTCAAACTGGGCCTCAAAAGCGACTCCAAAAGCTTTTACGGTTCAGGCCAACACCCCCCGCACTACCTTGCCGTGGACGTCGGTGAGTCGGTAATCCCGCCCCTGAAAACGATACGTGAGCCGTTCATGATCCAAGCCCAATAGATGTAATGCCGTGGCGTTTAGATCGTGAACATGGACGGGATCCTTCACGACATTGTAACTAAACTCGTCCGTTTCACCGTAAGCCTGCCCGCCCTTCACCCCAGCCCCGGCCATCCAGACGCTAAAACAGCGAGGATGATGATCCCTCCCGTAATTGTCCTTACTCACGGTTCCCTGTGAGTAAACGGTGCGCCCAAACTCTCCACCCCAAATGACCAGTGTATCCTCTAAAAGTCCCCGCTCCCGCAGTTCTCCCAGAAGAGCAGCCGTGGGTTGGTCGGTGTCATAACATTGGCTTTTAATGCCGCTGGGGAGATTGTTATGCTGGTCCCAACCTCGGTGGTAAAGCTGGATGAAACGCACCCCTCTTTCCGCCAGTCGCCGCGCCAGAAGGCAGTTGGCTGCGTATGTCCCGGGCTTCTTGGACTCAGGACCATACCGCTCAAATACCGAAGCCGTTTCCCCGGATATATCCGCCAACTCCGGCACCGCCGCCTGCATGCGAAAGGCCATCTCATACTGATCAATGCGGGCCTGCGTCTCGGGGTCCTGAAAATCCGCGAATTTAAGCGCATTCAGGTCTGCCGTATCATCCAGCATCGAACGCCGCTGAGTAGCGGAAATCCCCGGTGGGTTGGAAAGGAAAAGTACGGGATCTTTCCCAGAGCCGAAACGAACCCCCTGATACTTGGATGGTAAAAAACCCGAGCCCCACATCCGCTCATGCAAGGGTTGGGCGTTAGTGGGCCCGCTGGGCCTTGAGATGAGCGCCACAAACGCCGGCAAATCTGCATTCTCCGTCCCCAAACCATAGGATGCCCACGCTCCAAAGGCCGGACGCCCCCCAATCTGGTGGCCTGTTTGGAGCAGCGTCATGGCAGGATCATGATTGATGGCTTCCGTGTGCAGGGAGCGGATCACACAAAGTTCGTCGGCAAACTTCGCCGTGTGCGGAAGCAGTTCGCTCAACCAAAGCCCCGAACGACCATGCCGCGCAAACCTGTACGCCGAAGGCACCACTGGAAAGCGCTTCTGTCCCGCGGTCATTCCCGTGAGGCGCTGTCCATCCCGGACAGAATCTGGCAAGTCTCTGTCCATCTGCGCAGCCAAATCCGGTTTGTGATCGAACAGTTCGAGCTGCGAGGGGGCGCCCGCCTGAGTAAGCCAGATGATCCGACGCGCCTTGGGAGCAATGTGAGACCCGCCAGTTCCAAGAGCAGCAGCGGTGCCATTGGACTCAAACAAGGAGGCAAGCGCTGCAGCCCCGATTCCTGCGCTGCTTTTCGCTAGAAAATGCCGTCGGCTCAGAGCGTCTGAAAAGTTGTTTGGGCGCATAACTTACTCCTTCGTGATCCATTCATCCGAATTAAGAACCGCACTCACAACAGCGGTGTAGGCCGCCAGTTCCGCGGGGTCAATGCCACCATCCACTGGCTGGCTACCCACCGCCAGCAGGGCCCGAGCCGCTGCGGGATCGCTTTGAAAACTTTTATTATTGCGCTCATAGGCCCTTTGCAACACCCCCAATTCCGCGGCCTGCGGATTACGCGCCAAAAGCAGACGCGCGCCATAAACAAGCCTTGCTTCAAGAGTTGCGCCCCCCTCTTTCACCATTCGCTCCGCCACGCCTCGTGCCGCTTCTACATAGGTTGGATCGTTCATCAAATTCAGTGCCTGCAGCGGAGTATTCGTGCGTGGACGCCGCAAGGTGCAGCTCTCCCGAAAAGGCGCATCAAAAGTCAGCATCCCGGGGTGCGGCACAGAGCGCTTCCAATACGTATAAATGCTTCGGCGGCGCAAATCCTCTCCCTTGCCTTGCACATACTGATTGGTACCGTTTCCAGCGGTGATCTGTTCGTACAAACCTGGCGGGTGATAGGGTCGAACCGAAGGACCTCCGATTTTATCCGATAGCAAACCCGCAGCCACCAACGCTTGGTCTCGAACAAACTCCGCCTGCAATCGGAAGCGCGGTCCCCGTGCGAGAAGACGATTGGAAGGATCCCGCTCCAATAGGGTTTGGGTGAACTTGGAGCTTTGCCGATATGTGGCGCTAGTGACAAACAGGCGCAGAAGGCCTTTAATATCCCAGTCGCTGCGAATAAACTCGCCAGCCAACCAATCAAGAAGCTCTGGGTGGCTCGGCGCTTCACCTTGCGCGCCGAAATCTTCCGATGTGCGTACGAGTCCGGTTCCGAAAACAGCCTGCCAAAAACGGTTTACACTCACACGCGCAGGCAGCGGGTTGCCCGGATCCACCAGCCAACGCGCCAATCCAAGACGGTTCCGAGGCAAATCAGAAGCCAGAGCAGGGAGCACGGCGGGAGTCGCAGCCTGCACTTGCTCCCCGGGCTTGTCGTAGGCTCCTCGGATCAGGACAAACGTGGGCCGCGGTTCCTTCATCTCCTCCATCACCAACGTTGTGGGAATCTCGGCCTCCGCTTCGCTTAAGCTTTTCTTTAATCGCGTAGTTTCGTCGTTTAACTTCCGGTACTCAGGGTCTAGTCCAGCGTGATACTCAGCCAACTGGTCCCGCTCGACTTTCGCGCGTTTAATTGCCTCCTTCTGCCCCGCCGCCACGAGCGCAGAGGGCACTAGCAATTCGGAAGCGGCACTCGTACAAAACACCCTCCACCGAGAGGGGCCCCCAGCGTTTTCCACACCGAGTTCCACCTCCAAGTCCACATCAGAGTTCGACCCGATTGCCATTGGCGACTCCAGTTCAAAAACAGCAGAAGCCGGAGCGTCTGGCTTTGCTGAGAGCGTCGTGCGTGTGCGCCTGTCGTTATCCAACACCTTGGCGGCTTCCAACGCCGCTATTGATTTCCCCTCCACCACCGCACGCAACTTGAGAGGTTTCTTTTCCTTGCCCTTGGCCCCCACGTCGGAAAACACCTTCAGCTCACTCCAAAGAAAACTAGCCGAAGCGGCCTCCGTGGCACATTCCAGACGCAGTGCACTCACCGGCCCATTCGGGATTTTGAGCTTGAACACCAAAGTGTTTGCACGCGTTTCCTGAGGCCCCACCTCCACCAAGCGCGCGGCAGCGTCGACGCGCGGAGGCTGGTCACCGCCGCTTGCCGATACAACCTCAACCACATCCCATTTCACCGCACCTGCCAGAAAACGTTGCACCCAGTCCTCAACACCAGCACTGGCGGTTACGCCTTTCTCCGCCAGACGCAGATTCGCCTCTGTGACCTGTTTTTGTAATCCCGCGATTTTGGCCTCCACTTCGGGCGCGGGCAGTTTGAGAAAAGGCGGACTATTAAGTCGGATCGAGGCTCCGTAATTGCCCACTCCTTTTTCGGGCAGGTTATGAAAAAAAGCCTTCAGTGAATAAAACTCGCGCTGAGAAAACGGGTCGAACTTGTGATCGTGGCAGCGCGCGCAGTTAAAGGTCTGACCAAGCCAAACGGCCCCGGTTGTCTCCACCCGGTCTGCCGTATATTCCGCCAAAAACTCCTCGGCAATGACACCGCCTTCCTCATTGAGCATATGGTTGCGGTGAAAACCCGTAGCCACCTTCTGCGAAAGCGTCGGATTCGGCAGCAGATCGCCGGCGAGTTGCTCAATGGTAAATTGTGCAAAAGAAAGGTTCCGGTTAAACGCCTCAATCACCCAGTCACGCCATGCCCAAAGTTCCCGATCGCGGTCCACTTGGTAGCCGTTGGAATCCGCGTACCTCGCTGCATCCAACCAATCTACGGCCATGCGTTCGCCATAGCGCTTAGAGGCTAGCAAACGGTCAACCGCATTTTCGTAGGCCCCAGGCGAGGCATCCTGTAAATAGGCATCGAGTTCACTTGGAGTTGGGGGCAGCCCGGTGATATCCAGACTCACGCGGCGGAGCAACGCCTCCCGGGGCGCTTCCGCGCTGGGTGAGAGACCCTCAGCTTCCAACCGCGCGAGAATAAAACGGTCCACCGGGTTGCGCGCCCATCCTTCCCGTTTGACTTGGGGCGGCGGTACGGGTTGGAGCGGGACAAACGCCCAGTGTTGCTCGTACTTTGCTCCTTGCAGAATCCATTTGAAAAGGATCTGTTTTTGAGACTCCGAAATCTTTTTGTGTGTCTTGGGCGGCGGCATCGCGTCCTCGGGATCCTCACTCTTAAGGCGCACCCAGAGCTCAGACTCAGCGGGTTTTCCTGCCACCAAAGCCCGAGCTCCCGATTCTGCCGGTTTGAAGGCCTCCGTTGGCACGTCCAAACGCAGACCACTTTTGCGCTCCTTTTCATCGGGCCCGTGGCAGTGAAAACAGGCGTCGGAAAGAATCGGCCTAACGTCTCGATTGAAACTTACGGCTTCCGCTGCAAAAGAAACGGAACACCGCAGAGCAAAATAACTGGCGAAAAGGCTAACTGGGACGAAGCGCATTGGAGGGGGGGGCCGACATCTTGATTATCAAAAGAAGGGCGATGTCTTAGGTGAGAACGATAAATAAAGCGTGATTCTCGACTATTTCGTTTTATTTGTAGTCAATGGCGAAGCTCGCCCGAATGGGCGTCATTTCTTCACGCGGCCTGCCGCCGAGGAACCCCACGGCTCCATAATTTTTAATCTTTTCCCTTCGAGCGCTTTGTAAACATCAGGGAGATCGAATTGCGCAAGCGCATTGGGAATCATCACTGCATACGGCCAGTTTTGGTCCTCATCGACGAGCAGATCAGCGTAGCTGGAGAGGCTGTTTTTCAAGGTGACCTGCTTGACTTTGTCGCTCATCAAAGCGGCGAATGC
>Ga0114974_10003531_pt1 | contig 11769 bp, 8 predicted proteins | sample S_130206_EF_Meta_FD_87318 | JGI IMG/M metagenome (GOLD analysis project Ga0114974, IMG submission 87318) | Freshwater microbial communities from Lake Simoncouche, Canada to study carbon cycling - S_130206_EF_MetaG | ecosystem: Environmental > Aquatic > Freshwater > Lake | place: Lake...
AGCAAGGGCGCCATCATCTCGCTGACCAAGAACATGGCGCTGGACTATGCGCAGGACAAAGTGCGGGTGAACTGCATCTGTCCCGCCTTCGTCAACACGCCGCTTCTGGCCAGCATGACGCCGGAGCGGCGCGCCAAGCTGACCGCCTTGCATCCGCTGGGTCGCATGGGCGAGCCCGAGGACGTCGCCCACATGGCGCTGTTCCTGATTTCCGACCAGGCCACCTGGATCACCGGCCAGGCCATCGCGGTGGATGGCGGTTACAATGTCGGCCACAGCGAAGACATCTAGAAATTTGCTTTGAGCGCCTTTGTCGACGTAGCTGGCCCCTGACCGGCCCCCACTGAGTGGTCCACGCGGAATGTTAGTTTAGTGATTGCATTTGCGCCACGAGGCCTACGTGTGAGCGGGAATGTGAAAGGGGAATGGCGCCGCCTGTTCGACTGCGAACGATTGTCATTAGGCAGCCTTTTCGTTTTGGAGGCGGTTGGTTAATCTGCGCTCGTTGTGTTCATAACTGGGTATGCATGACAATCCGTGAAATACATGCCGGTTTTGTCGGTGAGGTATCGGGGGTAGATATCTCACAGCCCCTAACAAATGAAGCCGTTTTAGAAATCCAGGCTGGTATGGATCAATACGCGGTCCTGATCTTTCGCGATCAAAAATTAACAGACGATCAGCAAGTTCAATTTACCCGAAATTTCGGAGAGATCGAAAATCCAGTCGGCGGACACATCACTAAAAATCTAGGAGAGGGTCGTATTCAAGAAGGATTAAACGACGTATCTAATCTAGACAAAGGTGGCAAACCACTCGCGCGCGATAGCCGAGTGAGACTTTTCAATCTCGGAAACATGCTATGGCATTCGGATAGTTCATATCGGGCTATTCCTGCAAAGTACTCATTACTTTCGGCGCGTACCCTAAATCCTAAGGGCGGCAATACCGAGTTTGCAGACATGCGAGCCGCACATGACGAATTAGATGACCACGCAAAGCAGGAAATCGCATCACTCATATGCGAACATTCGCAAGTGTATTCTCGCGGCTCTCTTGGCTTTCTGGACTTTACTGAAGATGAAAAGTTGCTTTTTAAACCGGTGCGCCAAAGTCTTGTTCGCGTTCACCCAGCCACTGGCCGCAAGTCACTCTTCCTGTCAGCTCATGCTGGTACCATAATCGGAATGGTGATGCCGGAGGCTCGCATTTTACTTCGCGATCTAACAGAGCACGCCACACAATCAAAGTTTGTTTATGTGCATCAGTGGCGACTTCATGATCTCGTCATGTGGGATAATCGTCGAACTATGCACCGAGTGCGTCGCTATGATGAGAGGCATCCACGGGATATGCGTAGAACAACGGTTGCTGGTGAAGAGATGACTGCCGTCCAAGTGGACTGACGGATTTGTTCTGCCAGCGGGTTTTAAACAACTGCATGGCTGGCATTCCATCTATTAAGATGGGCTGGGGTGAGCCGCGGCGGTTTGAGTCTGGGTTCGACCAGGTATTCCAACAATTATCCTCCTCCAATCCGTTGAGAGGGCCTTCTGGGCGCTTTGGCAGCGATATGCCTTATGCACAAGCCTCTGGAAGTCTGTAATTGCGCTGAGCGGGATCGTGAGGGACGAATGTCCGCTTTGGGTCAAAAGCGGTCATTCAGGCTCACCTCACTGTCACCCGACGCGGGCCCGGCCATGGGACTGTCGGATGACCGCTCCACTCCCTTTCAGGTTGCCTAACCTGACAACACTCTACTGAGCCTCGGACCAATTCAGGCGCCGGGCTGAAGCTGCGGTGCGCGTTGGGTGAGACCCGCGCAGGACATCACATCATCCCACCGAATAAGCTCAAGGCGGCCATCAAGGTGTTCGACGATGGCAGTACGCGATTCCACCCAGTCGCCGCAGTTGGTGTATTGGACCGGCCCAACTTGGCGCATGGCGGCATGATGGATATGACCGCAGACCACAACTTGTGCGCCCTGGCGGATCGCATCTGCAATAACCGCGTCCTCAAACGCACCGATGAAGCTGACGGCCCGTTTGACCATGGCCTTTGATGCCGCAGAGAATGACCAGTAAGGCAATCCCAACTGGCGCCGCACGAAATTGAGATGCCGATTGACGTACATGGCAAGTTCATATGCCCAGTCACCCAGATGGGCGAGCCATTTGATGTTCCGCACGACCGTGTCGAACTTGTCGCCATGGAGAATGAGTGCTTTACGCCCATCTATCAGTTGGTGCGTAGCCTCTTCGACTATTTCGATCCCGCCAAAATCCTCTCCAATATAGTCGCGCAGAAATTCATCGTGATTGCCGGGCACATAAATGATGCGCGTACCTTTGCGAACCTTGCGCAGCAGCTTCTGCACAACCACGTTATGCAGGGTAGGCCAGTGCCAAACGCTTTTCAGGCGCCAGCCATCGACGATGTCGCCGACCAGAAAAATAGTTTCCGCATCGTAATGCTTGAGAAAGTCGAGAAGTGCGGACGCCTGGCAACCGCGGGTGCCCAAATGGATATCCGATAGAAACAGTGTCTTCAGGTGCACGGAGGCTTCGGGATCGGACAAACGAATTAGCCGGGTTCAAGACACAAGCATAGTGCCTGATTCGTGCTTCATTATTGCGACCACCATTTTGTCGATGCGAATGGCACCGAGGTTTGCAACGCCAGTTCGGCAGACACAGCGCAGCAATCGTGTGGTTGCGATGATTCCGCTTGCGCGCAGGCCTCGTAGGTCCGGGATTGTCATTCACGCGTCATATGCAGGCGCTAGTAGCCACCAGATAGCCGGGGCGCCGGCAAGAGAGGTGCTATTGGTTGACATTGCTGCGGGCACGAAACGCGCCACGGCCGCGCGCCTCGAGGAAGCCGTGCATGGCGGCAAGCCGGCATCGCAATTCGGGCTGCGGGAACGTCTCTTTGCCGCCGCGTTTCAGGGGTTGGTCTACCCGCAAATCTGGGAAGACCCCGTTGTGGATATCGAGGCGCTGGCTATAAAGCCGGGCGATCACATCGTTGCCATCGCCTCTGGTGGCTGCAACGTCATGAGCTACCTCACGGCGGATCCCGGCCGCATCACTGCGCTGGACCTCAATCACGCACATATCGCTCTCAACAAGTTGAAGCTTGTCGCGGCGCGTTGCCTGCCGTCCCACTGGGACTATGCGAATTTCTTCGCGCACGCGAACCTCGCCTCCAATATCCGGCAATTTGACCAATACATAGCGCCGAACCTCGATGGAGCAACCCGCCGGTATTGGCAGGGACGTGATTTGCTGGGCCGCCGCCGCATCACGGCCTTCGGGCGGGCCTTTTACCACACCGGTTTGCTGGGACGTTTCATTGGCGCAAGCCATTTTCTGGGCCGGCTGCTGGGGGTCGATGCCAGCGCCATTGCGAAAGCCAGGAACCTGCAGGAACAGCAGGAGTATTTCGAGGCCAACATTGCGCCTGTATTCGATCACTGGCTCTTGCGCGTCCTGCTCAAGCATCCGGCATCGCTGTATGGCCTAGGTATTCCACCGGCGCAGTATGCCGCGCTGGCAGGGGATCATCCCGGCGGCCTTCCCGAAATCCTGCGCCAGCGCGTCCGCAAGCTGGCGTGCGGCTTCCTCCTGAAGGATAACTATTTTGCGCGGCAGGCGTTCGGGCGGGGCTATGATGTGGGCGGAAATGGATCGTTGCCGCCCTACCTGGAATTTGCCAATTTTGAAGCCATTCGCGCCCGCGCCAATCGCGTGGATGTGCGGCACGAGTCCATGACCGATTTTCTCAGCCGGAGCGCCGACAGCTCGGTGAACGGTTTTGTACTGTTGGATGCGCAGGACTGGATGAGTCCACAGCAACTGACCGCCTTGTGGCAGCAGATCAACAGATGCGCAGCGCCTGGCGCCCGCGCCATCTTCCGCACCGCAGCGGATGAACGACTATTGCCGGGAAAAATTCCGGATGAAATTCTTTCCGGCTGGACCTATCACGCGGAACAAAGCAGAGAGTTGGATGCCCGCGACCGCTCGTCCATTTACGGCGCGTTCCACCTCTATACCTGCAATGCCGGGGCGATTGCGGCATGAGCGGCGACAAGATGGACGACATCTATCGCGTCCAGAGGCATTTTTACGATTTTACGCGTAAGCCTTACTTGTTGGGGCGTGACGTCCTGATACGCGAGCTCGATCTGCCCGCCGGTGGGGCCGTCCTGGAGATCGGGTGCGGCACCGCGCGGAATCTCCTGCAAATTGCCCGGCAATATCCCCAGGCGCGTTGCTTCGGCGTCGATCTTTCCACCGAGATGCTGCGCACCGCCCGGGCGTCCATCGCCCGGGCAGACCTGCGCGACCGTATTTGGGTGGAAAAGGCGGACGCGAACAGCTTCGATGCCGTCCAGCTTTTCGGCACCGCCCAGTTTGACCGGGTGATAATGTCCTACACCCTGTCCATGATACCGGACTGGGAACTTGCTCTGTACCGTGCGACCCATCTCCTGGCGCCCGGCGGCTCACTGCATGTTGTGGATTTTGGAGATCAGTCGGGCCTGCCAGCTTGGTTTCGGCATCTGCTTTTCGGCTGGCTCCGGCTTTTCTCCGTCACCCCGCGCCTGACGCTCCGCGATCAAATGCCGGCGATCGCGGAAAATTCGGGTTGTGCCTTGTCCTTTCGCAATCTCTACCGCGGCTATGTCGCCATGGCCGAGCTTTCGGCGCCTGCAGCACGAGCCCTTTGACGGGATCGACTGCCGACGCGGCGAACCGGCTTCAGAAGAGCACCGCCCATGTCCTGGATTTCCCTTCTTGGCGCCGCTGCCGCGGCGAGTTCAACAGTCGCTTATCTGCCACAGGTGATCCGGACCTGGCGGACGCGGTCCACCAGCGATATCTCCCTCGGCATGTTCGCGTTGATGGCGTGGGCAACCACCCTGTGGCTGGCGTACGGTATCGCACTTGGTGACGTTGCGATCATCATCTCCAACGGTATTTGCTTGGTGCTGTCAGCGACCATTCTGTATTTCAAACTGCGATATAAATGACCGCTTTTGACCCGAAACGGTAATTCGTCCGCGATCAGGCCCATGTCCGCTTTGCGCCAAAAGCGGACATTGCTTTTTCTGGTATTGCGGAGCCAGCTTCGGGCAAACTGCCTCCCGGGCTTTTGGTCATACTAGAGGCTGATCTTCACGCCTCCCGAGATGTGATGCTCGGTGCCAGCATCCACGCCGATATTGGCGCCATAATTGACGAACCACGCCATCGGTCCCGTGCTGGTCAGGGTGGCTGATGGCGCGATATGGGCCTGGCCCAGGCCCGGCACCAGGATCGTCTGGTTCCCCATCGCATTGGCCGCATTGACCAGGCTGAAGGTGGCGTTCTGGGCGTCATAGCTGTCGTCGGTGTTGTATGTCAGCCGGAAGACCGCCTTCATGCTGCCCAGCCAGGTCGAGGCTTCGCCGCCGAAGAAGCCGTTGAAGGAATCGCGTTTCATGGTGGGATAGCGGATGTTGCCGCCCGAGGCGCCGGTTTCAGTGTAACCCTGGACTGTGGAGTTGATGGACTGGAATCCCGCCACCGGACCCAGGCGGAAGCTGTCCATGTCCATCAGATAGCCGGCTTCGCCGGACACCGCGAAGGCGTCGCCTTGGGTACTGCCGACGCCGGTCAGGCCATACGCGCCGGGACGGTGGATGTCGCTGAAGGTCTGATCGCTGTAGGTGCCCGTGACGTCGGCGAAGAAGCCGTCCATCTCGAACGCGCCATAGCCGGACAGCTGCACCGCCCGGCTATACTGGCTGGCCCCGCCGCCGGAGGCATCGCCCCAGGCCAGACCGGCCGCGACGCCCAGGGTCAGATTGTTGGTGATCTGGGCATCAACGCCCAAGGTCGCCGAACTGGTCTGGGCCCTGGTGGTCTTTGCGGTTTCATCGCGCGTGGACCAGCCACCCGCGCCCCACAGCGTGAAGTCGATGGCCGACTGGGCAGGCCGGACGGCGTCGTCATGGCGGCGCACTTTGAGGTGCTGGCCGATGTCGGAGGCGACCGCCAGGTCGCGCGACGCCATGGCCGTCAGGGTGGTGACGGTCGGGGCGGTGTCCATCATGGACTTCAGATACACCGGCTCGACATAGGTCGGTAGGGTGAGGCGGTACACCAGTACCATGGCGTCGCTGTTGATCGACTGGGCGCAAGCGACGCCGCCGGTGTTGCAGGTGGAGGAGAGGAAATCGTTGTCGTTGCCGACCAGCAGGAAATAATCCTGTGGCGCGCTTTCCTCCAGCACTGGCACCAGCGCCATGCCTTCCCACTTCTCGGTGATAGTGGTGGCGTTGACGGCGTCGGTGCCGCTGCCGGGCGCGCCGTTTCTCAGGTTGATGCCGAACTTGGTGAGCTCGGTGGTGTTGAGCATGTTGACCAGCTCGACCTGCTGCACCGGATTGATGGAGGCCAAGAGGTTGCCGCCAGGCGCGATCGGCGTGTAGCTGTTCTCGAAGGCGGTGCCGGCGATATTGGTGGCGCCGGTGATGTCCACCAGCAGCACGCTTTTGAAGACCGGCGGCGTGTTCGCTTGGCCCAGGCCGCTGCCGTCGCGCGACAGGACCAGGAACTGGCTGTCGTTGAGGGCGAGAAGCTCGGACTGGGCGGCGGTGCGGTTGGCGGCGCCGCCGGTGCCGGCCAGGTTGAAGATCGGCAGCTGCAGCACATAGTCGCCGACCGGCGCGGTCGGCGCCTTGGTGCCGGTGATGTCATAGATCATCAGGCGGGTGTTGGTGCGGGTCTGCTGCGCCGTGCCGCCAGTGTCCTGATAGGTGGCGCTTTGCAGCAGGGTCACCAGCTTTTTGTTGTCCGGCGTCACCGCCATGCCTTCGATGCCCTGGTTGAGGCGGCGTCCGGTGGCGGCGTCGGCAAGCGAGGTGAAGGAAAGAGTCGAGCCGTCAGCCGTGCGCGGGATCAATGCGGGCGGCGGCGTCACCACGCCCTTCAGATTGCCGGTGGCGTCGAAGTAATAGACGTTGGCGCCATATTCGTCGCCGACATAGAAGCTGCCGTCATTGAGGAAGCGCAGGGCTTCGGAGTCCAAGCTGATCTTGCCCGCCGCGGGGCCGATCTTGGAGCCCGGCAGGGTGTAGCCACCCTGGGTAATGAAAGAATTCGCGCTGGGCAGCTGCGGATCCAGGCCGGTGGTGAGGTTGCCGTTGAAATCCCTGAAGAAGAAGCCCCCTTTTTGGGTCAATTGCAGCACATTGGCGCTGGGCGAAAGCGCGGCGGTGCCGGTATAGGGCGTGAAACTCATGTCGAAGCTGTTAACGCGGCCGGCATAGTCGCTGAAGGTGACGGCGCCGACGCTGTTGGGGCCGCGGTCGGGCAGGGAGTAGAGCACGCCTGTGTAGCCGGTGGCGGTCTTGCGCCAGGTGCCGGGCAGGACGTCCAGGCCCGAATAGGCGCCGAACGTGTCGCCGACGAAATCCTTGGTGGTGAGGGCGGAGAGGCGGTTGACGCCCTGCAGGCCCTGATTGATGAAAGTCTGGCCGTTCAAGATGGTGGAGACTGAACCGGCGGTGGTGATGGTGTTGGGCTGCAGAATTTGGATCGGCGCGGCGATGGCGTCGCTTGCCAGAAAAGCGCCCAGCGCGGCGCTGCACGCTAGCGCCGATTTCAGCGAAAATTTCATGAAATGCACCTATGATGAATTAGCCGCCAATCGGCGGCGTCTTTCCGGTATCGGGGGGCTGTGAAGCTTGTGTGAAAGTTTTGTGAGAACACGCTGTCACGAAGTGCGGTTAAGCGCCGCTTATTGCGTCACTAAATATTTATAGTCCCAGGGCTGAGACCGTGATCTACGGTCACCAGCTGGTGTCGGCTCTGTGTCAGGCGCCCTGTCCGCTTTGCGCCAAAAGCGGTCATTCCCCGGCTGGCGAACTCCGCGTTTCATCCCTCGGCCGCATCGGATTGCCTTAGCAGCGGGACCTTAAGGCCAACCCGGCTGCCGCAGCATCAACCCTTGTGAAGCTGGGATTTGTCAGGCGTGACGACAAACCGGGCGAGCGTACTCAGCTTGCCGCCGGGCGACTGAACCCGATCTAGGACTTTCACATCCGTGCGCCATTCGTTCGGCGTGACGTCAAATATCTGGTAGCCGCGCTGCGTGGCATGCAGGGCCAGATGCGGGTTGCGGCCGTCCGCGACGGACGGGCCAGTCACAGGGTTAGGCGTACCATCGCCACCCGAAGTTATGGAGGTGGCAAGAAATTCCACCGCCGCCGCCGGACCGTCCAACGCCGCATCGCGCACGGGAACCACGCCGACATTGTGAACGTGGGCATCGCCCGTGGCGACGATGACGTTGGTGAGCTTGCGATCCGTTATGGCCTTCACCAGCCGTGCGCGTGCGGCCGGATAGCCCGCCCACTGGTCCGTCGATCCCAGTGCGTCAGCGCCGGTCATATTGGGCCGCAGAAACGGCATGACTCGTACTTGCTGGGCGAGCAGATTCCAGCGTGCGCTGTTGACCAGGCCCTTGCCCAACCAAGCTTCCTGGGCTGAGCCCATAAGGGTGGAAATCGGACCATCCTGCATGCGGCAATGCGAAGGGTCCGATTCACCGCAGAGCTGGTCGCTGCGGTAGCTGCGGGTGTCCAGAACATGCATGCGGAACAGGCGCCCGTAATCGAGACGGCGGAACATCGTCAGACCCGCCGGCGTCGGAAACTGCGCGCGCCGCACCGGCATATGCTCGTACCAGGCCTGCATGGCCACGGCCCGGCGCAGGGCGAACAACTCCGGCGCCGTACCATCCTGATCGTAGGCGGAGGCCCAGTTGTTATCGACCTCATGGTCATCGAATGCGCTGATGAAGGCGGCCGCCGCATGCGCCGCGCGCAGGTGCGGATCGGATTTGTACTGTGCGTAGCGGCGGCGGTAATCGTCCAGGCTGTAGATTTCGTTGCCTATATGCCGGCGCGCGACCGCATTGCCCGCGGCGTCTGTGATCTCCTGTGTGCTGGCCGATCCGCCCTCGTAGATATAATCGCCATAGTGGAAGACGGCGTCGAGCTCGGACTCCTCGCTGAGATGCCGCCAGGCATCGAACCAGCCAGCGGGATAGTTCTGGCAGCCGGCGGAGGCCAGGCGCACGCGCGCCGGCAGATCGCCGATCGCCGGAGCTGTGCGGGCGCGGCCCACAGGACTGGCCTCTGCCCCCTGGACGACAAAGCGGTACCAGTAGCGGCGCCAGGGCAGAAGGCCGCCGACCTCGACATGGATGCTGTGTGCCAGTTCGGGCCGCGCGAGCGCTTCTCCGGAACGGACAATGTGGGCGAAGCGCTCATCCTCGGCAACTTCCCACCGCACGGAAACACCTAGGGCCGGCATGCCGCCATGCTCATCAAGGGGTTTGGGCGCTAGACGGGTCCAGATCACGAAACCGTCTGGCAGGGGATCGCCTGCCGCGACACCGAGCTGGAAAGGATAGTTCGGGAAGACCGGCTGGGCCCAGACTCGGCCGGAGGAGCCGAGGCCTGCAAACACGGCCATGCCGCCAGCAGCCACCAGCAGTTTGCGGCGGTCGAGAAGGGTTTTCATAGGTTCTCTTCATTTAGCCCATTGCCATGATTAGGTGCCGGCGCTGACAGATTTGTGACGCGTGCGGCTGGGCGGTGCAACAAACGGCACAAGTTTAGGAAGCTGATTGCCAATGTCCGCTTTGGGGGTAAAGCGGACATTCGGCTGGCCGGGGCGGAATGACCGCTTTTGACCCAAAGCGGACATTGGCCGGTCCTGACCCAAGCACTGACGGCTGCTGATCGGCGCGCGCTGGGAACGGCTCTGAAGATGGCTTTCAGCCCATCTGGCTGGATTACCGGAAATTTGGTAACCTCTGACTTGTGGTACAAGAAAAAGCAGTCAGGCCACATGATTTTGCAAAACCGCTTCCTGCTTTGCTCGGTTGCTGCAGTCTCGCTCACCGGGGTGGTTCAGCCTGTATCAGCTGCCCCTTGGCAGCGTGGTTTCGTCGTTGCCACTTATGAATATGCTTTCCGCTATGGCGGCCGGGCAGGGTTCGAACGCGCTGGTGAGATTGAGCCCGGCTCGGATTGCCTGCATGGCGCCAGCGTTCATTTCGCCAATGACAAGAATACCGAAGCGGCGCTGAAGCAGCCTTTCCGCAGCAAATATGAAATCGAAGCCATAGCTCGCCCGCCGGGGCTGCAGAGTGTCAGAGCGCCAGTCTCAACACGATTTAGCATCTGGAATCGCGCCATCACCTATCGCGCCTGGAAGCGCGGCATCGACACCTATGTGAACCCCTGGGCGGCGGAAGACCCCGGCCAGCCCGAAGTGACCGGCAAGATCGCCACCGGCTTTGACCTGGACAACAATTCCAATACCGGCGGCTTCGTCGCCGAGGACGGTGAAAAGGGCATCGACCATGCCCTGTACCGGGCCTGGGGCTGCGATGCGCCGTGGCGCGGCAATCGCAACGCCACGCTGCATCTTCGCGCCAACGACAAGATGCAGGGCGGCCTCTACACCATGGTGATTCGGGTTTCGGGCAATGCGGACCCGATGAATGACGACAATGCCACGCTGGAGATCGGCTATTCGCCGGACAAGATCACCAAGAACGCCCGCGGCGATGTCGCGGCTGACTTTTCGTACCGGATCGTCAAGAGCGAACAATACACCAAGCTAAAAGCCAGGATCCGCAATGGCGTAGTCGAGACCGAACAGGTCGCCGAACTGCATGCCCCGCGCATCGCCTGGTTCTATGACCATGCCGGCGACGCCGATTTCCGTAAGGGCAAGATTCGCCTTGAGATCGGCCGGAACGGCAATGCCAATGGCCTGATCGGCGGCTATCGCGATTGGCGCAAACTCTATACCGAGAATACCTTCGCCCAGGATGGCGGCCAGCAAGGTATCCGCGAGCATGAAGATGGCGTCGCGCTTTATTATGCCTTGAAGCGCAACGCTGACGGCATACCCGATCCCAAGACCGGCGAGAAGATGGGCATTTCCTCCACCTACCGCATCACCGCCATGCCGGCCTATGTGGTCGATTCGGACAAGCCCGTGGGCGTGACGATCATCCAGGCGGAAGAGAAGCGTAAGGATGCCTTCCTGGCGATCCGCGAAGCCACCATCAAGTCCACCAAGACCCGGATCATCCAGGGCGTGCCTCCAGGAACGTCGCAAGGCGCATTTCCGGCACTAGAACGCAGAATCGTAGACTTACCGAGCAAGGAATATTTTTTGAAAACCCTTGATCGCCCACATTATGCCATTGATGTAACCGAGATCGATGGCGAGTGGATCGACAAAGAAGGCAACGAAGTTCCCAAGCCGAGCGAAAACCCACCGAAATCCGACAGGCAGGTTCGAAACGAGGTCTTTCTGGACTGATAGCAACCGCTGCCAATTAGTCCCAGCGTGCCGGCGGCGGTGTCGATCCGCCCATCCCAAGGAAGCCGCGGCGTGATTGAAATACGCCGCCCAGCCCGGCACCTATTCGCGCTGGTTTGCCAAGGGCTTGGAGCGGGACAAATAGGAGATCGCGTAGCTTTAGAAATGTCCGCTTCTGGCGCAAAGCAGCCATTGGGATGGCCTAGGCGGACCGTCCGGTCCTGACCCAAAGCGGGCATTGTGTCCTGCCCCCTTTGAAATGGTCCTCCCTGAAGTATGGTTTTGACCACGGAGGAGAAGGGGAATGGCTAGGAAACGGCATAGTGCTGAAGAGATAGTTGGGAAGCTGCGGCAGGTCGATGTG
>Ga0114974_10003532_pt1 | contig 11767 bp, 14 predicted proteins | sample S_130206_EF_Meta_FD_87318 | JGI IMG/M metagenome (GOLD analysis project Ga0114974, IMG submission 87318) | Freshwater microbial communities from Lake Simoncouche, Canada to study carbon cycling - S_130206_EF_MetaG | ecosystem: Environmental > Aquatic > Freshwater > Lake | place: Lake...
CATTTTGGCCGATCAGCTTTTGATGGACTTCATGAACAAACATCCATACCTCGATGCCGCCCAATACCGATTGATGGTTACGCTTGCCCTTCAGGCAAAATAGCAGCGCCGAGTTAAACCAAGCGCTTGAGCCACCCATGACGATCAGGCCGACGACCAGATTGAATATCCGTCAGCTCTTGACGTAACGACATCGTAAGTTTTCCAGCAGGCGCGTTTTCATCACCCGCGATAAAGCCACGCCCTTTGAGCGCTGCAATGGGTGTTACCACCGCAGCGGTGCCGCAAGCAAACGCCTCAACAACAGCGCCAGAAGTAACGCCATCTCGCCACTCATCAATCGTAATTTTTCGCTCTTGAACTTGGTGCCCCCGATCACGCGCAAGCTGGATAATGCTCATACGCGTGACGCCTTCAAGAATACTGCCCGTCAATTCGGGGGTAATCAAGGTGCCATCTTTGAGCACTAAGAATACATTCATCCCTCCGAGCTCTTCGATATATTTGCCCTCTTGCGAATCCAAAAAAAGTACTTGAGGACAGCCATTTTCATAGGCTTCTTGCTGGGGAAGCAGAGAGGCTGCATAATTACCGCCGCACTTCGCCGCACCCGTACCCCCAAACGCCGCACGCGCATGGTCTTCAGCCAGCCAAATCATCACAGGCGCGACACCCTTGGCAAAATACGGGCCCGCAGGGCTGGCGATAACGTAGTACGCAGCACGATGCGCAGAGCGCACACCCAAAAAGCTTTCGTTCGCAATCATAAACGGGCGAAGATACAAACTCATTTCGCCCGTCGCCGGAACCCACGCTGCGTCTGCGCTGACCAATTGCTGAATCGACTCAATAAATAAATCAGTAGGCAAAGGTGGCAAGGCCAAGCGCTTTGCCGAACGCTGCATCCGCGCGGCGTTGGCCTCAGGGCGGAAAGTCCAAATCGAACCATCAGGATGACGATAGGCCTTCAGTCCTTCAAAAATCTCTTGTGCGTAATGCAAGACCGAGGAGGCAGGATCAAGCAGTAACGGGCCATAAGGCTTGAGCGCAGCATCATGCCAACCTTGTTCGAGGGTCCAGTCAATCGACACCATATGATCCGTAAAGTACTTACCAAACCCAGGGTTTGCGACGATGGCTTCGCGTTCGGCCTGAGCCATAGGATGCGTTGACTTGGTCGAGCGAAAGACGAGAGTAGATTGTGCAGTCATGGTCGTGGACAGTTGGTTAGACTTATTTCATCCGATTATAGCCATGTGACAGCAAAATACTTTAATCGCGCTCTTGCAACCGCCGCTGACGCTCTTGCTCTTCGCGCCGGGTATCTTCGATCTCTTGCATGAGTCCAGCCATGTCCACAGGCGTGGTATCGGCCGCAACAAAGCCCGTCAAAGGCGTGTCTGCCGTGAGGGTGCCGGCCTCGTAGTGCTGCCAGATTTCTTTACCGTACGCCGTTGTAAGCAACTCTGGCGCAAATTGCCCAAAATAAACGGCTAAAGTTTGTACATCACGCGACAACATTGCCGCTGCTTCATTATTGCCGGCCGCATCCACTGCTTGCGGCAAATCGATAATCACCGGACCGGTGACGCCCATCAAAATATTGTATTCAGAGAGATCGCCATGAATCACACCAGCGCAAAGCATACGCACGACCTGATTAATTAAATAGGCATGATGCTCAAGCGCGAGGCCAGGTGTCAGCTCAACATCGTTGAGCCGCGGCGCAACATTTCCGTCGGCATCGGTGACCAACTCCATTAACAAAACACCGTCGGTACAGATGTAAGGTTGAGGCACCCGCACGCCAGCATTTGCCAAGCGAAAAAGCGCGTCAACCTCGGCATTTTGCCAAGCCTCTTCTTGCATTTGTCGACCGTAACGCGTGCCTTTTTCCATGGCGCGCGCCTGACGGCTATTTTTGACCTTGCGGCCCTCGGTATACGACACTGCATTTTTGAAGCTGCGCTGTTTGGCGTCTTTGTACACTTTGGCACAACGCACCGAGTCGCCGCAACGCACCACATAAACGGTGGCCTCTTTACCGCTCATGAGCTGGCTTAGCACTTCGTCGACCAATCCTTCCTCGACAAGAGGCGTAAGCCGTTGCGGGACTTTCATTCGAACTCCTCACTAGACAAGTGCCTACACTTTACAGGTTTGTAGGCAGCAGTGCCTAACCGCGCCAGCGATGGTGGCCGTGTGGACGGTAATACCGAGGTGCCCGTGCAACCGGGACAATGATTGTGGTGGCCGGGGCGACATAGGTGGGATAAATGGGTACATAGCCGTAACCAGCGCCGTAGCCATATCCATACCCACCCGCTTGAGGACCATAGGCCACGCAGCCTGTTAGTAAGCAAAACACCCCAATCACCATACTGCGCAAGGTTCTCATTCGCCCACTCCTCATTGTTGTTGGACTGAGGCTAGATTAGAACGATTGCACAGGGTGTGTAAGTTGAGGAGTGGTGACTAATTGTTTCGATCCATTTCAGATGTTTTCAGCCGGTTTTTAACCGGCTGAAAGATCTAACTTTAGACAGACTACAGCCCTTAACGTGATGCGAGGACGGCCTCAACGGCCAAGGCCACGGCAGCGAGCGCAGCGTCATCGCCAGCAACTGACGAGAGCATCAATCCCACCGCCTGTTCATCCGCCCTGTGGCAGGGCAAACTAAACGAACAACCATCTAAAAAGTTAAAGGCAAAGGTGTTGCGCAGCATCTGACCATTAGCCTTAAAGAACGCCTCATCAGAGGCCTCTAACTTGGCAATCTCAGGCGCGATGGTCGGCACAGTGGGGCACAACACGGCGTCAAAGCCCTCGATCGCGCGCTCAACACGCGCAATCCAATCCAAACGATTATCAAGCAGCGCAAGGTATTGCTGTGCGGTCACCGGAGCGCCTAACGCAACACGCGCAGCGACGCGCTGATCGAACCCCTCTTTCGCCTTTGCTAGTCGAGCGTGATGCACGGCATACGCCTCGATCGGCGACAACCCACCGGGCGCATTAAGTTTCGGGATTTCAGCCAACTCTGTCAAAGGCACTTCAATGATTTGAGCCCCCGCAGCAGAAAGCATCGACACACTACGTGCAAAAGCTTTCGCCACTGTTGCGTCCATGCCCTCGAGCAATGTGGTCTGAGGAAGAGCAAAACGCATACCCATGAGTGGACGACGCTTAATTTTCAGCATCTCGCCGGATAACACCCCATCAACAAGGATGCAATCTTGCACACTACGGGTCATCGCACACGCCGTATCCAGTGAGCGCGCAAGTTCCATCGCACCCGTAAGCGGAACACGCTTTTGCGTGCTCTTGAAACCAACGATTCCACATAGCGCCGCCGGCACGCGAATCGAGCCACCGGTGTCTGAACCCAGACCTGCCACGGCCAAGCCAAGCGCGACAGATACGGCAGCACCAGAAGATGAACCACCTGGAATACGCGCGACGGTCGGATCGGTTGGATTGACAGGCGTACCGTAGTGGGGATTGATGCCAATTCCTGAAAAGGCGAATTCAGTCATGTTGGTCTTGCCAATAATGGCCGACCCCGCAGCACGCAGTCGTGCAATCACCGGCGCATCGTTTGCTTGTACCGGTTCGCCTTTGCATACGACAGAGCCAGACATCGTCGTTTCACCCGCCACTCCGTACAAGTCCTTGATCGAAACGGGCAAACCGGCTAAGGCAGGCTGCGCAAGCCCTGCGGCCTGCGCAGCATCCGCTTGACGCGCGACCGCGAGCGCAGCCTCGGGGTAGAGCCGAGTGAATACACTTTTAGCAGAGACCTTGGCCGCATTTTCTAAGGCTTGCGAAACCAGGGCTTCGCGGGTCGTTTCACCGCGCGCGAGGCGAGCGTTAAGTTGTTCAATGGTTTGAGTGATGTGCGTCATGATGAATAATCAAAAAATTAAAAAGAAACCCTCGTTTTTTGAGGGGTCGTTAAGCGTGTCACCACCTCAGGACACGAGGGGCAGCACTTCAACCGAGTAGCGATGTTTAATGCTCCGCTTATGACGCGGGTCGCGAATTTCAAGTTCCATCTGAGCGGCAGCACGAATGCCCTCTCCTTTTGCGTTTGGAATTACGCCAAGGGTGCCACACGAAACGAAGCTACCTTCGTCAATGTCCGGACCTGCGAAGCAGCCGTTGCGCAAGGATTCAAGCGGACGAATCGAGGCGAACGTACCCTTCTGGTATTCAATCCATTTACCATCTTCAAAAATGCGCGAGACCAGCTCGAGTTCGTCTTGGTGTGCCGAGACGTCAGACCAACGCCAGGCTGCGGTGCCCGTCGGTTTAGGACACAGCTGTTTAGACACCGCAATCGAATACGTCTCAACACGACGGTCAGTATGGTCGGAACCCACAGTCAGCCACCATTCGCCACCGGCGTAAAACAAAACGGGCTCAACCTCACCTGAACTATCGGGCCCCACTGCCTCGATTGTTTCGGCTTGCGTCAGCAACAGCGCACTACCGCGGTAATACAGCGGCACGGTAGAAGGCGCAGGAACCCCAATCAAACCGAGTTCATGAATATGGTGTTCGATTGCCGCCGCATCACGACCTGTCCAGCCAGCAATCACATAATGCCTGGGAGCAACCACGGTCAGCGAGGTTGTAATCGTGCCATCAACACCAATGGCTTCGCACGAAAAATACAGATGAGGTTTCATCATGGTGACTCAAAAAATAAGAGGATAAAAAAATTTAAGACAACACCGCTGGCAGCCATAATGCGATCGACGGAAACACCATCAACATAATAATGGCCAACATGTAAACAAACATAAAGGGCATCACACCAGAAAACACATCGGTGATAGGGCCGGGCTGGCGTCGCATGCCTTGCAAGACATAAAGTACCGTACCATCGGGCGGACTAATCATCGCGATCTCAACCAACATCGTGATCACCACGCCAAACCAAATTGGATCGTACCCTAACGCCTTGACCACCGGAAACAAAAGGGGCACGGTACAAATTACCATCGACAAACCTTCCATGAAGGTGCCAAGCGCCAAATAAAATCCAATAATGATCAGCATGATTGCCCAACCCGGCAACGGCAGCCCTGTCAAAAATTTTGCCAACATTTGTGGCACACCCAAGGCCGACAAAATGTAGTTCAACACATAGGCACCAAATAAAATCAGCGCGATCATCGAGGTCGTACGCGCGGTTGCGTGCATCGACTCAGAGATCATTTTCCAGTTCAGTTTGCGATCAACAAGCGCCAAGATCAGGCTGCCCGCCACACCGAGCGCCGCAGATTCGGTTGGCGTCGCCAGGCCCGCATAAATGGTGCCCAACACGAGCCCAATTAACAAGGCCGTTGGCAACAAGTCTGACAAGCTCGCCAGCTTATGGCGCCAAGTCACGCCTAAGGCGCTTGGGTCAGCGCGCAATTTAAGTTTATAGCTGTAATAAAAAATGACCAGGATAAACAGGGTGACCACTAGAATACTTGGGCCGATTGCCGCAACATATAGGGCACCGACCGAAGTTTCAGTGATCAAGCCATAAATAATAAACGTGATGCCTGGTGGGATCAGATTACCTAAAGCTCCGCCCGCAGCAAGCGAGCCCAAGACCAATTTTGGTGGGTAGTGGCTTTTTTCAAAGTACGGTAAGGCAACCGAACCCATAGTGGCAGCGGTTGCCACGCTTGAGCCCGCCACAGCAGAAAAAACACCACAGGCCAAGATATTGGTGTGCAACAACCCGCCTGGTAAACGACCCATCCAGACATTCAAGCCGCGATATAAGCGCTCAGAAAGCCCAGCGCGCAGCATGATCTCGCCCATCAGCAAAAAGAGCGGCACCGATACCAACACAAAGTTAGTCGACGGCGCCCAAATCATTTCACCCAGAAAATTCCAAAACGGACGGTCTGAAAGTGCAAAGCCCGCCAACAGCGCAAGGGATGACAACGCCGCCCCCACATAGATGCCACCTGCAAAAAAACTTGCGAAGGCAAATAACACTGCAAGTAAAGCCCACCAAGGTACTGCGGTGGTCGACACCGCTGCAGCGGTCCCATCACCGCCAAACAAGCTTGCTCCTCCAATCACAATCGCCATGATCACAATAAAAACGATGGCAATCATGTGCTGCCTTGTTTGTGACTGGATGACAGGCCCGGCGCCTGCATGTGCGATTGCGCGTGCGCAACAGCGTCAAGTGTTTCTGCAGCCTCGTCTTCGTAGGTACGCGCCATCAAGGCACGATCCATGGTGTCAAGATCACCACGCGTCAGTTGAGCGACCGAACGCAAAGTCAAGGCAAGCGCAGCGAGCAAGAACAACACAAAACCCGCTGCCCAGATACCTTGAGGCAAAACCAGAGGTGTGCGTATTGTGGTGAGATCAGTGGCGTTAAACGCAAAAGAATCTTTGGCAATAGAAACCGCGCCGTACACATAGAAGCCTGTTGAAACAACTAAGGCAAGCAACGAGGCTAAATGCAACCACACCCGTACGTGCAAGGACATACGCTGCACCAAGACATCGATGCGCACATGGCCCCGTTCAAAAAGCGTACCTGCCAGCCCCCAGCTCATACCAACGGCCATCAGATAACCCGTCAGCTCAGTCGTTGACTCAGTTGAAAAACCAAGCAATTTCCGAGCGAAAATATCAAAACAGATCAGCGCCGTGATCAGCAGATAACAGAACCCTGCTACCCACATCGCCCGACGGCTGATCCATTCAAGGCCTTGAAACATTCTTATTTTCCGGCCGTATATTTCACGCCCGTAATGGGTGCAATCACCTCGTTATAAATCACGCCACAGCGATCGCCACAACGTTTGACCCAAGACGGCAAGACAGTTTCAGCCAAATCCTTTTGGATCAATGCAGCCTCATTAGGCTGAGCCTTTACTTCAACCATCGGCTTTTTAACCAACGTAGCCAACTTACCCGAGCAGCCCTCTGCGCGACCAACGTTACAAGCCACGCCGTCGTCAGTCGCGTCTTCGCCAAGTTTCCATTGGGCATTTTCAACTGCCGCAAACGTCTTTTCGAATTCAGCACGAATCGAAGGCTCAAGCTTGTTCCACCACGCCAAATTCACAAAGTAGCCAGCAGTCGACCAAGATAACGAGAGCGTGTAAAGATGCGTCGTGACCTCTGGCCATTTCACGCCATTCCCCGAACCCGAACCGGTAATCCCGCAATCTACCGTGCCACGCTCAAGCGCCGTGTAGACCTCGCCAAAGGCGAGCGAAACAGGTTGTCCACCTAGCGACTTCACTAAGTCACCGGCCGAAGGTCCATTGATGCGAACTTTCATGCCTTTTAAATCGGCTAGCGAAGTAATTGGCTTACGACAAAACAGCATCTGACCTGAAAACGGATACGTTGCGACAAGCTTGATCCCAAGTTTTTCGAGCTCTTTGTTCGCAACCGGCATCATGGCGTCAGCAACCTTACGCGCTTGCTTGATGCTTGGATTCAAACCTGCCAGGTCAATACCGTCAAGCATTGGAACGTCGCCTGACACCGTCGTGAGTGGGCCTGCTGCGATATCGACTTGACCCGAACGTACTAACCTCAACACTTCAGGACCGTTGACGTTGCGCTCTGGCCACGACGATAAGGTGATTTCAACGCGGCCGTTAGTTGCAGTCTTTAGTCCATCGCGCAGCATGGGTTGATCCACCTGGGTGTACTGCGGGATACTGGGCGACACCTGTGTAATTGCTTGCACTGCAATCTTAGGACCCGAGGCTACCGTCTGTGCTGACACACTGGTGATTTGTAATGTGCCAAACAGGGCCGCGATAATCATCGATCGGTTTAAAACTTTCATCTACACGCTCCTAAAAATAGGTCATCAGTGACACAAAAAATAGTTTAAAAACTTGCCAAACTGTTGTTGGTTAAATCAGTGACCAACATCGAACCTGGCGCATGCGTTAAACAAAAAGCGGGCTTCATGGCCATCGCGACAGACTGAGGCGTGACGCCGCAAGCCCAAAAGACGGGCATTTCGTCGTCTTTGATTGTCACGGACTCGCCAAAATCCGGTTTGTTGATATCTCGAATGCCAATTAAGTGCGGCAACCCAATGTGCACCGGCGCACCATGCACACTTGGAAAACGCGAAGTGACTTGCACCGCGCGCACAATATCGGCTGGACGCATTGGCCGCATCGACACGACCATCGGACCATGAAAGACACCTGCAGGTGTCGTCGCAATATTCGTGCGATACATGGGAACAGTGCGCTGCTCTTGAATATGACGCAGCGGAATTCCAGCTTCAAGCAAGGCCTGCTCAAACGAAAAAGAACAGCCCAACACAAAACTCACCAGATCATCACGCCACTGACTCGCAATATCGTAGGGCTCATCAACGAGCACACCGTCTTTGTACACACGGTAGCGCGGTATGTCGTACCGAATATCGACGTCTTCGCCCAAGCTCGGCAGCATTGGATTACCCGGTTCTGACACGGCCAGAATTGGGCATGGCCGTGGATTGCGTTGGCAAAACAGTAAGAAATCACTGGCAAGGGCCTGAGGCAAGACCATCAAGTTACCTTGCACATTACCCGGCGCCACGCCGGCTGTATGGCCGCGAAGCTCACCACGCCGACTACGCAAACGAGCCTGGTAGCCGGGGTTTTGGTTAGGGGCGTTGATCGCAGCCTGGCTTACGGCTTCGGGCGTACTCAAGTCGTTCATCTTGCCACCTATTTGTAAATAAGAATCACTTTTAAACACTGACTTTGCGACAGCAAGCATCGAGTGTGGCGCGCCCGCTGCACCGCGTCAAGTGTTTATCTATGCGCCCAGACAATTCCACGCTAAAGCAACGCTGATTTTGATCATTTGTTTGCCCCAAAAGCTTGCATGAAGGCGCTTCAAACCGGGGCTATGACCTGCTACGATAGGCACTCATTTTTATTAGGGACTTCGGACCATGTCAAACAATAAGCCTGCACAACTCCACACCCGCCTGAAGCAACCAGGGCTAGTTACTGCCCCCGGGGTCTACGATATGGTTTCGCTACGACTGGCAGACAGTTTTGGGTTTGACGCACTGTATATGACCGGCTTTGGTGCCGTCGCCTCGCACTTGGGCTTACCCGATGCCGGCCTGGCAACCTACAGCGACATGGTAGGTCGGGTTGGAGCCATGGCCAAAATGGCTCGCACCCCTTTAATCGCTGACGGTGATACCGGTTATGGCGGTCTATTAAACGTACGGCACACCGTTCAGGGTTACGAGCTCGCAGGCGCCTCTGCAATTCAGCTCGAAGATCAGGAGTTTCCAAAAAAATGCGGGCACACCCCAGGAAGACGCGTGATCCCAACAGCCGATATGGTCAAAAAGATTAAAGTGGCGGTCGAGGCGCGTCAATCCAAAGACTTCTTGATCATTGCGCGCACTGACTCACGCACAACCCTTGGCTTAGATGAGGCACTCCGACGCGCAGAGGCCTATGCCAAAGCAGGCGCCGACATTTTGTTTGTTGAGTCGCCCGAAACTGAAGAAGAAATGCGAAAGATCGGCGCCTCATTTGAATTGCCACTCTTGGCCAATATGGTCGAAAAAGGTCGCACTCCCGTCTTGAGTAAAGCCGACCTTGAGGCGCTGGGCTTCAAGCTGGCGATTTTCCCGGTGACCGCGCTTTTAGCAGGTATTCAGGCAATGACCAAGGTGTACCAGCATTTCAAAAGTACAGGCTCGTCAACGGGCAACACGGTTGACCTGTACGACTTCACTGATCTAACTAAGCTCATGGGATTTGAAGAGGTGTGGGAATTTGACAAACGTCATGCCGACTAGAAATAAGCGAAAATTAACCACATGGTTCGCGCAACATCGACCAGATGCAAGCGATACAATGCTCTGGTCGGTTGTTTTGATCACCAAGCACTTTTATTTTTAGGATATCGCTATGAAAACCACACGTCGCCAATTCATCATTTATTCAGCAGCTGGTTTGGCTAGCTTGCCACTTGCACAGCAGGCTAATGCGCAAGCCCTCATTGCAGAAACAGAGCCTCAGGCCGTCGCGCTAGGGTACAAAGCTCTCGCCACAGCCGTCGACAAGGCCAAATTTCCGAAATATGCCGACGGGCAGATTTGTGGCAACTGCCAGCTATACGTTAGCAAGTCTCCTGAAGCCGGTACCTGTGCGATTTTCCCAGGCAAGCTTGTTGCGGCTGCCGCCTGGTGCAATGCTTACGTCAAAAAAGCTTAAGCGTCTCAGTCGCAAAAAAAACGCTGCAACTGCAGCGTTTTTTTTTCACAGTAGCGAGCGATCAGTTTTTACTGCGCAACCACCCGCGCTTCGGTACCTGAACCTTCAATGTAAACCTTTTGACCAACACGCAAATCGCTCGTTGGCTGGGTCACCGTCACTAAAACGCCACTACTTGTGCGCACAAAGATTTGTTGACCGGCCACAGGCTTATCGTAGTGTTTTTGAATTTCATTACCACCCACCGCACCACCGACTGCGCCTAGCACCATCGCCACGGCTTTGCCCGTACCTGATCCTATCAATGCACCAACGCCTAAACCACCCAATGCACCGATCACCGCGCCAACGCCAGTTTCGTGATTGTTCGCGATTTGCGTTGCACTGATTTGTTGAATCACACCAGAGCGGATTTCGAGCGGGGCACTTGGGGTGACAGGGGCACACGCCACCAACCCCAAGGCTACGACGGCACTCAGCACAACTGCGGCAATTCGCTTTAACATTTTGGATCTCCGGTAAATGGCTCGACTGAATCGATCGATCAATACAAGCGAATTGTACTTCCAAGTTATGATTTAACCGTTATTACTAAAAAAAATTTACCAAAGGATTTGTATGAAGAAAAAACTCGCTCTATTTTGCCTAGCCATCGCTAGCGCAACCTGCGCAGCACAGCAAGCACCCGTTGCCGCAACCACCACCGAAAAATTCGTTAGCCTATGCGCCAATACGTCTGATGGTGGTGCGCAAAATTTTTGCCACGGCTTCGGTCAAGGTGTCTACGAGACCTACCTGATTTCGCGGCATCCAAAAACAGCACCAAACTTTGTATGCGCGCAAAATTCGACGCTGACCCGTCAACAACATATTGACAACTTTATGAAGTGGTCAGAGAGCCGCCCTCAGTTCAAGCAAGCCTCGGCCGCAGACACCATCTTGCGCTATTTGGGTGAAACCTTTCCCTGCAAACCCTAAAGACATTTAGTGTTTCGTGCACGACGTCTGACTTAGACACATTTAAGGATTGATAATGAAAAAAATCTTATTGGCTTTACCCGTTTGCGCAGCGCTTACGCTTGGTGGCTGTTCAAACATGAGCAATACTCAACAGCGTACGCTCTCAGCCGGTGCAATCGGCGCAGCGGCAGGTGCGGGCATTGCCCTGATCGCAGATGGCAACCCAATTTGGGGCGCCTTGGGTGGTGCCGCCATTGGTGCAATTGGCACTTATGTTTACGACAAAAATCAAAACTCAAAGTCTAACTAAGGCGTTTGACTGCAGGTTGATTTTTCCAGCGGCGATGTAACCACCACCATTGCTCTGGATGTCTGACAATTGCCAATTCAAGAGCCTGATTGAAGGCACGCGTGTTTCGCTTGATTTCACTACCAACGTCGTCGTCTACGATTGGCGTGAGTGGGGGTAAAAACCGTAACACGTGCGTGCCGTCAGGTTCGCGCCATGAGGCTGCCGGCAAAACGGGGGCGCCCGTTGCCAAAGCGATCAGCGCCATACTTTTATAAGTAC
>Ga0114974_10003538_pt1 | contig 11745 bp, 12 predicted proteins | sample S_130206_EF_Meta_FD_87318 | JGI IMG/M metagenome (GOLD analysis project Ga0114974, IMG submission 87318) | Freshwater microbial communities from Lake Simoncouche, Canada to study carbon cycling - S_130206_EF_MetaG | ecosystem: Environmental > Aquatic > Freshwater > Lake | place: Lake...
CGGATCGACGATCTGCAGGCGCAGATCGAACAGATGACCTTGAGCCTGATTGCGCTGCGTCAACCGGCTGCGATCGACCTACGCCGCGCCATGGCGGCGATGAAGATTGCAATGCAGCTGGAGCGCTGTGGCGACCTGGCCAAGAATATCGCCAAACGTGGTCTGGTGCTGGCCAAGGGCGAGGCCGTCACGCCGTTCAACCGCTCGATTGATCGCATGGGGCGGCTGGTGGTCGACCGCCTCAAAATCGTGCTCGACGCCTACGCCAACCAGGATATCGAGCGCGCCATCCAGGTCTGGAGCCGCGACGAAGAAGTTGACGAGCACTACAACGCCATCTTCCGCGAACTGCTCACCTATATGATGGGCGATCCGCGCATGATCACCCCCTGCACGCACTTGCTGTTCGTGGCCAAGAACCTCGAACGCATCGGCGACCACGCCACCAACATCGCCGAGATCGTCCATTACGAATTCACCGGCGAGGCCCTGGTGGGCGCGCGGCCGAAATTCGACACCCTTCAACAAGACTAAAAGGCCAGAGCCGCCATGAGCGCTTCTCAAACCTATGTTCTGGTGGTCGAGGACGAGGAAAGCCTCTGCGCCCTGATACAATATAATCTCGAAAAAGATGGCTTTGCGGTCGGGGTCGCCACCGATGGCGAGGAAGCCCTGATGATGATCGAGGAGCGCGTGCCCGATATCGTGATTCTGGACTGGATGATGCCCAAGGTCAGCGGCATCGAGGTCTGCCGCCGCCTGCGTGGCCGGGCGCAAACCCGCAACCTGCCGATCATCATGCTGACGGCGCGCGGCGAGGAGGGCGACCGTGTGCGGGGCCTGGATACCGGTGCCGACGACTATATAGTCAAGCCCTTCTCCATGACCGAGTTCACCGCCCGCGTGCGCGCCGTGCTGCGCCGGATCCGGCCGGCCCTCGCCGAGGAACGCCTTGTGCTCGGCGACATCGAGATCGACCAGGCTGCACACCGGGTGCGACGCGCTGGCCGGGGTGTGCGGCTGGGCCCAACCGAGTACCGCCTGCTGCGCCACCTGATCCAACATCCGGGCCGGGTGTTTAGTCGCGAACAACTGCTTGACGCCGTCTGGGGCTCGGAAGTCTATGTCGAGGTGCGCACCGTCGATGTGCATGTCGGCCGCCTGCGCCGCGCCTTGACGGAGGACGAGACGTTCGACCCGATCCGCACCGTGCGATCGGCGGGCTATTCGATCGACTTCGAGGGTTGATCTTGACGTCGTGGCGCGCGAAAGCCGCGCCATGAACATCCTCCTCGTCGGCTCTGGCGGGCGCGAACACGCCCTCGCCTGGAAAATTGCCCAATCGCCCCTGTTGGACCGACTGGTCTGTGCCCCCGGCAATCCCGGCATTGAGCGGCTGTGCGAGACCCTCCCGGTGGCCGCAACGGATGTCGAAGGCCTGGTCGCCCTGGCGAGAGAGATCGCCGCTGATCTGGTGGTGGTCGGACCGGAAAGCGCCCTGGAGCGCGGCCTGGCCAACGCCCTGGCGCTGGCCGGTATTCCCTGTTTTGGTCCATCGCAGGCCGCCGCACGGCTGGAGACCTCCAAGGCCTTCACCAAGGATTTTTGCGCTCGCCACGGCCTGCCCACGGCCGCCTACGGTGTGTTCGCCGACGCCGGCCCAGCCTGCGCTTTCCTCGAAACCCTCGACGCGCCCTATGTGATCAAGGTCGATGGCCTGGCCGCTGGCAAGGGCGTGGTCATTGCTGCGGATCTGGATGCGGCCCGCGCGGCGGTCAGCGATATGCTCGGCGGGCGCTTCGGGGCCGCCGGCGCGCAGGTGGTGATCGAGGAGTTCATGCAGGGCGAGGAGGTCTCGCTGTTTGCCCTGACGGATGGCACCACGGCCCGCCTCTTTGGGGCCGCCCAGGACCACAAACGTGCCTTTGATGGCGACGTGGGCCCCAATACCGGTGGTATGGGCACCTACGCCCCGGCCCTGATCCTGACCCCTGCCCTAGCGCAACAGGCGCTGGACGAGATGATCTTGCCGGCCGTACGCGGCATGGCGGCGGAGGGCACGCCCTATGTCGGCGTGCTCTATGCCGGGCTTATGCTCACCGAGACGGGTCCGCGCCTGGTCGAGTTCAACGCGCGTTTCGGCGACCCGGAGTGTCAGGTGCTGATGCTGCGGCTGGATAGCGATCTCGTGCCCTATCTGCTGGCCTGCGCGACGGGCACCTTATCGCGCTTGCCGGATCCGGTTTGGATGGACGGGGCGGCCGTTTGTGTGGTGCTGGCCGCCAATGGCTATCCGGAAAATCCGCAGACGGGCTCAACCATCCATGGGGCGGAGCAAGACTTTGGTGCCGATGTCACCGTGTTTCATGCCGGAACGGCGCGCAACGCCCACGGAGGCTTAACCGCCTCGGGCGGGCGGGTGCTAAATGTCTGCGCCAGCGGGGACGATATCAGGACGGCGCGGGACCGCGCTTACGCGGCGGTCGACCAGATCCGCTGGCCGGGTGGCTTCCATCGGCGTGATATTGGCTGGCGCGCGCTTTAGGCAGGATCGTTGCTAATATGGCGTCCAGCGCAGCCTCGTCCTCGAACCGCGCTCGCACAGGCCATGACCTGACCTTGGCCTGCCATTCTAGAGGCAGGCGGGCCCAGTCCTTTTCCGTGGTCAGCAAGATCGCGCCGGCCTCGGCGGCCTGGCGCTCCAGCACCCAGAGAGTGGCCTCGTCATAGGGTTTATGGTCGGCGAAGGCGGCAAAATCCGATACCTCTATCCCCGCAGCCTTTAGCGCCCGCTCGAATTTCCAAGGCTTGCCAATGCCGGCAAAGGCCAGAACCTTGGTCGCCTTGGCCAACGCCGCCACAGGTTCAAGCCGTGCCACGAGCACTGGCGTTGGGGCCAACAACGCCAGCAGGGCCGCGTCTGGCTGTGCCAGGTCATGCGGCATCAGTAGCACCACTGCGTCTGTACGGCTCAGGCCCGCCTTCAGCGGCTCGCGCATCGGCCCGGCGGGAAAGACAGCACCGTCCCCGAACGGCCATTCGTCGTCGCGCGTCTCGCCATCGACCACCACCAGTGACAGCGCCTTGGCTACCGACGGATTCTGGTGCCCGTCGTCCATCACCACAATCTGAGCGCCCTTCGCAGCGGCGGCGCGCGCACCCTCTAGCCGATTCTTCGAAATCCAGATCGGCAGGTCCCCTGCCAGCATCATCGGTTCATCGCCGACGTCCTTGGCCGAATGCCGGGTTGGATCGACCTGTATTGGACCCTTGAGCTGGCTACCGTGGCCGCGTGATAGGCCATGGGCCGCGACTCCATGGGCCGCTAGCCGCATCAAGAGTTCACGCACCACGGGCGTTTTTCCGGCCCCGCCAACCGTCACATTGCCAACGCAGATCACCGGAATACCGGGATCGGTTGCGATCTTGGTGGCAAGCTTGCGTGCCGTCACTGCCGCCCAGATCCAGCTCATGGGGGTCAATAGGGCGCGCGTTATCGGCATGGGTGCGCCTCGGCGCACGTACCACCAGCGGGGTGTGCCCAAATTCATCCCATGACCTCGTCGGATGGCGGCGGTAGCAGCGGCGCGATCAGCGCCCATCCGGTCTCCATGGCGGCGGCTTGGCTATCGACCAGGCCTCTCGCCCGCGCGGCTTGAGCCTTGGCGGCTATCGAATCGCTCAGGGCCCAGGTGAAGGCCCTTCCCAGGTCTGTTGAGCTGTTGACCATGGTCACGCCGTTCAGCGCCTGAAGGGCGGCATAAACCTCTGCCCAGTTGCGGACCTGAGGTCCGCTGATGATCGGGCAGGCAAGCCTGGCGGGTTCAAGCGGATTGTGCCCGCCAACCCGCTTGGACATGCCGCCCCCGACATAGGCCGCCGCCGCTAACCGAAACCATAGCCCCAGCTCGCCCAGGGTGTCGGCGATATGAATTGCTCCGTTTGCCGGAGACTCTCCGCGGCTGCGAAGGGTGGCGCGGTAACCGCGAGCGCGGGCCATGTTCGCCAAGCCCAGGCCCCGTTCGGTGTGGCGCGGCACAATCACCAACAGAGATGCGCGGTCCGGATCGGCCTGGCTATAGGCCTCCAAGACCAGCTCATCCTCTCCGCCATGGGTCGAAGCGGCTAGCAAAATAGGCCGCCCGCCGGCGGCGGCCCGGACAGCTTCAATCGCCGCTGGATCGGCTGGCAGGGTATCGGCGGCTAATTTCAGATTCAGCCGTCCATCGACGCGGGCACCAAGGTCTTCAAGGCGGCGGGCGGAGGCGTCATCCTGCGGTAGGATCAGGTCGAATAGGCCAAAGGTTTCGGCGGCGGATTGCGGATAGTTTCGCCAGCCATGGGCGGACTTTTCGGTCATGCGCGCGGAGACCAGGGCCAGTTTCGCGCCGCGCGCCTTGGCGCCGAGCAACAGGTTCGGCCAGATTTCGCCCTCAGCGACGATGGCGATGTCGGGCCGCCAATACTCAAGAAAGCGTCTCGTCGCGCCCGGCGCATCGATCGGCGCGTATTGGTGCGGAACGTCCCCTGGCAGTCGTCGGGCCAGCAGGCTCGCCGCGGTTGCGGTGCCTGAGGTCACGACCAGTTGAAGGTCTGGCCGCTGGGTATGCAGGCGTTCGACAAGCGGCAGCAGGGAAAGGGTCTCGCCGACACTGGCACCATGCATCCAAACCAGCGGCCCCTTCTGGCGTGTGCAGCTAGGATAACCCAGGCGCTCGCGCAGGCGCTTTGGATCTTCTTTTCCGCTGATCGCCCGTTGCCACAAGATGAGCGGCGCGAGCGGTTCAGCGAGGCCCAGCAAAAGCCGGTAGACGGTTAGCGCGGGCGCGCTCACGCCAGCTCCGCACACGGCCCATCGCAGTTGGCCGCCTCATCTTCGATCTGCAGGGTGACATGGCCGATGCCGTATTCGGTCTTCAATGCCGTGGCGGCCTGCTGCAACAGCGATCCGCCGAAGCCGGGTGCCAGAAGATGGGCGGTCAGGGCGGTCTCGGTCGTGCTCATGGCCCAGATATGGATATGATGAACGTTGATGACGCCGGGCAGGGCACCCAGGGTCTGGCGCACTTTCGCCGGATCGATGCCGCGGGGGGCAGCGTCCAGCGCCATGTCCAGGCTTTCACGCAGAAGGCCCCAGGTTCCCAGCATGATTACCGCGAGCACAACCAGGGTCACGGCGGGGTCCAGCCAGAGCCAGCCCGTTACGCCGATGGCCAGGGCCGCGACGACCACCCCAGCACTGACGGCGGCGTCGGCGGCCATGTGCAGATAGACGCCACGCAGGCTGATGTCGTCCTTGCGACCGCGCATGAACATCAGGGCCGTCACGGTATTGATCACCACCCCGACAGTGGCAACGGCGGCCATCCATCCGGTCTGCACCGGCCGCGAATGGTCTAGGCGGATCAGGGCTTCCCAGGCCACGGCACCGACGCCCGCCAGCAGGACGCCGGCATTGGCCAGGGACGCCAGGATGGTGGCCTTGCGCAGGCCATAGGTGCGGCGCTGGGTCGCTGGCTGTCGGGCCAGGATGACGGCGGTCCAGGCTAACAGCAGACCCAGCACATCGGCCAAGTTGTGCCCAGCGTCGGCCAGAAGGGCCAGGGAACCGGTGAAGATCCCAGCGGCGGCCTCAATGGCCACGAAACCGACGTTCAGCCCAGCGCCGACGGCGAAAGCCACGCCGAAATCGGCGGGGGCGTTACTGTGCCCATGCCCATGCCCATGCCCATGCCCATGCCCGTGCCCGTGCCCGTGCCCGTGATCGTGGCCATGGTCCTTTTTGTGACCCTGTGCTGGCTCGTGTCCACTGTGGTCATGACCGGCGTGGTCGTGACCCGAGTGATCGTGATCAGCGTGGTCATGGTGCTTGTGGTGCGGATCAGCCATCATCCTTAATCCCACCCAAAGGCCCGGCAATCAATGCTGCTGGGCGGCCAGTATGGCTTGGCGGTCGAGGTCGCGCAGAATTTCGGTCCACTGTGCCGTCAGCGCATCGGGATCGTCCTCTCGCCGGGAATGGTAGGGCCCGCCCCAAACCATGGCCGCACGTCCAAACGGCAGGGGGATTATGGTGCGGTCCCAGGTATCGAGGTGCAGGCAGGGATCGGCGGCAATACCCACCATCAAGACCGGGGCACCGGTCAGCCGCGCTAGGGCGGCGACGCCCTTTTGCATTTCCAGCGCCGGACCGCGCGGTCCATCCGGGGTCACGGCCACAGCCTTGCCGGCAGCAAGAAAGCGGACCATTTCACGGAATGCCTGCTCGCCGTTCTTGTTCTTGCCGCTATCCGAGCTTTTTTTCGACGAGCCGCGAATCGAGCCGAATCCAAGCCGCTCCATCACCTGGGCGATGAATTCCCCATCCTTGGAGCGAGAGATGAGCACCTGCAGTTCTTGCGCGCCGTCCTTGGCAGGCCAGGTTGGTGCGGAGATCGGGATCGTCTGGTGCCAGAGGCACAGGATCACTGGATCGCCCTTGGCCCAGACCGCCTCGGGAATTTGACGATTGATGTGCCGCCAGCGCAGGGTGGCCAGGGTCGGGCGCAGATAGGCGGTGACCAGGGCGGCGGCGAGTTGCACAACCAGAGACGATTTCAAGGGTCTCAAGCCGACGTCTCCGTCGGTACGTGGTCTAGGTCCTGGGCACGAGCCAGGCGGGCATAGAGCCCTTTTCGCCGGATCAGGGCGGCATGGGTACCGCTTTCGACGACCTTACCGGCCTCAATCACATACAGCCTGTCGCATTTCCTGACGGTCGAGAGGCGGTGAGCGATCATCACGGTGGCGCGCCCCCCCATCAGTCGGTCCAGCGCTGCCCGCACCTCGGCTTCAGACTCAGTGTCGAGCGCGCTGGTGGCCTCGTCGAGCAGCAGGATGGGAGCATTTTTCAAGAAGGCGCGGGCAATGGCGATTCGCTGGCGCTGACCCCCGGAAAGGCGGGATCCGGCCTCACCGACGACCGTCTGGTAGCCCTGGGGCAGGGCCTCGATGAAGCCATGCGCGGCGGCCTGCCGGGCGGCCGTCTCGATTTCGTCCGCGTCGGCGGCTGGCCGGGCGTAGGCGATGTTGGCGGCGATGGTGTCGTCGAAAAGGAACGGTTCCTGGGTTACCAGGGCGATGGCATCACGCAGCGATGACAAGGTCAGGGCGCGCACGTCGATCCCATTGATCATGACGCTGCCACCCGTGACGTCATAGAAGCGCGGAATCAGATTCAGCAGGGTACTCTTGCCGCCTCCAGACGGGCCGACCAGGGCCACAGCCTCGCCCCGTCGAACCGCAAGCGAGACCCCGTCGACGGCCTGTGCGCCGCCCGCCTCGTAAGCGAAGGCGGCGTTCTCGAAGCGGATGGTAAAGTCGCCTTTGAGCGCCAGGACCCTGGCGTCAGAACTTTCGCGGACCTCGGGTTCGACGTCGAGCGAGGCAAACAGGCGCCGAGCCGCGATCATCCCCTCGGCCAGCACAGTCTGCAAATTGGCCAGCTGGCGCAGGGATTGCGAGGCAGCGGCCAGGGCGACGATGAAGGAGGTGAACTCCCCACCGTTCATGCCGCCGGTGCGCGCCCGCCAGCCGGCATAGCCGATAACCCCGGCGGTAATGACCATCATAAGGGCCTCGGTGGCCGGGGCGGCGTAGGCGCGGGCGTTGGCACCCTTGATGATGTGAACCTGACGGCGGGCCACGACGGCGGCGACTCGCGCCTCTTCCTCTGCTTCGCGGTTGTTGATCTTGACGATTTTGATGCCGTCCAACCCCTCCATCATGGCGGTGGAGAGTGCGCTGGTCTCGGCCATGGCACCACGGGCGGCCTTGGTGGTGCGGCGCGAGAAGGTGCGCATCGAGATGGTGGCCAGGGGCGCGCCGATCAACACGATGCCTGTAAGGATCGGATCGAGGAACAGCATCACGCCGATCATCGCCGCTACGGTCAAGAAATGTTGGGTATAGTTGACCACGCCGCTGGTCGTAGCCTCGCGGATCAGGCCGGCGTCATAGAGTACCTGCGAGACGAACCCGCCGGTGTGGCTGGCGTTCAGCCGGGCCAGGTCGGCGCGCAACAGGCGTCCGAACAGGGCGGTCTGGATGTCGCCAACGATGGTGTGACCGATACGATTGGTCAGGGATGCCTGGATCAGGGCTGCTGCGGCGCGCACGATGGCGGCCAGGATAATCGCAACGGGGATTAGCCAGAGTTTCTGAACGTGGCCGTGTCCGAATATCCCATTTGTTGCCGGCTCCAGCAGGCGGGCCAGCACGGCGGTCATCAAGGCGGTGACAGCCGCCATCAGCATTGCCAGCGCCAAGCCGGGCCAGCGGCGGCGCAAATAGTCGCGCCATACCCGCGCGGCCAGGTCGCGGCGGCTCATCTGGGCCTCGGTTATCGGGGCGGACGGCAAGGTCATGCTTCCGGGAGGTTGTCTTTGAGACGGCCCGTGTCAAGGCGACGCCTTTGCACAGGGGTGCGAAGTCACTAGTTAGGCGACATGTCCGCCACACCCGTGAAATTCGATCTGACGACGCCGGAAGGGCGCCGCAAGGCCCATAGCGACTATCTATGGTGGGGCGACCACGCCTTTCTGCGCAAGCTGGTCAAGAACCGCCATTGGGTCGACGAAGGCAGGCTGCTGCGCGGAAATCAGCCCTCGCCGACCCAACTCCAGGCCCTGAAGGCTCAAGGCATCAAAACGATCATCAACCTGCGTGGCGGCGACGGCAGCTTCTCAGTTCTGGAGCGTGATGCCTGCAACCGGCTGGGCCTAACCCTGGTCGATCATGTTGTGACCTCAAGAGAAATTCCAACGCGCGACCGGGTGCTCGGCGCAAAGGCAATGTTTGCCACGATCGAATATCCAGCCTTCATCCACTGCAAGTCTGGTGCGGATCGGGCTGGCTTGATGAGCGCGCTTTATGTGCATTTCCAACTTGGCCAGCCTATCCGCCAGGCCATGAAACAGCTCTCCTGGCGCTATCTGCACGCCAGGATCGGCAAGACCGGCGTGCTCGACTATCTGTTCGAACGCTACCTGGCTGAAGGTGAGCCGGTGGGTCTCAGCTTTATCGACTGGGTCGATAGCCCGGCCTACGACCCTGTCGCCATCAAGGCCGACTTCCGCGCCGGTTGGTTTGGCGACCTGCTGACCGAGAAGCTGCTGCGCCGCGAATAGCGGGTCGTCTCGCAACTGTTATATATTTCATGTAATGATGAATTATGGACCCACCATCCGCCGCTAAAACGCTGTCTGCCCTGGCCCATGACGGCCGATTATTGATCTACCGCGAACTGGTCACGGCGGGCCCGGAAGGTCTGGCCGCCGGTGTCCTCAGCCGCCGCTGCGCGATAGCGCCCAACACGCTCTCGGCCAGTTTGACGGTGCTGGCTCATGCCGGCCTGGTCAGCTCGCGGCGTGACGGCCGTTCGATCATCTACAGCGCCGCCTATGACCGCATGTCCGATCTGCTCGGGTTTCTGGTTCAGGATTGCTGCGGCGGCCGAACGGAAATCTGTGCGCCTCTTCAAAAAATAGCCGCTGTGGACGCTTGCTGCGGTGTCGAAACTCAATTCAACGCGGGACGGGCCTGATGACCGATTTTCCAATCATGATCTTCCACAACCCGGCCTGCGGCACATCCCGCAACACCCTCGCTATGATCCAGGCCGCTGGCTACACGCCCACTGTGGTCGACTATGTGAAGGCGGGCTGGGAAAAGGGTCAATTGCAAGACCTTCTCGCGGTCATGTCCGCCACACCCCGCGACATTCTGCGCGAAAAAGGCACGCCGGCGACCACGCTGGGCCTGCTGGACCCGGCGGTGACCGATGAGGCGATCATCGATGCCATGACGGCTCATCCGATCCTGGTGAACCGGCCCATCGTGGTTACACCCAAGGGTGCCGCCCTTTGCCGGCCGTCTGAGGCAGTGCTCGCGCTGTTCGACCGCACGCCGGACCAGTTCACGAAGGAAGACGGCGAAATCGTTCGCATCGGCGACTCAAACCCGAAAAGTCCCAAGGCATGAGCTTTACGCCTGCTCGTTCCCTCATGGCCGAGGTGCTTGGAACCGCGCTGCTGCTGGCCATCGTGATTGGCTCAGGAATCATGGGCGAGCAATTGGCGGGCGGAAACACGGCCATTGCCCTGCTTGGCAACACCCTGGCCACCGGTGCCGGACTGGTGATGTTGATCACGGTCTTCGGCCCGATCAGCGGGGCGCACTTCAATCCGCTGGTCACGCTGATCTTTATGGCTCGGCGCGAGATCGGGCTGGGACTCGCGCTGGCCTATATTCTCGCGCAGTTGATCGGCGCGGTTCTGGGGGTGTGGTCGGCGCATGCAATGTTCGGCGAGCCGATCCTGCAGGTCTCGGCCAAGTTGCGTGACGGTCCCAGCCAGGTCTTCGCTGAAGCTGTTGCCACCTTTGGCCTGATCGCCGCGATCCTGGGGTCAGTGCGGTTCCGGCCCGAGTCCACGCCGTGGATTGTCGGGCTCTACATCACCGCCGCCTACTGGTTTACCGCCTCGACGTCTTTCGCTAACCCGGCCGTCACTCTGGCACGCAGTCTCTCAAACACCTTCGCCGGCATAGCGCCCCATTCTATTCTGGGGTTTCTCGCCGGCCAAAGCGCCGGGGCGATCACAGCCTACTTGGTCTTTGCGTGGCTGCTACGCCAGGACGCCGTTCGGGCCTAGTGCTCGTGGCCTTCGTCGTTGGGGCCCGGTTCGATCAGTTTGTGGGCGTGCAGGATGAAATAGCGCGCATGGGCGTTGTCGACGGTCGACTGGGCGCGTGATTTCCAGGCCCGGAAGGCCTCGGCGTAGTTCGGATAGGCACCGACAATCTCGACCTTCTTCAGGTCGGAAAACTCTATGCCGTCCACGTCCTTGAGTTCTCCACCGATCACTAGGTGCAGAAGTTGCTTATCGGGCATGGGAATCTCCTATGACGCCATCAAACTGTGGTGCTGGCGGGAATAGCGCCCAGCCGCGCCTCGATCAAGGAATGCAGGATCGGATTGGCGCAGATCAGACCGCGCGACCGCGGGATGTCACGGTTGTAGGCAATGGGCCGCCCATGGTTATCGCTCACCTGGGCACCGGCGAGGCCCGCAATTAGGTCGCCGGCGGCCATGTCCCATTCGTGCAGGTGGCTGACCGAGGCCATGCCGTCAAAGCTGCCTGACGCCACAAGACAGAGCCGAAGGGCGATGGAATTGCGCCGCGCCACGTCCATCGGCGGCCAGTCCGCCGCCGCCAGGGTTCGGGCGTCGGCCAGCATGGCACAGCCCTCAAGCTCGCGTCGTTCGCTGACGCGGATCGCCTTGCCGTTTAGCCGCGGCTCGGCACCGACCTCGCCGGTGTAGATTTCCCCGAGCGCGGGCGCGCAGACCACGCCAGCGATGGGACGGCCATCCTCGACCACCGCCAGAGAGATCGAATACCAGGGCGTGCCCTTGAGATAGGCCGTGGTGCCGTCAATCGGATCGATCACGAACAGCTGGCGGCGCGTCAGGCGATAGGCGCTATCGGCAGACTCTTCCGAAAGCCAGCCGTAGTTGGGCCGGGCCCCGAGCAGACGTTGCTTGAGCAGGGCATCGATTGCCAGATCGCCGTCGGTCACCGGCGATCTGCCGATCTCGGAGGAAACCTTCAGACCCGCTGACTGGTAGCGCAGGGCGAGGTCCCCCGCCTCCTGAGCCGCTTCGATCAGCAGGGCGAGATCGGTCATTTTCCAGCGATGGCGAGA
>Ga0114974_10003543_pt1 | contig 11736 bp, 9 predicted proteins | sample S_130206_EF_Meta_FD_87318 | JGI IMG/M metagenome (GOLD analysis project Ga0114974, IMG submission 87318) | Freshwater microbial communities from Lake Simoncouche, Canada to study carbon cycling - S_130206_EF_MetaG | ecosystem: Environmental > Aquatic > Freshwater > Lake | place: Lake...
CTTGTTGGCGCTGCTCACCATGAAATCCAGCGGGGTTTCCTTCATCACGAGAGGCACGCCGGCCAGCGACGACATGGCATCTACGATGGAAACGACTCCACGCGACCGGCACTCCTCGCCGAAGCCTGCGAGCTGGTTGAGCATCCCCGTGGTCGTTTCGTGATGCACCCAAAACGCGTGGCTGAACGGCCCGGCTGGGCCATCGAGTTGCGCAGCGAACTCCGCCGGCGACGGGCGCTCCGTCCAGGGTACGCGCCAGACGTGCGCTGCAATGTCGAGCGTCGCCGCAATCCTCCCGGCGCGTTCGCCGTAGGCGCCGTTGTCCAACACGAGGACTCGGCCCGCACGTGGCACGAGCGACCCCAACGCCGCCTCGACGGCCACAGTGCCCGGACCAGCCAGCAACACGGCCGTGTGCACCGTCGGATCCGCCCCGGCTACCGCCAGTAAATCACGGCGAACGCCCGCCACCACCGCTCCGAATTCGGATTCCCGTGGGCAAATGTCAGGCACAACCATTGCCCGCTTCACCGCCTCGGTCGTGGTCGCCGGGCCTGGATTCAATAGGATCTTGCGAGGAGTCAGCATGCTGGGGTCCGATCATAACGTGCTTCGGCGTCCACCACCCGGGGCCAGACGGACGCCCGCGCCCGCGCCAAGTGCTGGGGATCATCAATTTCGCACCAGACGAGCCCCGGCACCCGGAGTAAGGAAACCGGCAACGCCGAACTCACCGCATTGAGCCCATCCTCGTAATGCGCCGTCGCAGGCAAGTCGCGTGCGGCCACCCCTAATTGACCGACCAACGTCTCCGAAAACAACGAGAGCCCGACCAATTCGCCTACCGGTCCCCCCTCAATCATGGATTTTTTTTTGGTCAGAAAACGCAGGCGCGTCGGATCGTCCGCTTGGGCATAAGCCCAGACTTCGTCGCGGCTGTCGGTAAAATCACTGAGGAGCACGGTGTTTTCGGTTGCAGCATTGAGGAGGCAATCAGGCGCCCGCTGCTCGAACAGCAGATCCGACTCAACTACGACAACCTTTCGTCCCGGTACCACCGCACACCCGAGCACCAGCGAGCGCAGGCTGCCCGTGGTCGCAAAGTCGACATTCTCGACGCAGAGCGCCCCGGGACACTCGGTGGCACACCAGCTTCGATAGACACTCCCGCGCCATCCGACCACGAAGACAAATTCCCGCACTCCTGCTCGGCGCAGGGCCGCCACTGAACGAGCGATGATCGGTCCACCACCCACCTCGACGAAACCCTTCGGCTGTTCAGAATGCACCGCTTGCAGCCGCACGCCAGTGCCAGCAGCTAAGATGATCGCCACAGTTGCGGTTGGAGATGTGTGAGTACGCAAAACGTTTCGAGTGAGCCAAGACCGCGTTCAGGCGTCAATGATCGCTACACTCGCGACCATTTTACGAAAGCCTCCTCGGAAAATGTTCAGTGCCGACGGAACGCGATACGCCTCATCCCGCCGAGATCCTGGCGTCGTCGGATTTTGCCCGTTCGTTCACCAGAGTCCGGTCCACGTGTGAAGCACCGCGCCAAAGCCGCTCCGCGCGCTGCTCGGCGCGCCCTCGGTCGCGCCCTCGCCTCGTGCTCCGCCTTTGCCGCGCTCCGCCCCCGTTACGTTATCTTGAGACCTCACCCGCGCCAAACCTCCCCTCAGATGATTTTGACACAGCCGTGCGGTCTGGCTGGGGCGCATGGAATGTCCACTTGCCATTCAGGCGATGACGACTGAAATCACAACTCGTGCCGGTTTTTAGATCCAGCTCCTCGACCTCAGAGACCTTCTCCCGAATCGGGATTTTCCTTCCGTGTGAGCGCCCCGGTGCGTCACTTCTCCTGCTGCCTTTACCTTATTCCGGCAGGGTACCTGCAATAGGTATCCAGAAAAAAGTTTCTCCTCTCATCCCATGAAATACACCCTCAACGTTAACGGCCAGTCCCGCAGCGTGGACGTGGCTTCCGACACCCCGCTCCTCTGGGTGTTGCGTGACTCCCTCGATCTCGTGGGTACCAAGTACGGCTGCGGCGTCGGCATGTGCGGCGCCTGCACCATCCACCTCAACGGCGTCCCGACCCGCGCGTGCATGACGCCCGTCTCCACCGTCGGTAAAATGAAGGTGACCACCATCGAGGGCCTCGCCGCCGCATCCGGCAAACTGCACCCCGTCCAACAAGCGTGGTCCGACCTCGACGTCGCCCAATGCGGCTACTGCCAAGCCGGCCAAATCATGACCGCCGCCGCGCTCTTGAAAGATAATCCGAAGCCCAACGACGAAGACATCGACGGCGCGATGGCGGGCAATCTCTGCCGCTGCGCCACCTACATGCGCATTCGCGCCGGGATCAAACGCGCCGCCGGCCTTACGGCCGTCGGCAAAGGAGGTGCCCAATGAGCACGCCCTCACTCGCCCAACCCGTCGGTCGTCGCGATTTCCTGAAACTCACCGGTCTCGCCGGCGGTGGTTTCGCGCTTGCCTTCTACATCCGCTCCGGAGGCGAGGCCGCCGCCGCCGATGCCGGCGACTTCTCACCTAACGCTTTCGTGCGCATCGCGCGCACCGGCGCCGTCACGATCGTCTCCAAGCAGCCCGAAATGGGCCAAGGCGTAAAGACCTCGTTGCCGATGATCATCGCCGAGCAACTCGAGGTGCCTTGGAAAGACATCGCGATCGAACAGGGCGATTTCGACGAAAAGAAATACGGCGGCCAGAGTGCCGGTGGCAGCCAATCCACACCGAGCAACTACGATAATTTCCACGTCCTCGGCGCCACTGTCCGTACCATGCTGGTCGAGGCCGCCGCCCAAACGTGGGGTGTTCCTGCCTCCGAGTGCCGCGCCGCAAAGGCCACGGTCATTCACACCTCCGGGAAGTCCCTCAAATACGGGCAACTCGTCGCCAAGGCCGCCACCCTTCCCGTGCCCGCCAAGGACGCCGTCACGCTCAAACAGCCGAAAGACTTCACCCTCCTCGGCACGCGTATCTCCCAGTTCGATACGCCCAAGATCGTCACCGGCAAAGCGCTCTTCGGCATTGATGTGAAACTGCCCGGCATGCTTTACGCCATCTACGAAAAATGCCCGGCGTTTGGTGGCAAGGTCGTCAGTGCCAACCTCAACGAGATCAAGGCCCTCCCCGGCGTCAAAGATGCGTTCATCCTCGAAGGCAACGGCAAGGTGAAGGAGCTCGTGCCAGGGGTCGCGATTATTGCCGACTCCACTTGGTCCGCCTTCAGCGCCCGCAAGCAGCTCAAAATCACCTGGGATGAGGGCACGGTCGTGAACGAGAGCTGGGAGTCGTTTCTCAAGCAGGCCAAAGAAAAATCTACCCAGCCCGGCGGAAAAACCCTCCGCAAAGACGGCGATCCCGATGCGGCGCTCGCGAGCGCCGCAAAAACCGTCGAAGCCCAGTACAGCTACCCGTTCATCTCGCACGCCAACCTTGAGCCGCAAAACACCACGGCGCATTGGCACGACGGGATTATGGAGATCTGGTCGCCCACTCAAATCCCCTCGATCGGCACGGGGATGGTTAACCGCGTCCTCGGCATCGCTCCTGAAAAAATCAAACTCCATCTCAACCGCGCAGGCGGCGGCTTCGGCCGTCGCATCGGCGCTGACTACCTCATCGAGGCCGCCGCCATCGCCCAAAAGGTCAACGCGCCCGTGAAGCTCACGTGGTCGCGCGAAGACGATATGCGCCACGATCAATATCGCCCCGGCGGTATCCACTTCCTCAAGGGCGGCGTCGACGCCAAGGGTAAAGTCGTCGCTTGGAAGAATCACTGCTTCACCTTCGGCGAAGGCGGCAGTCCAGGCAGCGGCGGCTCTCTCAGCGGCGATGAATTCCCTGGTCGTTGGATCGCCAATTACCAAGCGGATCAAACCATGTTCGACACCGGTTGGCCCATGGGGCCGTGGCGCGCGCCCGGCAGCTGCGTCTTCGCGTGGGTCATGCACAGCTTCATCGATGAACTCGCCCACGCCGGCGGGCGCGATCCGCTCGAGCTCCGCCTCGAACTCCTCGGCGAGAAGGACGACATGCCCGCCGGCAATGCCGGCGCGACCACCAAGGGCAAACAAGCCGCCGCCGGCTACAACGTCGCCCGCATGCGCAATGTCCTCACGTTCGCCGCCGAGAAAGCCGGCTGGGGCAAAAAGAAATTTGCCAAGGGTTCCGGCGCCGGCATCGCGTTCCATTTCAGCCACCGCGGCTTCTTCGCCCAAGTGGCCGAGGTCACCGTGTCGAAGGACGGCCAACTCAAAGTGGACCGCTTCGTCACCGGCGTGGATATCGGCGCCCAGGTCGTAAATCTCAGTGGCGCGGAGAATCAGGTGGAGGGCTCAGTCATCGACGCGCTCGGCGTGCTGATGTATCAGGAACTCAACATCGAGCGCGGCCGCACGGTGCAATCGAACTTCAACGACTATCCGATGATTCGCATCACGGATGCACCCACGAAGATCGAGACGCACTTCCTGAAAACCGCCTTCCCGACCACCGGTCTCGGTGAGCCCGCGCTGCCTCCAGTCGCCCCCGCGATCTGCAACGCGATCTTCGCCGCCACCGGCAAACGCGTCCGCCAGTTCCCGCTCTCCCGCACCGACCTCCGCTGGACCTAATCCCCAAGGCGCGACGGCCCTCCCGCGCTCCCGTTTCTTCCTCAAGGCCGCGCCGAACAGCGCGGCCTTTTTATTTACCCGCTACAGCAACTCGCCCTGCCCGTCACCCAGCGGCTTTACCCCGATGAATCGCCCATACCGCTCGAGCCAATCGTCAAGTTTGTCGGCGTAGTACGCCGAGTCGTAAGGCGCAGCGAGGGGATCGTAGAGCGACAACGCCCGGGCCCGTTGCCAGTCACTAGTTTTCCCCTTCGCCTTCGTCGTAATGTAGTAGCTCACGCGCTCGCCCATGCGCGGGCGCGGCGACAGCTGCAACGCCACTTCCGCCGAGGCCCGCCGTGGTTTACCGCCTCCGGCGATGAGCTGTTCGTAGGCATCCGGATTCTGGTTGAGCGTCTCGCTCTTCGCCAATTCCGCCACGGGCACTTCCCGCCCCGCGAGCCGGCGGCGATAGTCTGCCACCATGGGCACCGGTGACTCGGGAGCTGCGCCCACCAAAAAATAAATCAGCCGCTCGCTCAGCTTTTTGAGATACGGCTCGATCCCGCGTGATCGCAGCGCGCTGCCGCGCAGAATCACTTTTTCCCCATCGTAGAGAGCGTAGTTCTTCGCCTTGTAGCACCACATCGCCGCATACTGCCCGTCATGTTCAAGTTCGATCCCCGCTGGCAAAATAGGTGCCACGAGCCCGAGCAATTCTTCCGGCGTCGCAAAATATTTCTCGGATGAGAGGTAAATTCCATCGGTGTCCGCCTCGAGGATCGTGCAACCGTGCTTGGCGAATTCGTCGATCAGCTGCTGCAAGAGCTCGCGTCCGAGCCGGGTAACGTCCGCCGCGAGTTGGCCATCGCCAAAGCGCGCGCCCGAAAAACCGAGATAGCCGTAGAACGAATTGATCAGAATTTTGAAGTTCGCCTGCCGCGCCTGCGCCTCCGCGCGCTCCTGCTCAGTCGCGCCATGTTTCGCGAGCTGCTTATATTTCAGGCGATACTCGCGGAGCCGACGCAACAGCGGCACGAACACCCCGAGCGTATCGTTCTGCGGATTGCGCGCGATATGGAGGAGGAGGCTCGGATAGAGCGAGGCCACGTCGAAGTGGAGCACATGCTTGAACACCCCTTCTTGAAAACTGCGCGTGTAGCCGCCCTCGAACGGCTGCACCTCTGGCGACACGGGGCACGCCTGACGCGCATGGTAATATTCTTCGAGGAACAGTAGATCGATCTTCGACGTCGCACCGCGCAGCGTCGCCTCCTGTAACATCGTCGGAAACGTCCGCACTTGTTCAAAATACGTCGGCAACAATTGATCCGCCAACCCCTCCGTTTCGCGCAGGTCATCCCCCAGGTAGGCACAAAATTTCTCCCGATCCGTCGCGAACACTTCCTGAATGAGGTTACCCGCAAGGTACGTCCGCTCGGCGCTGTCCTCGTCGGTGACGCCGAAATAAACCGCCACGTCCTTCAACCCATACGAGGTCAATTCGCGCGTCGTGATGTCGTAGAGCTGCACGAGTAAATACGTGTCGACGACCGCGCGTCCCGGTAGGTCGCAACGAGGAAAATCGATCCAGCGTTCCGCCACTTTCAGCCGCGAAGTGCGAAACGACGCTTTTTGTCCGTAGCGCCCCCACGCACACGGGACGCGATGGAGCCGACAGCGCTGGCGGAGGTAATCGAGGTCGAACTTGAATATATTGTGGCCCTCGATCACGTCCGGATCGATCTCGCGGAGCGCGGCGGAGAATTCAACCAGCAGCTTTTTTTCCGCCGCGTCCGTCATGTCATCGAGCAGCAGCAACCGATTCTTACCTCCGCAACGCAACCCGATTGCCAGCACGCGGTCACCCGGTCGCGCCGCATCGGGAAAGCCACCGTCCGACGACGCTGTTTCGATATCGAGCTGACACCGGCGCAGCTCCGAGAAACTAAGATCGCGGTACAGGCGTTGGCGGTGTTGCAGCAAAAACTGGCTTTCGAGCGGTCGGATCACGTCCAATCCGATCGCCGTCTGTTTCGCCGCCTTGGTAAAGGCCTCAAACACTCCGAGACTCTCCGCGTGCACGAGCCGGTCAAAAGGCCCCGGTCCCTGCAATTTCTCCAACGTCAGTCCTCCGAGATTTAAGTCCAGCGGTGTATCATTGAGCCACCCGAAAGGACGAAACGTCTCGCTCCGCTCCTCACGCCCACCTTGGGCTGCGACCACCGTCGTAAACACGCGGCCGTTTTCGTCCACCCACACACCGCAAAGCGAACCAATCATACCCGGCGTGCGCCCCTCAGAACGGTTTAAGATAGACCATCAGGACGGCAATGATCGCGAGCGCCAGCGTGACGAGCATCAGGATGTTCGCCTGGGCCCGGCGCTTATAAGCCATCCCCACAAGCGCCGAAAGCCCGAGCCAGCACACAATTTTCACGATGATCCAACCAGGAAATCCGACGCGCAGTTTCGTGATGAGCCCGAAACCACCGATGAGCACCAGCAAACTCGCGATCCCCGTGATGATCAACACGCGCTTGCGAGTTTCCGCCGGGGCGGCGAACGCATAAAACGTGTAACCGAAGAGCACGAGCAGAGAGCTGACGTGGAGGATGTGGTAGACCGTTGGACTCATGAGTAAGTAAACTGAAGGAAAGAGTGACACCCCACCTGTGCCGTATGCCCAAAGGCTCAGGACCTTTTTAGGTTAAGGTGGGCGCCTCCTCCGCAGCGTCTGCTTTCCGATGAACGGCCTAGCATCTTCCGCGACGGTTTTGGCTCCCGTAATAATTCTAAGGCAAAGAGCAGTTATTGAAAGCACCTCGAACACTGCAGGGTGTCAGCGCGTACGGTAGGAAGCGCGTCCTCTTCGTCAAATGCGAATCACGATTCGTGCCTTTCATCCGAGTCACCCGCGTTTCACTGCTCACTCATGAGCGATCACGGGCAGGTCGGCGCGCTCGAATACGAAAATGCTGAAAACGCTCCCTCCAAAAACCGGGCACCCCATCCGAGCGAAAACCTGAACCACCTAGCCGAGCAACTGCTCGTAAGCGGCGGCTGCCAACAAAGTCGTCGCCTCACTGGGGTCACTCAACGTGAGCTTGAGCATCCACCCTCCCTCGTAGGGTGCCGCGTTGAGCGTTTCAGGCGCTCCGTCGAGCGCGGCGTTGATCGCCATGACCGTGCCCGCAACCGGGGCGTAGAGATCGCTCGCGGCCTTCACTGACTCCACGACACCAAACACCTCACCGGTTTTCAGCACCGTTCCGACTTTCGGTAGTTGTACATAGGTAATATCGCCGAGCGAACTTTGCGCGTAGTCGCTGATTCCCACGGTAGCCGTGCCGTCGGCCTCGACCTTCAGCCATTCATGGGATTTCGCGTAACGGAGGTTCGTGGGGACATTGCTCATTGGGTGGCCTTTTTCAATTCGACGAAGGGTGGTTTGACCAGATGCAAATTAAGTTTTGTTCCGCGAATGTCCACGACGAGCGCTTCCCGCGCTGCGGCCACGGTCACCAAGGCGGAACCGATGGACTCGTTGAGGAGGGGGGACAGCGTACCCGAGAGTACCCGACCGACGATGGTTCCATTCGCTCCGAGCACGGGCGTTTCCGCCCGCACGATCCGCCGGTCGCCCGTCTTGAAGAAAACGACTTTGTTCACCGCGCCGTTTTTCTTTTCAGCAACCAGCGTATCGCGGCCAATAAAATCCGCGCCTTTGTCCAACTTTACCGTCCAACCCAGACCCGCGGTGAGCGGTGAAATGTCCTGGGTGATTTCGTGGCCGTAAAGCGGATAGCCCGCCTCAAGGCGCAGGCTATCGCGTGCACCCAGGCCAGCCAGCTCGAGCCCTCGCGGAGCGCCGGCCGCCAACACCGCCTCGGCGAGCGCGACGGCATCACCGGCCGCATGATAAAGTTCGAACCCGTCTTCGCCCGTATAGCCCGTCCGGCTGATCAAGCAGTGGACGCCGGCGACGGTGCCCTCGGTGACATGGTAATACTGCACGAGCCCGAGCTTCGCACCCGTGAGCGACTGGACGATCTCCGCTGCGCGCGGACCTTGCACCGCGAGCAGCGCGTAATCGTCGCTGCGATCCGTGATCGTGACGGCGAACGGCGACGATTGCTCACGAATCCACGCGAGATCCTTCGCGACGTTGCCGGCGTTGATGCAGAGAAAATAATCGTCGGGCCCGCGCATGGTGACGAGCAGATCGTCCACGACGCCGCCGCTCGGATAGCACATCGGCGAATAGAGAACGCGGCCCGGGTAGAGTTTCGCGACATCATTCGTCACGAGATAATTTAGGAATTTCCCCGCCTCCGGGCCACGCACGTCGACCTCGCCCATGTGGCTGACATCGAAGAGACCGGCCGCGCGACGCACCGCCTTGTGTTCCTCGAGAATACTCCGGTATTGGACCGGCATTTCCCAACCCGCGAAATCGACCAAGCGCGCGCCGTGGGCGGCATGAAAATCACGCAGTGGCGTGCGGTGGAGTTCGCTCATGTTGCAAACTACGCGCGCCACGCCCGAGCGCGGCAAGTACCTTTTCGGCCGCCGCCGTGCCGCGCCGAATATATTCGCCACGGAGTGTCGCTGCATAAACTGCCGTCATGCCGCTCGCCTACTGGGTTCACGATCTTAGCCCGTTTCTGCTCCGATTTTCGGATAACGTCGGCATTCGCTACTATGGGCTGGCCTACGTGCTCGGCTTCGTGGGGGCCGTCTGGTTGCTCCATCGTTACCATCGCGCAGGGCGGTCCCCCTTTGGCAGCAACACGATTGGGGATCTCATCACCTACATCGTGTTTGGCGTGATGCTCGGAGGGAGGCTCGGATATTTTATGCTCTATCAGTCCGAGGCGATTTTCCGCGATCCTCTCGCGTTGCTGCGGGTGTGGGAGGGCGGTATGGCGAGCCACGGTGGCTTCGTCGGAGTCTTGTTCGCACTCATCCTGTTTGCGCGCCGGCACCACGTCTCGTTTTTTCCCGTGAGTGATCTGATTGCTACTACCGCCGCGCTGGGACTTTTCTTTGGCCGCGTCGCCAACTTTATCAACGGCGAACTCTACGGAAAAATCACGGATGTTCCGTGGGCCGTCATTTTTCCCCAAAGCGCGACGGCCGGGACGCCTGTTAACCTCATTTTACCCCGCCATCCGTCACAACTTTACGAGGCCGCACTCGAAGGCGCGGTGCTCTTTGCGTGGGCGCAATGGCGGTTCTGGCGCAGCGACGTCACCCGCACGCACCCCGGACGACTCTCGGGGGAATTTCTACTCGTCTACGCGCTGGTGCGCATGCTCGGCGAATCGTTCCGCGAACCCGACGCCTCGCTTTTGCTGGGCGTCAGTCGCGGCACGTTTTACTCGATCTTTCTCATCGCTGGCGGGCTGGTGCTCGTGTTGCGCCGACCTGTTCAGCCACCGCGGCCTTAAACCGTCGTGCCAGGAGGCAGCGTCGCACCCTTCGGCACCACGAGGACCCCGTCGCGAACCACGACGGCCCCGTTGGCATAAGTGCCGTCGGCCTTACCAGCGGCGATGAGGACGCAACCGGCCCCAATCCGCGCGTTCTTGTCCACGATCGCACCTGTAATAACACACCTCGCACCAATGCCGATGCGCGGGCGCCCCAGCACCGTATTCTCCTGCAACTGCGCGGGTGTCTCGTAGTAGTCCGCTCCCATCACCACGGCATCCTTGAGCGAAGAACCTTCACCGATAAAACTTCGGACGCCGAGCACGCAGTGCTGCAGCGATGAATTCGTGATGATCGAACCGTCTCCGATGACCGCGTGGTCGATGGCGCACGTGTTGAGCTTCGCGGCGGGCAGGTAGCGATCCAGCGTGTAGATGGGGTCGACTGCGTCGAAAAAATCGAAGGGCGGCAGCGGCTGCGCCAGCGCGAGGTTCGCGTCGAAAAACGCACGCACTGTGCCGATATCCTCCCAGTAACCCTCGAAAATATGGGCAAACAGTTTTTTCTGACCGAGGAGTCCAGGGATGATCTCCTTGCCGAAATCCGTCTGCGGCCCGCTGAGCGCGTCCGCCAGCACCGACCGGTTGAAAACGTAGATACCCATCGACGCGAGACAGCGTTTTTCCGCGGACGGGGTTGCCAATTCGGACTCCAGGGCCGCGCTGAGTGTCAGGCTTTGAATCACCTCGGGATCCTTGGGCTTCTCGACGAAACGCGTGATCGAGTGATCATCCTCGATCTGCATCAGGCCGAGACCTGCCACCTTCGAAACCGGAAACGGCACCGCCGCGACAGTCACGTCCGCTTGTGTGGCGATGTGCTGCTCAACGATCTTGCGGTAGTCCATCCGGTAGAGTTGGTCGCCCGAAAGAATCAGCACGAGATCATGCGGGAAGGCGCGGAAGTGCACGAGATTGCGGCGCACCGCATCGGCGGTGCCCTGGTACCAATCGGCGCTCTTCTCGGTCTGCTCCGCCGAAAGAATATCCACAAAGCCGCCGCCGAACGGATCGAAGTGGTACGTGTTCTGCACGTGGCGGTGCAGTGACGCGGTCTGGAACTGCGACAAAATGAATATCCGATTGATATCGGAGTTAATACAGTTGCTGATCGGAATATCCACGAGGCGATATTTGCCGGCGAGGGGCACGGCCGGTTTGCAACGCTCCAGCGTCAGCGGGGAGAGGCGGGTGCCGCGGCCACCGCCCATGATAACTGCCAGCACACGTTTTTGGTTTGTCATGGAAATTTCGAGTGAGTTCGGAACCAATCACACCTGCGCGCCTACCGGAGTTGACGCCAGCATTTTTTGAGAAAGTCTCCGCGCTATGGCACATGTTTTCGTCACCGGCGCCGCCGGCTTCATTGGCAGCCACACGGTGGACCGTCTGCTGGCCGCCGGCCACGCCGTCACCGGTCTTGATAATTTCCGCACCGGCCGCCGCGCCAACCTCGCGGCGGCCCTCGCCTCGCCTCACTTCTCCTTTCACGAGGGCGACGTCTCCGCGCCGGGCTCTCTCGCCGAGGTGGTCGCCGCGAAGAAGCCCGACGCCATTATCCATCTCGCCGCACTCGTCAGTGTACAGGAAAGCATGACGAACCCGGACCTCAACTACGC
>Ga0114974_10003546_pt1 | contig 11735 bp, 4 predicted proteins | sample S_130206_EF_Meta_FD_87318 | JGI IMG/M metagenome (GOLD analysis project Ga0114974, IMG submission 87318) | Freshwater microbial communities from Lake Simoncouche, Canada to study carbon cycling - S_130206_EF_MetaG | ecosystem: Environmental > Aquatic > Freshwater > Lake | place: Lake...
ACTTTGAAATTGGTTTCAAAATCTGCAGTTGCAGTTACATTTACTTCCATAGTATTTAAAGTAGAAACTGTAACATTAACTTGAAGATTAGTTGGAGGAAAGAAAGAAATGGTAATCACTTTTGTATATTCAGATCTTTTTCCATTTACAGTAATACCTACAATTTTAACAGTAAAAGTTCCCTCGTTATATCGGTGGGTAACTGCAACTCCAGCTCCAAGTAAAGCTGGTTGAACTGTAGAATCGCCATAGTAAACTTCAAATTGAGAAACTCCTTCCCCTATTGGGATAATGGTCACATTTCCTGTATTATCAGGCGCTATTGAAATTTTTGCAGATATATTTATTGGTGCCGTAATAGTCTCTAAATCCACATCATTACTGTCTTTTGAACATCCTAAAAGAAATGTCAAAACAAAAATGCTAATTATAAATTTTATATTTTTCATAGTTCTATTTTTTTTTTAATATCCAGGGTTTTGTTGCCAATTTCCATTTGAAAACTGAATTTCTTCGAAAGGAATTGGGAAAATTTCATTTTTATTTGCTGCAAAACCAGTGATTTTAGCAGCTGCTTTTCCAGTACGAACTAGGTCGAAGAAACGATGTCCTTCACCTAGTAATTCAACTCTTCTTTCATTCCAAATAAAATCAGTCAAAGCCTGACCAGAAACAGTGATTCTGTGATTTGTATCTCCAAATGCTCTGTCTCTTACTTTATTTAGATATTCTTGCCCTTTTGCATTATTTCCAGAACGGCTATTGGCTTCAGCAGCCATTAACAAAACATCGGCATAACGAATAGAACGGTAATTATTTGGATTGGTTAGATTTTGATCCCCAACATTAGCATCACCTTGACGAGCAATGTATTTTCTATTGAAGAATCCCGTGTGTTTATAACCAGTTCCATAAGAAACTCCAGAATTAGCTGCTGCCCAAGTAACAATATTCAAAATTGCAACATCTCTTCTATTATCTCCCGCTTCGAAAGCATTATATGCTTCTTGCGTTGGAACATTGAAACTATAACCAGAATCAAAAAGTGGTCCTGCGTAATTTCTAATTCCGTTGAAACCTACAGCTACATTACCTTCACTACATTGAAGACAGTCAAAACTAGCTCCTTCAGCATCTGTATATTGTACTTCAAATACTGATTCAGCATTGTTTTCTCCTGCATTTTCGAATATAGAATTGTAGTTTGTTACCAATGAATACGAATTCGAAGCTATTAAACTTTCTAATGTAGCGGCACTTTCTACAAATTTATCCTGGTATAAATATACTTTTCCAAGAAGTGCTTGTGCAGCACCTTTAGTTGCTCTCCCTTTTTGAGCAGCAACAGGATTTAAATTTTCTACAGCAAATTGTAAATCCGACTCAATTGAAGCATAAACAGCAGTTACCGAAGATCTTGGTGTTGTTTTTTCATCGTTTAATTTGAAACGAGCATCGCCTTTCATTGGAATTCCACCAAACCATTTTACCAATTCAAATTGATAGTAGGCTCTTAAGAATCTCGCCTCTGCAATTACTTGGTTTTTACCTGAAAAGTCCGTTTTATCCTTAAATTCTAGGATATAATTTGCTCTGTTAACTCCCGCAAACATCCAGTTCCAAAGATCTTTCAGATTACTGTTTTGAGGTGTATGTGTCATATCATCAACTTGTTGAATTCCGATAACATCGGTTGCACTTTCACCACCCGACAGCGTATTGTCAGAAGCAATTTCTCCCATCATTACATTAATATAGGAAGATTGTAACATGTCATACGCTGCAATTAAAGCGTTATCATAATCAGCTTTAGAATTAAAATAATTCTCAGAATCGATAGAATATACTGGGTCTCTATCTACAAAATTATCGGAACAAGAAATGCTTATGGTTGCGAAAAGTGCAATAGCAATACTTGATTTTATTATATATTTTTTCATCTTTCTAGTATTAAAAATTAACGTTTATACCCATCATATAGGTTTTTGGTGTTGGATAAAATCCATAATCAATTCCACCACCAATTGGAGAACCATCTGTTGCTGCTGGGTCAAAACCTCTATATTTTGTGAAAGTATATAAATTATTCACACCTGCATACAATCTCAATTTACTGATTTTGAATTTTTCAGAAAGTGTTTTGTTCAAAGTATAACCCAATTGAATATTTTGAATTCTTAAGAAAGAGGCATCTTCAACAAAATAATCTGAAAGTACATTATTGTTTGTAGCAGCAGTTGTAACTCTTGGAACGGTATTACTTGATCCTTCGCCTGTCCATCTTCCTAAAACATAATTAGAACGGTTAACATTTGCTAAGGTTCTTTCATAATTGCGAACCATTTCGTTTCCAATTGAAGCATACGAATACGCAACAAAATCGAAGTTTTTATAATTAAAATTTAAGTTCAATCCCATTGTGAAATCAGCAATTGGATTCCCTAAATCAGTTCTGTCTTTTAAATCGACAACACCATCCCCATTCAAATCTTTATAACGAATATCTCCAGGAGAAGTTCCAGCACCTAAGGCAGCTTGAGATGGATGTGCATCAATCTCGGCTTGATTTTGGAAAATTCCATCAGTTTGGTATCCAATGAAATAACCAATTGCGTGACCAACTTCCATTCTGGATGGTGCAGGCTGGCTAACGCCAAAACTACCACCTTCAATAAAACCAGTACTATTATCTACTTTAGTAACTCTATTTTTAAGCGTAGTTACATTATAACCTATTCCAAATTTAAAATCATCTGAAAGTTTGTCTTTATAATTTATTGCAAATTCAAACCCTTCATTAACTACTGAACCTGCATTAATTGTTGGAGCCCCAGAACCAGGTGCATAAACGCCCGTAATTCCTGAAACAGGAATATTTCCAATTAACAAATCATTACGAGTGTCTTTGAAGTAATCAAAAGTAACATCAATTTTGTTGTTTAATAACTTAGCATCAAAACCTAAATCTAATTTTTCATCTGCTTCCCACTTAATTTTTGGATTTGGAATAACCCCTACTGAAACTCCATTTAGTAAAGTATTGTCAAAGACATAGGCTCCTTCACCACCTAAATTTCCTACGTAACGATTATTACCAATTTTATCATTTCCTAATAATCCCCAACTTGCTCTTATTTTTAAGAAATTAAAAAAGCTATCTTTATTAAAGAAATTTTCGTCTGAAACAATCCAACCACCGGTAAAAGACGGAAAAACTGCCACTCTATTATCAGGTCCAAATTTTGTAGATACGTTTCTTGCAACCATCGCAGAAAACAAATATTTACCTTTAAAGTCATATTCAAATCTTCCAAAATGTGTCAATCTTCTTTCATCATATCCATATGAACCAACATCTCTAACACCAGCAGTACTTGTGACAGTCGCTAAACTGATATCTGCATTTTCCCAAGAATTATTAGGAACATCAAAGCCCGTTGCAAAAAGTCCAGATCCAAATTCTTTGAAAACTGTTTGACCAATTGTTAATTTTAATTTATGATTGTCTTTAAAAGTATTTTCGTATACCCCGAATGCGTCAAAAGTATAATCATTATCGTTAATAGCGTTTTGATTAACACTACTTCTTGTAATGTCAAAAACTTTTCCACCATAATTTACTTGTTTATTAAATGTTTTTCCTTTGCTATTACCAGTATTAAAACCAGCTCTTGCAGTTACTTTAAAATGTTTTACAACATCGTAATCTAAAGTAACTCCACCATTTAATTTTTTTAATTTATAATCATTGTACGTGTTTTCAATTTGAGCCAAAGGATTGATGATTTCGATACCAAAACCAGTTGTACTCGGAACCAATGTATAATCCCCATTTGTTGTATATGGAGTTAATGTAGAAGGAGTGTTAATGGCATTGAACAAAACGGATCCTAAACCTCTTTCATTTAAAGCGTCTCTGTCAATGTAAGTATAAATAACATTTGCTGACAATTTGAATTTATCAGATAAATCAGCTCCTAAAGATAAACGTGCAGTATTTCTTTTATAATCAGATTTTCCTGCACCAATAATTCCTTGTTGGTACATGTCAGAACCGCTAAAAGCATAGGTTATTTTGTCGGAACCGCCAGAAATAGAAAAGTCATTACTAATAATTGGCGCTTTATTGAACACTTCATTTTGCCAATCTGTTCCTTTTCCTAAACCAGATACAATTGGGTAAGGCAATGGTTGACCACCATTACCGTAGCTTTCGTTTAGCAGTAGTGCATAATCTGTAGCATTAAGCAAATTGATTTTTTTGGTTGTTTCTTGAGAACCAATGTAGGAATTGTAAGTTACTTTAGTTTTAGCATTTTTCTTACCCGATTTTGTAGTAATTAAAATTACACCATTTGCACCAATAGTTCCATAAATAGCTGCTTGTGCATCTTTCAAAACAGTAATGCTTTCAACATCATTTGGATTGATAATTCCTAAATCACCTTGATAACCATCAACAATAACTAATGGAGCATTATTTAAATTGGTAGAAATTCCTCGAATTCTAATATCCAGACCAGCACCTGGAGAACCTGATTGAGCAGAAACAGCAACACCTGCAACAGTTCCTTGCAAAGCTTGTTCAATTTTTATAGGTTTCAACTCATCAATAGTTTTACTAGAAACAACAGTAACAGAACCCGTTACATCACGTTTCTTTTTAGAACCATAACCAATAACTACAATTTCTTCTAAAGATTCAGAAACGGCTTCCATTTGAATGGTAACTTTTTGAGATTTTGTTACTTTAAGTTCATATTTTTTATAACCAATCGAACTAAAAATAAGCTTAGATCCCGCAGGAACTTTTGGAGAATTAAAATTTCCATCAATATCCGAAGTTAAAAATTGCGACGAACCTTGAATCTCAATATTTACTCCAGGTATAGGAGTATTTGATTTTGCATCGATTACTTTTCCACTAATCTCCAACATTTGGGAATATCCCAAGGAAGAAATTAAGATAAAAGTGATTAGTAATAATTTTGATTTCATAGTTAAAATTTGTTTTGTTTAAGAAATATAAAAATATTGTTAAGGAATGAGAATAATACAAAAAGAACCACAACAAAAAACATACAATTTAAAAAAAACTTAATACTGTTTGTAATAGCGCAAATAAAGCGACAAAAAACAGGCTTTTGAATTATTTAAAATCAGAAATAGGAATAGAATTCATCTGAATTTTTGTAATAATTTTACTGTAATGTTGTAGTAATGTATAGTTTTATTAAACTGATAAATGTTAAATTATATTGACAAAATATACTCTACAAGCCCTTGTTCGTGTGTTAATTCCATTTTTTTACGCAAACGATAGCGCTTTATCTCCACACTTCGAACTGAAATGCTAATTAATGGGGCAACTTCCTTTGAAGAAAGGTTCAAACGGAGGTATGCGCATAGCCTCAAATCATTTGGTGTCAAGGAAGGGTGTGCCAGTTTTACTTTTTTCAAAAAGTCTTTATCGGCATTATCGAAGGCTTCTTTAAATACTTGCCAAGAATCTTCTTCTGAAATATTTTTAGTGATATTTGTAATCACTGATTTGATACTTTTGGGACCTTCAGGTGTTGAACTTTTTAAATCTTCTTTAATTAAAGATAAGAGTTCATTTTTCTTAATTAAACTCATTGTAGAAACTGCGAGCTCTTTATTTTTTGTATCTACATCTTGGGAGAGTTGCTCATTTCGTACTTTCATTAATTCCTGAGCATTCTCGAGTTCTTTAATTTCTAAAAGTAAATTATTCTCCTCGATTAATTTTTCTCTTTGCTTATTGTAGTGTTTTTTGTAGGCTTTATTAATAAAATTCGCAAGGACCAAAAATAATATTAAGTAAATTATAATTGCAAAATTGGTTGCATACCAAGGTTTTAAAATCACAAAAGTATAGGTAGCCATATTTTCTGGCGAAGAATTAGCGATTTTTGCCCTAACTTTAAAAGTATATTCTCCAGGTGCTAAATTCTTGAAGTTTATTGTGGATTTTGCGTTCCATTCGCTCCATTCCTCTTGAACTCCTTCTAATAAATATTGGTATTCAGCATTGATATATTTATTGTATTCTGGTACGGTATAGTTGAATGTAATATTATTTTCAGTGTATTTGAACTCCCCTTTATCTGAAATTGAAGTACTAAATGACTGTTCGTTAGATTTATTAATACTAATATTTGAAATTGAAACTGTATAGTTAATAAAACTTAAATCATTAATATTCATTGTATAATAACCATCCGTGGTTCCAATAAGATAGCCGTAATTTGAAAGTTGAGTGATGTTTTCAAAGCCTAACATTGAATTCGTTAACGACGAAGGAATAGGAATTGTATTTTGTTTTAAATCCGAACTTAATTTACTTAACGTAAAGTAATGGATGTAGTTTTTAGAAAATAACCAAATTTTATTGGACTTGTCAACAATCATTTTCCCAGATGTATACTCATCTTTTTCAAAAACAGAACTTAAAAATTTATCTTTTTCAAATTGCTTAGTTTTGTTATTCAACCTGAAAATTCCATCTTTATAAGCATAATAAATTACATTATTAAATTTAACCAAACTCGCATTTTTCCCCTTTTTAGGAGATGAATACGTTTTGAAATTATTTACCTTTAGTAATTTGCTGTCCAATTGAATTCTGAAAACGCCTTTGTATTCATGGCTTACGTATACTTCCAAAGCATTGGTTACTTCAAAATATCGAGAAGAATAATCAAATCCTGCGATTTTATTTTTAAAAACCCACTTGTTATTAACTTTTTCCAACACCGAAATTCCATAATAATTCCCTTGCAATACTGTATTTTTATGATTCGGGACAGTTGAAAATTTCCAAGTACCTGATTGAGAAAAAATAGGTATTGCATTTCCATTTTCAATAACAAAAGTGCCAGAATCGTGACCACAAAAAACGGTTCCTTCGTTTTCAAATAGAGACCAAACTTGCCCCTTTGTACCATTTACAAATTGGAACTCCTCATTAGATCCTAAATTTTTATAAAATAAGCCTTGATTTGTTCCTATATATAATTTTCCATTATGTGAAATTGAAGTATAGACTGTTCCTAACATTCCCGTATCATCAGAATAGCTTCTTACTGGAGATTGAATATTAATGCAATTGATTCCGTTATCTAAACCTATCCATAAATTTTTATCTGAATCTTCGAATAATGACAATATTGTATTATTACTCAATCCTCTGTTTTGAGTAATGTGGTATTTAATTTTCCCTTCTTTTGTTAAAATATAAATACCATTAGAAACTGTACCAATTGCAAAACTACCATCTGCCAGAATCTGACTGCTATAAATGGTACTCGAAGCGATTGCCGTATCAATATCTGATGAAAATTTTGTAACATTTTCACCTATTAGCTTATAAATTCCATTCGATTGAGTTTGAATAAGTAGTCCTTCATTAGTAGGGAATATAGAAACAATTCGATTGTTTTGCAAAATCGGATTGTTGGAAATTAGTTTGCTTTTCCCATTCTCAATTTCATATAATCCTTCATTTATCGTTTGAAAGTAAATAGAATTATTTGTTCTAAACGATTTTACTATGCCATTTTTAGGGGTTATTATATTAAATTTTCCTGATTTAGAATCGTAAATAAATATTTTATTTAGGGATTGAAATATTACCCATTGATCATAATTTAAAATATTCCAAAATTGTTCATCGTCTTGAATCTTACTTTTTATAGCTTTACTAAGAGAGGTGTATTTTAACTGTCCGTTTGATTGTCTTGCCCAAAAACCAAATTCCATGTAACAACCAGTATAAATTCTGTTGTCTACAACCTTAACCGAACGAATAATCGTTTCATTTGGAGAGGAGTATAAAGCCCAATTTGAGCCATTGAATTCAAGTAGCCCTTCATTATTTGCAAAAAAAATATAATTATTTTTATCTTGTGAAATCATCCAATTCTGATTTCCAGCACCATAAGTAGTTGAGTTGTATTTAACTATTGGCGGTAATTCTTGAGAGTAACTCATAGAAACCGAAAATACTACTGTGATAACAAAAAGTGATAATAGTTTAATTTTAAGCATAGGATTTTAAAAAGGGATAAAAACGATTATAAAGATATATAAAAGTATTAAAAAAGACAAAAAATAGTTATGAGCAAAAAAAAAACACGTTCTTTTCAGAACGTGTTTTTCTAATTATAAAACCAAAAACTAAACTTATTTTTTAACAATTCTTGAAGTAGATGAAACACCTCCAATAACTGCTTTTACAACATAAACTCCAGTTTGAAGATTAGAAATATCTAAAGAAACTGTATTAGCATTAAATTTGTTGGTTAACACTTCTTGACCCAAAACATTGAATAAAGAAACACTTTCTACAGTATCATTAGCTTCAATTGTGAAAAGGGAAGCTGTTGGATTTGGATACATTTTTACTTTTGCTGAAGTGAAATCTTTAACACCAAGACTGTTGCTAGTAAAATAAACATTATCAATGTAAACAATATTTGGAACACCTGGAACAACTCCATTCACATCAAATTTATATTGAAACCAAGTGGCAGGATTAAATCCTAAACCTGTGAAATATGACATTGGAATATTAACGCTTTTCCAAGTGTTTAAAAAAATAGCTTGATTAGCTGGTAATGCATAATCTTTTTCACCCGTATTAGAAATAAGTACAAATTTAAAATTTGCAGAATTTGTTGTAAAATAGTCAAAATGAACAAATTGCATAGCAGAAACATTGGTTGCAGTATATCCAGCACCATATCCACCTAATTCAAAATTATATTTAAGTGCTTTATTTACACCTGTCGTTGGATCAAGATCTGGCTCTCCTGCAAGGTTATTTGCTCCAAAATCATACTGCCAAGTATTAGGATATGTTTCCCCATACATACTAATAACAGCAGATGCAGGTAATGTAGGAACTGGTGCAGCTTGAGGTGAAACAGATAATACTGCAGTAATACTACCTGCTAAATAAGGGGAAGATGCCGCTTGATTTGCAGTTATTGTTGACGTACCAACACCAACTACAGTCACAGTACTTCCTGAAACTGTCGCAACACTAGTGTTACTACTTGTGTAAGTAAAAGCACCAGGGCTATTACTTGTTGGTGCAGTTAAAGCAAAAGGAACATCGCCTAAAGATTTAGCAGGAACAGAAAAACCAGTTATAACTGGAGTTCCAGCTGGAGCAGCAGGTTTCCAAAAATAAACATTATCAACATAAACTGTACTAACTCCATTTGGCCATACATAAGTTCCAGATTCAATTTTAAAACCAGTTGCTGCAGTCATTGAACCAGTACCAAAATCAGTTAAAGGAATATCGAAACTATTCCATTGATTTGCGATTAATGTTTTTGTTACATTTGGCTCACCTGCAATTAAAAGGTAAATCTTAATTGAAGTTTCATCACTTGTCCATACATCAAAATGTGCAGTTGTCATTGTTGATAAGTTAAGTGTAGCAGGCGTTATTGTTTGAATACCTTCATAACCAAAAGAAGTTAATCTAGCTGTCGAATTACCTGCAATTTGTACTTCAGTAAAAGTAGTCGTTTGACCCCAACTAGGATGCCAAGAAGCACCATTAGTATATGCATTACTATATAAAGAAATTACGTCTGATACATTTCTTGTAGGAGTTGGAGCAGCAACAGTTGGAGCTGGAACTGTAGGCGGAGCAACATTAGTTCCTCCAGCAATATCATCAATAAGGTAGGTATCCGTTAGAGTATTATTAAAATCAGTGAAAATCACTATTTTAGAATAGTTACCTAAACCAGCACCAAAATTAACAGAAATGTTTTGCCAAGCAGAACCGGTCGTTGTAAAAGGAAGTTCCGTTGTAGCAGGACCAGAGATACCTCCTTCAAACTTCAATAAATGACTTCCAGAAGTAGATCCAGTAGCTGGCTTAATTCTAAAAGTTATTGTATTGTTGTTGTCATCTGCAAGATTGATGTTTTGCACAAGTACTTTTTGAGCATTGTCATAAAGAGCACCACCACCAACAACTTGCATTACAGCATTTCCAGCATCTGTTGTTAAAGATGTAACACAAGCGTCTCCTGTAAATAATTGGTTTGCTGTGCTGAAATCAAATGGAAATGATTGCGAAAATCCCAATGAACTTATCAAAAGGAAAATAAAAGTAATTTTTTTCATAATTGTTTTTATAAAAGTTAATAGTCAAATATAGTTTGTTGTTTTTTAAATTACAAAAATGCAACTATATAAAAACTATACAGCATTAAAATAAAAAAAAAGAGGTAAATTATCATTATTAAAAGGACTTTACAGAAATATTAAGAGCAAATAAAAACACCAAATTAAACTTGATTACTATAAAATGTTGTGGTAATGTAAAGTAATACTATTACGTTTTCGTGAAATAGCAATGAGGATGTGACAATTAATTAAACAAAAAAAGCTTTACAAACATGGAATTTAATAAAAATGAATTATATAAAAATTATTATGGTATAATAAAGTATCGTTAAAAAGAATCAAAATTTAATAACATATTAGCAGTTTAACTTTTTTGCAACTTTCTCAAGTGATAATTAATTATCTTTGCATTCAATCAAAAAATGCTATGATTAAAACCGATATTTCAAAACTCGAACCAAAGAAAAACATAATCATTAAAGGGGCACAAGTTCACAACTTGAAAAACCTTGATGTTGCTATCCCGCGCAATAAACTCGTTGTTATTACTGGCTTGTCAGGTTCTGGAAAATCAAGTTTGGCTTTTGATACTTTGTATGCTGAAGGACAACGTCGCTATGTAGAAAGTTTATCTTCCTATGCTAGACAATTTTTAGGAAGATTAGACAAGCCAAAAGTCGAATATATCAAAGGTATTGCACCTGCAATTGCCATTGAACAAAAAGTAAATACTACAAATGCGCGATCAACTGTTGGTACTTCAACAGAAATATATGATTACCTAAAACTTTTATTTGCAAGAATTGGTAAAACCTATTCTCCAATTTCAGGATTGGAAGTAAAGAAAAATACGGTTTCGGATGTTATAAATATAGTGAAGTCATTAGAAATTGATAGCAAATGGCTTCTCCTCGCTCCTATTCATTTAGAAAAAGGCAGAGCTTTAGAAGATAAATTAAAAGCACTATTACAACAAGGTTTTGCAAGGATTTTGGTGGATAACGAAATGGTTCGTTTGGACGAAATTGACAATCATTCTTTAGATAATAAGGATATTTTGCTGATTATCGATCGAATTGTTATTAAAGACGAGGAAGATTTCTTCAACCGCCTTGCTGATGCGGTACAAACTGCTTTTTATGAAGGCAAAGGAATATGTTACCTACAAGAAATAGCTACTACTAAACGCTTTTCCTATAGTAATAATTTCGAATTAGATGGTATTTCATTTCTAGAACCTAACGTCCATCTATTCAGTTTTAACAATCCTTACGGTGCTTGCCCTGTTTGTGAAGGTTATGGAAGCGTTATTGGAATTGATGAAGAATTGGTTATTCCAAATACTGCTTTGTCTATTTATGAAAATGCAATTTTTGCGTGGCGTGGCGAAAGTATGGGCTGGTATCGGGATGAATTAGTCAACAATGCCTATAAATTTGATTTTCCAATTCACAAACCTTTTTATCAATTATCTGAGGCAGACAAAGCGGTTCTTTGGAGTGGAAACAAGTATTTTACTGGCTTGAATCCTTTTTTTAAGGAATTAGAAGAAAAAAACT
>Ga0114974_10003548_pt1 | contig 11733 bp, 11 predicted proteins | sample S_130206_EF_Meta_FD_87318 | JGI IMG/M metagenome (GOLD analysis project Ga0114974, IMG submission 87318) | Freshwater microbial communities from Lake Simoncouche, Canada to study carbon cycling - S_130206_EF_MetaG | ecosystem: Environmental > Aquatic > Freshwater > Lake | place: Lake...
CCATCTGATGCGATTACTGTACTTAACCCAGGCATGATGTTTGGCGCTGGTGCGGATTACAAAATCTGGAAAGACATCTACGCAGGTGCGGACGTTCGTTGGCACCAATCGTTTGACAATATTGATGGCATCAACACTAATGGCTTAACAGCGGGTGGTTATTTAGGTTTAGGTTTCTAAGCATCGCTTAAAACCCTATCTAAACAAAAAAGAGAGCGTCATTGCTCTCTTTTTTTGCCTAAAATTTATCTCGTCATAAATCGTTAATATTAATACGTTAAGCTATCAGTTAGCCTTGATTTTTTGGCCAATCTGCCGATAAATAAGAAGTGACTTTTATTTTAATATAAGGAATATCGCCATGAATTTTGAAACTTATTTTAACGTTTTCAATTTAACTATTGATGAAGAGCATTGCGCGAGCTTGACGCCTTCTTTTTGTCCTGAAATTATTGCATTACTTAATTCACAACGCAGCGCAAAACGTAGCGTTAGCCCATTTAGTAACTCAGTTAAAGATTACGGTTTTGATGAACACGCACAAGGGTTAGTATAAATGCCTAGATGGATTTCTGTTTTTTCCGTTGATGATGTAGAGAATGGTCAACACCGTGTCGTTGATATTGACGACACGGAAGTTGTCATTTTCAAAGTTGATAATGATTTCTTTGCTATTGAAAATGTCTGCTCACATGATGGTGGTGAAATTTCGAGTGGCGTTTTAGAAAATGGCGAAATTATTTGCCCGCGACATGGTGCACGATTTTGCATTAAAACAGGCGATGTAAAATCCCCTCCTGCGTATGAAGGCGTTGAATCTTATGCCGTTCGCATCGAAAACAATATCGTTCAAATTCAAAATCACCTCGATTAAATTCCTCTTACGTCATATTTTTCAGACAAAAAGCGTTTAAGCCTTTATCATACTGACTCGTTTATTTGAAATTTAAAGGGTTAAACATGCAAATCAGCAACAATACCGCCGTTTCTATTCACTACACACTCACAAACGAAGCTGGCGAAATCATTGATAGTTCAGTTGAAAGTGGTGAGCCATTGGTTTATTTACACGGTCAAGGCAATATTATTTCCGGTTTAGAGCATTCATTGCACGGCAGACAAGTTGGCGATAAATTTACCGCAAACATTCCACCATCAGAAGCATACGGCCTTGTTTTCGAAGACCGCGTACAAGTCATTTCGCGTGAAATGTTCGATGGCATTGAGAACATTGAAGTGGGCATGCAATTCCACGCAGACGTCAGCGAAGGCCCAGGTATCGTCACCGTTGTTGCAGTAGATGGCGACAATGTTACTATTGATGGGAACCATCCTTTAGCCGGCATGCCACTGACTTTTGAAATCGAAGTCATTGATATTCGCGCAGCTTCTGCTGAAGAAATTGAACATGGCCATATTCACGGCGCTGGCGGACACCACCACTAGTCGTTAATTTAAAGGAGTAGTGTTTATGGCTTTTATGCAAGGAAAACGAGTATTGATTGTTGGTTTAATTAGCAACCGCTCGATTGCATGGGGAATTGCTCAAGCAATGCACCGTGAAGGCGCAGAGCTTGCTTTTACCTATCAGAATGAAAAACTCAAAGATCGTGTTGCGACGATGGCCGCTGAATTAGGCTCTTCAATTGCAATTGAATGTGACGTGAGTAGTGATGAGCAAATCGATCATGTTTTCAGCGAACTTGGCAAACAATGGGACGGTTTAGATTGTATCGTCCATTCAGTTGCGTTCGCGCCACGTGAAGCGCTTGACGGTGATTATGTGAATGCAACCACCCGCGAGAACTTCCGTATCGCACACGATATTAGTTCATACAGTTTTACAGCACTTGCAAAAGCAGGACGCTCAATGATGACTGGACGCAATGGTTCTTTATTAACATTAAGTTATTTAGGAGCAGAGCGCGCCATCCCTAATTACAACGTTATGGGTGTTGCGAAAGCGAGTTTAGAAGCAAATGTACGCTATATGGCGGTCTCTTTAGGTGCTGAGGGAACGCGTGTTAACGCTATTTCAGCGGGGCCAATTAGAACCCTTGCAGCGTCAGGCATCAATGATTTCAAAGCCATGCTCAGCAAAGCAGCAGATGCTGCGCCACTGAAAAAGAATGTATCCATTGAGGAAGTAGGTAACGCTGCTGCCTTTTTATGTTCGGATTTAGCGTCAGGTATTACAGGTGAATTAATGTATGTTGATTGCGGCTATAACATTATGGGATTAGCAGCAGTTTAACCACGTTTTCATCCACTATGCGATGTATTCATAAAACGGTGATATTTTCAAAAGTATCACCGTTTTTTTATGCCATTTTTTTTTAGACCATAGGTAAATTCATGTCAACTCTGATCATTAATGTTGGAAGTACATCCGTTAAAACACAATTATTTGACAATAATCTGCAACTTAAAGCAGAATTAAATGCGGATTATGGAGCAAAAGACGGTCTAAAAATTTTCGGCACTTCACTTAATGACATTCCTTTTTCACATAAAGATGACACTGTGCATGATGCACACGCCACGCTGACATTTCTCTTTGAAACATGGCAACACTGGCTAAATGAACACAAAATCAACCTTTGCGGCATCGGGCACCGTGTCGTGCATGGTGGAGCACATTTCCGAACTATCACCCCGATTACACAATCCGTTTTAGATACGATTGAAACTTTAGATAACTACGCGCCACTGCACAATCCACTCAATCGCCTTGGCATTGAGATGGCGAGTCATTTTTTTGCGAATGTGACGCAATACGCGGTATTTGATACGGCATTTCATCGCAACATCCCCATATACGCAGGTCGTTATGCCATTGCGGAAAAATTATCTGACCATGTCGATTTTTATCGCTACGGCTTTCATGGTATTTCATGCAAACACAGTGTGAGCGCCGCAGCGCAACTTCTCAATCAATCGCCCGAGAACTTAAATTTAATTATTCTGCATTTAGGTGGCGGCGCAAGTGCAACAGCCGTTAAACATGGCGTGAGCATTGATACATCAATGGGATTCTCACCAACAGAAGGACTGATTATGGCAAGTCGCTGTGGTGATATTGACCCAATGATCCCCCTCACCTTGGCAAAAGAAGGAAAAACGTTTGAAGAAATCAATCAACTACTCAATAAACAAAGTGGATTAAAAGGCATTTGCGGTGAAAGTGATATGCGCACCATTTTAGAAAACGCCAAGCAAGGTGATATTATGTGCGAACTTGCACTAAGCCTTTTTTGTTATCGAATTCAAAAATATATCGGCTCATATTTCGCAGTATTAAATGGCAAAGTGGACGCCCTTATTTTCACAGGCGGGATTGGAGAAAATGCGCCACCTATTCGTCAACGCATTTTAGAAAATTTAGATGGACTCGGATTTGTGCTAGATACAAACCTTAACAAACAAAAGTTACAACATAATATTGACGCGAGCACAAAAAATAGTCTGTCACGTATTTTGCTCATTCACGCTCAAGAAGAACGTGAAATCGCAAAACAAATCCATGAATTTATCTCAAATGAAATAACTTAAAAATTCGTCGGTAACTCATCAGTTATCGGATTGGGCGTATAAATATCATTGCCTAACTCTGGAGGGACATAAAAACCACCGCTACCTCCCCCACCAAAACCACCACAACTTGCCGTTGTTTTAGGTTGCGAGCCGGTAATATAAGGATAACTTCGCGCACCTCCACAACTTGCGTTCGCCAGTTGCCCAGTCGTTGCCTCAACATTGACCATGGTAATATTATCCGGTGGAATCAAATTGACTGGCTGAGTAGAAATTTGCTTCATCAATGACAGCCAAACAGGCAGTGCCCCTGTTGCCCCCGTCAAGCCCGCGGGTTTATTATCGTCGCGCCCAACCCAAACAACAGATAAATAATCCCCCGAATACCCTGCAAACCAGCTGTCTTTCGCATCATTTGTGGTACCCGTTTTACCGACTAATCCATATTCTTTAGGAAAAACGTTGTAGGCTGCATGACCTGTTCCCTCCGTCATGACCTCTTGGAGCATCGTATTTAATATATAGGTGACAGAAGGATCAATGACTTGTTTAACCTCGAACGGATAACTCTGCAAACGTTTACCATCTGACGCCACAACGGCACGAATACCCTTTAAATGCATTAAAAAGCCATCACCCGCAAGCGTTTGATACATTTGCGTGACGTCCATTGGCGTGAGCTGCGCTGCGCCAAGAAGAAATGAAGGGTAATTTTCAACCTCACGTGTTACACCCATTTCTCTGAGTGTATCAATGACATTATCCACGCCCACATCCATACCCACTCGAACCGTCGCCAAATTATAAGAATGGGCAAGTGCTTTATGTAAACTCACCATGCCATGCTCACGATGATCGTAGTTTTTTGGTATCCACGTTGCACTGCCTTTGTTTGGCACGACAATTTCACTATCACTTACCATTGAGGTAATCGTATACTTCTCAGGATTATTAAGCGCGGTCAGATAGATAACGGGTTTAATTAACGAGCCAATTGGACGCACCGCATCCAATGCACGATTAAAGCCTGATGACACCACTTCACGCCCGCTTGTCAATGCGGCAATTTCACCGCTATCACGTCGCGTCACAACCGCAGCCGCTTCCAAATCCTTCGTATTCGGCAATTTTTCAAGCTGTGCAAGTTGCGTTTTCACTGTTTTTTCAAGTGTATCTTGAATGTGAGTGTCAATGGTGGTGAAAATACTTAATCCTTCAGACGTTAAATCTTCCTCACGATATTCTTGCGTGAGTTGTCGCTTTACTAAATCCATAAAATACGGATAACGATTTGCTGAGCGATGCGCATTCGCCATAACACCCAATGACTTTGCTTTTGCGTCGTTGGCTTGCTTTTCTGTTAGTAGCTCCGCAGAGGCCATTTCATCCAAAATTAAATTACGGCGAGACACTGCTCGATCCGCCACGCGACGTGGATCGTAATATGAAGGACCACGTACCAGCGCAACTAAAGAGACCAACTGGTGCAAAGGCAAATCTTTAAGGGTACTGTTAAAATAAAATTCACTCGCCAGTCCAAATCCATGCACAGCGTTATTTCCGTCTTGACCTAAATAAATTTCATTTAAATACGCTTCTAAAATTTCATCTTTACTGTAACGATATTCCAAAATCAACGCCATCAACGCTTCATTCACTTTTCGCGTTAAACTCCGCTCAGAAGTCAGATAGAAGTTTTTGACTAATTGCTGCGTAATCGTGCTGCCACCTTGAACCATGCCACCCGCACGAATATTTGCAAGCATTGCACGGGCAATGCCTCTAGGTGACAAACCAAAATGATGATAAAAATCCCGATCTTCCGAGGCAAGCAATGCATCGATTAATGCTTTAGGGGTTTCTGAAAGCTTAATTAATACGCGATCTTCTTTGATATTTGGATATAAATTGCCAATTTGAGCGGGATCCATACGCAGCAAAGCAACATCTTGTTTCTGATTTAAATCAACAATATTGACAACATTTGATTCAGTAAAGGTTAAGCGAAATAAACCACTATCTTGTGGCTGATCCCAAAAATCAAAGGGTCGTGTTTTGACTGTGATTTGCTGCGCACGTTTTACATAAGTGCCCTCAGCCACTAAATTGCTATCTTGCCGATAATGCAGGGTTTGAAGCAATTCTTCAAATTTGGACGCACTCATGTTGTAGCCGGTATAAAGTTCAACAGGACTTGCATATACACGTGCAGGAATGGCCCAGCGTTTTCCCTCAAATTGTTTACGAACGCTGTGATCTAGTATGCCCAGATAACCAAACAAAACAAAACCGCCAGCTCCCAATGCCACCATAAAAAAACTGGTAAACCAAGGAAAGCCTCTCTTCTTTTTTTTGCGTTTGCGTGACGGTTGATCGTAACGCGAACTAGGTGTTCTCTTTCTTTCTGCCATGATGAAATATGAATGTTAAAGTTGACTAATCATAGCATTGCACTGACGTTGCTACCACATACCCTCGCAAAAACTCGTAATTGTTAGTGAAGAAATAGGTAAATTTAAGTAGAATTCTCACTTTATCTCTTTTAATTAACGTTATTTATTTATGAAAATACTAATTTTAGGCGCAGGATCAACAGGTGCATCTGTTGCAGAGGCACTTGCCGGTGAAGAAAATGATATTGTTGTCGTTGATTTTAAAGTAGATTTACTCGAGGCACTCAAAGAACGTTTTGATATTGCAACGGTGGCGGGAAATGCGGCGCATCCAAGTATATTAGAACAAGCGGGTATTAGTAATATGGATATGGTTATTGCGGTAACCGATCGTGATGAAACCAATATGTTAGCCTGCTTAATCATCAACGCGCTTTATAGTAAACCGCGAACCATTGCGCGTGTTCGGGCTATTGATTATCTCAAGCACCCACGATTATTTAGCTCAAAAGGGATTCCTGTTGATATCGTGATAAGTCCTGAGCAAATTGTGATGCAATCTATTCGCAATCTCATTGAATTCCCTGGGGTTCAGCAAGTTTCTGAGTTTGCAAACGGCTTAGTGCGTTTATTCTCTGTTAAAGTGGTCGCTAATGGAGAATTAACAGGGAAGAAAATTAAAACCCTCAAAGAAAGATTTGTGAGTGGCAAAACACGTGTTGTCGCTATTTTTAGACAAGGCCTTCCGCTAGGTGTGAACGGCGACGCCACCATTGAAACCGGCGATGAAGTCTTCTTTGTCGCACCGCGCAAAGAAGTGCGTCGTGTACTTGAAGAATTAGGTAAATTAGAAGCGCCTATTAAACGTATCATTATCGCTGGCGGCGGTCACGTGGGAAAACGCCTTGCTCTCGCACTTGAGGATAAATATCAAGTTAAAATTATTGAACGCGACCCTAATCGCGCCAAAAAGATTGCAAATGATTTAGACAAAACCGTTGTACTTCTAGGCGATTGCTCGGATGAAAAATTATTACTCGATGAATCCATTGAAGATACGGATTTATTCTGCGCCATTACCAATAATGATGGCGTCAATATTATTTCCGCATCACTTGCGAAAAGTTTAGGCGCAAGAAAAACCATTTGTCTACTCAATCACGCGTCTTATACAAAATTAATACCTGGCACCAGTATCGATGCCGTTATCCTTCCAAATCAAGAAACGCTAGGTAGCATTTTAAAGCATGTTCGTAGCGGTGACGTAGCCCAAGTTATCTCACTTTGTGGAGGAACAGCTGAAGCTATTGAAGCCATTGCGCATCATAATGGGCGTGAAGATTCGGTTGTGGGTAAACAAGTCGATTCTGTCAAATTCCCACCCGGTATTGTAATGGGGGCGTTAATTCGCAATAACGAAGTGATTGCAGTGCATCATGATACGATTTTCAAAGAAGACGATCATGTCATTATGTTTGCAATGAATAAAAAGCTCATTCCCCATATTGAAAAATCTTTTCAACCTATTAGCATTTAAGGAGCGTTGATGAGTTCAATATTTACACTTGTTCATGTTCTTGGGTTAGTAGCGTTAGGGTTTAGTGGACTGATGACGAGCTGTTTAGCTACCTCGTATTTTAACCATGACGGAGCCACCCAAGCATTTTTGGATTCGACGGTTATAGCGTTTTGCGTTGGTACCGTTATGTTTTTATCCACCTACAAAACACAAAAAAAAATCTCACGACAAGCCGGTTTCTTGTTAGTTGCGCTGACATGGTCGCTTAGCCCTATGTTATGCACCCTGCCACTTGTCATTTTCATGCCTAATTTGAGCCTTGTAGATGCTTATTTTGAAACCATGTCAGGCTTAACCACCACCGGTGCCACCGTATTGAGTGGCCTTGATAGCTTGCCGATGTCCATTAATTTATGGCGACATGAATTAAACTGGATTGCGGGGATGGGAATTATTATTTTTGCTGTGGCCATTTTACCTATTTTAGGTATTGGAGGCATGCAGCTTTATAAGGCCGAAACACCAGGATCCGTTAAAGAATCTGATTTACCTCCACGTATTGCTCAAACTGCGAAAGCGCTATGGATTGTTTATGCTGGCGTTAGTGTCGCGTGCATTTTATCGCTAAAACTTGCAGGAATGTCTTGGTTTGACAGTATTTGCCACGCATTTGCGGCAATGAGTCTTGGGGGATTTTCAACACACGATAACAGCGTTGGCTTTTTTGACTCCGTTCCCATTGAAGTGGTATTAACGGTATTCCAATTAATTGCAGCCATCAACTTCGCGACACATTTTGTTGCTCTACGAAAAATGTCACTTAAACCCTATTGGGGGGACATGGAAGCGTTAAGTTTTCTTGCATTAGTATTGAGTAGCTGTCTTTTCGCTGCAGGGGTTCTGCAATATCAAGGTGTCTACCCAGATTATTTAACTGCTTTGCGTCATGCGTCATTCAATCTTGTCACTATTGCTACTGACTCAGGATTTGCTAGCCAAGACTTTAATCAATGGCCTATTTTTGTGCCAATCTGGATGTTATTTCTCAGTTGTCTTTCGGCATCATCAGGTTCAACAGGTGGTGGGATTCGTATGATTAGAACCATTATTCTGATTAAACAAGCGCGTCTTGAAATGTTTAAATTTATTCATCCCTTTGCGATTCGTCCAATGAAAATTGGCGGCTCAGTGATCAGTAATAACATTATTACCTCAGTAATGGGATTTATTTTTCTCTATTTCATTTGTATTGTTATTTTGATTTTTTCACTTTTATTAACTGGACTGGACTTTCTTACCTCGTTTTCAGCTATCATTGCTTGTTTCAACAATGCGGGCCCTGGTTTAAATTTAGTCGGCCCTGCTTCAAACTATTCCGTTTTAAGTGACGCACAAACCATGATTTGTACCTTTGCCATGTTACTTGGACGCGTTCAGATTTTCTCCATTGTCATTCTATTTGTCCCTGAATTCTGGCGAAAATAAATTAATTACTTCTAGGATTTTTGGAAAAACACATGCAAGAACACGATTGTCTACGACGATTTTTATTTGAAGAACACGGTATTCGCGGTGTTTGGGTCCAGCTCACAGGCAGCTGGCAAGCGGCGAAAAAGCATCAAAAACAACCCGACATCGCACTGAATGCGCTAGGTCGAGCGCTTGCTGCAACGGCTATGCTCTCGACAACAGTCAAATTTGAAGGTGCGATGGTGCTGCAAGCGCAAAGTGATGGCGCCATTTCCACCTTCGTTGCGCAAGCGAGTAATCAAGGCAAGATTCGAGGTATTGTTAAAACGCGATCCGATATTCACAGTAACTCACTTACTGAGTTATTTGGGCAAGGTCAGCTCGTTATGAGTATCGATACGGGAAATGGAAAGCCTTATCAAGGTATTGTTCCTCTACAAGGCGATAATTTAGCCCAAGCGCTACAAGCTTATTTTGAACAATCCGAGCAACTTAAAACGCGTTTGTGGCTATTTGCAAACGACACACACGCGGCAGGTCTTCTACTTCAAGCACTCCCCTCACATGAAAATACAGCTGATGCATGGGATACCCTCGAAATTTTTGCCAACACTATAACCGAAACGGAAATGTTCAGTTTGGATTGCCATGAATTATTGCATCGTTTATTTCATGAAGAAGACGTCCGTTTATTTCTTTCTCAACCGCTCACATTTGAATGCTCTTGCTCACGCGAACGCATTGAGAAAACGTTACGCGCAATGGGCGAAGAAGAGCTACATTCTATTCTCGATGAGCAAGAAAAAATCGACGTCACCTGTGAATTCTGTAGCGAAATGCAAACTTTTAGTCGTGAAGAGGTAGACACATTCTTATCTACTCCACATTAAGGTTGATTTATTTTGAACAATTCGCGCTACAATGGCGAAATATAGTCCGTAAAATCAGGAGAATACCATGTCACAAAACCAGCATCATTGCCCCGCTTTAAACGAAGATGAAATTGAAAGTCGACTCAAAGAGGAATTACCGCATTGGGTTTATGAAAAGGGATGGATTCGCCGAAAAATTAAAACGAGCGGCTGGAAAGCCACCTTAATGGTCGTCAATACCGTTGGACACTTAGCTGAAAAAGCATGGCATCATCCCGATTTAACTGTGTCGTATGCGTTTGTCATTGTAAAATTAGTCACACACGATGCAAAAGGTGTTACCGAAAAAGATTTTGCCTTAGCGAAAAAAATTGAAGAAGTGGTTATGTGGGATGCAGCGCAAGATTCGCAAGGACTCTTTGAAGGGACTCCCGATGACCCTCGTTTTAAATATATTAAAAAAGATTAGGCGGTTTCATGACTGAAATAAGAGATGTTCCCAGCCCATTTTGTGGCATGGGTACTGATGATTTAGCAATAGAAGTAAATGGTCAGAATGTAAAAGTATTATCAAATGGTTGCGCGGTGAATACGCCCGCATTTGAACATCCTATTACAGACACAAAGCCACGCATCAATGGTAAAGAAGTCAGTTTAGATGAAGCCGTCGCGCATGCAGCAACCCTGCTAAAAAACACGCATTTTCCTGTCATTGCTGGCTGTGCTACGGATGTTAACGGTATGCGGGGCCTACTTGCTTTAGCAGATCGCACCGGCGCTGTGGTTGATAATGCTAATTTTAATAACGCTCGCAAAAATATTTTAGCCCTGCAAGATTCTGGCTGGATGAATACCACACTTGCTGAAGTTAAAAATCGCTGTGATGTTTTCGTTGTTGTCGGTACCGATTTAGAAAGTTTCGCGCCACGTTTCTTTGAAAAATATCTCTGGAATGATGCGATGTTTTTAGACAACACCAGCGAGCGAGATGTTATTTATTTAGGAACTAAGCCCTCAGGCACTGCGTCAACATCACCATCAGGAAAAGTCGCACAAGTAGTTGAATGTGCAACTGAAAACTTACCCGACGTTATTGCCGTTTTACGCGCCTTAGTGAAAGACCAACCAATTCAAGCAACATCTGTAGCAGGCATTTTGGTCAGTGATTTAGCTGCTATCGCGCAAAAACTCAAAGAAGCCAAGTATGGCGTTATCACTTGGGCAGCGGGCGCACTGAATTATTCACATGCAGAATTGACCGTTCAAACGCTTTGCGAAATGATTAAAAATCTAAACGAAACCACTCGTTGCTCGGGTTTTCCATTAGGTGGTAAAGAAGGCGATCAAACAGCAAACCAAGTTTGTGGCTGGACATCAGGTTACGCTGCACGCGTGAGCTTTGCAAAAGGCTACCCTGTGTATGACCCGTTTTTACTTGACACGCACACATTACTTGAAAACGGTGAAGCCGACGCATTAGTTTGGGTACAAGCATTTAACGCAAGTGCAACCCCACCTAAAACCAGTTTACCCACCATTGTTGTCGCTCGCTCAGGCATGTCATTTGAAAATGAACCTGATGTGTTTATTCCTGTCGGCACACCCGGTATTGACCACACTGGTCACGCTTATCGACTCGATAATGTAGTCGCTATTCGATTAAAAAAATTGCGTGACTCGGATTTACCCAGCACAGCCGCCGTTTTAAATGCGATTGAGAAAAATTTACGCGAGGAAGTAGTATGTTAATTAAATTAACTGGCGGTACTGTTTATGACCCAGCTAGCGGCGTTGACGGCAAACAACAAGACATTTACATTCAAAACGGCAAAATTATCAATCAACCTATTGGCGAGTTTCAAGTTGATAAAGAATATGACTTAAAAGGTAAAGTCGTTATGTCCGGTGCAATTGATATGCACACGCACATTGGTGGCGGCAAAGG
>Ga0114974_10003549_pt1 | contig 11732 bp, 12 predicted proteins | sample S_130206_EF_Meta_FD_87318 | JGI IMG/M metagenome (GOLD analysis project Ga0114974, IMG submission 87318) | Freshwater microbial communities from Lake Simoncouche, Canada to study carbon cycling - S_130206_EF_MetaG | ecosystem: Environmental > Aquatic > Freshwater > Lake | place: Lake...
GGCTCAATTCCAACGTGGACAGTTGCAGTAAACGAATCGATTGTTGAAGCTGTGGCGTGAGGGCTAAATGCTGCGACATGCGCAGAGATAAACTTTGCTTCATGCTGTGCCTCCCCCTGCAAAGACGCAAGAGGTCTGCGTCAAGGGTTTCAGGAGGGCGTGAGCTGTAGCCATTCGATCACATTCGGAAGTGTTCGCCCAAATACACACGACGCACATCAGCGTTGTTCACGATTTGCTCAGGCGTGCCCTGGGCCAGGACGCAGCCTTCACTGATGATGAAAGCGTGGTCGCAAATACCCAGGGTTTCGCGCACATTGTGGTCAGTGATCAAAACACCTATGCCGCGCTCTTTCAAAAAAGCAATGATGCGTTGAATCTCAATCACGGCAATCGGGTCAATGCCGGCAAAAGGCTCGTCCAACAAAATAAAGCGGGGCTGGGTTGCCAAGGCGCGGGCAATTTCGACCCGACGCCGCTCACCGCCCGACAAGGCGAGTGACGGCGAGTCGTGCAAGTGATCTACACGCAGATCTTCAAGCAATTGTTGCAAGCGCACAGAAATGGCGGCTTCACTCAAGGGCTTGTCATTGGCATCGCGCTGTAATTCCAGCACGGCCCGCACATTTTCAGAGACGGTGAGTTTTCGAAAAATAGAGGCTTCTTGCGGCAGGTAGGACAGGCCCATGCGCGAGCGGCGGTGAATCGGCATATCGGTCACATCTTGACCGTCAATCATGATCTGGCCACCATCCGCATGGACAAGGCCCACGATCATGTAGAACGATGTTGTTTTGCCTGCGCCGTTGGGCCCGAGCAAACCGACCACTTCGCCTTTGTTCACTTGGAGTGAAACGTCATGCACGACTTTGCGGCTGCCATAGGCTTTTTTCAAGTGCCGGACCTCAAGGCTGCTGACCTGTGCGGACGCCGCACTGTTTGCTGAAGCAAGGGTTTCGGTGCTCAAGGCTTGCTTCCTGTCGGTCGCGGACTGGTTTGCAGCAAAGGGGCCAAACTGTTGTCTTTGCTGGCCTCAACCGGCGTGTTGCGAGGCGTCAAGGTGGCTTTGATGCGTTGATTGCTTGAGGGGCTGGCGCTTGTCGTCGCCTTGCCATCCACAGTGAACATTTCGGTCTTGTTGTTGAAAACAATCAGGTGCCCCTGCAATCGGTCTGAAAGTTGTTGACCCCTGTAGCCTCGCAATTCTGCGCGGCCCGTGAGCGTGATTTTATCGGCCTGGCTGTCGTAAGAGACGGTCTCGGCTTCACCCTCGGTGAATTCATCCAGGCCTTCACGCTTTTGCCTAAAAAAAGCACGTTCGCCTTTGGCCGCCCACAGGTTGGCAATTTGCTGGCCTTCTTTGTCTTGTTGGACTTCGAGTTTTTCGGCGCGCAGCACCAAGGTGCCTTTGTTGACTTGAACTCTGCCAGTAAAAGTGGTGAGTTGCTTGGACTCGTCGTGTTTAAGTGTGTCTGCCTCGATGTGCATCGGTTGACTGCTGTCGGCTTTTTCAGCCATGGCCATGGGGGCCGCTAAAAAAGCAGCCCAGGCCAAGGTAGTCAATGCGATTGGGAATTTCATAAAGGCGCGAATCTTGCTTGAATTGTAGGTGCAAGCGAGGACTGGCCGAAGTGGGGCCGTAAAAAAATCCGCCAATAAGGCGGACTTTGTCGTTCAGGGGCGGCGAAACAACGCTGGCGCTTTATTTGCCTTGTCGAACTTGGGCCAACAAGCCCTCGGTGACCTGTAAGGCCCGCTCCATGCTGCCAGCCAATGAACCGTCGGTGTAAAAACGGCCTGCAATGCCGAGGGAAGGAACACCTTCGACCTTGAATTCGTTTTGCAATTGAACTGCACGGCGCAATTTGCTGGTCATGCCAAACGATTTATAGGCTTCTGCGAACTTGGTCTTGTCAACGCCTTGCTTTTCTACCCATGCCTGGATGCTCGCATCGGTGTTCAGGGCTTGTTTTTCAACATGCACCGCAGTGAAGACCTTGGGGTGCAAACTCTCGAGCAGGTTCAGGGCTTCCAGGGCAAAGAACAAGCGCTGTTGAGGGGCAAAGCTGTCATTGAAGGCCACTGGAATGCGGCGAATCACCAGATCCTTGGGCGCGGTTTTGGCCCAGTTGGCAAAGGTCGGCTCAAAGGCATTGCAGTGGGGACAGCTGTACCAGAAGAATTCGATGACTTCGATTTTCCCGGCGCCTGCATCAGTCAACAGCGGGCGTTCAAGCTTTTGGTAGTCTTTTCCTTCTTTGAGGTTGATTGGCCCACTGCTGGGCTTTGCGGCTGCATTTTGAGCCCAAGCCGATGCGTTGCTGACCAAGGCTACTGCTGTGCCGGCACTTAAAGTAGCATGATTGAAATCACGACGTTTCATGGTGAAAGACTCCGAAAAAATAGGGTTTGATATCAGCGTTGCACACGAACCAGTGCGGTTTCGATGCCGTTTTTGTCCAGGCGAGCCTTTGCATTTTCGGCCACATCTTTATCATCATAGGGGCCCAAGCGGACCCTGTATACCAGTCGGCCCGCCTGCTCCCGTTCGCTGATTTTGGCATCCAATCCCATCATGCTCAACTTCGCGCGTTGCGCATCGGCTTCGGTTTGGCTGCGAAAAGCACCGGCTTGCACAAAGTAGGTGAAGGGGTCGGCGCTACCCGCGCCATTGCTGACTGCTGTTGGCGGGGCTTTGGATTTGAGCAAGTCCCCCAATGGATCTGCAGTCACCCCCGGCTTGGATTCGGGTTTGGATTCGGTCCTCGCCTCGGTCTTGGACTCTGGCTTGGCTATTTCTTTGGCGGGTTCTTTGATGGCCTCTTTCGGACCGTCCTTGGCCGGCTCTTTGGGCATGTCTTTGGCTTGCACTTTGCTGTCTTCATTCGTCTCAGTCTCTGCGTTGCTGGCCGAAGCGGGCTTACTTTGAAGTCCACCGTTAGGATTCCAGTCTTTGTTCTTTTGCGTTTCGGCCGCGTCTTGTTCTGCAGAACGGGGTTGGTTTTTGTTGGTGAAGGGTGTGGGCACCTTGGTCACGTAAATGGCCACAGCTAAAGCAGCCGCCAAACCGATCACCAGACCGATGATGAAACCCGTTGCGGCGCCACCTTTTTGGGAATGCTGTCTCATCTTTTGACTTTCATCACATTTTGACTGGAGCTGAAACGCCCAGCACTTTCAAACCATTGTGCAGCACTTGCGCGGTGGCGGCGACCAGCGCAAGGCGCGCATTTTTAATCGTTTCGTCGTCCACCAAAATGCGCTCGGCGTCATAGTAGCTGTGATAGCAGGCGGCCAAGTCACGCAAAAAGAAGGTGACATCGTGCGGCGCAAAGTCGGTGGACGCCGCACTCAGCATGGCGGGGTATTTGGCCAATTGCAGCATCAAGGCTTGCGCTTGTGGGCTTTCCAAAGCGGCCAACTCGACACTTTTCAGGGTCGCGACATTCCCTGCGTCTTTGTCGGCCCATGTCTGCAAGACCGAGCAAATGCGGGCGTGGGCGTATTGCACGTAATACACGGGGTTGTCGTTGTTTTTTTGAATGGCCAAGTCAACATCGAAGGTGTATTCCGTGTCGGGCTTGCGCGACAGCAAGAAAAATCGAACAGCATCTTTGCTGGTCCATTCGATCAGGTCACGCAAGGTCACGTAGCTGCCGGCACGTTTGGAAATTTTCACTTCCTGTCCGCCGCGCATCACGCGCACCATGGTGTGCAAAACATAGTCCGGGTAGCCTTCTGGGATGCCCACACCTGCTCCCTGCAAGCCTGCGCGAACCCTGGCAATCGTGCCGTGGTGGTCGGTGCCCTGAATATTGACGACCTTGGAAAAACCACGTTCCCACTTGGCAATGTGGTAGGCCACATCCGGCACAAAGTAGGTGAAAGTGCCATCTCCTTTGCGCATCACACGGTCCTTGTCGTCGCCGTAGTCGGTGGACTTGAGCCACAAAGCGCCATCTTGTTCGTAAGTTTTGCCGGCAAGTTGCAGGCGATTGACCGCATCGGCCACTTTGCCACTGGTGTACAGGCTGCTTTCGAGGTAGTAATTGTCGAACTTGACCTCAAAGGCTTTCAAGTCCAAGTCCTGCTCGTGGCGAAGGTAGGCCACGGCGAATTGGCGGATGCTGTCGAGGTCGTCCGCATCGCCGCTGCCGGTGTATTCGCGGTCGTCCGATTTGACGGACTTCTTAGCCAAGAAGTCATTGGCGATGTCGGCAATGTAGTCGCCGTTGTAAAACGCTTTGCTGGCTGGATTGTCCGGGTCGGTCGGCCAGCAGTTATCGCCTGGTTTGAACCCCTGTGCGCGTAATTGGGTGCTGTGGGCCAGTGTGTTGATTTGCACGCCAGCGTCGTTGTAATAAAACTCTCGGTAAACGTCGAAACCTTGTGTGGCCAACAAATTGCAAATCGCATCGCCCAAAGCCGCTTGACGGCCGTGTCCCACATGCAAGGGCCCCGTGGGGTTGGCCGATACGAATTCGACCAAAACGCGCTGGCCGTTGCTCGGTTGCCCGCCGAAATTTGCGCCTGCGGCCAACACTTCGTGAACGATGGCCTGCTTGGCTGCGGGTTTGAGGCGTATGTTGATGAAACCCGGGCCTGCAATGTCGATGCCTTCGACCCACTTGTCGTAAGCCGGGTTGGCCAGGAGTGCGCTGCGCAACTGCTCACCTAACTGCTTTGGATTGCGTTTCAGGGGTTTGGCCAGTTGCATGGCCGCAGTACAGGCAAAATCCCCATGTGCTGCCACCTTGGGCGACTCGAAAGCCGCCTTGGCGCCCGCACCGGGGACGATGTTCTCGAGCTCAACAGCCAAAGCCGCGAGCAATTCTTGTTTGGCATAAAGCATAGGGTGATTTTACGGGTCTGCGAGAAGGGGCGTTTAGGGGAGTGTGGGTGCCCTGTTACACAATATGACAGGAAGGATGTGCACGGAGTGCCTACGCGTGGCGTTAAAGAGACTGTCCAGGCAGTACAGTGCTTGCAGGGATGGCATATCAATTTTTACATTTTGGGAGCGACATCATGCGCAATTTTCTTTCTTTCGCGGTTTTGGGTGTTACTTTGGTCGCGGGCTTCTCACAAGCGGCAGAGCCTACCAAAGCCGCGGCCCCTGCGGCTGTAGCGTCCCAGGCACAGGCCACAGCCGCGCCGGCCACTGCGGCGGAAAAAACACCTCAGCAAAGCAAGATGGCCACTTGCAACAAAGATGCCGAAGGCAAGAAGGGCGATGAGCGCAAAGACTTCATGAAAAATTGTCTGAGCGCCAAACCTGAAGCGGCGGCAATGCCTCCAGCAACCCAGCAAAACAAGATGAAAACCTGTAACGCCGATGCGGCTGGTAAAAAAGGCGACGAACGCAAAGCCTTCATGAGCGAGTGCCTCAAGAAGTAAAACCAGGCGCTGAGGCCTCAAGGTCCCCACCGTGCGAAAGTCGGTGGGTTTTTTTTCGCCTTTGCATTAGGATGGACACATCCAACGCAAAACGCCATGACTTCATTGCCTCTTTCACCTCTCGCCCATGGGGTTCTTGCGCCTGCGTCAGTCAGTGTGCGCGACAAAGCGTCTTTTTCGTGCATCCTGCCTGCGCACAACGAGGCCAAAAATTTGCCGCCTGTTGTGGGCGAGATTCTTCGTACTTTGCGGACATTGTCCGAACGCGTGGAACTGATCATCGTCGACGATGGCAGCCGCGATGACACGGTGCCTGTCGCAGAGCAGTTGTGCATCCAGTATCCGGAAGTGGTGCTTTTGCAGCTGAGTCGTAACTTCGGCAAGGAGTCGGCCATCACGGCCGGCTTGGCGTCAGCTGCCGGTGAGGTGGTGGTGATCATGGATTCTGACGGTCAACACCCGGTCGACCTGCTGCCCAAAATGTTCGATTTGTGGCGACAAGGGCTGGATGTGGTCTACGCGATCCGCACCACCCGAGACGACCAAACGGCCTTGCACGGCAAGTTGGTGCAGATGTTCTACACCTTGGTGAATTCGGGCAATCGGGTCAAGATCCCGCCGAATGCGGGGGACTTCCGTTTGATGGACCAGCAAGTGGTCAGGGCCCTGAACGCCTTGCCTGAGCGCAACCGGTTTATGAAGGGCTTGTATGCCTGGGCCGGCTTTAAAAGCACGGCCATCGAATACGAGCCCTTGCCCCGTCTGGACGGGGAATCCCGCTTCGGCTGGCGCAGCTCGATCGGCTTGGCTGTGATGGGTGTGGTGGCCTTCTCGACGATGCCCTTGCGGTTTTTGAGTCTGTTGGGTTTGATATTGGCCTTGGCCGCATTTGTCTACGGCGGCTGGGTGGTGGTGGAGTATTTTTATTGGGGTATTCAAGTCTCCGGCTACGCCACCATTGTGGTGGGCATGATGTTGCTCAGTGGTATTCAGCTCATGGGCATGGGTATCTTGGCCGAGTATGTGGGCCGCATTTACGAAGAGGTCAAGCAACGCCCTGTGTTTTGGGTTCAAAAGCGTGTCGGTGCAGGCTTGTCGGGTCAAGCCGCGCCGGTTGAATTGCCCAGGGCATGAGGCCCACAGTGTTCTGGTTCTTGATCACAGGGGCCACTGCGGCCCTCACCCACATGGGGGTCTTCACGCTGGTGCAGCACTTGCACCCCGATGTGTGGCCTGAAGCCGCGAATGCACTTGGATTTGTGATTGCATTTGTGCTGAGTTTCGGCGGGCACCGCTGGCTCAGTTTCAAAGGCACATCGACGCCTGTTCAGCAAAGTTTGGGTCGCTTTGCAGTGACAGCGCTGGCCGGTTTTGCCTCCAATGAAGTGGTCTTCATGGTGCTGACCCGGCGTTACGGGTGGTTGGGCCTGTTGGCGTTGTTCGCCGCGTTGGTGGTGGCTTCAGCGCAGACCTTTGTGCTCAGTCGCTTTTGGGCATTTCAGCGCTGAGGCTTCAGGTGTAAACCTCACCGCCGCGCACCAAGCGAACGTGGCGCTCTTTCAGTTGAATTGCAAACGCGTCACTTACTAAGTGCCTCCACTCTGCCGCGCGCGCATAGGCATGCGCATCGCTTGTTTCAGAAAGACCTGGATGGCACATGAGCAATGTTTTGTCTGGTACTTGGGCCAGCCAAGCGTCCATGAGTGCGGCGTAATCTAAGGATTCATTGAATAAATCGTAGATGCCTGACAGCGCAGGAGCCGTCGGAATGCTCAAACGGCTTGCATCTTGAATGAGGGCGGTGCTGCCCCATGCGGCCATGACCCGGCCTTTTAAATTGGTGGGCTCCGGTGGCGGTCGAGAGACCCGCAGATAAGGTTGGCGGTGACCGTAGCGCCGCGCTAACACCTGAAGCAAGGCTTTGCGAATGGTGCCGAATTGCTGCACATGTTGGTGGCCGTCAATGTGGTCGGGTGGGGCTTGCCAGACCGACTCAAAGGCGTCCAGTTGGCGTTCGATTTCAGCGGTCACTGCTGCTTTTTGAAGCCCCCCCAGTTTTTCCGAAAGCACGCTGCGCAGCATGACTTGCCCCAGCGAGTGGCCGTGTCCTTGCGCGATGGCAAACCCGCTCGTCCAGTCCAGATGCAAGCCCACATCGATCTGACCTCGCAGGCCTTTGAGCAAGTCGGCGTCTTGTGGCCAGCGAGGTGACAAGACCATGACGCTGGTCGCACTGAGTCGTTGGGCCTGGGCCAATTGGGCAATGGCTTGCGAGACAGGTGCACTGATTGCAAAATCATCCGCGCACAACACCACCCGACGTACGGATTGAGTACCCGTCATGTGGCGATGTTCCAGTAATGAGGCTGGCTGTATTCCTGCTTGAGAAAGTCGATCCACAAACGCACACGCAGGGGCAGATGTTTGCGTTGAGAAAAAACGGCATGAATGCCGTTGCTCGGCGCGGCAAAGTCTTCCAATAACGGCACCAATTTGCCTGAACGAATTTCGGCTTCAACTTCCCAGGTGCTGCGCCAGGCAATGCCTAAGCCGGACAGACACCAGTCATGCAGCACTTGACCATCCGAGCAGTCCATGGGTCCTGAGGGCTTGAGGTGAATGAGATCGCTGCCTTCATCGCCTGCTTTGGGGACTTTGAACGCCCAACCGCGTGTTTGCGAGGCGTCGCTGGACAAGCTCAGGCAGTCATGATGGTTTAAATCAGCGGGCAGCTTGGGCGTGCCGCGCAGGGCCAAATAAGCAGGCGAGGCCACGCACAGTCGGCGGTTGTCGGCAATGCGCATGCTGACCAGTGAAGAGTCTGGCAAATCACCGACCCGAACGGCACAGTCAAAACCTTCCCCGGCCAAGTCGACGACCCGGTCGCTCAGGTTCAAGGAGACTGAGACTTCGGGATGGATGCCGCGAAACTTGGGAACCAAGGGGGCCACATGCCTGCGGCCAAAGCCCGCCGGTGCGGTGATGCGCAAATGCCCGCTGGCTTTCAGGCCGCCGGCCGAGACGCTGGCTTCAGCATTGGCCACATCACTCAACAGACGTTGGCAATCTTCGAGAAAAGCCGTGCCCTCATGGGTCAAGCTGATGCGGCGGGTGGTCCTTACAAGCAGTTTCACACCCAAATGCTCTTCCAGCGCATCCAAACGTCTGCCCATGATGGCGGGCGCCACACCTTCGGCCCGAGCGGCGGCGGTCAAGCTGCCTTTGGTGGCGACCGAGACGAAGGATTCAAAGACTTTGAGTTTGTCCATAGAACTTCATTATGCAATCTTTTGTCAAAAATGAAGACTGATATCTGGATCATTACGTTGTTTGTGTGAGCGCAAAAGAGCGTTTCAAGTGAGGGGTGTTTCAGATGGCAAAGACGCGCTCAGTGCCTTGATGGCCTGATCGCTGTAGCCCAAGGCTTGCAAAATGTGGTGGTTGTGTTCACCCAGACGGGGTGGCGATGAACGAACAGTCAATCGTTCTTGGTTCATGGTGATGGGCATCAGTACGGCTTGCGCTTTGCGGCCATCGGGCAAATCGATGGGGGCCAAGCCGCCCGTGGCTTGAAGGTGCGGGTCGTTCAGTAAATCGTGTGGCCGGGTGATGGGCGCATAGGGCAAGGCGTTTTTTTCAAACACCTCTGCCAAATGTTGGGCGGTAAATGCGCCCATGCGTTCGCGCAATATCGGCATCATCCATTCGCGGGCCCGGACGCGATCGTTGTTGGATGTCAATCGGGGATCGGACTTGAGTTCCGTGTAGCCGAACGCATCGCAAAAGTGGGCCCAAGCGGTGTCGCTGACCACGGCCAAAAAAATTTGCTCGCCGTTTTGAACCTGGAACACATCGTAGACCGCCCAGGCCGAAATGCGCGAGGGCATGGGCGCTGCAGCTTGGCCCGTCACTGCAAACTGCATCATGTGCTGTGCAACCAGAAATACATTGTTCTCAAACAAGGCGCTTTGCACCTCTTGACCCACACCCGTTTGTTCGCGCTGCGCCAAGGCCGCCATCGCCCCAATGGCGCCGAACATGCCGCCCATGATGTCATTGACGCTTGTTCCCGCTCTCAGTGGATCGCCGGGCCGGCCGGTCATGTAGGCCAATCCGCCCATCATTTGAACCACTTCGTCGAGTGCGGTGCGGTGCGCATACGGTCCGGGCAAAAATCCCTTGTGACTGACGTAGATCAAACGAGGGTTGAGTTTTTTCAGTGACGCGTAGTTCAGGCCCAGTTTGTCCATCGTGCCGGGTTTGAAGTTTTCAGTCACGATGTCGGCGGTCGCGATCAGCCTCAGAACGGCCTCAAGTCCTTCTGGCGTTTTCAAGTCCAGCGCCAGGCTTTTTTTGTTGCGGTTGAACATCGGAAAAAATCCCGATCCCGAACCAATGAGTTGGCGCGTGGCATCCCCTTGGTGGCCATGTCCAATAGGCTCGACTTTGATGACTTCTGCCCCCAGGTCGGCCAGTACCATGCCACAGGTCGGACCCATGACCATGTGCGTGAACTCCACCACCCGGATGTGGGCATAAGGCAGCGGTGTGTTCATCGTGCAGGGCTCCAGTTTTTGGGCAGTCCAGCTTCAGGCGTCATGCCGTACAACGGCTCGCCGGGAAGGCCTTGTTGCAAGGCTTGTCGTGCAGCGATCAATCGGGACAGGTCCACCCCGGTCGAAATACCCATGGCTTCGAACATGAAGACCAGGTCTTCGGTGACCACATTACCCGAGGCGCCGGGTGCGAAGGGGCAGCCGCCCAAGCCGGCCAGAGAACTGTCAAAGGTGCGCACCCCCACGTCATAAGCGGCCAGGCAATTGGCCAGGCCCAAACCGCGTGTGTTGTGCATGTGCGCCGCACCGGTGCGATCGCCAATTTCAGCCCTCACTTTCTGGAACAGTCGGCGCACCTGCGCCGGATTGGCCATGCCGGTGGTATCTGACAGGCCTGACTCGTCCACGCCCGCTTCGACCACCGCTGCCGCCAGCCAAACCACATCGTCCTCAGACACTGCACCTTGCAAGGTGCAACCAAAGGCGGTGGAAATACCGGCTTCAATGCTGACGTGCGGTGCCACCTCGTTGCGGTATTGCACGATGGCGCGCACTTCCTTGACCATGTCTTGACGGCTTTGGCGAACATTCGCCAGGGAGTGCGCTTCACTGGCTGAAACAGGCATGGTGATTTTGTGAACCCCCGCCGCCAAGGCGGCTTGGGCGCCCCGCAGATTGGGCACCAGCGCCATGACCGTCAGTCCAGGCAGGGTCAGTGCATGTCGCACCACGTCGGCTGCATCGGCCATTTGAGGCAACAGTTTGGCGGGCACAAACGAGGCCACCTCGATTTCGCGCAGACCCGATGCAAACAAAGCATCGATCCAGGCAAATTTATGGGCCGAGGACATGACCGCCTTGACGGACTGCAGGCCATCACGGGGACCGACTTCACTGATGATAATGTCCGGAACGTTGGGGTGATTCAAGATAAGTCTTTGTGGGGATCGGAACGAGGCGAAAGGAAATTTTAGGCCCTGGCACCGCTTTTGACTAAAAGTCACAGGTTAATGAATTTCCACATTATTTATTAACCTAATTGCATCGAATACAGTAGGAGGATAGGACAGGTCCCCAATGGCCTGACCTCTTTGAGTGTCCGCCCCAGATTATTTTCAATTCTTTTTCACATCCGAGGTTTTTCATGACTGAACGCACCCCTGTTCACGGCCTGCAAGTGGCCACCACACTTTATCGTTTTATTCAGGACCAGGTGTTGCCAGCAACCGGTGTCAAGAGCGAGTCGTTTTGGAAGGGTTTTGATGCTTTGGTGTCTGACTTGGCACCTAAAAACATCGCCCTGCTGGCCGAGCGCGACCGCATTCAAACAGCCATGGACGCTTGGCACACGGCCAATCCCGGCCCTGTCGCCGAGGGTAAGGCGATGAAGGCGTATCAAAAGTTTTTGAATCAGATCGGCTACCTCGTGCCCGAACCTAAAAATGCCAAAGCGACCACGCAAAATGTGGACGCCGAGCTGGCCAAGCTGGCCGGCCCGCAGTTGGTGGTGCCCATCCTGAATGCGCGCTACGCTTTGAACGCCGCCAACTCACGTTGGGGATCGCTGTACGACGCCTTGTACGGCACCGATGCCATCAGTGAAGACCATGGCTGTGAAAAAGGCACCGGCTACAACCCCAAACGGGGCGCCAAAGTCATTGAATACTGTCGCTATGTCCTCGACCGTTGCGTGCCTTTGAAAAAGGGCTCTCACATCGACAGCACCGGCTACGCCCTGAAGGGCGGCAAGCTGGTGGTGTCACTTAAAAACGGCAAAAC
>Ga0114974_10003550_pt1 | contig 11727 bp, 11 predicted proteins | sample S_130206_EF_Meta_FD_87318 | JGI IMG/M metagenome (GOLD analysis project Ga0114974, IMG submission 87318) | Freshwater microbial communities from Lake Simoncouche, Canada to study carbon cycling - S_130206_EF_MetaG | ecosystem: Environmental > Aquatic > Freshwater > Lake | place: Lake...
CCGGCCATGACATCACAGCGATCGCCAATGGCTGCCTGGCACCCCTGTGCCTCCAAGGTCAGTCCCACCATACGTGTCAGACGACCTTCTACAGCCGGCGGTGGCAGGAGGTGTACATCGCGTAGGTTACGAGCCAAATGCGCCGTCCACTTACCCGATAGGTCACGTGCGACGGCACTCATGGTGCGCTGGTCTCGCCATTAGCACGTTCGCGCACACGCTCTTCGCCCAACAGGCTGACAGTGACTGCAGCCATGCGCGATTCAACCCGCGCATCGATCTGCGATACGCCAGCAGTCACACGACAGCCGCCTCGCGACAGCGTCGGATCTTCCAACAGCGTCCAGGCACCTTCGCCCTGCGGCAGTGACAGGCGCTCACGCAGCAGTGAAGCATCGTCTGGATGCAGGATCACTCGTACGTCTGGGGTTCCCGCAGGAAGCAAACCGACGGTTTCGCGCACAATTGCGATTACCTGGGCTGGATCACTGCGCAGTTCTCGGCGCAGTACATGTCGCGCAATGACGGTGGCCAATTCTGTCAGCTGTGCACGCACCTGCTCGTCAATAGCAAGCATGGGCTGGGCCAGTGCCAACAGAGCAGATTGCAGTGCAGTGTATTGGGCTGCCAGCTGCTGTTGCATCGCGTCAGTATCGGCACGTGCTTGTGCCATACCGGCATCCCACGCCTGCTGCTTGAGGCGCTCGAGCGCAGCGTCTGCTTCTTCCGGCGTGTCGCCGAAGAAATCTCGCCGGTGACGACTACCCAGCACAGCACCCTCAATATCCGGCATACGCCAAGCGCGAATTTGGCCACCATTCACATCAGTTGACATGGTTCAGCAGACCTTAAACATCGTTCTGTACCCACTCTTTGAGCACCTGTGCCACACGCGGTGCATCTTGGGACACAATGGTCTTGGCCTGCTCTAACTGCAGCTCAAACGGTATGCCAGGCATTGGCGGTGGCAATGGCGCCGGTGCTGCCGGAGAACTTGCCGGACTGGGTAGCTGTGGCATAGCCGCCGAGCTAGATACCAAAAGCGGCTTCGCTGGCGGCGTGAGGCCCTTAATAAGTGGACGCACCACCATGACCAACAACAGCACCACAATGACTAGACCCGCTGCGATTCGCGCCACTTCGCGCACTATCGGCTGCTCAAGTAAGGGTGTCTTTTCTATCTCGGGCACGCTGATGGGTTCAGTGTGAAAGCCTTGGTTGACCACCGACACGGTGTCACCGCGCTTCTCATCAAAGCCCACTGCATCCTTAACTAGCGTCTTGAGGCGTTCTACCTGCTCTTCGGTTAAAGGCTCCTCGGTGGTGTTGCCGTCCTTATCTGTCTTGCGCATGTTGTCGACCAACACAGCCACTGAAAGACGTTGCAGACGCCCTGCCGGGTTTTTGGTATAGGCAATCGTTCGGTCTAACTCGTAATTGCGAGTAGCCTGCCGGTTGCTGTTCTCTGGTGTCGCTGCGCTGGCGGTAGCCGCTGCAGCGACCTGTGCACCTGGCGCTGTTGCACCCGGAGCGGCAGAAGTTGCCGCAGCAGCCGGTGGCGGTGCGGCCTGGCCGACTGTGCCACCCTGCGGCGGCTGATTACTGAGCGACCCGGGCACACCTTGGGCAGAGTTTGGCCCAGTGCGAGTATTTTCCTCGCTGGTTTGCTCACTACGCAGAATCTGGCTATCGGGCCGGTACTGCTCGCGAGCCTCTTCGGTAGCAGACATTTCTACCTGTGCCACCACCTGCGCCTTCACGCGGCCATTACCTAAGATAGGTGACAGCAGTGATTCGATGCGCTGCGCATAGTCTTCTTCCATGCGTCGCGCGATTTCTATTTGCTGTTCACGCTGGGCAACTTCACCGTCACGGTCTGGCGATGAAAGCAATCGTCCCTGGCTGTCTATGACAGTGACCTGATTAGGATCCATGTCTGGAATGCTCGAAGCCACCAGATTGATGATGGAGGAGATCTGCTCGCGCTCCAGACGTCTGCCACTTTTCATCTGCAAGAAAACCGAGGCCGAGGCCTGACGCTTGTCACGCAGAAACGCCGATTGCGCAGGCATAGCCAGGTGCACCCGAGCACCCTCCACTTGTTTTAGGCTGGCAATGGTGCGACCGAGCTCGGTCTCGATAGCATGCTGGTAGCGGGCGCTCTCCATGAACTGGCTGACGCCAAATCCCGGGTCCTTATCCATCAACGAGTAGCCACCGGATTCCGGCAAGCCTTTGGCAGCCAGCTTCATACGGGCATCGCTGACTTTATCGCTAGGTACCAGTATCGCGCCGGTACCCGGCTCCAATCGATAAGGAATGGCGGCCTGATCCAGCGATGCAACCACCTGCGCCTTGTCGGCATCGCCGAGATTGCCATATAGCAGGCTATAACTTGGGCCTTGGGACCACAGCACTACCCCGACGCCAGCGGCAACCGCAGCAGCAACGCCAATCAGCATCAGCAAGGGTTTGAGGCCGGCCGGGATAATGGATCCCTTCTCGGCCTCTATGACGACTTCATCTTCATTCATCGTGTGGCCTCATGCCGTCAGATCTGCATATTCATGATGTCCTGGTACGCACTGACCAGGCGATTGCGCACTTCAACTGCTGCGCGGAAAGACACGTTGGCTTTCTGAGACTCAAGCATGACTTGAGCAAGGTCGATATCGGGATCACCCCGCTCAAACTTCGTCGCCATACTCGAGGCGCTGGCCTGCGTCTCGTTGACCTTGTCTAAACCCGCTTTAAGAACATTGGCAAAGCTGCTGGCGGCCGGCGCCTGTGTAGCGCCTGGTGCAGACAGCTGGTCTGACGGACGAATACTGGGCGCACCAATACGCGTCTGCTGTTGCAAAGAGCGAATCTGGGCAAGAACGCTATTGATCTGCATATTGCTCATGGCTGGGATCCTGGGTCTGATCAGGCGACAGGAACTGCAACGCCGTCGGCGCGCAAACGAGCCAATTTGTATCGCAACGTGCGTGGACTGATGCCCAAGCGCACTGCCGCTTCATTGCGTGTGGCGCCACTGCCCAACGCATCCAAAATCAAGTCTCGCTCCGTATGTCGTAGAGACCCCTTCAACGCGGCCGCACCACCCAACGGTTCATCACCGGGGGGCGTACCCGCAGCACTGCCCAACACCGACTCAAAACGTATGTGTTCAGGGCCCAGCACCGCCCCGGTCGCGAGAATCAGTGCCCGTTGCAACAGGTTGTCCAGCTCTCGTGCATTACCCGGCCAGGGATACAGCAGTAACAAGTGCGCTGCATCGGCACTGAGCGCTGGCACAGCCTTACCCGGCGGGCAGCGTGAGGCCAGCAACTGCATAGCCAACGGCAGCACATCATCACGGCGCTCGCGCAACGGCGGTATCGCCAACGGGAACACGCAAAGGCGATAAAACAGGTCTTCGCGGAAACGACCGCCAAGCACTTCGGTGCGCAAGGTGCGATTGGTAGTGGCGATGACACGCACGTCCAACGCAATAGGACCGCGCCCACCAATGCGCTCTACTTCCCGCTCCTGCAATACGCGCAGTAGCTTGGCTTGCAACGACAAGGGCATCTCGGTGATTTCATCTAGCAGTAGGGTGCCACCCTGTGCTTGCTCAAATTTACCCGGATGGGCATTGGCCGCTCCCGTAAAGGCTCCACGCTCGTAGCCGAACAGCAGAGCCTCAAGCATGTTCTCTGGAATGGCCGCACAGTTGATCGCAACAAAATCGCCTGCGGCTCGCTTTGACTGGTTGTGGATGTACCGGGCAAGGACTTCTTTACCAGTCCCCGACTCACCAGAAATCATGACCGTGCAATCCGTCGCCGCTACGCGGCGCGCCACTTCATAGAGTGCCCGGGAATTGTCTGCTACGACCACCGGCTCGCGGTCGAAGGCAATTACATTCAATGCATCAGTCATGGGTTCATCCACGTTATAAATCTATCGTGGCAAGTACAGAGCAAGATGCGTGCCGGACAGCCCTTGCCGTACCTGTGACGCCCATCACAGGATGCGGCAAGAATGCGTCAATCCTCCGTCACCTCATCAATGCCATTGATCCCGCTGATGCCGTATTTGCGCAGCTTTTCCACCAATGTTGTCCGACGCAATCCTAAAAGCCGTGCGGCTTGTGCAACCACCCCTGCGGTACGGTCCAGCGACTGTCGAATAAGTTGTTCTTCAATCGCAGCGATGTGGATTCGAAGATCGAGTCCTGCATCGGGCAGCGTTGCAAGGTTTGGAACGGGCAAGCGCAGCTCCTGCTCTAGAATCAACAGCGCTTCGCGTTCATTGAGGCCCACGCAACCGTACTCATAGCTATCGTTAAACCGCGTTGGTTCCTGCAATGATTCAAGCGGCAGCTCCTGAAACAACGGCGCTACCCAATCTTTGGGCCGGTATCGCGGCGGCAGGTCACCTATTCCCACCGGACGGGAGCCACACAGAATGGACAGCCGCTCTATCAGATTAGCCAGCTCACGCACATTGCCAGGCCAAGGATAGTCAGCCAAACACTGCAGCGTTGCATCGGTCAGTTGGACCCGCGGCCTTCCAGCTGCCACGTTGTAAGTGGCAAAGTCATTGACCAAAACAGGCAAGTCTTCCAAGCGACCACGCAGCGGCGGCATGTCGATAGGGAATACATTAAGGCGGTAGAAGAGGTCTTCGCGAAAACCGCCGCGGATGATCGCCTCTTCTAGATTGCGGTGAGTGGCAGCAATGATGCGCACATTGCAGCGAAACTGCAGCGCGCTGCCAACCCGCTCAAACACTCGCTCCTGCAGAACGCGCAGCAGCTTCACTTGCATCGGCAGACTCATGTCGCCAATTTCATCTAAAAACAGCGTGCCACCCTCGGCCAGCTCAAAGCGTCCCTTACGCGTAGCGACGGCGCCGGTAAATGCACCCTTTTCATGACCGAAGAGTTCTGATTCCAATAGATCAGCGGGAATTGCGCCGCAATTGACGGCAATGAACGGCCGGCTACGGCGCGGGCTTGCCTCATGTATGGCGCGGGCGACCACTTCCTTGCCAGTGCCGGACTCCCCGAGCACCAACACACTGGACTCGTGAGCAGCCACTTGACCAATCAGCGTCAGAACATCGCGAATAGCGCGGGATTTACCGGTAGGCGTGCTTGCCACGACAGGTTCACGCATCACCGGGCCGCTAAACACTTCGCTTTCAATCGTTGCCATGAGTCCTGACACCACCTCTTTGAAGAGCAGTGATTGTCAGGCCATGAGAGCGTCGAGAAAGTGACGCATTGCCGAACTCAGTACCAGCCACGTGTGACGTGGTTCGCGAATCAGTCCCTGTGATGCTGACGCATGCCGGCAACTTGACGCCTGTGTCGCCGGAACGCCAATTTCCCGATGAGTTCTGCTACCGGCTCACCTGGTGGTGTGAACTGTGCACGCACCCGGCCGTCTTCTGCGCAACCCAACACTGTGGCAATCAATGTGAGCGGCTGAGCCAAGCACTCTTGCAGGTAGATCCGTAATAAACCTTGAGTTCCGGTCGCAGGCACACCTTCCGGGTTATGCCACACACCACCCAGAGCATTAAACCGCACCGCAAGAGGTGCGGGTCTGGGGTCCTGGGCGGCCACAAGCTGTCCCAACACCTCTAATGCCATGTTGAGCTTGACCTCGACACGGTGCAGATCGCTGGCGTAAGGGTTTTTCTCGTCTAGGGCGTCGACTGCTACCTGGCTTTCTGCGGCAGCGCAGACCTGCAATACCTTTAGGTTCCGCTGAGAAAAATGACTGCACTCCGAAAAGGACGGCGCCGAGGAAAGCGGGCTCCAGCGCACCGAGAGCACATCCTCGTAGGCCATCTCGTCAAACAGAACAACAGTATCCACACCCTCAAACCTACTCAAAGCATTCTCCAGGCAACCGTCACGGCCGCAACAGCGCTTCCAGCGCGATGTCGGATTCGTTGACTGCCGCGGTCATTGCCGCCAGACACCCCAGTGCATCGTCATCACGCACGCTAAATCCAAGGTCACGCAACATACGGTGCCGGTCGGCCATCATGCGCCGCACCTCTCGCTGATCCCGATCGAGCAGGCTTCTCGCCATCTGCTCGGTAAGGGCGACAACACCCTGCGTCAGGAGTTTTTGCGAGGCGGTGCGCTGCAGTTGCAGCGCAGCACTCATGACCCAGTGCGCAGCTGACGGGCGGAGGATTGGATGCTGACCCAAGCAGTACGCAGCTCACGCAGCAAACCAGCCACCTCCTCCAGTGGCTCGGGTTTTTGGCCCAGCGAGGCCATCAGCAGGCGACGGCCGCAATACTCATACAGATCGCCCAGATTCTTCGCAATGGCGCCTTCTTGCTGCGGTCGCAGTGCAGAGCGCAGTTCTTCGACAATGTCGACCGAACGGGAAATAAGCTCTGCCGCGGTACGGCGCTCGCCTGCGGCCATGGCGCCGCGCGCACGCTGGATCCGCTCAATGGCGCCGTCGTACAGCATGGTTACCAGCTGGTGCGGATCGGCAGCAGCGACACCACCGTGGGCAGCATTTTGGCGGTAGGCGTTAAGACTAGAAGACTGCTGGCGTGCAAACATTTGAAACTCCCTGTGCTGCAGCGTAGTTAACGGCAGCAGCGGAGCGGACTTTAGTGAAAGTCAGGCAACAGAAAGCGTCTTAGCTGGAAGTCGTCTTGGAAAGCGACTGCGACAGTTGGCTCGAAGTAGTCTGCATCTTGGACAGCATCCCATCCAAAGAATTGAAGATCTTCGTCTGGCGCGCCTTATAGTCCGCTACTCGCGCTTCGAGGGCAGTTTTCTGCTTGGCAATGTCTTTGGTTCTCGCGGCGATGACTGCTTCGCGCGTCGCCAGATCTGCCACGCCGGTTTTTGTCTCGGTGTGTTTGTCCAAGGCAGTAGCAAACGCTGTCGCTATTCCGCCAGAGCCCGCAAGCACCTTGGATACTGACTGTGAATCCGCAGTCAGGGCTGCCTGTAACTTGGTGGCGTCCACCTTGAGCTTGCCCGTCACGTCCGCCTTGTTTATATCGTCACGCACAACGCCAATGGCAGACAGTGTGTTGTAAACAGACGAGCCGCCCGATACGACCATCGTCGCAGTACGCCTTACCTGAGTTTGGATCGTCTGCATCATGCTGTCGCCCAGCATCGCGCCAGCGGTCTTGGTGGTTGCGTTATAGCCGCCCAGGCCAGCCATGGTAGTGATGAGGTTGTTATAGGCATTCACAAAGTCAGAAACTTTTGCTGAGATCGCCGAATCGTTGTTTGCCACAGCCAGACTGGTCGTACTGCCCACAGTCGACACACCCGCCACGTTCACCGTGACCCCCTGTATCGCCGCGGAAAACGCATTAGTTGCGCTGGTTGCTGCAAGCCCATTAATCGTTATATTTGCGTTGGCTGCCACTACCGTCTGGGCAGAATTAAACAAAGCAGCAAGGCTGACATCGCCGGTAGCAGATGGATTGCTTGCCGATACCGACAGGGCATTGGCTGAGCCGGTAGCCCCACCATTGAGCTGCAGATGTACGCCATCGGCCAGCGTCAATAGACTTGCAGTGACACCGGTTGTTGAAGCAGAGGAATTTATCGCATCCCGCAAACCACTCAATGTGTTGTTGCCGGAGTTGATCACCACATTGAACGTGGTAGACCCCTGAGTCACTGCGAGCGTGCCCGTCTGTACGGCCGAGGTTGTCGTTGCGCCCAAAGAAACGGTCGTGAACTTTCCAGCGGCTGCCAGGTTCTTAACCTCAATATCATACGAGCCCGTACTGGCAGTGCTGTCTGCCGTGGCCGTAAACAACGCAGTATTTGCACTGGTTGCCGTTCGCAGCACCAGCGCCGTCGCATCTTTGAGTGCTGTCGCCTTGTCTTGAAACGTAGCCATGGCCCCGCGCAAAGTGCTTACCGCGGTGAGGTCGCTCGTATTGGCCTTATCAAGCTTGGTGATGCGCGCATCAGCCGGCGCACGCTCGGCGCCCACCAGCTTGGCGACCATGCCGGCGACATCTAGGCCAGAGCCGAGTCCACCTGTTGTAAGAGTTGAAGCCATACCCTCAGTATCCCAAAGCTGGCAATCACCACCGTGATCAAGCTCACGAAATAGCCAGTATCGTCAAATCAGCTTATCAACCAGCCCGCCGACTCCGGCCTCCAGATTGCGGATCATCCGTAATGCGTCTTCGGACGGATATTGCATGATTACCTCACCGGATTCAGCGTCACGCACCACCACCACCTGGCTATGGGTCGCCTCATCGACGCTAAATTCCAACGCTGTCGAGTTGAGGCGTGCAGCCGAATTGAGCGATTCTGCAACACCGGCTACTGGCTCTTTCTGCGAAGGTGCGGGAATCTTCAACTCAGTGGTCTCTAAACCTTGCGGGGCGACACCGGGCGCACCGGTGCCAGTCACCGCTATGGCTGGTGAAGGTGACAACAACTGAATATCCATAAAGCCCTCCAACAACTCTAGAGACAGTCCCCGAAAACATCCCGGAACAACTCACTACCGGTAACGGCAAGAAGGGGGCAAGCTTTAGCCACTGTTTGTGACCTGCATCACATTTACGACCAACAGGCAAAAAAATGGGTGGGGCTGCTCACACAGCCCCACCCGTCCTCACCATAACTGATCGATCTAACTTAACGCAGCAGTGACAGTACCGACTGCGGAGCTGCGTTAGCCTGGCTCAGGATCGCAGTGGATGCCTGCTGCATCACCTGCGCCTTGGTCAGGTTGGCCGTCTCGGCCGCATAGTCAGTGTCCAGGATGCGGCTGCGTGAGGCCTGCAGATTCTCGGAGTTCACCAGAATCGACGAGATCGTGGCTTCGATACGACTTTGCACCGCACCCATCTGGCCACGCAAGCTCGACACTTGATCCAGCGCCGCATCGACGTTGGTGATCATGGAGTTGGCATTGGCCAACGTGGTCACCGAGCTTGACGACAGCGTGCTGGTGCCCAGCGCTTGCGTCGCGGCGGCATAGCCGATGCGAGCCGGTGTGGTGCCGCTGACCGTCACCGCACTGGATGAGGTCAAACGAATCGAACCGCGATCAGTCACCGCAACCGCCGTGCTGACGGCAGCCGTCAATGCAGTCGCCGTATTGCTGCTGTTATTGGTGCCGGATCTAGCACCGAGACCTTTGCCAACGTCACCAGCAACCGTAGCGGTCTGAGATATCGCAATGTCGCGACCATCAGCTGCCTGCAAAGTCATGCGGCTGGCAACAGAGTCGAAGGTCGCGGTCACACCGGTGCTGCCGGTATAGCCATTAACCAGGGTGGCCCAGTCAGCGCCCGTCAGTGCAGTAGTACCCGCCGTCGTGATGGCCTGGCCGTTGATGCTCAGCGTGTAGCCGACGCCTGTGGTGGCAACATAGGCGAACTGCGATGTTGTATCGGCCGTGGCTGTCAGCGAGCCGACACCCGACGCATTGATGGCCGCTGCCTTGGCGAAGGCACTGGATGAGCCCTGACCCGTAGCGGCACCGGCATAGGCTGCCGAACCGGTGATCGACACGGCGGCGCCAGTGCCAATGGCAATGCGCATTTCGCCCGCTGCCATCGCTGTTGCGTCTACTGCCGTGCCCTGCTGGCCGACGTTGAGGGCACTGTTATAAGAGCTGCTGCCGACACTGTCCGACACCTTGCCCAGGACGCTGGACTTGACGCTCTGCGACAGGTTGACCGAGATGGTCTCGCCGGCGTTGGCGCCGACCTGGAAGGTGCTGGTACCGAACGTACCATCGAGCACTTTCTGGCCGTTGAAGTTGGTCTGGGTCGCGATACGATCGATTTCAGCAAAGCGCAGCTGCACTTCCTGATCCAGCACCGCGCGATCGCCGGCAGAGTTGGTTGCGTTGGCAGACTGAACAGCCAGCTCACGCACGCGCTGCAGGTTCTTGGTGACTTCACCCAGCGCACCTTCTGTGACCTGCGCCAGCGAGATGCCGTCGCCGGCATTGCGGGCAGCCTGGTTCAGGCCGGTGATCTGCGTAGTCATACGATTGGTGATGCCCATGCCGGCCGCATCGTCCTTGGCGGTGTTGATACGCTGGCCCGAAGACAGGCGCTGCAACGAAGTCTGCAAGGCATTGTTGGAGGTCGTCAGGCTGCGCTGGGCGCCCAAAGACGCGCTGTTGGTATTGATATAAAGAGGCATTGTTTGCTCCTGAAGTATACAAAGCTTGGTGACGTTTAAACTGCGGCGATAGCGCCACGAAGTTCGTAGGCCGCCACACTGCTGTACAGGTTATGTAGCGGCACCAGCCAAACATTCTTGAGACTGCTGGCGTGACGCAGATCACGTTTTTGATTCGTCCTGCGCCCCTGCAAAAAAGAGCGGGGCCGCTTACGCAGCCCCGCTGTTCACCTCATCAATTCCAGCTCAGCTGTTAACGCAGCAGTGACAGTACCGACTGCGGAGCAGCATTGGCCTGGCTCAGGATCGCGGTGGATGCCTGCTGCATCACCTGCGACTTGGTCAGGTTGGCCGTCTCGGCCGCGTAGTCCGTGTCCAGGATGCGGCTGCGTGAAGACTGAAGGTTCTCCGAGTTCACCAGAATCGATGAGATCGTGGCTTCGATACGACTCTGGATGGCACCCATCTGGCCACGCAAGGTCGACACTTGGTCCAAGGCTGCATCGACACTGGTAATCATCGAGTTGGCATTGGCAAGCGTAGTCACCGAGCTCGACGACAGCGTGCTAGTGCCCAGCGCCTGTGTCGCAGCGGCATAGCCGATACGAGCCGGCGTCGTGCCGCTGACCGTCACCGCACTGGATGAAGTCAGACGGATCGAACCGCGATCGGTAACGTTCGTTGCAGCCAAACCAACGGTAATAGCGGATGTGGTATTGGTGGCGTTGTTGGTACCGGCTGCGGCACCAAGGCCTTTACCAGTGTCGCCGGCTACGGTGGCCTGCTGAGTGATAGCAATATCGCGGCCATCAGACGCCTGCAAGGTCATGCGGGAGTTGGCCGAATCGAAAGTCGCCGTCACACCCGTGCTGCCGGTATAGCCGTTGACCAGAGTCGCCCAGTCTGATCCCGATAGTGCAGTCGTACCTGCAGTGGTAATGGCCTGGCCGTTGATGGCGAGTGTATAGCCGACGCCTGTGGTCGCCACATAGGCGTACTGAGCCGTTGTGTCCGCCGTGGCTGTCAGCGAGCCGACGCCCGAAGCATTGATCGCCGCTGCCTTGGCATAGGCACTGGCTGAGCCCTGACCCGTAGCGGCACCGGCATAGGCGGCAGAGCCTGCAATAGAGACGGCAGAGCCGCTGCCAATGGCAATGCGCATTTCGCCCGCTGCCATCGCCGTTGCGTCTACTGCCGTACCTAGCTGGCCGACGTTGAGGGCACTGTTATAAGAGACGTTGCCGACACTGTCCGACACCTTGCCCAGCACGCTGGACTTGACGCTCTGCGACAGGTTCACCGAGATGGTCTCGCCGGCGTTGGCGCCGACCTGGAAGGTGCTGGTACCGAACGTACCGTCGAGCACCTTCTGGCCATTGAAATTGGTCTGCGACGAAATACGATCAATTTCAGCAAAGCGCAGCTGCACTTCTTGATCCAGCACGGCGCGGTCGCCGGCAGAGTTGGTGGCGTTGGCAGACTGAACGGCCAGCTCGCGTACGCGCTGCAGGTTCTTGGTCACTTCACCCAGCGCACCTTCTGTAACCTGCGCCAGCGAAATGCCGTCGCCG
>Ga0114974_10003558_pt1 | contig 11710 bp, 15 predicted proteins | sample S_130206_EF_Meta_FD_87318 | JGI IMG/M metagenome (GOLD analysis project Ga0114974, IMG submission 87318) | Freshwater microbial communities from Lake Simoncouche, Canada to study carbon cycling - S_130206_EF_MetaG | ecosystem: Environmental > Aquatic > Freshwater > Lake | place: Lake...
CGATTATAGGTGGAAACCCATGTGCCAAAAAAGGGTCACAATTAAAAGGGATTAAATAACGTTAACAAGAACTCACTGAGCACAAACCATGTACGAACTCATTAAATTTACCCATTTGGCCGCTGGCATTGTTTGGCTGGGCGGCATGGCAATCATGCTCTGGGCTGTGCGTCCCGTGGCCATTGCCCAATTAGAGCCAGCACAACGTTTGCCGTTGTTGGCGGGCATGCTCCGTCGCTTTTTCAACCTGGTCGGCTTGTGTGTGATTTTGTTGCTGGCCACCGGTGCAACGATGTTGATGGGCGTCGATATGAAACTTGCGCCCAAGGGTTGGCACGCCATGATTGGGCTGGGATCATTGATGTGCCTCATTTTTGGGCACCTCTATTTTGGACCCTTCCGGAAAATGAAAAACGCCTTATTGATTGACGATTTGAGCGCTGCCGGGGCCCAATTGGCCAAGATTCACCCGCTGGTTTTGTCCAATTTCGCCTTAGGCTGGTTGGCAGTTGGCGCTGTGGTCATGTGGCGCTGATTCATTCATGGGCCGCTGTACCCATCAGCGATTTGTTCATTTGCCCGTCAAACCCACATAATTAATTGAAATGAGCGCCTCTTCTACGCCACCGCCAGCCGCCGCCAAAGATTCTCTGATCGAATACCCCTGCGAGTTTCCGATCAAGGTCATGGGCGCCCGCGTGGATGGTTTTGCGGAAGCCATGTCCGAGATTGCCAAGCAGTTTGATCCTGGTTTTAATCCGGCCACCATCGAGATGCGGCCCAGTAAAGCGGGAAACTATCTGAGCGTAACGCTGACCATCAAAGCCACCAGCCGAGAGCAGCTCGACAACATTTACCGAACTCTCACCTCGCATCCCATGGTGAAAGTGGCCCTCTGATGAGGGCTTAACAGTCATGCAGGTCAAGCTTCTAGGCCAAGTCAATTACTTGGACACTTACCAGGCCATGCAAGAATTTACGGCCCAGCGTCAGCCTGACACGCCCGATGCGTTGTGGCTCTGTCAACATCCACCCGTGTTTACGCAAGGTTTGGCAGGTCTTGCAGGTCATGTCTTGAATGCAGGCGAGATTCCGGTCATACCCACCAACCGGGGTGGTCAAGTCACTTATCACGGACCCGGTCAAGTCATGGCCTACCCAATGATCAACCTGCAGCGGGCGGGATACTTCGTGAAAGAATATGTCTACCGACTTGAAGAAGCCGTGATCAGAACCTTGGCGCACTTTGGAATCACAGGGCACCGAGTGGCCAGCGCCCCAGGAATTTATGTGCGCTTGGCCGACCCTTTTGCGCACACAGCCCTCTCGGGACCTGTGACACCAGGCGCCCTCTTCAAAGGCTTGGGCAAAATCAGTGCCTTGGGCATCAAGGTGAGTCGCCAAAGCACCTACCATGGCTTGGCGCTGAACGTGAAGATGGACCTCGAACCCTTTGGCCGCATCAACCCATGTGGCCATGTTGGCTTGCAGTCAGTAGACCTTTTTACAATGGGGGTTGATGCCTCCTGGGAAGAAGTTGCAGATGTCCTTGGACACAAGCTCCATCAACTGCTTGCGCCCTGAATCAGAAAGATTGCGATGACCAAAGAAACTGATGCCCCACGCCACGTTGTGCGTGAGGTTCAAACTGTCGAAAACTACGACCCTTCTGCCAAACAAAAAGCAGGCGCAAAGCTGTCACGCATCCCCATCAAAGTCGCGCCAGGCGAAGTCTTAAAAAAGCCTGAATGGATTCGCGTCAAAGCAGGCTCTCCGACCACACGGTTTTACGAAATCAAAGACATCCTGCGCAAGAACAAGCTGGTCACTGTCTGCGAAGAAGCCAGCTGCCCCAACATTGGTGAATGCTTTGGCAAAGGCACTGCCACCTTCATGATCATGGGCGACAAGTGCACGCGCCGCTGCCCCTTCTGCGATGTGGGCCATGGCCGGCCCGACCCACTTGATGTGAATGAGCCTGGCAACTTGGCGCGCACCATCGCCGACCTCAAACTCAGCTACGTGGTGATCACGAGCGTGGACCGCGATGACTTGCGAGATGGCGGTGCTGGTCACTTTGTCGACTGCATCAAAGAAACCCGCGCGCTATCCCCCAAAACACAAATTGAAGTGCTGGTGCCGGACTTCAGAGGCCGCGACGATCGTGCCTTGGAAATTTTGAAAGCGGCACCACCTGATGTGATGAACCACAATTTAGAAACCGTGCCACGCTTGTACAAAGAAGTCCGGCCAGGTTCTGACTACCAGTTCTCTTTGCAACTGTTGAAAAAATTCAAAGCACTGTTTCCACATGTTCCAACCAAGAGTGGTTTGATGGTCGGCCTGGGTGAAACCGACGAAGAAATTTTGCAAGTCATGCAAGAGATGCGTGAGCACAACATTGAAATGCTGACCCTCGGTCAATACCTTGCACCGTCCAGCAGCCATCTTTCAGTGAAGCGATATGTGCACCCAGACACCTTCAAAATGTTTGAAGAGAAGGCCTACGAAATGGGCTTCACACATGCCGCCGTAGGCGCGATGGTGCGCTCTAGCTATCACGCGGACCAGCAAGCGCACGCTGCGAGTTTGGCGCGTTGACCGCATCTCGCCAAGCCACTTGGCTGGCACTTGGCGCCATTGCCCTTTGGGCCACATTGGCCCCGGTGGGCGTGAGGCTCTCACATTTGCCGCCGTTCCTATCGGCCGGTTGTGCGCTGCTCATTGGCAGCCTGGTCGCCATGCCCTGGTCGGGCTTTCAATGGCGCTTGGCCATCATTCCCGCACCCACCTTGGCACTCGGCATTTACGGATTGTTTGGCTATCACTTTTTATTGTTCGTGGCCTTCAGAATGGCGCCCGCTGTGGAGGCCAACTTGGTGAACTATTTGTGGCCTTTGTTGATCGTGGTCCTGGCGCCCGTTTTTCACAAAGGCACACGACTTCATTGGCGCCAAGTGATCGCTGCCATTGCAGGGTTCACGGGTGCTGTGTGGGTCATCACGGGCGGGCAATCCGTGCAGTCTGATTTCAACATGGGCTATTTGGCGGCATTGGCCTCGGCATTTATTTGGGCGACCTACTCGCTCATGACCCAGCGTGTGCCGTCTTTTCACACGGCAGCGATTGGCAGCTTTGGCTTTGTGTCAGGTGCTCTGTCTTTGGTGTGCCACTTTGCAATGGAGACGCCGACTCTTCTCACAAACAATGACCTTCTGTTGTTGCTTTGGATGGGGTTGGGCCCTTTGGGACTTGCATTTTATTTGTGGGATGCCGCGTTGAAAAAAGGCCGGGCTCAGCAAATTGGTTTGCTTAGTTTTTTAACGCCCTTGGGTTCAACACTTTTATTGTTGGTTGATCGCCAACAAGCCCTTACACCCCTTGTGGCATGGGCAGGATTACTCATTGTGGGCGCGGCATGGTTTGGCCGCGCACCCAGCCAACTTGATGCGGCGAACGACCCAATATTCGGCACTCACTCGGAGAAATCTTAAGTCGACAAAAGACTGGCCGGGTCTTCAGACGCCAGAACTTGCTGCGCCAAAGCTTTGAGCTTTTCAGTGTCTGCGCGCAAGATTTGTTGCTTGACCAACAGCACTTGTGAGGGGTGCATAGAGAAGCTCCTCAGCCCCATGCCCAACAGAAGCCGCGTCATGCTCACATCGCCGGCCATCTCGCCACACACTGACACGCTCTTGCCTTGCGCCGCACCTTCTGCAATGGTGTCGGCAATTAAACGCAAGACCGCTGGGTGCAATGGGTCATAAAGATGCGCCACACTTTCGTCGGCGCGATCAATGGCCAATGTGTATTGAATCAAGTCGTTGGTACCAATCGACAAGAAGTCGAAGTGCTTCAAGAAAAGCTTGAGCGACAGTGCAGCGGCTGGAATTTCAATCATGGCGCCCAATCGCACATTGCCATAAGCAACACCACGCGCATCCAAATCAAGTTGTGCTTGCTTGACCAAGGCCAAGGTTTGGTGAATTTCACTGGCGTGCGCCAGCATTGGCACCAACAAGTTGACCTGGCCGAGGGCCGCCGCACGCAAGATGGCTCGCAGCTGCGTTAAAAACATTTCGGGGTCAGCCAAACTCCAACGAATCGCGCGCAGTCCCAAGGCTGGATTCAAGTGCGCCGCATCATGCCGCGCTTCATCGAGTGGCTTGTCAGCACCCACATCGACCGTGCGAATGGTGACAGGCAAACCTTGCATGCCTTCAATGGCTCTGCGGTATTGATTGAATTGCTCTTCTTCTTCAGGCAAATTGCCCTGCCGGCCCATGAACAAAAATTCGCTGCGGAAAAGTCCAACGCCCACCGCCCCCGCCATCATGGCTGCACTGGCATCTTCCGGCATTTCAATGTTGGCCAAGAGTTCAATTTTTTGGCCGTCGAGGGTCAAGGCCGGCGTGTGCCTGAGCCTGCTTAAGCGCTCACGCTCCAAGTCGCCTTGACGCTGCTTGAAACCATACTCAGCCAAAATGATGGGCGATGGGTCGACAATGATGAGGCCCATGTCGCCGTCAATGATGATCCAGTCGTCCTGCCGAATGAGTTGGCTGGCACTGCGCGCGCCCACCACGGCAGGAATGTCCAAACTCCGCGCCACAATGGCCGTGTGAGATGTTTTACCGCCCACATCGGTCACAAAGCCCGTGAACACGCTTTGTTTAAATTGCAGCATGTCAGCCGGCGACAAATCGTGTGCCACCAACACCAAGGGCACGTCCATGGTGTCGCCCAATTGCAGTTCTTGTTGCGGCCTTGCCTGCGGCTTGGTCCGAACCACAGGCGCATGTCCACTCTTCAAAAAGTGCAGCACGCGTTCTGTCACTTGCTCCAAGTCGGACTTGCGCTCGCGCAAATAGGCATCTTCCATTTCGTCAAACTGGCGGCCAATGACCTCCATCTGACTGGTCAGTGCCCACTCTGCGTTGTAAAACCTTTTTTCAATCCAGTGCTTCACGCCCGCCGACAAGCTCTCGTCTTCAAGCAGCATCAAGTGCACATCTAGCAATGCGCCCAGCTCGGGTGGCGCATCGGATGTGAGTTCGTGTTGAAGACGTCTAAGCTCTTCAACGACGGCATTGCGCGCTTGGCGCAAGCGATCAATTTCTGCGTCGACTTGATCGGGCGGAATGAAGTAATGCGCCACATCCACGCGGCTTGACGCCACAAGCACCGCCCGTCCAATGGCGATCCCTCTGGCGACAGCAAGTCCATGAATGCTGAATGTCATTCACCCTCGCCAAACTTATCGGCAATCAGTGCCAGCAAGGCGTCCAAAGCCTCTTGCGCTTGGTCGCCCTCTGTGTCAATGATCACTTCACTGCCAATGCCAGCAGCCAACATCATGACACCCATAATGCTCTTGGCGTTGACGCGTCGCTCTCCTTTGGCAATCCATACTTCGCAAGGAAAGCCACCGGCCAGCTTGGTCAGTTTGGCAGAGGCGCGAGCGTGCAAGCCGAGTTTATTGCTGATGATCGTGGTAGCTTGGGGCATGTCGAGGTCCTGATTGATTTTGAGGTGCAGTGCAGTCTACGGGCATGATGCCTTGGGCGCCGCCCGCTTGCGCACGCGCGGCCAAGGCGTCTAAGGACTCGTGGCGGTAGCACACGCTTCTGAGCAGCATGGGCAAATTGACGCCAGCCAACAAGCGTGTGTCAATGCCATCGTTGAGTTTTTGGGCCACATTGGAAGGCGTAGCGCCAAACACGTCACTTAACAACAAGACTTCGGCGGTGTTGAGTTTGGCCATGGCCGCTTTGGCCAAAATCAAACTCTCCTCGGGGCTTGCGTGGGGCGCAATGTCCAATGCCAGAACCCCCGAGGCACATTCGGGAAAAACGTGCAAGGCGCATTCACGCAAGGCCGAAGCCAGCGGCGCATGGGCGACGATGAGAATTCCAATCATGCTGAATTATCGCGGTTTGCCCAATGAAAATAAACATACGACAAAGTTGCACACACGCCAAAGACAGAAAAAGCCGACTGAAAGGCCAGGACAGGTGACCAACCAAGCGATTTGAAGAAGTCCACGCCCAAACCAATGCCCCACTGAACCACAAACACGCCCAAGAAAATCACCAGGTTATAGGCGGACAGTGCTCGACCTGCCAAATGCGGCGGAAAGGCCATGCCTACAGCGGGTTGCGCCAAGGAGACAAAGGAGCTGGTCACGCAAAAAAGTGTCAACACAATGGCCGTGCTGTCACCCAAATTGGGGCCCATCCAAATGAGGTAAGCCAATACCAGCAAGCTTGTGGGCTGGCCCAATGCAATCAACCGATCAGGCGATATCCCGCGCTTTGCCAGCTTTGGCGTCACCAAACCCCAAAGCCAAAACGTGCAAAGCATCGTCAAGTTGATCGCAAACAAGCCTGTTGCTGCCGACACGGGCGAGTAGCCACCGACCACCGTCATCCAAGGACCGGCCCATAAAGTTTGAACCGCCAACAAACCCGCATAGCAAAAGAATCCGATGGGCGCCATGCGCCAAAAATAAGCGCTTCGCCAAATAGGGCCGTAACCCGCTTCTTCATCAGAGGACTTGATAGCGCTTTCGCTCGGTTTTTCCCAGACGGGCACCACCCAATAAATGAGCATCATTGACACCACGACCAGCACCGCAAGCCCGGCAAAAATGGCCCGCCAACCCGTCATGGGCATTAGCCATTGCACTGGCAAGGTAGAAGCCAGCATGCCCAAAGAACCCGTCATCAGCATCCACGAATTGGCGCGGAGTTGCGCCCCTGGGTCCATCCACCGACGGTAGCCTGTTAAGGGCGACATCAAGCAGGCACTGACCCCCACGCCACATAAAACACGCGCCAGCCAAAGGCCTATAAAACTTTCAGCCATGGCGAAACAAATGCACCCCAAAACGGCGATGACCAAAAAGGACAAATGCACTTTTTTGGGGCCATGCAAATCAAGCCACTTGCCCAGCGGCAATTGGGTCACTGAAAAGCCCAGAAAATAGCCACCCGCCAAAAGCCCCAGGTCTTGGGCAGACAGCCCCATTTCTTGCGTCAAAGCAGGTGACAAGGTGGCCGTGATGGCCCGCATCAAGGTAGACAAAAAATAGGCAAACGCAAAGGCCAGAAAGACCCCCACCATTTGACGTCTCTCCAGCAGAGGACTTTGGGTTGGGTTCATGGCAATTTGAGACTTTCTAAAAATTGATCGGCGCTCTGATCGTTTTGAGCGCGGCTTGTTTTATTTTGATAGACGACTGCGTGGACCAAGCGCACCGCATCGCCATCGATGTGCGCAAACCATACCGCATGTGCCTTCACGGCTTGACCCGTGGGGCCGGCGCCTTCTGCCTTCAAGCGCAACGCCCCAGGCAATACCGCCAAGTGCTGTGGCGTCCAAGGGGTTTCATGAACGCTTTGTGCACGCATGTTTTGCAATGTGGCTTGACGCCAACCTTTCATTAATTCGGCACGGTCCACCGAGGCCTGAACACTTGTGGTCATCACGGCCCATACGGCGTCATCTGCTTCACAACCCGCTACGGCAAGGTCTAAGGCTTCACCCGCCATCGTGACCTGCCTGACGGTTCGGTCTGGTTTACAAGGCAACTCAAAGCGCAAAGAGCTTCCCTCTAGCTGGGTCGCACGCCAATTTAAATGGGGCTGACACGCCACAAGACCAAGCAATGCGCCGCCTCGTAAAATCGATAACAACAATTTCAGCATGCCCTGATTATCAACGCGTGCATCGCGCTTTGTTTTTCGCGACAATGTGCACATGAATTCATTAGACGGCATCCGTATCCTTGACCTCTCCCGCGTCCTCGCGGGTCCTTGGTGCACCCAAACTTTGGCCGACTTGGGTGCCGATGTGATCAAGATAGAGAGGCCGGGCGCAGGGGATGACACGCGCAGTTGGGGGCCCCCATTCCTGAAAGATGCAGACGGAAAAGACACCCCAGAGGCTGCCTATTATTTGGGAACCAACAGAAATAAGCGCTCACTTACGTGCGATATTTCCAAGCCTGAAGGCCAAGCTCTGATCCGTGAGTTGGTGCTGCATTGCGACGTCTTCATTGAAAATTTCAAGGTAGGCGACATGGCCCGATACGGTCTTGACTACGACAGTCTCTGCGCCCTTAATCCCCGGTTGATTTACTGCAGTGTGACGGGTTTTGGCCAAACCGGCCCCTACCGTGATCGTGCAGGTTATGACTACGCCGTGCAAGGCATTGGTGGCTTAATGAGCGTGACCGGCGAACGGGACGATCTGGGCGGTGGCCCTCAAAAAGTGGGCGTCGCTGTGGCCGATTTGTTCACGGGCATGTATGCCGCTGTGGGCATTTTGGCGGCACTGCGACATGTCGAAAAAACGGGTCAAGGCCAATACGTCGACATGGCTTTGTTAGACACACAGGTGGCCATGCTGGCCAATTTGGGGGCGAATTATTTGGTGAGTGGCAAAACGCCGGGCCGCGCAGGCAATGCCCATCAAAATATCGTGCCCTACCAAGTTTTTGAAGTGAAGGCGAGCTCGGAAGCTTTGGCCAGCGATGGCGCTGGCGCACGAGATCATTTGATCTTGGCCGTTGGCAACGATGGTCAATACGCCAAGTTTTGTCATGTAGCAGGTCATCCCGAATTGGCCACAGATCCACGGTTTGCCAAAAATACCGACCGGGTTAAAAACCGCAGCGTGTTGGTACCTTTGCTTGAAAAAATCATGCTGACCCGAACAAAAGCAGAGTGGCTGCCAGCGCTTGAATTGGCCAAGGTACCCTGTGGCGCCATCAACAATTTGGCGGAGGTTTTTGCAGACCCTCAAGTGACGGCGCGACAAATGGTGAGCACGTGGCAGCACCCTCACCAAAAAGATTTGAAACTGGTTTCCAGCCCTTTAAAGCTCAGCGTGACGCCGGTTCGTCAAGATCATGTGCCGCCACAATTGGGCCAGCACACCACACAGCTTCTCAAAGAGGTTTTGGGCTACAGCGACTCACAAATTGAAGCACTCAAAAATAAAGACATCATCTGATGTCTTGAGGAATTTGAGCCGTTCAGTCGTGGACTTGCAAGAAGCCCATGACTGAAGCAAACTGAGCATCACTCCTTGCGGAAATTATCGTGGCAAGCTTTGCAAGTGGCCGCTGCGGGGCCAAAGGCTGTTTTGAGCGCATCCACATTGCCGGCCTTGGCAGCAACGGCAAGCTTGCTTAATTCAGCTTGCATTTTGTCGCCCGCTTCTTTGAACTTGGCACTGTCTTTCCAGATTTCAGGCTTGGCGCGTGTCTCGCCTTTGTCACTGCCTTCCGAAAAAGCAGCCCAATGCAATTTGGACATGGCAGCCGCAATATCGGCATTTTCAGCGGCCGCTTTTGCATCGTAGGGTGCTCTGCCATTGGCCATCGCACCAACCCGGCTAAAGTGGGCACCCATGACGGTAAAGCTGGCTTTTCTGTATTTAATGGCGTCTTCAGGTTTCGCAAATTGTGCTGCGGCAGGCAATGTCAATGCCATGGCCGCCAAGCCTGTCAGGACGATAAAAAGTTTTCTCATAAAAGGCTCCAAGTTTTGTTGCAGTGCTTTACAGTTTCTCATGTTTTAAAAAAAATTGCAGAGCCCTGGGCTTTGATGAAAGCAACTGAATGAATAAAGTGAGAGTTTGGGATTTACCGACACGCATTTTCCATTGGGCTTTGGCGATTTTGGTGGCTGGGTTGGTGATCTCCGGCGAGTTGGGCGGGGAGGCCATGGTCTGGCACTTTCGTTTTGGTTACTGCGTGGGTAGCTTGATTATTTTCAGATTGACCTGGGGTTTTGTGGGCGGGTTTTGGTCCCGCTGGCGTCAATTTTCTTGCTCGCCACAGTCGCTTAAAGCTTTCTTGAGTGGCAAGACATCAAGCTCGAGTTACTTGGGGCACAGCCCGACAGGCTCGCTCTCTGTGCTTGTCATTTTGCTGTTTTTAGCGGCGCAAGTTGGATCGGGGTTGATGAGCGATGACGAGATTTCCAATGCGGGGCCCCTGACGCCATGGGTCTCTGAATTCATCGTTCAATGGGCAACTTATTGGCATAAAGAGATTGGCAAAGTCGTCATTCTTTCGCTGGTAGCGCTGCACGTGCTGGCCATTGCTTGGTACTTTTACAAGAAGAATGAAAACCTGTTGCGCCCCATGCTGACTGGGGACAAAATGAGCCATGACAATGCACCCGCTTCAAAAGACCGTCCTGTCGATTGGTTAAAGGCCATTTTGCTGATGGCTGCCAGTGCTTATGCCATCTACAAACTGATCAATCTTGTTCCTTGATTTTCAAAATTCAAAGCGCATCACGCTAAACTCCAAATTTTTCAGTTCTACCGCTTTGTCAGAAAACGTCCACACCACCATTTTGCTGTTTGAGCCTACTTCGGCTGAAGACATTCATTCAGTGCGCGAGATTTTTTTAGAGTACGCCAACACGCTCAATGTTGATTTACGTTTTCAAGGGTTTGAACTTGAGTTGCAGGAATTGCCAGGTGAATATGCACCGCCACGAGGTGCTTTGTTGTTGGCCATGGTCAATGATCAGGTGGCCGGGTGTTGCGCACTGAGGCCCCTGGATTCAGCCGATGTCCCCAATTCATCTGAAATGAAACGCCTGTATGTTCGTCCTGCCTTTAGAAGGCTCGGCCTTGGCCGCCAATTGGCCGAGGCCATCCTAGATGCTGCCCGTCGCTATGGCTACAGCAGCATTTTCTTAGACACGCTCGACGAAATGGAAACAGCCCGCGCCTTGTACGAAGATTTGGGCTTTGAAGAAATTCCACCCTACTATCACAACCCTGTGCCAGGCGCTCACTATCTTCGCGTCATGCTCTGATGTCAACGTGTGCTTGGTCAGGGTTGCGATTTTTGTAACGTGACGGTCTGTTAATTAGGCTTTGGCTTGCGACAGCATGGTGTCTGCGTCGCTCACTTCAAACTTACCTGGGCCTTCAACATTGAGTGTAGCGACTTTACCGTCCTTCACGAGCATCGAATAACGGTTGCTACGCAAACCCATGCCGCGCGCTGTGAGGTCCAAAGTCAGGCCCGTTGCCTTGGTGAAGTCAGCACTGCCGTCACCCATCATGCGAACTTTGCCCGTACTGTGCAGATCGCGGCCCCATGCGCCCATGACAAATGCATCGTTCACGCTGACACACCAAATTTCATCCACACCCGCAGCCTTCAAGGCATCAAATTGCGCCACATAACCAGGCACGTGCTTGGCTGAGCATGTCGGAGTGAACGCACCAGGCAATGCGAACACCGCAATGGTTTTTCCAGCAGAGGCCTTGGCGACATCGACAGGGTTAGGGCCGATGCTGCAGCCGTTGCCTTCTACTTCGACGAACTCAGTCAATGTGACTGCGGGAATAGTGTCTCCAACTTTGATCATGGTGTTTCCTTTAAAAATAAGCGTGAATGAACGAAAAAAAACGACACACTATTGTGAGTCGTTTTTAGAAGGTTTGCTGGAAGCCAGCTTATTGGGCTTAAACCGCTTCTGCCTTTTCAACCAAACGGGTGGCAACCCAGTTTTTGGTTTTGGAAATTGGCTTGCTCTCGGTGATTTCAATCACGTCGCCCATGCCGTATTGTCCAGTTTCGTCATGTGCGTGATACTTGCTTGATTTGGCAACAATCTTGCCGTACAAAGCATGCTTCACGCGACGCTCTACCAAAACCGTTACAGTTTTGGCA
>Ga0114974_10003562_pt1 | contig 11700 bp, 9 predicted proteins | sample S_130206_EF_Meta_FD_87318 | JGI IMG/M metagenome (GOLD analysis project Ga0114974, IMG submission 87318) | Freshwater microbial communities from Lake Simoncouche, Canada to study carbon cycling - S_130206_EF_MetaG | ecosystem: Environmental > Aquatic > Freshwater > Lake | place: Lake...
AGAAGCGAGGTGTCATAACATTTGTGACCTATACGATGGGTTTCCACTGTCGGACCTCGTCAGTTAAATTCCAACGTTTGAAGCTCACATTTGCAACCTGATCATTGTTTCAAGGAGCCGTGATGGAATAAAGTTTTCGGCCTATCGGAAGTGTTTTGTCGTGCTGACACGACAGCGGGCCGATTTTCACGGACTATACAACAAACTATACAACTATGCAGATATAATCCCGTAAAATATGATAAACTACAGCATTCGTAATGAGGGGGTCGGGGGTTCGAGTCCCTCCTGCGGCACCACAAAATCCCCCTAAAATCAAAGTCTTATGGACGTTACGGTGAGCGTTATATCCTCATCGCCCCTCAGAATTCTATACAACTCCCGCGCTGCCGCTCCGCCTTTTTGATCGTCAACGGCACTGAGTCGGCCCTGTATATCGCGCTGACACGCCAGTCTCCAGCGCATCAATGACCATGCTCATGGGGTGCCAAGCCTATATGTTGAATGATTTCCAGCGCAGCGAAACTGCCTGCGACAACAATTGCAGTTCCTGCAAGGCTATAGATCAAGAATGAGCGAAGATTGATGACACTTCGGTCTTGCGACAAATAGACAGCTGTAACACTTAAAACAAAACCGACAGGCACAACCCAAAGGCTCCGATGTGGGCTATCGGGAAAATGCTGGATGCCGCCAGTGAAGAAACCGATACCTATCGATGAAACGATTCCGAACCCAAAAAAATTCGTCCAGTCGCCGCCCTCCTCGGGATTGCTTCGGCGCTCCAGGAGGGCTCCAGCGAGATAAAATAAGATACCTATAGCGGCGGTGATAAATGAACGGTCCTCACTGAAAAAACCATGGTTTACAGCGCCCGCAATGCCGCTGATGCCGCTATACCGCAGAAGGGTAGATATATGATCTGATTGTAAGGACACGGTTTGCTCCAACGGTTTTGGAATTCGTAGCTATTTTATCTGGCTATGCTCCCCAAGCGATCAGATCAGTTTCTCGAATGCCTTGTCCTTTGCGCTGCAATAGCGACAAGATCATGCTTCTGGCGGAATGCCAATTTTGGGGGGCTTTTAGCATGGTGTATTCTAGGCGGGCTACGCCACCCCTTTTGCGTTTGAAGTCACCGGCGCCTGAACTGTAGTTCAGTAGCATTCGCTTTTCCTGCGCGTGGAATGTGATGGCTGCGAACAGTTGGCGATAGAGGCCGTTGACTGGATATTGCGGGTCGTAGCCGAGCGCTGGCACAGTCAATGTATCGTCTACTTCGTAGAGCATGGCGAAAGCAACTATCTGTCCATCGGCGTCCTGCAACACCAAGGCGGTCATAACCTTGAAGGACAACATGTCGGCAAAGAATTGCGAGGTGTATTGTGCATTCAGGGCGCTGTGTTTGTCGATATAGATTGCTTGATAGAGGTCGCGCAATTGGGAGGCTTGCGCCATCGAGATGCTGGTCAGGACATTCACCTGCAAGCCGCTGCGCTTGAGTACGGAACGGTCGCGTTGCAAATGGGAGTGTTTTTTCTCCAACTTGTCGCGAAAGTCGAATTCATAGACGATGCGCGCCGGTATGGCGTAAAATCGATGGCTCTTGAGCTTCTCGATAAGAGCGCTGTGTTTATCAGCTTGCAAATTCCGCACGCCGATGAAATGTTTCTTGTGGCTCGATGCGATTTGCTGGCAAAGTAGCGGAACTTCGAGAATATGCTGATTAGTCCAGATGTTTGTGGAAACCGGGGCATTGCCAACCAAAATAATATTGTCGATGCCAAGCATTTTCGCGACGAGGCCCGCGCTTCTGAAACTCCAAGCCGCTATTGAGTTATCAGCTACTTCTTGGGCTGCATAATCGAACCAACCGCTGCGCAGCGAAGTTATATATGTGGTGTCTGGCCGCCTTGGGTGCATACTCGTAGTGATTGGCAGACCAGAGGCTGGATGCAACGCCAAGTTTGCGGAGCCGTTCTGCATCCACTGAAAAAGCTCCACCGACGGCCACTGCGCCGTCGTCCGTATGTTTTGCTGTTCGATGTGGAGATTTTGCAAGTTTCTGGGCTCACCTGATGAATGAAATATTTCCCGGAACGCACCGTGAGGACCGTCTGCCCTCTGATTCGGCATGCCTCGAAATCAAGGGTTCAGTTAGTTCATACTCGGACTCTCGCTCGAAGTGAGTTCACGGCGCACCTTCGACCTCAGGAAGCCTCGGTACTCAGTTTCGCAGCCAAAAATAATGAATTTAAAAAAACCTTTTATGACCGTAAGCGGATGATTGTGTGACAAGCATTAAAATCAGGTGAGGCCGCGGTCCAAAACCAGCCGATATCAGGGAAGCTCGTTTCTCAACACGCCCCCTGCGCCAGCACCATAGCTTTCCCCAAAAGGTTTTATAGCTACGAATATGTTGATGGGTGGCGGTTTGTAATAGTTAGAGGGTAACGCTCAATCGACGGGCGCTTATAGAATGCGGATCCATACAAAACGTGATATCTACCGTATGGATTTCTTGAAGAATGAGCCACGATATGACCGTGAAGGAGTTGCTGTCACAACTACATAGCACGTTCGCCGATGCGGGTGCGTGGTTTGCTGAGTTGTCCTGCAAATTAGGCTTGAGTTCAAATTGCGTCTATCAAGACTGGAAAGAACTAACCGTCGGGCAGGCTGGGCTCATAGCCTTTTTGGGGTTTTCTGTCGTTAGATTGATTTTGGATAAATGGGCAGTCAGGAAGTTTCTGGCGTTCTGCGCTGCGCTTGTCGCGGGCGGAGGCTTTCTCATCGCCGAGATTTACTTGGTGGATTACATCCATGCTAAACTGCCGGGATTTCTTCTGACGTTTCCGTTAAAGCTCGTCTGGCTGTTCCTATGCACTCTTCTTCCGATCTTTGCCGCTAGCTTGGTTGCCCGGTCTGTTCTCATAAGACTGACCCGCATACCCTGAGCAGGGCAATAATGTCGTGTGGACACGACAGCGGACCCTTTCCAAGGTACTATACAACAAAATACACAACTATGCATATTTATGCCCGTAAAATATGATAATTTACAGCATTCGTATTGAGGGGGTCGGGGGTTCGAGTCCCTCCTGCGGCACCACAAAATCAATTAAAATTCAATCACTTATGGATTTCAAAACGGGCGCTGGGTCGCTTGTGGCCGTTAAAATTCTATACAACTCCGGGTGACGTTCGTCGGTAATTCTTGCGCGTTGCAGGTGCTGGGTCACCGCGCGTCTTTGACTGCTCGAAGCCTAGGGGTCGATTTCACAGCCGAAAATACTGAATTCAAAAACCTTTTATGACCGTAAGCGGTGATTGTGTGACAAAACTTAAAATTCAATGCAGCCTCGGTCCAGAATGTGAGGAGCGCGAGGACGACCCAACTCGATAAAGCATCATCAAAATTAAAAGGGGCGGCCTTTGAGCCGCCCCTTGGTTTTCCGGAACCCTTTCAGCCGATGACGGCGCCATCATCCTTGGTGATGGCGATGACCGAAGAGCGCGGCGTGGTGGCGCCGCCATTGGGGAAGTGGCTGTCGCCGCCATCCTCGCCCGGATGCTGAATCCCGACGAACAGAGTCTTCTTGTCCGCGCTCCAGGTGATGCCGGTGATCTCGCACTGACGCGGACCGACGAGGAATCGGCGGATTTCACCGGTTTCCGGATCGCCCACCAGCATGGAGTTATTGCCCTGGCCAGCATAGTCCTTGGCGTTGCTGTAACTTCCGTCTGTTTCGATCCACAGCAGGCCGGTCGTGTCGAAGGCCATGCCATCGGGGGAGTTGAATGTGTTTTCCTTGGTGACGTTCTTTGAACCGGCATATTCGTCGGTGTGGACGTTCGGGTTGCCGCCCGTCACATAGAGATCCCACGAAAAGCCATTGGCGACATGATCGCCTCCATCCGGACGCCAACGCACGATCTGGCCGTAGTTGTTGGCCTTGCGCGGGTTGGGGCCGCCCACCGGCGTGTCGTCGCCGCCAGCGTTCGGCTTTAGGCCACGGTTGGCGTTGTTGGTGAGGCAGCAATAGACTTCCGCCTTGCCTGGATGAGCAGCGACCCATTCGGGGCGGTCCATGGTGGTGGCGCCAACCTTCGAACCGGCCATACGAGTATGGATCAGGATTTCCGCCTGCGAGGCCATGCCGGTGGAAGCAGGGGTCAGTTCGATCCAGACGCCCTTGCCCTCGTCGGCGAACCTGGCGACATAGAGCTTGCCCGTGTCGAGCAAGGCGCTGTTGTCGCCGCCCGGCGCATAACGACCATCGCTGACGAATTTGTAGACGAACTCGCCACGCTCGTCATCGCCCATATAGGCGACGGCCTGGCCATTGGCGGCGATCACCAGTTCGACATTCTCATGCTTGAAGCGGCCGAGCGCGGTGCGTTTCTTGGGGGTCGACGCCGGGTTGAAGGGGTCTATCTCGACGATATAGCCATGACGGTTGGCTTCGTTCGGATGCCTGGAGATGTCGAACCGCTCGTCAGCGATCAGCCAGCCATATTCGGACTTCATGCCGACGCCGTAGCGGGACATGGCGCTCGTGGGCTTGAAGCTGGCGTCGCTACTGGCGAACAGGCCGTTGAAGTTTTCCTCGCAGGTGAGGTAGGTGCCCCAGGGCGTGCGGCCATTGCCGCAGTTGTTGAACGTGCCCAGCACCTTCGTGCCAGCGGGGTCTGCCGCAGTCTTGACCAGATCGTGCCCGCGCACAGGGCCGGTCAATTCCATCGCCGTATCGGCGGTGATGCGACGGTTGAACTTCGAATCCTTGACCACGGCCCACTTGCCATTGGTCTGCTTCATCTCGGCGATGGTGACGCCATGGCCGGCCTTGCTCTTGCGCACGTCGTCGGCTGTCTCGGCCTTCTTGGAGGCGCGGTTGCCGTGGATGATATCGATGTTGACATACTCATTATTGACGGCGAGCACGCTCGTTTCGCCCTGATTGAACATGGCCATGCCGTCGCAGTTGTCGCCCATGGCGAGTTCCTGGCTTTCGCCGGTGCCGCGGGTGACCTCGTCAAAGGCCACGCCTTTCGACCACAGGGGATCGCCCCAAGTCAGCGCGGCATGCCAGCTGTAGCCCTTGGGCAGGGTGACGGTGTCAAGGCTGTTGGCCGCGACGGGATCGAAGGTCAGGCGGCTGCGCGCCTGGGCCTGCGCCGGGGAGGTGGCGGCGCCCATGACGAAGGCTTGCGCCCCGAAGGCGAGGCCGGCGCCAAGGAACATGCGGCGAGATAAGGCCTTTTCCGCAAGGATTTCGAAATCAGTCGAGACGGCGTCGGCAGAACCGGCGTTGTGCATAGGGTTGATGGCATGGTCGGACATGGTGTCTCCGAGAATGAGCGGGCGCAGTTGTGCTGCGGGATCTTTTGAGGCCGAAATCGCCCCATGGCCCGTCACGCAGCGCGCGTGTCCGGGCGTCGTCACGCTGTGGCCAAATTTGTGACAGTATTTTTACAAAGTGCGCCGCGATCACCAATGTGTGAAAGGGCCAGTCATTCTTGCAGGCGCCGGTTCGGCTGCCTGACAGTTGCGCTACACCCGGTCCCGCATCAAAGGCGCGCAGGGGTAGCGTCAACCGGCGTAGTGTAATTTCCAGCCTTGAGGGGACGAATCCATCCACGTCCGGCCTTAGGGTGCGATGAGCGCTTGATCTTTGTCCTCATTTTTCAGAACATCGCGTCATTATATAAATGAGAGGCTCGCATGTCGCGCAGGATCGAAACTTCGTCCACATTTCTGGCTGCCGCCTTTATGGCCCTCAGTGCGCTTGAATGTAGCGCTCAAGTAGACCAGGTCGCCCAATTTTACGAGGGCAAGACCATCTCATTCATCGTGGGAGCGGCCAACGGCGGCGGGTATGACGCCCAGGCCCGTCTATTGGCGAGTCATATAGGTCGGTTTCTTCCAGGCGCCCCGCATGTGGTCGTGCAGAACATGCCCGGCGCCGGAAGCTTGCAAGCAGCGAATTTCCTTTACAATCTAGCGCCGAAGGATGGGTCAACCATCGCGCTTCTTCAACGCGGTATTCTGTCCACCCGTTTCGTCAATCCTGAAGGGGCGCGTTTCGATCTCGGCAAGTTCAACTGGATAGGAAACATGTCGACAGAGGCCGGCGTCGTGCTCGCCTGGCACAGCACTCCGTTTAACACATTTGAGGACTTGAAGAAGCAGGAGTTCCTTGTGGGTGGCACGGGACCCATGATTGACACCGAGACGACGCCCTACATTCTCAATGCGCTTCTGGGGACACGTTTCAAGGTCATCACGGGTTACAAGGGTACAGGCGACACGTCGCTGGCCATGGAGCGCGGCGAATTGCACGGCATGGGCGATTGGTCCTGGTCAAACGTGAAGACTCGTCGGCCTGATTACTTTCGGGACAACAAGGTGCGCATTCTGGCGCAGATGAGCGCAGAGAAACTGCCCGATTTGCCTGATGTGCCGAGCGCGCGCGACATGGTGACCAATGCGGATGATCGGCAAGTGCTCGATCTCTTTCTTGCCCAGAAGACAGCCGCGCGGCCGATCGCAGCGCCGCCTGGAGTGCCGACTGATCGGTTGAAGGCGTTAAGGGACGCCTTTGAACGCGCCACGGAGGATCCGTTATTCAAGGCTGATGCGGTCCGCCAGAAACTCGAAGTCGAGCCCATGCCCGGCGCCCAGGTGGATAAAGTGATCGATCTATTCACCCGCGCGCCTGATTCACTGGGCAAGCGGCTCAACGCCGCCATCTCTCCCAAGGAATGAGCGCGCCTTGTCCGTTGGGTGAACGTTTTCGGACGGGTCCGGATTGCTAATTTTGCTATTGATTATAAAAGTACGGTCGCCCCTATGAGGGCATTATCAGGGGTGGGGGCGGCTGAAATGACTTTTTCCTTAAGGCGTACAATCATCGCGATGTCTGCTGGCGCCCTCCTCGCGTCCTCGTTTTGCGATGGTTCTGCGGCGCTTGCCGCAGAAGAGCCATTCTACAAGGGCAAGCGCGTAACATTGCTGGTCAATTTTGCATCTTCAGGCCCAACCGACATCGAGGGACGGCTCTTTTCTCGGTATCTTGCGAAACACCTGGCGGGAAAACCCAACGTCATCGTTCAGAACATGGATGGCGCTGGCGGCGCTGTGGGAAGCAATTTCCTGGGTGAGATTGCGCCACGAGATGGAACGATGGTGGGTTATCTCTCTGGCATCGCCTGGCGCCACGCCAGCGTGAAGGAAAAGGCGCGCGTTGATATTCTCAGCTATAATTTCGTCGCCTATCAACCAGGCACAACCGTTTACTATGTGCGCGCTGATGTCGCCCCGGGATTGAAGAAGCCTGCTGACATAGTCAATGGCCAAAACATTGTCATCGGTGGATTGTCCGCTGATTCGTCGAAAGATCTGTTGCTGCGCCTCACCGCCGACATGCTTGGCTTGAAATATAAATATGTGACTGGATACAAGAGCAATTCTTCCGCGCGCCTTGCTTTCGACAGGGGTGAGATCAGCCTCTTTTCCGAAAGTCCGCCCGGCTACCGCTCTGTGGTCGAGCCCGGTGTGATCGCCAATGGGACAGCCTTGCCGCTCTTCTATAATCCCGGCTGGAATGGGACGCGCTTTGCCGAGCCGTCTCAGGTGCGTGGGCTCGATATGCTTTCCTTTGAAAAGTTTTATCGTGACGTGAAAGGCAAGGAACCTGAAGGGCAATTGTGGGAGGCCTATAAACGGGTCCTTGCAACATCGTCCGCCATGCAGCGCATGATTGTTTTCCCGCCCAATGTCCCACCAGAAGCCATCAAGGCCGCACGGGAGGCGATAAGAGCGTTCGAAAAAGACCCGGAATATGCGTCGGACGCCGAGAAGCTCGTCGGGTTCGTGCCAGATTACGAGACCGGCGACTCGGGTCAGGATGAAGTACGCCGGGCGCTGACCATCAAGGATGAGGAGCGCGACTGGTTGATGAATTACGCCTCGAATACTGGCAAGAATTAAGCGGTTTTCAGGGCGCATGCCTCTTGAGTTTGGGCATGCGCCCTGTTTGGTCCAACCTTGGCATGCTGCGCCGACAGTGGGTCGCCCGCACGGGGCTGACGCAGCCCTCCTTGCGCCTATCCCTGAAACAGCCAAGAATGGAGATCAAGAAACGGGGGAGAAGCAAAATGTCACATAGCAAAGCGCTCATGGTCGCAGGCGCAGCCGCGATCAGTCTCATCAGTGCATTGGCGCAGGCTCAGAACGCCCCTCAATTCGTGCAGTTTCCCGCCAACGCCATGGGCGCGGTCTACAAGCCCGCTGGCGGCGCCGAGGCGCGTATCGGGGTGCTCGTCATGCATCGCGAAGCCAATTACATGCCGAACATCGCCTGCCCGGAATTCGCCAAACGCGGCTTCGTGGCGCTCTGCATGAACTCCCGGTTCGTCAACAACGAATCCGTCGTCGACTGGGAGCAGATTCCCCTCGATGTGGCGGCGGGCGTCAAATATCTCAAGGAGACGCAAAAGGTTCAGAAAGTCGTGCTCTATGGCAACAGTGGCGGCGGCGTGACCATGAGCTTCTATCAGGCGGTCGCCGAAAATGGCCCGTCGGTGTGCAAGGGGCCGGGCAAACTCATGCAATGCGGCGACAACCTCGCCAATCTCCCCAAGGCCGACGCCATCATCCTCAGCGACGGCCATCCAGGAAATCCGATCCTGCGCCTGCGCAGCATCAATCCTTCCGTGACGGGCGACATCAACAATCCCGTCGTCACCAGGGAACTTGACCCCTATGCGCCCGAGAATGGCTACAACTCCAAGGGACCTTCGACCTATTCCGAGGCGTTCAAGGCGAAATATTTCGCGGCCCAAGCCAAACGCATGAACGAACTCATCGACATCGCCCAGAAGCGTCTGGCCAGCATCACGTCCGGCACGGACTTCTATTCCGACGATGCGCCATTTTCGATTCCAGGTTTCGATGCGGCGCGTTTGCAGTCCCTCGATCTGAGCATCCGGCGCACGACGATTCAGCCGGAGAAACTGCTGAAGAACGACGGAACGGTCTCGATGGAAATCATTCCGAGCATCGCGCCGCCGCGTCCCGAACTCGCCCATATGGGCCGCACCTTCAAGGAAGGGTCCCGCAACGGGCTGACAGTCCGCTCCTTCCTGAGCAGCAACGCGATCCGGGCGACCCATTCGATGGACGAGGCGGCGATCGATCTTTGTTCGAGCAACAATTCCACGATCTGCATGCTGCAACACACGAGCGTGCCCTTGCTCGCTGCGGCCATGCAGGCGTCTTTCCAGAATCTGATCGTGGAAATCGAGATGAACTACATTCGTGCGGCGACAAAGGACAAGGATTTCATCGTCGTCGAAGGCGCAACCACGGGCGTCACGCCCTGCACGAATTGCGCGCAGCCGGCCTCCGCCTATTCGAACGTGACGAAGAACTTCTTCGACTACGCCTCGGGCTGGATCAACAAGCGTTTGCAGTAGACGGCTGAAACCTGTGCGGCTGGCGTCCCTCTGCCGGGATCGCCAGTCGTTTGACTGAAAGCGCGGCGGCGCGCGGCGCTGTTGCGGAAGCGCCGATCGCACTTGCGTCCAGCGTCCGTTTCGCCGGGTCCTGAGCCCATCGTGGATATGACCGGCCAGCTGAAATGAAGTCAGGAATCACCGCGAAGCGCGCCCGATCGGGACTGCGATAAAATGCAGTCCCGGTCTTGTCGTTTGTCCCATCTGCTGCTTACATGGCGCCATAATTCACAAGGAAACGCGCCATGAAGATGATGAACGCCGCCGCCATCGGGCTCGCGCTCGGGCTTGCCGCCACAGCCGCCCAGGCCCAGAGCAACCCCCGTTATATCCAGTTCCAGCCCAACGCCACCAAGGGCGCGCTTTATGTCCCCGACAGCGGGCCCGCCCCCACGGTCGCCTTCCTGACCGTGCATCGCACGTCGAACTTCATGAGCCTCATCGCCACGCGGGAACTCGCCAAACGGGGCTTCATGGTTCTGGGCATGAATCCGCGCTCGGACAACAACGAAGCCAGCGTGAATTTCGAAAACATCGCAGCCGACATAAAGCAGGGCGTCGACTTCCTGCGCAAGCAGCAGGGCATCACCAGGGTGATCCTGATCGGCCATTCGGGTGGCGGACCCTCGACCACCTTCTATCAGGCCACCGCCGAGAAGGGCCTCGAATTCTGTCAGGATCCCCGCAAGCTGACCCAATGCGGCAATGAACTGAAGGACCTGCCGAAGGCCGACGCCATGGTGCTGCTCGACGCCCATCCCGGCAATACCGTCAATTCCATGCGCAGCCTCAATCCCGCCGTTCTGGACGAGAACGATCCGTCAAAGATCGACGCTGCCCTCGACCCCTTCAATCCGGCCAATGGCTTCAACCCCAATGGCCAGTCGGTCTATTCGGCTGAATTCATGGACCGTTATTTCAAGGCCCAGGCGGCGCGCATGAACCGGTTGATCGACAAGGCCGTCGCCATGCGCGAGGAGATCAAGCAGGGCAAGGGCCAGACGACCGACGATGCCCCCTTCATCGTCTATCGCAATCGCGCCCGCATGATGGACTTCTCCATGAGCATCCATCCCGGAACGAAGGAGCCGCACAAGCTCATCAAGAATGATGGCACTGTCTCCACGCAGATCATCACCTCCGTGCGCGCGCCGATCACCCAGAACGCGAAGCTGGACAAGACCCTGTCCAACGGCACGATGTTCCTCACGCTGACCTCGTTCCTCAGCGCCAACGCCATCCGCGCGAAGGATTCGATCGATGACATCGACTGGTGCTCGGCGAACAATTCGACGCCCTGCGCGCTGAAACAGATCAGCGTGCCACTGCTCATCACCGCCATGGGCGGGCACTATTTCGTCCGCGACAACGAGATCCACTATGATGTCGCGGCCAGCAAGGACAAGGACTATGTGGTGGCCGAAGGGGCGGTGCATGGCATGACCCCGTGCGAGGAATGTTCCAAGGTGACGGGACAGTCCTACGCGAATGTCACGAAGAACCTCTATGATTACATCGCCAAATGGACCAACGAGCGTTTCAAGTAAGCGGAGCGTCAGGGAAAAGCGCGGGGGCGAGCGGCCTGGCTCGCCCCGGTGGCTTTCCCCCTCTGGCGGCACTCTCCGGTGTTGGCTGCCAATTCATTGAATCCAATGATATTTTTCCAAGCGTGGCCATTGCCGACGCAGCGGAGGCGCGCTTATCCTGCCCTGGTGTCGAACTGATTTGGAGGCGATTCCATGGCGTCCGCCGACTTCCGCGCACAGTTGCAAGGCTACGGCCTGACGACCGCCGACATCCTCTACCACCTGCCCGACCATCCGGGCTTGCTCCAGCGCTTCGTCTGGCAGCGCTACGATCTGCACCCCCATTATCCCGAGTTGCGGCGCTTTCTGGATTTCTGGCGGGCCAGCCTGGACGGGCCGCTGCATTCGGTGCGCGTCGCCGATGCGCGGCTCATCAGGCCCGCCGAATGGCGCAAAGTGGACGAAGAGTTCCGATTGCACTGAGCCCGAACGCCCGGGCGTCTTGCCATTCGCCTCCCGCCCCGCTAGCAAGTCCGCGCGAAACCCTTTCACGCGGATGACCCCTGATGGCGACCCATAAGATTTTCCTGCTGCCCGGCGATGGCATTGGCCCCGAAGTGATGACCGAGGTGGAGAAGGTCGCGGCCTTCATGGG
>Ga0114974_10003563_pt1 | contig 11700 bp, 6 predicted proteins | sample S_130206_EF_Meta_FD_87318 | JGI IMG/M metagenome (GOLD analysis project Ga0114974, IMG submission 87318) | Freshwater microbial communities from Lake Simoncouche, Canada to study carbon cycling - S_130206_EF_MetaG | ecosystem: Environmental > Aquatic > Freshwater > Lake | place: Lake...
CCCCAGGTCGGCGTACCAGCGGGATCGTCTGTCGTGGTACGCACGTACAGGCGTGCATCGACTTTATCAAGGTTGTTTTCGTCAATAAGGGGCCAGGAATCGATGAGGTCGAGTTTGTCGTCCCACAGTGCGGCGGGGAGGTAAGGGCGAGTGATGAAGCGCCTAAGCAGGTTTACGTCAAAGATTCCTCCCATGTCCCACGTACTGCCGAACTCGTATTCACCTGTGCCGATAACACCACCAATGCTGTCTACAGAGGCCAGGCCGTCCCAGTTGTTGTCCGTGGCCATGGCGTCCACTAGGAGGCCAGTGACAATAACTAAGCCGTCGTATTCGGCTATGTAGGCCATGTCTGTGACGTTGCCACTGAATGGCGGGGATTCTTGGTCTTCCGCGTATGTTTTTACTAGGTAGCGGGGTTGTGGGCTGGGGAAGTCAACGACTATGGCTGTGGCGTCTACCGATCTGTTGCCGGTGTCGTCTTCAAACTTGAGTAAGTAGGTGCCTTCTAGGAGAGGGACAAGTTTTTGTGTTTGATTACCGGAGGCAGCTGTAACGATGGTCTGAGCACTCTCCCATACGGCTCCGGTAAGCGCGGCGTAGTGGCGTATAAGCACTTTGCCGCCTAGAAGTACGTCTAGTTCGGTCGATCTATCCCAGCTTATGATGGCGCTTGCGGAGTCTACGGGAATGATCGAGGTGCCTGTTACGTTTGTAGGCGGCGCGGTCTTGCCAAACGCTTGGATTGTCGTGGTGGCAGGCGATGCGGACGTACGCAGTGACGCGCTAATGCTCCATACACGGATTTCGTAGAAGCCGGGTTCTGAATCCAGAATCTCGTAGCCTAGGCTTGTTTGCGTAGTTGTGCTCCAGTTGCCGCTTGGCCGTCTCCAGCTAATTTTGTAGCTATTTACACCTGGAACTACTGCCCAACTTATGACGATTTTGGCTTTGGCTACGCCAAAAGATTCGTAGATGAGTTCTGAGGCTGTGATGTTGGCGGGGGGAGGTGGAAGGAGGTTGAGGTCGGTTACGTCTCGGAGCTGTAGAGCTACATCGCGGTCGATGTAATCGTGTTTGCCTGGTGCGTAGGCAACGGCAGTTACGGTGTAAGCGAAGGCGTCTTGTTCGGTTACGGTGAGGACGCGCCAGGTTGAGGTTTGGATGTTTGGGGTCTGGTAGATCCACACACTGTTGGTATTGGGGGTAGTGCTAAAGGGCGCAGTAAGCGTGACAGTAGACCCTGCGACACTCAGTACAGAGCGAGTCTCAACTAAGCCTGTGGGCAAAATTACAGAGAGCGTGCCACCGCTTACGGCAGTGACATCTGAAATGTCATCCAGCGTGACGGAGCTTAGGGTGGCGGATGTGATGCGACCACCTCTGCGCTGGCCTGTGCGCACGGGATCGCTAATTTCGATGACTTGTCCGGGACGTACCAGCACGCCCGCATCCATACCAGCGGTAAACGTGACGACTTCGCCCTCGTACCACTCGGAGTAGAGGAGCCATTCCCCGATCCGGCGGGCTTGACCGCGAGACGTACACGCAAACGCAGATACGTCGGCCTTGACAACGCCGTATTTAGCGATAGCGCCCGCATCTTCAACGACTTCGTAAGCAATATCGCGTGTGTTTAAGTCGAGGTAGCTTACGACGGCGACAGTGGGGCGGGACTTTCTGCTAGTGCCCTCGTAGGTGAAGCCAGTTTCGCTGACGTTAGCCAGGGTGAATAGGTAGGCCGAATCTTGGGGTCTGTCCTGGCTTACGGTGAGGCTGCCCGTGCTCCAGAACGGCATTGCTCTGAATACAGAGCACATATCGTTGACAAGTTTGTACGCTTCCTCGGATGTTTGTATATTTACGTTGCAAGAAAAGCGGGGTTCGTAGGTGCCAAAGCCATCTGGAATAAGTTCCGAGCAATACGCGGATGCTGCGTAGAATGACCACTTGTCGAGGCGACTGGCAGTTCCGGTAAATGCTGCTTTTTCTGCGTTGGTAAGGATGTGGTCGCCAAACCCGTAGCGGCATGAAGTCAGCAGATCCCAGAGAATCCATGCAGGGTCAGAGCACCATTGCTGCGCACCAAAACTGCCGTTCCAGGCGCCAGAATAGATAAGCCTGCCGTTGTTTTGATCTACGGTTGCGTTGGATGGTATGCGTACTTTTATGCCACGTATGCGGTAGCTGCGTGTTGGTATGTTTGAGAACTGTTCTGCGTCGAAGCGCAGACTGGCAATCGCGGTATTGGGGTAGCGCAGTTTGGCGTAGGTTATTTCTGTATAGGACGACCAAGTAAACAGGTTAGTTAGCTTAGGGCTTGTGCTGTCGGGGGTGGTGCGTACTACTCGGATGTCTACTGGCAGGGGGCCGGTGAAGTTTACGATGTAGTCGCGTTGGTAGAGGTCGGCGGTACGGCCTGCGATTGTGTCGGTTAATGCAGTGCTGTAGCCCCCACCGTTGTATTGTACGTCGATACGCAGACTTACACTTGTTCCGTTGATGTTGCCCTTGTCGTCGATGGACTGGAGTGCCGGAACTGAGACGCTTATACGGACAGCATCTACGGCGGATGAAGTAACGCTGCGTGTTACTGGAGTAGAGGCTGTGACGACAACGGCTACGGACTTTTCGCTTTCGACGCCAGCGGGGCCAGGTAGGTAGGGCTGACTCTGTGTGCCGTACTGCGTGCTTACGCTGAATTGGGCGAAGTTGTACGAACCATCAGGGTTCTGTACGGCTGTATCGTCTAAGTAGATGGATTGGTAGCCATTGCGGAGTCCGCCGATTTCTCCCTCGCTTAGTACATCTACGATCGTGGCGTACTGCGTACTACTTAGGTTGTCGGCAGCTTCTGTTGGCGGGTCTTCCCTAGGGCGCCCGCTCTTGCCGCCACCACCGCCACCAGCTCCAGCAATCAGGTCCATGAGCTACCCCTAGGCGTACAGCATACTGGAAATACGGCGATCAGCCTTTGCCCATTCCGCTAGGGTCTGTGTCTACAACAGTTTGAACTGTGTCGATGCCGACCGAAATTACTACAGATCCGACAACAGTTTCGCCATAGACTACGGGTACGGGTGTACCTTGTCTGGCTGTGTTTTGGATACCAGAAAAGCTGAAAGACTTGCGGGGATCTTGTGTTTCTCGCTGCCCCAGCGTGTTGGTCGGAACGGGACTAAGTAGTTGACTTACTCCTCCTAGGACGAGGGTTGCGCCGACGCCGCTAAGGATCGTGCCAACGCTTGCAAGGACGACGCCGCCTTGGGCTGCTGTGATACCGAAAATGCTGGTTGCCCCAAAAATACCCGCACCAGGCAGAAGGAAGGACGCCGCAATAAGACCTACGCCTAGGAGGATTCGGCCTACTGTGCTGCCCGCTCCTCCGATGACAGGAATGATGCGTAGGTGCTGATTGCCGATTGGGTGGTGCAGTTCCTCGTAGCTGAGGCTGTAGTCACCGACGTACACTTTGTACTGCTGTGTACGCATGTGGTCTTCTAGGAAGGGGAAGTTAGTGACGAGGAAGCGTACGGCTTCGGCGGCGGTAGAGATGTCTGCGTGCAGTACGCGCCTAGAGAGCTGTGAAGCTAAGTGGCCGTAGACTTGGATTGGTGTAAGCATGACTACTTCCTTTCCTACAGCCTAGGGAAGTCCGGGTGGCGTAGGCGACGCCCCGTACACTTACGCAGCCAATCTCCGTACATATCCCGACTACTAAGCCTATTGCGTAAGTGGTGCAGCACAAGATTATCGCCTACATAAACGCCTACGTGGTTTAGTCCTGGGTCAACGATGCTCATAAGTAAGGCATCGCCGGGTTCTATGGAGGTGTGTTCGGGGAGTTCGATGAAACCGGCGTCGGACCAGCTCGCGTCGAAGATCGGGGAGGCGGTGAATAGTTCGGGAGTTGTGGGACGGTCCCAGTCGCGGAGGGGGAGATTGTGCTGGGCGTACCAGTCCCGAGCCAGGGTCCAGCAGTCCGAGACACCCCAGACCCACTGGCGACCGATCAGGGGGGCCACGTAGCCGGTGGGCTGGCAGCCTCCCCAGGTGTTGGTGCGCGGGTTGAGGATGTGCCAGGGGAGGCCTGAGAGTTCGCAGGCCATGAGGTCGGGCTGGCTTGGCTCTGCTGGCGTTGAGGGGTGGCTGTGAAAGACTGCGGTGACTTCGCCTACGTCCTCGGCAGCTGCGAAGTCGAGTGGATCGAGGATGAAGTGAGTGCTGCCTACCGCAAGGTTTCGGCAGGGCCAGTAGCGCTCGCGCCCCTTGACTACGACGACAAGGCCACATGCCTCGTTGGGAACGCAGGCCGCCGCATGAGCAGCCGCATCAGTACGCCAATCACTAGACATACAACAAACTCACTACTTAGACAGTATAGCTGCCCACGCCGGGGAAACTTCCGTAGGGCAGTTCCGCACCAGCGCCGAAGTGGGCTGTGCAGTCGTCAAGGGTCTTGCTACACGTAGGCAGCGAACCCGCGTAACTGCACTCAGGCGACTTATACACCCATTGACAGATGTTCGCAATGCACTGCCGCTTAGGGGCTCGTACGCCAGCTAGGTCGAACGCTGCGGCTAGTTCAAACTCAACGATGTCGCGGCTTTCGCTGGAGCGCCTGTCGATGTAGAAGACTTCGCGGGGAAACTCAGCTGTGGGATCGGGGGTACCGTAGGGGTTTCCGGTCCAGGCAGATCCCACAGGTTGGTAGGGAGTCAGCGCAGCGGTGTTTGGGTGCAACTGGGCTCCCCATAGGTAGATGCCGGATACGCCGTTGCCTAGGTAGTTTGTTGCTGTGGTTGTGTAGGCGTTGTAAAGCCTGAAACGTACGGCGCTGTTGTTGCTGGGCACTGCGCTTAGCCAGCACCTCCACCAACCGTCATTGAGCTTATCCATACCGGCAGCCGAGTAGATCGTTGTGGTGGTTGGGGTTGTGCGCGTACCAGCCAGAAGGTCGAACGTGACGACTTCGTTGGCGGCAATTAGTCCGCCTACGGTGATCTGTAGGTATCTGTTGGGGCTAGCGCCTTGCTTGGCATGGATACTGATTGTGTTTGATGCGCCCGCAGTGGGTGTGCCCGCGCCGATTGAGTGAGCGCCAGTGCTTGTGTCTTCTACAAGGAGATCGGCGGACAGTGTGCCGTCAGGGGCATAGGTGGCGTCGGCGGTAGAACCTGAGCCGAAAGCGTAAGTGCCGATTCGTGACCACGTACCAGCGTTGAGTTGCTCAGTGTTTAGGAAGTCGTTGTATCTAGGGGGAAAGTTGGCGGCGTCGATATAGCGGGCTAGGGTGCGTATGCGTGTGACTTTTGCGCCTTCTAAGCCGGAGGGCAGGCTAAGTAGGATGGCGGTGATAGTGCCGAAAAGGTTGCTGCAGCGCAGTTTGGGGCGAGGGAGTTGGCCTGTGCCGGAGTAGCTGAAGCCTTCTGCCTCTATGGGGTAGCGGGTGTACTCGTTACCGTTCCAGACAAGGGTGTTGGCGGCGTTTAGGCCAGCTCCGGCGTGGAAGCGGTAGGTGGCATCAACTCCGTGCTGGAGGGCGTTTAGCTCCAGTTCGTAGAGTTCGATGATTGCGCTGGGGCTGACTGCTTGTAGGTCGGAGACGGGGACGGTCATGGCTCAAATACGCGCTCAAAAGTAGCTTGGATGTTGTTGTTATTATAGCTTTCGTAGGTTATCGTCCACTTAGAGCATGTGTACTTCTCGGTCGAGAGGGCTATGGGGTTGGCCCACACGAACGAGCTTACACCTCTAGCGCCCCTTAGGAATGTGCGAATGGCGTCCCGCTCAGCGTTTGTACGGTTATTTAGGGCTACTCGCCATTCTTCTTTTTGGCTGCTAAGTCCTGATACTAAGCGTTGCGTGTAGCTTTCGCCGAGGGGTAGTGTGCGTGCTGTTGACTCGTACGACTTGGATGCTGCGAAGTCAACTGCCCACGTAAAGGCAGTGGTGGGTGCTGCTGGCGTAGCTAGATTGCTTAGCCCTGGAACGTATTGCAGATCGAACGTTGTTTCGATGGTCGAGAGGGCGCAGGAGTCCAGTGCCATATCCCACTTAGGGCATACGAATTGCGCGGTTTCGCCGAATGGGGTTGTCCACGTAAAGGGTGCGGTGCCTCCCAGTCCGCTGAGGAAGGCGTAAATCTGGTCGCGGATGGGGGTGGTGCGTGCGGGGAAGCGGACGGCCCAAGAGTCGCGGAACGGATTGATGCCGAAGGTGAGGCGCTGCTGGTACGTGCCAAGGGCGACGACGGAGGCGCGAGGGGAGGAGCTTTCGCTGGCTCCGAAGGCGGGGGTATGGAGGAATGTCGGCATACGTCAGCTTAGGAGGCCACCTGGACGTTTTTGATTGACAATTTCGCTACGGACAGCGGCGGCAATGACGCGACCCAGTTGCTCGCTTTGACCCGCGCCACCTTGGGTGCTGGTCGTGCCATCGCTGGAGACGTTGACGGTGATGTTGGTGGTGCCGCCTCCGGCGACGCCAAGTTTGCCGTCCGCGCCACGGCGAAGGGGCATGATGGCCTCGGGGCCGGCTTCGCCCATCAGGCCCGCACCAGGCACGCCACCGTTGGCGTAGGCGAACATCGTGGGGCGACGTACCACCCCGCCCATGGCGAAGGGCTGGATGTCGTTCGTTGCGAAGATGCCGCCTTTGGCCATAAGGGATGGAGCGCCGGCCGTGAACATTTCGGGGTAGGACGCACCGGCTAAGCCGCCGAAAAGCGGGATTCCGCTAAGCGGGGAGGGGGCGTAGCCTGTGCTGCCACCCAGAATTGGGGCCAAGATCGTTCTTAGGATTGTCTGTTGGACAATCATTCGCACTGTGTCCTTAATGATGCTGTTAGCGAACTCGCGGAAGTTGAACGTTCCGGTTGTGGTAAGAGAGACGATTGCATCCTCCAGGCCCTTGACTCCGGTGTTGGCCAGCTGCGATAGGGCATCCTTCATAGTGCCCAGCGATTCGACGTACTGGCCTACGCCGGTTGTGAGGCCCTCGCCGATGCGTGTTGAGGTGCCATCCTGCATACCACCAAAGGCGTAGTCGGTGATGAGCATTGAATTAGAGGTGCGCAGCTGGTTGGCGTAATTAGTTTGTGCTTCTGTGAGTGCAGCCGATAAACCAGTGAGTAAGTCTATTTGGGGCTGCAGGATGGATTCCTTTAACTTACTTTCTTCTGCAACCGTACGCAAGTTTTTCAGCTCGTCGGTAATGAGCTTGATGCCTGAGGCTGTATCCCTAGCGACTTTCGATTCTTTAAGCCGTGCGTCAATAAACAGTTCTGGTGTATCTTCGCGCTGCAGTCGCAGTCTTTCGAGTTCGGCTTCCGTTTGATCGCGTAGCGCATCTGTTTCTTCGCGTAGGGATTGAGTAAGTCTGAGGGTGGTTGTACGAAGTACCGATGCACGTTTTTCTGGACCCTGCTTATAGATTTCTTCATACGCTTTTTTGAGCTTAGCCGCGTCCTCCTGGGCGCGGTTAACGTCACCGAGATCGCCTACGTTTCGGCGCTGCTGGGAGGCCACGGCGGACGCACCAGGCGGACGCAAGGCTGCTGCAGCGTCGGCGCCAGGTTGGAATGTTCCATGAATTATTCTGTAAACTTTTCCATCTGGAGTCATAAAGGCAGCAGAGTCTCCCCAACCTCCGGGTGAGTTCCCTACCCACTTAGCTCCGCCTTGCAGACTCAAAGCTGCACGCCCAGAGAAGGCGTAATCCCATGCAGTGTGCGTGCGGGCTCCTCCATCGCGCATTGCGCCGTAGCTACCCCTAGGATCGGTGAGGCCGCTAGAGAGCGGACGTCCATTTACTGACACGTAGGGGTCTAGGGCGCCACGGGCAAAATAGCTGTTATCGGTGCGTTTAATGTCGTAGTGTGGCCCGTACTGATTACTGCCTCTTGGCCCTATGCCGCCCTGTATGTAGACGCCCTGCGCCGTTGCTATTGAGGGCAATGCGGTAGGTGCTGCTGCCGATGTGGGAGCCATGGCCGACGCGCTGGCACGCTGCTTAGCCCAGCCGACCTCGCTGGCTGCGCGGACGGAAGCTGCGCGAGCTTCGATTTCGGCGTCCCTGATGGCGAACAGTTCTTGGTAGGCGCCTTGAATGACGCTGGCCACCGACTTAGCGGCGCCGGTCTGCGATTCAACCCATTCGGAAGTAAGCCGCAACCTTAGGTCGCGTTCGTACTCGTAGGCTTTTCGGATGTTGCCTAATTGGGTGTCGAACTTAAATTTGTCAAGACGGATCTGCTCGTCAACTGTGGCTTCGTAGAGGCGCTGGGAATCGGCTGCGTTGGCGGCAGCGGCGGTGGCTGCCCGCTTAGCGGCGGCGTCGGCCTTGGCTGCTGCCCGCTTAGCGGCGGCATCTTCGGCGGCCGGGCCAGCGATGGGAGCGGTCGGTGTGCCGCCGAACGCACCAGGCGTCTTGAAGGCGCTGTCAAAGGCTTTGTTGACATAATCAACGGCATCGCCTACGGCCTTGCCAATCTGATCTCGGAAGACGATGGCGGCGGCACCCGCCACGCCTAGGCCGATCAGGCCGGCGCGACCCTTGGCAGTGCTGAGGATGCCCTGGATTGCTAGGGCAGCTGCTCTGGCCTTTTCGACCGTAAGTAGGGCTTTGGTTATTTGAAGAATCTGCTTGAGGGCAGAGATAGTTGCCGTAGCTCCCTGCAGGGCGAATACGGTGGCAAAGGACGCGCCAAGCGGAATAAGGACGCCGGCAAGACCAGTCAGCGCGATCTTGAGGCTGGCAGTGCCGCCGATGAGGGCTTTGACGGCATTGAAGGCAGACCCGATGGCCTTTTGCCATGCGGTTGTTCCCTCAAACATGCGAGTAAGCGCTTGAACAGCCGATGTACCTAGTTCTAAGAATATGGTGTTTATTGGGAGCAGGCTTTGGCCTGCAGCCAGCTGCATGTCTTTTACAGCAAGAGCAAAGCGGGCAGAAGCCTTACCAGAAGACTTACCAATCTCTGCAGCAGTAGCATCATACCTAGTGCTAAGCAGCTTAGCGAAGTTTACAAAGTCGCCTAGGTTGACTTTGCCTTGCTCCAGCAGTTTGTCGAGCTGTGTAGTGGATACGCCTAAGGATTGTGCGAACAGGGAGAACGCGCCAGGCAGACGCTCGCCGATCTGGCCGCGAAGTTCCTCGGCGCTTACCTTGCCTTTGCCGAATACCTGCGATGCGGCAAGCATTGCAGCATTAAGGGATTCGGCGTTGCCGCCTGTTGCCAGTACGGCCGAGCTGAGGCCCTTGAATACGGTTTGTGTGTCGGAGGTGGTTCTTCCGGCACCGCGCACAGAGGCTTGCAGGCGTGTGTAATTTTGTGTGGTGGAGCCTAGGTCGGTGAGGTAAGTTTTAGATGCTTTGTTGATGAACTCTACGGAGCTAGCGTAGTCTTTTTGGTCGGTGCTGGCTCCCTTTAGGGCTACGCGGAGGCTTTGGATCTGTGCGGCGTACTCGGCGGCGTCCTGGCCTGCCTGCCGAATCATGCCGACTTGGGCGCCGATGGCTGCACCAGCGAAGGCACCGCCTACGCCGGCCGCACCGCCACGCAGAAGCGTTGCGGCGGTTCCGCCAGCAACACCGCCGATAAAGCCCTCAGGGCCGCCGAAGATGCCGCCCGAGATTGCCGCACCAGCCATCTGGGTCAGCTGCATACCCGTAGGTCTGCGGGCGCGACGGCGCGATGAGGCTTCAAGGCGCCTATCGAAGTCGGCCAACTCTTGATCAAATGCCTTTTTGCGTAAGGCTCCTTCCATGTCGAGCCCTTCTAGGAGCTTCTCGGCATGGAGTTGGTTGACTTTTGCTTGGAGATTTACACGTTCAAGACCAGCCCGCTGCTCAATCTCAAGCATTTGCTTGTACGCCTGTTCCATGGAGGCCATGGCCTGCCTACCCGCTGCGGGAAATGGCGCAGGGCCGATAGGTTGAGCGTACTGTGCTTCATTTACACGGATGCGGTTGGCGCTGTAGGAGCCTCGGGCGATCATGGCCCCTGTCTCTGGATCTCTGTACCCACCTACGCCTGGAGCGGTAGGCCCTTGTGTTGAGTAATACTCCTGAACCTTGGATACTTTTGCTTGGCGGCGGTTTGCTGCGACTTGTGCGTTGTCGAGACGCTTCATCGCCTCGGCTGTACCCATTACGTCGGAGCGAAGTTGGCGCTGGACCTCTGCCATGCGCACAGCAGTCGCAACATAGGCAGCGCTATTGCGGTCGGTATTGAGGAGCTGCTGACTTAGTTCGCTTAGCTCTTGATTTAGTCCAGCGGTTGTGTTTGGTAGGGGAAGGTTTGCAGCGCGGCCCTCAACAAAGCCCGCGTACTGCGGACTTGCATACATTTCCGCGGCAGCGCGTACGTTTTGCCTACCTACTATCCGTTCACGAACTGTACTTACTAAGCTGAGTCGCTGCTGGGCTGCTAGGTACTCGTCTGAGGCGATGCGCAGTGTGCGCATACCTCGTGTTAGTCGCTGTATTTGTGTATCAATTTTATCCAGGGAAGCCCCTGGCATCTGTGTAAGCGTGCTGGCGAACGCAGCTGCTTCACTTCTAAAACGCCCAAGATTTTCGCGGGCCGTCTCGATGTCGCCGCTTAGCTGTAAAAACGCGGAGGAGCCTGGGCGTGTCTGGGCACGCAGGCGTTCCAGGGCGGCTACTTGTTGTGTGAGGCTTGCGGCGTTCTGCGTACCAGCGGCTGTACTTCTTAATAGGGCTTCGCGTTGCTTTTCTATGGCATCAGAAGATCCGCGCAATACTGTGGAGTATGCGTTTATGTCGGCGGTAAGCTGTGTGTACGCGTCTCCGCAGAACTGGGCTTGGGATCTAAGCCCTTGGAACGCGCTAATTAGGCCCTTTGTTACGCTTTCTGTATTGCCTGACTCCTTAGCAAAGTCAATCAGGCGATTGCGAACACTGCTTATGTCCGAATCTGTTAGTGATGTGACTTTGCCTAAGTCGCGGAAAGACGACTTAAGTTTATCAATACCATCAAAGCCGCTAAGTTTTAGACGTACGAAAATATCATTTACCTGCGGAGCAGCCACTTAGTCTTCCTCCGACTTAGCGAAGACGCTGAGGGCGGCTGTCTCCATGATCTGCAGCCCCTCCAGCATCGAACGGCGGTCCTCTACGCAGTATAGGTCGAAAAGGCCACCAGCATGAAGTAGTACGTCATAGCGCAGGCCGACGTAGCCCGCCATGGATACGGTCCACTGCGTCTGCATACGCAGAAACATCATCACCGTATCCCAGTTTTCGTCCCAGACAACAAAGTTGTCCGCATCGGGATCGGGTGGCGTTTCCGGCTTAGGCAGGACGATGCCGAAGGCCCGCGCATCGTCCTGTGTCTGATCCTCTACTCGCTTACTGCCGCCTGCCCAGTAGATGGCGGCCTCTCTCAGTTTCCCGCTCGGGCTCCATCAAAGGTGGAGGAATAGGCACTGATCACGGCTCGCATCCAGTAGCCGTCGTCGCATTGGGCCTTGAGGTTTTCCTTGGTGAAGGGGACGGGTTTGCCGTCTTCGTCGTTGATGTCGGACCAGCCGAGCAGCAGCTTCTCGATCAGCGCGGCATCGCCCTTGTCGGCCAGGCCCGAAAACTCGGCACGGCCCATCCGCTTGAACGTAGCGGTGAAGGTCGATTCCTCAAAGTCGCCTCCGTCAACAGGATCTTTGACGATTACGGGCC
>Ga0114974_10003565_pt1 | contig 11699 bp, 11 predicted proteins | sample S_130206_EF_Meta_FD_87318 | JGI IMG/M metagenome (GOLD analysis project Ga0114974, IMG submission 87318) | Freshwater microbial communities from Lake Simoncouche, Canada to study carbon cycling - S_130206_EF_MetaG | ecosystem: Environmental > Aquatic > Freshwater > Lake | place: Lake...
ACTTTTTTTAAAAAAAATATTTATTTTTTACTTGTAATATTTCTTGTATTTAGGATATGAAATCGCACCTATAATAGCAATTAAAGCTAAAGATTGCCAAATCCAACTCAGAGAATTGGCTTCGCCGCTTGCATAAGAATGCAACCCAACAAGATGAAAGTTAACCCCATAATAAGTAAACAAAATAGATATAAAAGCAAACATACTCATCAAATTAAAAACCCACTTTCCTCGAAACATAGGAACAAACCTTGAATGAATTACGAATGCATATATCATAATACTAATTAAAGCCCAAGTTTCTTTTGGATCCCAACCCCAATAACGCCCCCAACTTTCATTTGCCCATTGCCCACCTAGAAAATTTCCAATTGTTAACATGACCAAACCAATAGTCAAAGCCATTTCGTTGATATAGGTAATTTCCTTGATATTCAATGCCATCACTTCTTTATTCTTATCATTAGTAAAGAAAATCAGGAGTAGCGATACAAATCCCAAAATCATTCCTAATGCAAACGGTCCGTAACTCGCTACAATTACTGCAACGTGAATCATCAACCAATACGAATTTAATACAGGTTGTAAATTAGCGATATCTGGATCAATCCAATTCATGTAAGCCGCCATCAAAATCATCGCAGTTACAAATGCCGAAGACGCTACTGTCAATTTCGATTTTCGATCAAATGCCAATCCAAAAAACATGGTCGCCCAAGCTACATAAATTATTGATTCATAGGCGTTACTCCAAGGTGCATGACCAGAAATATACCAACGCGCAATTAATCCAAGGGTATGCAATGCAAATAAAACAGCAATAATAACATGCATTATATTTACTAAAATAGCCATGAACTTATTGTCTTTGAAGATTTTAATAATTGTAAATAACAACATGAATACCCCTGCCATCATATACAAATAAAACAATTTTTTAAAAACATCATACTTGTTATAAACTATTTCTGCCGTGATTTTATCTTCTGTTGGCATAACCGCACTACCAAATTTTCTTTGGTATTTTTTTATACCTTCTAGGTAAAAATCAACATCTTTATAATTATTACTAACCGTTGCATTTTGGAGTGAACTTAAATATAAAGGAACAATTTGAGATGTAAAAATCGAGTCCATTCCTTTCAAGCCTGCATGACCTAATTCTAAATGAGAAACCCATTTGTTATTTTCGTCTTTCGGAATTGGAAAAATTCTTAATATACTTCCTGCAACTGCTGAATTGAATAAGTTGATTTTTTTATCGGTTTCAACAAAATCCTTTTCAAAATTGTTAGGATTAGCCGTTTTATAGGCTTCATCCAAATAAGGTGATAATTTATAGTTTCCTTTTTTGTCAAAAAACGCAATAAAAGGAGCATATTGAGCAGTTTTTTCTATACCAATTATTTTTCTAATACTGTCATTTCCAGATTTGATATAGATTAATGGAATTTCATACCAAGCCGTTGGAAATTGTGTCATTGACAGAAACACCTGATCCGAATTCATTCCATTATAGGTGTCTTTATGACTCACTTTTCGCAACAATTCTGATGAAAAAGTATTTACTGGTTTCATTCTTCCACCAGCATCTTGAATTACAAGTCGGCCAAATTTTGCAGCGTGTTCTTCCGAAACTTTATACTTTTGAAGCAACGAATCTATCTGTTTTACAGAGATTGGCTGCCCCTCTTTGTGCTGAGAAAAAACACTGCAACTCAATAATAGCAATAGTATCGTAATCAATTTTGATTTTTTCAATTTCACAACTTCTAATTTTCTTTTAATATCTGCAAATCGAGAATGCTTAGTAAACAATATCATCATAAGTCCAAAATACAATAATGAATATCCAATATAAGTGATTAATGTTCCCCAATAATCGTGGTTTACAGATAAAACGGTTCCTTTTTCATCAGGATCAAATGAAGATTGAAAAAAGCGAAATCCTTTATGGTCTAAAATATGATTCATATATATTTTGGCATCGAATTTTGAGGTAGAATCTTGAACAGTTACATCACTTTCATAAGAGGAATAACTTTTCTCGGTCCCAGGATATTTAAGAGCTTTAAAATCATTCAATTTAATTTTGAAAGGCAAAGTATGCGCTTTACTTCCGTAGAAAAAAGTATATTCTAATTTTCCGATTTTCACCGACTTGGATTCGCCAATCGTTCCCTTTGTTCCTAAAAGTGTAATTTCTTTATTTGTACCTTCAGCATTTAAATTTAAAATCAAAGCATCTTCGTGTGTCTTGGCTTTGTAATCATTTTTTGCAGTATATCCGATACTTCCTTTCATTGCAGGATCTGGAAATACAAACTGAGTTCCGCCGACATTATACAAAGAACGCATCATCAAGGGCTGAACAACATCTTTAGCAACGGTTCCTTTCAATTTGTCGGCCATTCGCATAAATTGCCCTTCAAATGGAGTTTGAATAGTGGAAGAACTGTCTGTAATTGTAATATTTGTAGCGCCTTTAACATATTTATTTAATGAAAAAAGCATGTTATGAATATTTTGAACTTCTCCCTCTTTCAGAAAATGCTCATGTCGCGTTCCATCGCCTGATTCTACCATTTTAAAATACAAAACACCTTTTGTATCTGGTTTTATCATTTGCTTGGCTCCTAACAAATAGTCTTTGTAAGAAATTTTGAAATTGGTTGTGTCAAAATTATTTGAAATACTGAAATTATTATTGGCGACAGGGGAAAGTAATAATGATTTCTCGAAAACCCTACGCTTCATTTGACCCTGGTAATCACCATCTACAAAAACAGTCAGAAACATTTTATCAGAATAAAACTGATTTTCAGCTGCGCCTTCACGAATCGGCATCATCCCTTCATAACTTATATATCGGGTAATAAATGCTCCTAAAATTATAAATACAAATGATAAATGGAGTATTAACGTAGCCCACTTTTCTTTTCTTAAAAGTTGGTATCTTTTAATGTTTCCCGCAAAATTGATAAGGAATACGCCCATAATTGCTTCAAACCACCATGCATTATAAACCCAAATTCGAGCTGTGTCAGTGTTGTATTTGCTTTCGATAAATGTTCCACAAATCATTGCTATTGCAAATGATAAAAACAAAAAAGCCATTAATCGTGTTGAAAACAAAAAGGAGAATATTTTTTTATCCATTATAGATGTATTTTCTTAAAAGTGGTACAAAAGTAAATCAAATTTGTTGAATTATTAGTTTCAACATCCGTTTTAAGTGTTTTTTAAGTGATGTTTATTAAATAGTTTAAAATCTAAATAGTTTAAAAAAAATCAATAATTTAGCCAAATGATTAAAGTGAGCATTATTGGTTCTGGAAATGTCGCACAACATCTGATTGTAGCGCTACAAAACTCCATTATTAATGGTGCAAATTTCGAGTTGGTTCAAGTTTTTTCAAGACAAAAAGCGACGTTATCTCATTTATTAGATTTCAATAAAATTACTGATAATTGGAAAAATTTGGCGGAAACCGATTTGTATATTATTGCAGTTTCTGACGATGCTATTTCAACTGTTTCAGAGCAAATTCCCTTCAAAAATAAATTAGTTGTTCATACTTCTGGAAGTTTGCCATTGGACTCCATAGATTCTAATAATCGGAAAGGTGTTTTTTATCCCTTGCAAACTTTTTCAAAAGGGAAAGCTATCAATTTTAAGACGATTCCAATTTGTTTGGAAAGCCAAAACGCTACGGATTTTCAATTACTGCAAAAAGTGGCAAACGCTATTTCAGAGTCTGTTTTTGCTATAAATTCCGAACAACGAAAAGCACTTCATGTTGCAGCAGTCTTTGTAAACAACTTCACTAATCACTTGTACAAAATTGGAAATGATATTTGCATTGAAAATAATGTACCTTTTGAAATTTTGAAACCTCTAATACAAGAAACTGCCGAAAAAATCATGGAGCTTTCGCCAAATGAAGCTCAAACAGGACCTGCAATTCGGAATGACACTGCTACAATAAATACACATTTAGAATTTTTATCGAATGAAAATCAAAAAAATATTTATAAAATACTAACCCAATCTATACAAAATAATGGCAAAGAGTTATAAAGAAATAATGAACGATATTACTACATTTATTTTTGATGTAGATGGCGTTCTCACTGACGGTTCTGTTCATATTACTCCAACTGGTGAAATGCTTCGTACAATGAATATTCGAGATGGTTTTGCAATGAAAGCAGCTGTAGAAAGTGGCTATAATGTTTGCATTATTTCTGGTGGAAGCAATGAAGGTGTTCGCATCCGATTGAGAAATTTAGGAATTACTGATATTTATATGGCCACTCCCGACAAGGTAGAAACGTTCAAGGAATATTGCGAATTGTATGCGATTTCACCAGAACACGTTTTGTATATGGGTGATGATATTCCCGATTTTCATGTAATGCAATTGGTCGGATTACCAACTTGTCCGCAGGATTCAAGTCCTGAAATTAAAAGCATTTCCAATTATATTTCTCACAAAAATGGAGGAAAAGGAGCTGTTCGTGACGTAATTGAACAAGTGATGAAAGTGCATGGAAAATGGCACTTATATTATGACGGAAAACACGATTAAAGTTTACAAAGTATCAATCATAAATTAGCATAAAGTTGAAATTACTTCGATTAATAAAATACAAAAACCTTTTACTACTAGCTTTAATGCAGCTCGTCTTTAGATATGGTTTCTTGGAATTACAAAATATTCCACTATCGCTTGCCGATTGGCAATATGCCTTATTGGTTCTTTCTACCGTTTGTATTGCAGCAGGTGGATTTGTTATAAACACTATTTTTGATACCGAAATAGCCTCAAATGACAATTCAGAAAAAATAGTTATTGGGAAAGATTTTACTGAAAGTTTCGCTTATAATTTATATGTTGCCTTTACTTTTGTTGGCGTTTCCATTGGTTTTTATTTGTCAAATGTCATTCAAAGACCCAATTTTGCAATTCTATTTATTCTTATTGCTGCTACATTATATTTATATGCTACAAGTCTAAAACAAAGTTTGCTAATTGGAAACACAATAATTTCCCTACTTTTATCACTTAGCATTCTAATAATCGGCCTTTTCGATTTACTACCAGCAACTTACGAAGGAAATCAACCAAGAATGGGATTGCTGTTTAGCATTTTAATTGATTATGCGATTTTCACATTTATCATTGCTTTTATCCGAGAAATTGTAAAAGAATGCCAACGTTATGCAGAAGATTCGGGTCGAACTTTTAATACTTTACCAACTATTTTTGGTATAAAAACTACACCCAAAATAATTTTTGCACTGAGTTTTATTCCAATTTTTTTCGTTTTTTATTATGTAAACGAATATTTATTGCCAGGAAATTTAATTATCAGTATCCTATATGGATTAATTTTTATTGCCAGTCCACTTATATATTTTACAGTAAAAATAGGGGTTGCAAAAGAACCGAAAGACTTCCATCATTTAAGCACTATTTTGAAATGGGTTTTGTTTTTTGGCATTCTTTCGATTTTAGTAATCAATCTAAATATGAAACACAATGCTTAAGGAAATTTTAAAAAACCACACACTCATTTTGGCATCGGGTTCACCTAGAAGACAACAGTTTTTCAAGGATTTAGATTTGGATTTCGAAATCCGTTTAAAAGAAATTGAAGAACTATATCCAGACCATTTAAAAGCCGAAGAAATTACCAATTTTTTAGCCGAATTAAAAGCCAGTGCCTTTGAAAACGAACTGAAAGAAAACGAGATTTTAGTAACTAGTGACACCATTGTTTGGCATAAAAATAGTGCTTTGGGAAAACCAAAAGAATATGACGATGCCTTTCGAATTTTGAAGTCACTCTCCAATGATACCCACGAAGTTATTACTTCTGTATGTTTCAAAACAACTCAAAAAACAACTACTTTTCATGAAGTTACTAAAGTTACTTTTACCGCTTTAAGTGACGAAAGTATTCAATATTATCTTGAAAATTACAAACCTTATGACAAGGCTGGAGCCTATGGAATTCAGGAATGGATTGGTTTCATTGGTGTTTCAAAAATTGAAGGTTCCTATGCCAATGTAATGGGAATGCCAACTGATAAAGTATTTGAATATTTTCTTAAATTTGTAGAAAACGATTAATTATGACATTTATAAACGATTTTACAAAAGAAACTATTAGCACTGGGATTCTACTGATTGTGGTTTTCATAGTTCGAATAATCGTTTCCAAGCTAATTCGTCGCTATGCGAAACTGAGTCAGATTATTGAACATCGCACCAAATTAGTGGTAAAATACATTCATTTATTAATCAATATAATTGCTGGATTTACATTAATTCTTATTTGGGGTGTTGAAACTAAAGACTTGTTTTTTACAATTTCTTCTTTAACAACAGTACTTGGTGTGGGTATGTTTGCCCAATGGTCTATTTTAAGTAATATTACTTCTGGAATTATTTTATTCTTTTCTTTTCCTTTTAAAATTGGAGATATTATTAGAATTCATGATAAAGAATTTCCGTTTGAAGCCGAAATCGAAGACATTCGCGCTTTCCACATTTATATGAAAACCAAAGATGGAGAAATGATTACATATCCTAATAATCTTCTTTTGCAACGCGGAATCTCCATAATCAAACACAGTTCTCAAATTGAAAACGAATTTACGGATTAATATAATTTTGTTAAAAAACACTACTTTTTAGTTAAAATACCTGTGAGTTTTATTAAATTTAGACAGATTAAAAAAAAACAATATACTAAAAGTCGTTAAATGAAAGAGACATTACAATTTCCGTTTTATGCAAAACTTGCCTTTGTATTATTAAGCATACTTTCCATTTTTACAATTTTATATTTAGGACAAAACATTATCGTTCCAATTTTAATGTCCTTGCTTTTTGCAATTTTATTGAGACCTATCTCCAACTTTCTAGAGCGTAAATGTCGGTTTTCACTTGTAGTATCAGTATCAATTACAACAATTATTTTTGTCCTTATTGTTATAGGTGTTTTGTTTTTTATTTCATGGCAAGTTAGTGACATTGCAAACGATTGGGATGCTATAAAAAACAACCTCGCTATACATTTTGAAACCATTCAAAAACTTGTTACCGACAATTTTAATTTGAACAGAGGAGAACAGAAAATACTACTTCAAGATGCTTCAAAAAACATGTCCGAATCTGGAAAAAACCTTATTGGGTCAACACTTGTGTCTTTTACCGATGTCTTATTAAACTTAACCTTAATCCCTATTTATACCTTTCTTTTCCTATTGTATAAAAACTTATTGATTACCTTTTTAACTAAATTATTCAAACCCGAAGACCACAAAAAAGTACAAGATATTTTGTTTCATGTAAAGGTTTCGGTTCAAAGTTACATCATAGGATTATTAATAGAATTGATTATTGTTTCTACTTTAACAACCGTTGGATTCATGATTATAGGCCTAAAATATGCCATTGTTTTAGGAATAATTACTGGAATTTTAAACCTAATTCCCTATATCGGAATACTATTCGCTGGAGTAATAAGTGTTATTGCAACGCTAACAGCTTCACCAGACATCACATTAATTATTGGTGTTTTAATCATTGTAATTGTTGTTCAGCTCATAGATAATAATTTAATTGTCCCTTTAATTGTGGGTTCAAAAGTTCAAATTAATGCTTTTGTATCAATCGTCGGAATTATTATTGGAGGCGTAATTGCTGGTTTTTCAGGAATGTTTTTGGCAATTCCAATTATAGCAATAATGAAAGTGATTTTTGACCGAATTGAGTCTCTCGAACCTTGGGGGTATCTCATGAGTGATGATTTACCCAAAAATTACACATGGAATAATGAAGTTAATCCTAATTGCGAAATAATTATAGAACAATCAAATTTTAAAACACCTATCACTCCAAATCCAAATTTAGATACGGATGAAATCGATTTGAATTAATTTACAAAACAGTAAAAACCTTATTATAAAGGGATTTGAATACTGTACTTTTTACCTGTTTTATTTTCCAATTTAGAATCTCGTAACCAAGGATTATAAATCTTTAATATTTTATAATTAATTCCTTGACTAATTGCAAAATCAGCCAAATTAGTAATGGTGCTGTCTACTTCAATCGTACGAGTTTGAAAAATCGCATAAAGCTCTTGCTTTGGAACTTCGAAGCCAAATTTCTCAGGGTTTTTCATAATTTCCTTCAAAGCCAAAATTCTAAAAACGTATCGAGAAGTTTCATCGTTCAATAGCAAATCATAATAATTGGTCACTTTTTGAATTTCAATTTGCTTGTTAACCCCAGTCATTCCTCCATTATAAGAAGCCGCAGCTAATGTCCAAGATCCAAATTTTTGTTTTGCCGACAATAAATATTTACATGCCGCTTCAGTTGCTTTTTCTAAGTGGTAACGCTCATCAACAAATTCATTGACTTCCATTCCTTTTTCTTTTGCTGTTTCAGGCATAAATTGCCACACTCCCCTAGCACCAGCACTCGAAACGGCATTTATCAATCCACTTTCAATTACGGCCAAATATTTAAAATCATCAGGAACACCATTTTTCTTCAAAATTGGTTCGATTATAGGAAAGGAACGATTGGCTCTTTTTAAAATTAATATAGTTGAAGCGTGCAAATTGGCGTTTACCAATAGTTCTCTATCAAAGCGTTCGTTTACATCTGCAATATTTAAAGGTGTAGATTCACCAGCAAAATCAACTGCTGTAGGAAAATAATAGGACGTTCCCTCGTGTGTAATTTTATTTTTATTATCGTTTGATATCGCAAAGATTGAAATACCACTTACAATAACTATTGAGGCAATACTACCTGCTTTTTTAATCCAATTCATCATCATTTTTTTATTAATGTAAAATTACAAAAATCAAACCGCTTCTGTATCCAGTCCCAGAATTATTTTTGGCAAATTTACATTCATCCATTTGTATTTTGTTAAAATCATAATATGGGTTCCGCCTTTTACAACAATACACTTACTAATATTTTTTATGGGGAAAACTTCATCTGCATCGCCGTGGATGTGTATTACACTTGGGTCAATTTCCAGCCTGTCCCACAAAATTATTTTCTCAATAGCCCAATCTAAATATTTTTTATCTCTAACTGCCAAAAACTTTTGGTATAATTTTAACCGTTGGTTGACTTTTTCTCCAAAAGAGAATTTCGCTAAATTTTCAATATTTGAAATCAAATTAGTTGGCAAGAGTTTGTATGCTTTTGTAGTTTTGGCTAATTTTAGGGTTGTCGGAAATTCTAAACTGCTTTTTACACTTGAAATAATAATTATATTTCTGACATCTAAGAATTTAGCCATTTCTTGCACTAGAATTCCCCCAAAAGAAACACCTACTAATACGGGATTTTCAAGTGTTACTTTATTAGAAATCCGTTGGGCATAACTTGATAAAGTTTCGTTTTCTAAAGGCAATTCCCATTCCAATAATACCATTTCAAAAGTATCCGAAGGGAGCATAATTCTTTCAAAAATTGACGAACTTGCAGCCAATCCTGGCATAAAATAAACTGGAATTTTACTCATTTTTGATGTTTTAACGCTTTGAAATAGAAAGATTGGAAATTAATCCCGAAATTTGTGTAAAATTAATTCTTTAATTGCATTTCCTTTTATATTTAAGATAAATTATGACTACTCAATTATTCAAATCGTCCAATCGTGGAACTGCAGATTTCGGCTGGCTTAAAGCAAACTATTCTTTCTCTTTTGCCAATTATTTCAATCCAAACAGCATCCAATTTGGAATGTTACGCGTACTTAACGACGATACAATTGCTGGCGGAATGGGCTTTGGAACACATCCTCATGAAAACATGGAAATCATTACCATTCCTCTTGAGGGCGCTTTGAAACACCGTGACAGCATGGACAATGAAGGTACGATAAGTTATGGAGAAGTGCAAGTTATGAGTGCTGGAACCGGAATTCAACATTCTGAAGTCAATGCCAATGCCGCCGAACAACTAAAATTATTGCAATTGTGGATTTTTCCTGACACAGAGAATGTAAAACCCCGATACGAGCAAAAAGCATTCGACTTGGAAAACCATCTTAACAGTTTTGTAACCATTGTAACCCCAAAGGATTCAAATGATGGAAATGCACTTTGGATTCACCAAAAAGCGTTTTTAAATCTAGGTGTTTTTGAAAGTGGCAACATAAATTACAAAATTAATTTTCCTGAAAATGGTGTTTATTTATTTCTAATTGAAGGTCAAATTGAAGTTGATAATCAAACGTTAACAGCGAAAGATGCCATTGGAATAACTGATTGCGATGCAATTGAAATTAAAATTGTAGCAAAAGCCAAAATTTTGATAATAGAAGTACCAACAAAGTAAACAAGCTGCTTTAACCAGTAGCACCAACAAATATGGAAATTAGAGACAATACTTTTTCAAGACAATTTGAAACTGTAGTTGATGGAAAAATGATTATTTTGGAATATTCATTTCAAGAAAAAAAAATATTTCTAACCAAAATTCAAACGCCTGATAACTTCGATAATGACGCTTTTATCAACGATTTTCTGAAAAATATTATGGAAATTGCCTACGAACGCAAAATAAAAGTAGTGCCGATTTTACCTAAAATTGCAGCTTTTATTAGAAAAAATCCTACTTATAAAGATTTATTACCTCCAGGAATTAAATTGTAATTTTACTTTTCAAAAACTCTAAACGCACGCTGCCATCCTCGTCAATTTTGGTAAGATTAATTTCGTGCAACGTATTCACTAATTCTGGATTCCAAGGCGTTTTCACTTTTACATAATTCTCTGTAAAACCGTGAATATATCCCCCTTTATTTTCGCTTTCAAAAAGCACAGTTCGATAGGTTCCCAATTGACTTTCATAAAAAGCACGTCGCTTTTTAACTGATAAACCTCGTAACATTTTACTTCTTTTGGCGCGAACATTTGCAGGAACAACGCCATCCATATCAGCAGCTTCTGTATTATCTCGTTCAGAATATGTAAAAACGTGCAAATAGGAAATGTTCATTTCATTCAAAAAATGATAGGTTTCCAAAAAATGTTCGTCAGTTTCACCAGGAAAACCAACAATTACATCCACACCAATGCAAGCATGTGGCATTACTTCTCGAATTTTATTTACGCGTTCTGTATATACTTCTCTCAAATAACGACGCTTCATTAACTTCAAGATTTCATTACTTCCAGATTGCAACGGAATATGAAAATGTGGTACAAAAGTCCTGCTTTTAGATACAAATTCTATCGTTTCATTTTTCAATAAATTAGGCTCAATAGACGAAATTCGCAAACGCTCAATCCCTTCCACTTTATCCAATTCCTGAACCAATTCTAAAAAGGTATGCTCGTGTTTTTTATTCCCAAATTCTCCCTTTCCATAATCACCAATATTCACACCCGTCAAAACTATTTCTTTGATGTTTTGTTCTGAAATTTCCTTAGCATTTTTCAATACATTTTCTAACGCATCACTTCTAGAAATACCACGTGCCAAAGGAATTGTACAATACGTACATTTATAATCGCAACCGTCTTGAACCTTCAAAAAAGCTCTTGTTCTATCGCCAATTGAGTAACTTCCAACATAAAAATCAGCCTCCGAAATCTCACAAGAATGTACTTCGCCCATATCATTTTTGGACAAATCATTAATATA
>Ga0114974_10003567_pt1 | contig 11698 bp, 7 predicted proteins | sample S_130206_EF_Meta_FD_87318 | JGI IMG/M metagenome (GOLD analysis project Ga0114974, IMG submission 87318) | Freshwater microbial communities from Lake Simoncouche, Canada to study carbon cycling - S_130206_EF_MetaG | ecosystem: Environmental > Aquatic > Freshwater > Lake | place: Lake...
ACAAAATTTGACTTGCCAGACGAATTCTTAAAAAGATGGTTGCAAACGGTAGGTGAGAAAAATCTTTCACCAGAAGAAGCTGAAGTTGAATATGCAAGATCTGAAAAAGGATTGCGTTACCAATTAATCGAAGGAAGAGCTTTGGCTCAAGCCAACATTCAAGTAACATTTGAAGATTTAAAAGCATTTACTGCAAAATCAATCAGACAACAAATGGCACAATTTGGTCAAACAAATCCTACAGACGAAGAAGTTCAAGGAATTGTAGCAAGAGTTTTGTCAAATCAAGAAGAAGTGAAAAAACTTTCAGATCAAGTTGTAGGAGATAAGTTGCTTAATTTGTTCAAAGAAAAAGCAAATGCAACCGTAAAAGAAGTTACTTATCCAGAATTTATTGCAGCTTCATACGGAGAATAAATTGCAGTATAATTGTAATTAAATCAAAAGGTATTAGGTTGTCTTTGGACTCCAAAAACTTTATGATTTCATTTCATATGTTAAACAATAAAAAAGAGTTATATTTGAGTGTCAAAAAAAAATATTTTTTTGGCGCTCTTTTATTTGATACTTAACACAATGTTTGGGTGACTTTCAGACTTTAGACTTTCAAACTTTTAAACTTAAAAAAATGAACTACGGTAAAGAATTTAAAAAATTTGCTACAAAACACCAAGGGGTGAGCAGTTTGTATTATGATAAAATCGTAAACGCAATGAACCCTATAGGGATGACTCCATATATCATCGAAGAACGTCAGTTAAACATATCTCAATTGGACGTTTTTTCAAGATTAATGATGGACAGAATTATATTCCTAGGAACAGGTATTGACGACCAAATTGCAAATATTGTACAAGCGCAATTGTTGTTTTTAGAAAGTGCCGATGCATCAAAAGACATTCAAATTTATATCAATTCTCCAGGCGGAAGCGTTTATGCAGGATTAGGAATTTATGACACGATGCAATATATCAAACCTGATGTAGCTACAATTTGTACAGGAATGGCAGCATCAATGGGGGCTGTTTTATTGTGTGCAGGAGCTGCAGGAAAACGTTCGGCTTTGCCACATTCAAGAGTTATGATTCACCAGCCATCAGGAGGAGCTCAAGGAGTTGCAACGGATATGGAAATTAACTTGCGTGAAATGTTGAAACTTAAAGACGAATTATACCAAATAATTTCGAAACATTCAGGACAAACTTTCGAGAAAGTGCACTTGGATTCCGAACGTGATTATTGGATGATTGCTGACGAAGCTAAAACATACGGAATGATTGATGAAGTATTGAGAAGATAAATTTGTCGAAAGTTGAAGGTCAAAAGTCAAACGACTTTGGGCATGACGACTTTGGACTTTAGACTAAATTAAGAATGGCAAAACAAGTATTGGAATGTTCCTTTTGTGGGAGAAAAAAACCAGAAACCAATTTATTGATCGCTGGAATAAACGCTCACATTTGCGATAAATGCATTGAACAAGCACACGGAATTGTAGTTGAGGAAATAAAATCTAATGGAAGTTCAAAATCAGTTGGTGATTTAATTCTTAAAAAACCAAAAGAAATTAGAGCATTCCTGGATAAATATGTTATCGGGCAAGACCAAACCAAAAAAGTAATGGCTGTTGCAGTTTATAATCACTACAAACGATTGATGCAGCAAGAATTAGAAGATGAAGTGGAGATTGAAAAATCCAATATCATTATGGTGGGGCAAACAGGAACTGGAAAAACTTTGGTCGCAAAAACCATTGCAAAAATGTTAGATGTTCCCTTGGCTATTGTCGACGCTACCGTTTTAACAGAAGCAGGTTATGTTGGAGAAGATGTTGAAAGTATTTTAACGCGTTTGCTACAAGCTGCCGATTATGATGTTGCCAAAGCCGAAAGAGGAATTGTATTCATTGACGAGATTGATAAAATTGCCCGCAAAGGCGATAATCCATCCATTACGCGCGATGTTTCTGGAGAAGGCGTGCAACAAGCATTATTGAAATTATTGGAAGGAACAGTTGTAAACGTGCCACCAAAAGGAGGAAGAAAACACCCAGACCAGAAATTCGTTGAAGTAAATACCCAAAATATTCTATTTATTGCCGGTGGTGCTTTTGATGGAATTGAAAGGATAATTTCTAAAAGATTGAACCGTCAAGCGATGGGATACAGCTCTTCTAAAAATGCAGACAATATCAACAAAGACAATTTGTTGCAATATATTATTCCAAAAGACATCAAAGATTTTGGTTTGATTCCTGAAATCATTGGGCGTTTGCCAGTGTTAACCCACATGGATCCTTTAGACAGAGAAACATTGCGTGCTATTTTAACAGAGCCTAAAAACGCCTTAATCAAGCAATATCAAAAGTTGTTTTTGATGGACGAAGTTGCTTTTTCTATCACTGACGAAGCCCTAGATTTTGTTGTTGACAAAGCATTAGAATACAAATTAGGAGCTCGTGGATTGCGTTCTTTATGCGAAGCCATCCTTACCGATGCCATGTATGATTTGCCAAGTTCTGATGAAAAAGCATTAGAAATTGACAGAGAATATGCGGAACACACATTAAGTAAAAACTTACTAAAACGTTTGGAAATAGCTTCCTAATAGCAGTTTTATAAAATAGAAATCCCGTTTAGTTTCATTGCTAAACGGGATTTTTTTATGTGTTTTAATTAAATTATTTAACAAGTCCTCCGCCGCTTTTTACCTTTTCAGTTTGAATTTCAGTATTCTCATTTTCTAATTTCAAATTTCCGAAATTGTAGGTTAATGAAATTCTAAAAGTTCTAGTATCATTTTTTTCGTGAAAATTGGTCTGCAAATTGGTTGACGAAACTAAAGCATTAATTTCATTAGAATTAAAAACATCAAATACATGAACGCCAATTTTTAATTTCTTATTCATGAAATCCTTATTGAACGAAATATCAAATTGCTGAATAGGCTTGGTGATTTTGTAAATCTCCCAAATTCCAGATGGTAAAATGAAATAACTCATACTGTTTTTAATATCCCACGGCAAAAGAATTTGTGCTTGTGCCGCGTAATTCCATATCGGTTTTGGTTGAAATGAAAAGGTATAACCATCAGTCAAATTTTGAATATAATTAATACTCAAAAAGATATAATTCATTTTGTCAATAGTATTCATTCTTTTGCTAAATTCTTCTTTCCCTTTAAAAAAGTAATCAAGTGGAATTGGAAAATTTGCAAAAGCACTGAATGTTTTATAACGGTCGAATTGTTGGAATGTTTGTGTGCTAACTAATTCACCCGGTTCAGCAGTTAAAATGAATAAACTTTTATTTTTTGCAACAGTATAATTTGCTCCAATTTGGATAAATTGCATTGCAGTGATTTTGAAATCAAAGTTATCATAAAAGGATGGATCTAATAGTAAATTCCCTTCAGAAGCATTGTACTGGTCAAAATTAGAACCATTTGGATCCAATAAGCCATAATTAGGTTGGGAGATTTTTCTCGAATAAGAAGCGCTTGCATTGATGTTGTTGTTCAGTTCATACAATAAACTGATATTTGGGAATAGGTTGGTATTTTTGAATTCAATTTTGGTTGCAATTTCATTTTTAATTCCAATTCTATTGACATTGAAATCTTCAAAACGCAAACCTAAGGTCACATTTAACTTATTTATTTTTTTTCTAGCCTCAGCATAAAAGGCCAAGTTGGTTTCTTTGTAATCAAAATCAATAATAGCTGTTGTAGGACTATTAAAATTGTAACTTCCGGTATTATTTACCTTTAAAGTATTTAATTTTCCCCCTGTATTCAATGAGAATTTTGCTTTTTTAAAGGGGATTACAAAGTCATATTTTGCATAATAATTTAAAAGGCTAAATTCATTCGCTACAGTATTAAAACTTGAAATATTGTTTTCAACTGCATTCGATTTCATGTTTGGATTACGACTGAAAACATTTGTAAACGCAATAACGTCTAATGTTTTTCCGAGAGTATCCAACTTGGTTTTAAATTGCAAACTAATTTCTTGATTGTTTCCTTTGCTTTTTGTAATCCCTGAATTGATATAATCTGATATTCCAGAACCGCTAGTTTTTGCATTAAATTCGTCCCAATTGTTGTTTAAAGTGGCATTGTAATTGAACAACAAATTTGACTTTCCACTCAATTTGTAGTTTGTACCTCCACGAAAATAGACATTTCTATCAGTTGAAACAGTTAGTTTTTCTTGTTTTAAAAATTTTATTGGAGTAAACGAAGTGAAGTTTTGACCGTTTATAGATTCATTTTCACTCTCTATATAATTAAAACCAAGCATGGTTTGCCAACTTAAGTTTTTTTCTTTTCCGTTGAGCAGAATTTGCGGACTTGGTTTTTGGTATTTATTAAAATTATAGTTGATATTGACACTTGCATTAATGCCTTTCAGTTTTCTAGAACTCGTCACAAGATTGATGATAGAACCATTGGCATTAGCATCAAACGCCGCGCCAGGGTTATAAATTAGCTCTACTTTTTCAATTGCGTTGGCAGGAAGCGAAGACAAATAGGACTCTAAATCACTAGCGCTTAAAGTACTTGGCGCACCATCTATAAAAATAGCAACACCCTTCCCGTTAAGCGATAATCCTCCCGTTGGCGCTGCAATTACACCCGGTAATTTTTTAACAGCTTCATAAGCATTTCCTGTGCTTAACAAAGGATTGTCTTTAACTCCAACCGTAGTTTTATCAGATTCTACAGTAATAAATTTCTTTTGATTTACAACGGTTACTTCCTCAAGAGCGATGCCTTTTTTCTTGATGGTATCATTCTCTTTTTTGATTTCTTGGGCAAATAGTGCGTTAGAAAGAACTAACGAAAGGACAATAAGTGGTAGTTTCATTGTATTTTTTTATGGATTTTAAAGTAAAGACTATTTAACACTAAAAATGTTACAAAAATATTGAATTTTCTAGTATTCTAAACGTCAGATGGTACCATTTATTTTTTTTGAAGCACACGTTTTTGGTTCTACCACACGATTCCTCCCGCCATTCGCTATATCTCTTGTGGCGAACCCCGCCACAACAGGATGCCGCTACTGTCGGGGCTAGAGATTGAGTTTTGTTTTTTATCATAAATTTCTCAAAGTGTTACACGAAAGATTGATTCCGTCGAATTTCATTTTGAGTAATAACAGATAAATAAATTGCTCAAAGTCGGGAGACTTTGCGCAGCTGGGGCAAAATGCAAATCCCTATAGAGCGATTTACTATACCGCATTCTATAAATATTTCGAAATCCCTTTAATAAGAAATATAACACCTACTACAATTAATCCTATAGCTGCGAACCAACCTTGTAAATCTTTTGAATTAGAAAACAAATCAACATTTTTTTCAAAAAAACCATTGTTAACTTTATAAAGCCATTTTGAATAAAAAAACCCGATTATAATACTAATTAATGGTAAAATAATGTTCTCTATCATAATTTATTCCTTATCTGTTTGTACCCCGATATGCCTACTTATTCTCATAATTTTAGACTCCCAACCGTTCCCGAACGAATCCTTTCGTGTGCTTTTATAGTCTAAAATATCAAAGCAAATCAAGCACAATTCGTTAAAGGCGCATTTATCCGAATATTATTTCATGAATCTTTCAATTCACTAAACGAAGTTTTTTTTGAATGCTCCACACAACGTTTTCCATAACAACTCATTCGTCTTGGCCCACAAGAAGCCAAAACCAGTACCATAAATAGAAGTAGTATTTTTTTCATTCGTTTATTTGTAAAGTTGCATCCCCTTCAATTTCTCCAAATAATCCCGTTGATTCGACAATCTCGGAATTTTATGCTGGCCACCCAATTTGTTCTGGTCTTTCAGCCAATCATAAAATAAATTAGGACGCGCAATATTCACTTGCAGTGGATTTAAAGTCATATTATTGTAGCGCTTGGCTTCATAATCTGAGTTTAAAGTTTGCAGTGTTTCATCTAATATTTTCCCAAAAGCTATAAGGTCTGAAGGGTTTTTCTTGAATTCAATCATCCATTCATGCGCTCCTTTTTCCTTATCTTTCATAAAAATCGGAGCCACCGTATAATCCACCACTTCGGTATTCGTAAGTTGGCACGCTTTTGCAATTGCCCGATCGGTATTTTCCACCATTAACTCTTCTCCAAAAACATTAATATGGTGTTTCGTTCTTCCGGTTACCCGAATACGATAGGGATTCAAAGAGGTAAATCGAACGGTATCACCAATCATATAGCGCCACAAACCTGAATTTGTTGTTATTACAACGGCATAATTTTTATTCAATTCAACGTCGCACAAGCGAATGGCAATTTGATCCAGACTTCCAAAAGTTTCCATTGGAATGAACTCGTAGAAAATCCCGTAATCCAACATCAACAGCAAATCATTGGAATTATTCAAATCCTGAATGGCAAAAAAGCCTTCGGAAGCATTATATATTTCGTAATACTTGAAATCGCTTTTTGGAACTATTTTTTGATATTGTTCGCGATACGGATCGAAACTTACGCCACCGTGAAAATAGACTTCTAAATTCGGCCAAACTTCTAATAGATTTCCTTTTCCTGTATCTTCAAGGACTTTATTCATTAATACCAACATCCATGACGGAACTCCTGCAAAACTAGTTACATTTTCAATTTTTGTTTCATTGATAATGGCTGCGATTTTTGTTTCCCATTCACTCATCAAAGAAACTTTATTGCTTGGTGTGCTACTGAATTCAGCCCAAATCGGCATATTTTCAATCAAAATAGCAGATAAATCTCCAAAAAAAGTATTGTTGTTTTCATAAATTTGAGAACTTCCACCAAGACGCAAACTTTTGCCCAAAAACAACTCCGAATTTTCATTGTTATTCAAATACATGCACAATAAATCCTTACTTCCTTTATAGTGGCAATCTTCCAGAGCTTCAGTACTTACGGGAATAAACTTGCTTTTTGCATTGGTAGTCCCACTCGATTTGGCAAACCATTTGATTGGAGTTTCCCAAAAAACATTTTGCTCTCCTTGTCGCGTTCGTTCAATTAAAGGTTCTAAATCTTCATAGGTTGCAATCGGTACCCTTTCGGTAAAAGTGGCATACGATTTTATCGATTCAAAGCCGTTTTCTATTCCTACAACCGTGTTTTCTGATGCCCGAATAAGATTCATTAGCAACTCTTCTTGTACTTCATTTGGGTATTTTAAGAACAACTCAATCTGATGAATGCGCTGTTTTAAAACCCAAGAGGCAAAGGAATTGATAATAGATATTGGCATTCAGATTTCAGATTTTAGAATTAGAAATTTAGATTTGTAAAATGAATTACAAATGCTAACTTTACCAAAAATAGCAAAAATTTATAGAATTCTTTTACAAATATATCTTTATCTAAATTCTTATATCTAAAACCCTAAAATGACATACGAAGGCGTCCTCAAAAAAATGCAAACGGAGTTTGAAAGTCCCATTCAATATTATTTAATTTTTCAAGATAGTTTTTTAAATGTCAATCAGTTGTTGAATAAGAACATTGAAATTAATTTTGTGGGTTACGAATGTTTGAATTGTGGAAAAAAGAAGAAAATTTTCCGTCAAGGATTTTGCTATGATTGCTTCTATTCGAGTCCTGCGGTAGGTGATTGGATTATGAAACCCGAATTAAGCACAGCGCATCTCGGAATTCAAGATCGGGATTTGGCCTATGAAGAAAAAGTACAATTGCAGCCTCATATTGTCTATTTGGCTTTGTCAAGTGAAGTAAAAGTTGGGGTTACTCGTTATACACAAGTTCCCACGCGTTGGATTGACCAAGGCGCCGAAAAGGCAATTTCAATTGTTGAAGTTCCAAATAGATATCTAGCGGGAATTACAGAAGTTGCCCTTAAAAATCATTTTGCCGATAAAACCAATTGGCGTAAAATGCTAACAAACGATATTGCTCACATCGATTTAATTGAAGCACGATCAAAATTGGAGCCTTTAATTCCCGCAGAAGTTCGAGAGTATTTTCATTTAGAAAAAAATGATTTGTATGAAATGAATTACCCGGTTTTAGAATATCCAAATAAAATTAACAGTTTAAGTTTAGATAAAACTCCCAATTTTCAGGGAAAGTTAACCGGCATAAAAGGGCAATACCTAATTTTTGAAGACGGAACAGTTTTCAACGTTCGAAGTTCAGAAGGCTATGTAGTTCGGATTGAAGTTTAAATCAAAAACCCTTTAAAGTTAAAGTTTTAAAGGGTTTTGGTATATTATTTTTTCTTTCCAAAGAGACCTTTTAGTAATCCCTCAGCTTTTGTTTTGATATCTTCTTTTGGTGTGGCCGTTTTAGAAGTATCTTTTTTTGTGCCATTCAGCAAGTCTTTCAACGCATTTGTTCCTTGGTTGACCAATTTTTCTTTTTGCTGTTTTACCAATTGTGTGGTCAAATTAGAAACGGCACTTTTCATATCAGTAGTTACTTTCGGACTTTTAAATGTTCCTGTAAGAACAGCATTTACTGGGATATTTTCCAATTTATTCGCATCTGAAGGAGATAATTTTGCAATCAATTTATTGGCTTCTGCACCTAAATATTTTGCAGGAACATCCAGTTTCAAATTGTAATTCATCGTTTGGTCAAAACCGTGAGTTCCGCCTACATTCACTTTAATATCTTGGTATTTGATGTCAAAAGGATTCACGTTTACTTTCCCATCCTTAAACGTTAATTTGGCTTTTACATCATTCAAATTTAATTTCTTTAAATCGATGAATTTCAAATTAGCAGTCAGCGCATTTAGGATTGCAGCATTTGAAGGATTTATCGTTGTTGATAGCAATTGACCTGCTAAATCTCCAGAGATTGTTTTCAAATCAGGAGTCATTTTTTTAGCATCTAAATTTCCAGAAAGCTGAATGGTAGAATTCAATTTTCCATTAATAACTCCCGCAATTGGTGCAATTTTCTTTAACATGTCTAATTGTGTGAAACTTTGCTGAATGTCCACTTGGTTCAACCCCAAATCCATTTTGAAATTCGGTGTTTTTTCTTTTGTAGAAACGGCACCATTCATACCAATTGTTCCTCCAAAAATAGAAGTTTTCATATTTTCTAAAGTTGCCTTTTGATCACGAATGATTAATTTTCCCGAAACGGCTTTCAAAACTAAATTGTCGTACAGAACTGTATTCGCTTTTGCATTTAGCGTGCAATTTAAAAAAGCAGGAATTTTCATTGCTTCTTTTGATGCTTCTTCTTTTGGATTTGTTTCAGAAGTCATAAAATCAGAAACTGCCAATTGGTTTGAAACCAAATTAAAATTCCCTTTTAACTCTTGTTTTTTGAACATAAAACCATAGAAATTGTCTAAAACTCCCGTGACATTCAAATCACTTTTTCCGGTCGTGGCTTTAAATTCTTGTAAATTGATGCGACTCGGATTGAACTGAATTGCTGCTTGCGAAATTGCCAATTCTTTTCCTTTGTCATCGGTATATTTGAATCCTGACAAACTCATTGTTCCCGAATTGACTATGTTTTGATATTGGCTTTTAGTAACCGATTCCATGTCAAATTTGGTTTTTACAGCGGCTTTCAAAATACCAGAAAGTGGTTTTGCTAATTTGATTGGATACGCTTTGGATAGGTTTGACAAGTTAATTGTTCCCTTCAAAGCCGCATCAACCAAAGGATTTTTGGTAATGTTTCTGATATTTGCCTTAGCATCAAAAACATCTTGGTCAATTTTGAAAGACAATTTATCTAAATTTACGTAGGTGTCATTTAAAATCCCAGTTTCATTAATTATTTTAGTATCAATTACAATGTTCTTAACCGATTTTGGTAAGTTAGGATATTGAAACGAAGCATTGTTAGAAGCGATTTCTATATTGAATTTTGGCACGGTTGTTTCAGAATACAATCCTTTGGCAAAGCCAATTACCGAAAATTCACCAGTAGTTTTCACATCTTTTATACTACCAGAATACGTAGATGGAATCAATCCCAAGAAGTTTTCAAAGGAAGATGTTGGTGTTTTGAATTTCAAATCATAATTCTGCCCAGCTTCAACCATTTGGATAAAACCATCAAATTCCAATGGCAATTTATTGATTTGTGCCTTGTTTTCCTTGAAAGTATATTTGCTTTTCTCTAAATCAATTCCTAAAACAGCATCCAATGTTAGTGGCACTTTTTTCATATAATTGATTTTGTCCATATCCAATGATATTTTTGCGGATGATTGTGTCACCAAATCTAATTTTGAACTCGCAAAATCGCCCGTTCCAGAATGGTTCAAACTGTCCAATCTCATTTTGATTTTTGAATTTTCGTCAAAATACTTGAACGTATAATTTTCGATTTTATATTCCTTAATTTTCAAGGATAATGGTTTGCTTTTACTTGCATCTTTGTCATCTTGGTTTTTTAAAGCAATGTCAAAATTTCCAATTCCGTCTTTATTAAACAGGATATTTATCAAACCATTTTTCGAGGAAATGGCTTCAATATCCATCGTTTCCTCTTTTCCTTTGAACAATTCTTTGATAGACATTTTCAAATTCAATTCGCCCAAATACACTAAAGTATCCCCTTCAAAAGGCGCTTTATTGATAATGCTTAACTTTTCGATGGTAACATTTGCCTGAGGAAAACTCTTGAACAAACTTAAATTTGCATCCGCAAAATTGACTTTAGCATCTACATTTTCATTTATAGATTCTAGGATTTTTGCGTTTATTTGGTCTTTAAAAAAATAGGGAATTGCAAATAGCAAGACCACAATTAATAGAATGATAATTCCTGTAATTTTTAAAACTTTCTTTTTCATGGTTTTTAATGTATTAAATGAGTATCGAAAAATAAGTGTTTCTATTTTATGTTTATCTCAAAAGGCATAAGCATTTGAGTGCCTTTTTTAGTGCTCATTTTTCTAATTTGTTCGATGATTTTGTAGTTTTCAACACCCACTTCTTGCTTGATGAAATTCTCTTTAGTTTTAAAGAATGGCAAACCAAGATTGGACAATAAGTCATCAAAACTTTTCTCATATTGCGGGAAATTTTGTGTTTTGTAGGTATTGATTTCGGCTAATTTTGCCGCTTCTGCCAAGGCGGCATCCATTCCTCCAATTTCATCAACCAAACCAACTTTCACTGCCTCAGAACCCGACCAAACCCTACCTTGTGCAACAGCGTCAACTTGATCAAATGTCATTTTTCTTCCAGCAGCAACTCTTTTTACAAATGTAGTATAGATGCGTTCGACACTTTCTTGGGTTACGCTTCTGAATTTTTCATCCAATGGTTTGAAAACACTGTATTCTGCAGCATTTTCGTTGGTGTTTACTTGTTCTACGTGTATTCCAACTTTTTCTATTAGTTTTGAAAAATTTGGTAAAGTTCCAAAGACTCCAATAGAACCGGTAATCGTATTTGCTTCGGCAAAAATTTTATCCGCATTGCAAGCAAGATAATAACCTCCAGAAGCAGCATAATTTCCCATTGAAACTACTACAGGTTTTACCTTTTTTGTCAATTCAATTTCTCTCCAAATTAAATCCGACGTCAAGGCATTTCCTCCTGGACTGTCAATTCGCAAGACAATTGCTTTAATGTTTTCATTTTTACGGGCCTCTTGCAATGAACGACGCATTGAGCCTTCGCCAATGATATTCAAATCGCCCTCGCCATTCCCAATTTCGCCTTGAGCG
>Ga0114974_10003569_pt1 | contig 11691 bp, 13 predicted proteins | sample S_130206_EF_Meta_FD_87318 | JGI IMG/M metagenome (GOLD analysis project Ga0114974, IMG submission 87318) | Freshwater microbial communities from Lake Simoncouche, Canada to study carbon cycling - S_130206_EF_MetaG | ecosystem: Environmental > Aquatic > Freshwater > Lake | place: Lake...
ACAGGTGGCATAGTAAGTGCTGTAGGAAATATACAAGCTGGTAATTTAAGAACAGCTGGATTGTTGTCGGCCGCAGGCAACGTAATCGGCGGTAATATCAACACTGGCGGATTGATTAGTGCCGCCGGCAATGTCAGTTCTGCAGGTAATGTTTCGGGCAATTATCTTCGTGCCACACTTGATGTTAATGCCGGAGGAAATGTATCAGCTACTACACATACCGGAACCGCAGTCAGTGTTACTGGCAATGTCACAGGTGGCAACGTAGTAACAGGTGGACAAGTAAGTGCTGTTGGCAACATAACTGGTAACTATTTTGTTGGTAACGGATCTGCACTGTCTGGCGTTAGCAATTACGGCAACAGCAATGTCAACACACTGTTGGCCGCGTGGGGGTCCAACACAGTATCAACTACTGGTTCAATCACAGCTGGCAATGTCACAGGTGGTAACTTGTTAACAGGTGGCAATGTAAGTGCCACGGGTAATGTCACAGGTGGTAACTTGTTAACAGGTGGCAATGTAAGTGCCACTGGCAACATAACTGGTAACTATTTTGTTGGTAACGGATCTGCACTGACTGATGTGATTGCTGTTGGAATTGGCACCATTGGTTCGTTGAGTGTGACCGGCAACATAACAGCCGGCAATGTAACCGTGTCAACTGGCACTGTATCCGTGGGCAGCATAACAAACAACAACAGCAACGCCGTTGGCAACATTGGTAGTTCAAGCAACTACTTCAACACAGTATTTGCCAAGGCCACTTCGGCTCAGTATGCTGACTTGGCTGAAAATTATTTAGCTGACGCAGACTACGCAGCTGGCACTGTGGTTGTGTTTGGTGGGGATAAAGAAATAACTGTTAGCACTGACGTTGCTGATGAACGTGTGGCCGGTGCAATATCTACCAATCCAGCACATTTAATGAACGCTGCCGCGCCAGGTTCACCAGTAGCGTTGCGTGGACGAGTGCCAGTCAATGTTGTTGGTGCTGTAGTTAAGGGTGACAGTCTGGTAACCAGTTCGATTGCAGGACATGCTCAAAGTGTTGGGCGCAGTCGTTTATATGGACAGGCTGTATTTGCCAAGGCTCTTGAAACCAATCTTGAGGACGGCAAAAAAGTTATTATCGCTGTTATAATTTAATATGTCACAACCGGTTTGGCAAACTCCTGCTGGTAGCCTAGGGACCATACCCGAAGGGGTATTTTATAGTCTTCCGTTGGTGGCCACAGCCGACAATACAGTATACTATCAACTTATAGCTGGTACTTTGCCCAACGGCATGCAGATTGATGAGACAGGAATTATCACTGGCATTCCAAATGCTCAGGCAACGATTCAAGGCGTTCCACTTGATGTGCCAGTAGATACTCTCAGTAAGTTTGCAATAAGAGCCTATACACGAACCGGCATGGTGGTCAATAGACTGACCGATAGAACATTCACTATCGAAGTGGCCAATACCACAGTTCCTGCATTTGTTACCGCAGCGGGGCAACTGACCCAGACATATGATGGTAGTTTAATTAGAGATTTGCAAATACAATACACAGGCCCAAATAATACTGTAGTTAAATTAACAGCAGGCAGTTTACCTCCAGGATTAACCATTAGTGCCACTGGGTTAATATCAGGCCTAATCAGTCTCAGTAGTTCAAACACCGACTATGCGTTTACGCTACAGTTAACTGACGGCACAGTAAACGGAACTGTAAATAGATCATTCAGCATATATGTGTGGAGTAGAAGCAATCTTTCCGCTGACAATACTGATATCACCTCTGACAACACATTTGTTACTGCCGACGGATCACCTATACTTGTGCCGGTATTGTTAAATACTCCAGGATCAATTGGTACTGTGCGTAGTGATAATTTCTTTGCTTATCAATTCACTGGAGTAGATTTAAATGGTGACCGATTTGAGTATTTGACTGATGCTGACATACCTGGCTTGACATTGGATCCAAATTCAGGTTGGCTTTATGGAAATATTCCCCCATTGGGTATAAACAATCAAACTTATTCTTTCAATGTCCGTCTTAATTTGATATTGGAATCTGAATTAGTAGGGGTAACAATTGCCGGCACCGCTGGACAGTTTACTTGCAATTCAACTCAATTAGCAGTCGGACAAGAAGTCGTAATAACCGGAACCAACACTGGCACTGGAACCATTACAGGATATACCGATCCAACATCATATTATATAATTGCCACCAATGCATCAAATACCTTTACACTGTCAGCCGATCCGGGCGGTCTGGCTATCGACACAACAGCTGGCACAACAACAGGATTAATATTTACAGCAATTACAGAGATACTTGGTCCACCCTATGCGTTTTCATTAACTGTAATCGGCCCAGTGAATGCCGACGTCACTTGGTTGGTTCCTGACTATTTAGGCGCAATTGACAACGGTGCCACCAGCACATTTTATGTGGCGGCTGTGAATAGAAGTGGTGTTGCACTACAATATCAACTGTTGTCGGGCAGTGACAGTCGATTACCTCAAGGTTTAGAATTATTGCCCACCGGTGAAATTGCCGGGCGAGTGAGTTTCAATACCTTTGCCCTAGACCAGGGCACAACTACATTTGATAAAGATACCACTACATTTGATTTAGTTTGTTATTTTACAGTTAATGTTTACAGTGTAGACGGTTTAATCAGTTCTAACCGAGTATTCTCAATTCGAGTCAATCGAGCCTACAACGAACCTTACGATAATCTTTATATTCAGGCCATGCCGCCACTCAATGATCGTGTTGTGATCAACAGTCTATTGCAAAACAGTGATATCTTCCAACAACCTCTGTTATATCGCCCAACTGATCCCAACTTTGGCGTGGCAAAAAATGTAACGTATTATCATGCCTATGGTCTTAGTGCTGCTACATTAGATGAATATGTAGCCAGTCTAGACATCAATCACTATTGGAAAAATCTTGTGCTGGGTCAAATTGAAGTTGCACAGGCCATTGACAGTTCAGGCACAGTCTTATATGAAGTGGTTTATAGCAAAATCATTGACAACCTGGTCAACGCACAAGGTGAAAGTGTCAGTAAAGATGTTACCTTACCTTATCCAGTTACCTCTGGCGTGGCCGACGGAACTACCATAGTATATCCCAACAGTTTGATCAACATGCGAGATCAAGTGATTGACACAGTAGGACAAATTTCAAATACATTGCCCTTGTGGATGATCTGTAAACAGGCCAATGGTCAGACTTTGGGATTTACTCCGGCCTGGGTTATAGCCTATGCCAATCCTGGGCGCGGTGAACAATTGGCCTATTACATTGGTCAAGATTTTATTGATCGACTCAACGTTATTGACTTTGAGGTTGATCGTTACGAATTAGACAATCTGTTGACACGTAATTGGAATAGAGAGAATCAACAGTGGGGTTACGATGCCAGCTCAGCGACCCCTCACCCACCTAGCTTGACCACATTTGATCTTATTGGATTACCTATATTCTCAACGACCACTGCTTATCAAGTTGGTGATGTAGTAGCATATCAAACCGTAGTTGGTGATGTTAGAATTAATAAAATATACGAATGTATACAAACAACTACCGCAGGAACGTTACCTACGAATTCTACATATTGGGATCAAAATGGCCAAAATGTAGCCAGCTGGATCAATGATGCAGATGCAATAACCACTTGGGAAGATGACAATTTTACCCTGGCCAATTGGACTTATGCAACACCTCCGGGCACCACTTTCGACGGCGGCAGTATGCAGTTTACTGCTCCGGTTGATATGTATTCCAACACCAATGAATACGATAAATATCTCGTATTCCCCCGACGCAATATTTTGAGTCCGTTGTTACCTCGGTATAATGTAATCATATGGACCAACAATCAGTCTCAACCGTTTAATTGGGTTAACGACGAAGATCAGCCCATTGAATGGACCGGGCTAGGCTCATAAATATTAGCTAACCCAGAGACAGGACACAAATGACAGTTCCATATATTTTTGCCAATGCTGTTGGTCTAGTGCCAGCAAGCGAACTTGACGTTAATTTTGCTTATGTCAGCAATAATGTAAGCACAGCCAACACTGTAGCATCCAATGCACAGCCAAATATCACCAGTGTTGGTACATTGACAAATTTAAGTGTTGCTGGAAACGTAATTGCTGCCCGCGTAAAAGGTGAAGGCGGGAACATAAGCAATATTCAAGGTGCCAATGTTTCTGGTACTGTTGCCAATGCAACCTATGCAGTCACAGCCAACTCTGCTGCCTATTCTACCAATAGTATACAGGCCAACATAGCCAACATTGCCAACATTGCCTATTTGGTCACTGGCAGTAATGTAAGTGGATCCGTGGCACAGGCCAACATAGCCAACATTGCCAATTCAGTCACTGGCAGTAATGTAAGTGGATCCGTGGCACAGGCCAACATAGCCAACATTGCCAATTCAGTCACCGGCGGTAATGTTTCGGGACAGGTTGCTAATGCATTAATTTCTGGAACCGTATATACCAACGCACAACCAAATATTACCAGTGTTGGCACCTTAACAAGTTTATCAACGTCTGGTAACATCACTGGAGGCAACTTATTAACAAGTGGATTGGTTAGTGTTACTGGTAACATCACTGGCGGTAACTTATTAACAGGTGGCTTGGTTAGTGTTACTGGTAACATCACTGGCGGCAACTTATCTGGTACCAATATTGTAGGTACCCTGCTCACAGCAAGCCAAACCAACATTACATCAGTTGGAACATTAGATAGTTTAAGTGCAACTGGTAATATTGCGGGTGCCAGATTAATAACAAGTAGCTTTGTAAGTGCTGTAGGCAATGTCACTGCTGGTAATGTTAGAACAGTCGGATTAATTAGTGCCACTGGCAATGTTACTGGTAACTATTTTATCGGCAATGGTTCACAGTTGACTGGAATCAGCGGTGGCGGTATTCAGTCAATTATTTCCAATGGCACAAGCAACATCAACATTGCCACTGCCAATGGCAATGCTACAATCACAGCAAATGCAGTAACTTATACATTTGGTACAGATAGCACCCTGACATTACCAGGTGGCAGTCGAATTAGACCTCTTGGTGCAAATCTGGACATATTTGCTGGTACTGGTAGTTATGTTCAGTTGATAAATTCAAATGAAAGCTCTTATATGGGAGTCGACGGCGCCGGTTGTTATATTACTACTGCTGGCGGAAGTTGGGGCTTTAGTAGCACTGGTACTTTTAGTGCTCCTGGTAACTTCAGTGCAGTTGGTACTGTTACTGGAAATAATATATCCGCAGTTACAGCTTTTCAATTACCAGTGTATGCTAACACAACTACTAGAGATACTGCTATTTCAAGCCCAACTGTTGGTATGTTAATAGTAGTTGGTAATACATATCAAGGTTACAACGGTGCATCCTGGGGTAACATTACATTAACTTAACAAGGCAAAAATGACAGTACCATACACATTCGGCACAGAATCAAGTCCAATACCTCTCAGTCAGTTAGATGCTAACTTTGCTGCACCAATAGCATTTGCCAACACAGCGGCCAATGTCAGCAATGCTGCACAGCCGGCCATTACCAGTGTTGGCACCTTAGTTTCTTTGTCAGTTGCTGGCAATGTTACAGGTGGAAACTTACGAACAGCCGGAAGCATATCAGCTACAGGTAACGCCACAGTGGGCAACATTGCCACAGGTGGTACTGTAAGTGCCACAGCCAATGTTACCGGTGGTAACTTATTAACGGCTGGATCAATCACAGCCACAGGCAATGCCACTGTTGGCAATATATCAATTGCTGGCATCTTAAACCTTGGCTCGGTAGCATCAATTACTGGTAATGTCAATGCCGGAGGAAACATAACTGCAACTGGGAATATCAGTGCTCAGGGTAATGTGCTGGCTCAAGGCAATGTGTCTGCCACTGGAAATATTATCACAGCCGGAACTTTTGTTGGGAACTTTGTAGGCAACGTATCTGCCATTGGTAATATCACTGCAGCTGGGTCAAACACTCAAGTTCAATTTAATACTGCTGGCAACATGACAGGTGTAGGTGGATTAACTTACAACTCTGGATCCAACACACTGGGCATACTTGGTGTAGTAAGTGCTCAAGGTAACATCACTGGAGGTAATTTACAAGTCAACGGCAATTTGTCAGTTACAGGAACAACTGCCTTGACTGGTAACGTTACTGCACCAACTCCGTCCACTGGCACTGTCAACAATCAAGTGGCTACAGCGGCATTTGTCAACAATAGTATAAACGGTCTAGGAACAATGGCCACTCAAAATGCCAATGCTGTTACCATTACCGGTGGTAATATCACCAACATACCTGCTGTAAGTCTCTTGGGTGGATGGAATGTTACTCCAAGTGGCAATACCCTGTATTTTAGTTTTAGTGGAAGCAATGTTGCCAAATTAGATTCAAGTGGCAACTTTACCACTATCGGCAATATAACCGGATCCGGAACACTGTAATGACATTGCCAACATCGGGTCCAATAAGTCTTGTGGACATACAGACTGAGTTTGGCGGCCCAACACCAATCACGTTAGAAAACTATTACCGTGGTGGCGACTATGTATTAGATACTGACTATGCGCCTAACGTACCAACATCAGGCCCTATAAGTCTTGTAAATTTTTATGGGGCCAAACGCACATCATTGACCACTCAGAGTTTTAATAATGTAGGAAGTAATTTTATAATTCTTCCAGCAACTTTTTCAGGCAATTTGACCATTGTTACCATGACCGGAGGTGGTGGCGGAGGTGGTGGGCCTGACAGTTATCCGGGTCGAGTAGGTTACCCTGGATTAACTATCACTGGTGGCGAAATACCTGCCAGCCCAGGAGATGTAATCAACGCCTACGTTGGAGCAGGTGGTGGAGCAGGTGGATCAGGTGGCGGTGGTGGTGGAGGAGGCAAGATCATTTGCACCAAGCTGTATGAACTTGGCCTAATGAGCAAAGAAATATATCTTGCAGACCAAGCATTTGGTGCAGAGTTGATTAAATCCCATCCAGACATCTACAATGGTTATCGTGCCTGGGCAGAAATAGTAGTGGATTGGATGGATGGACAGGGACCTAAGATGATGCCGTGGATGTCTGATCAAGCATTTGGTCAAGCTGCTAAGTCTTGGTCTACTCGATGGGCACAAGCTATTGCCACTCCGTGGGCAGAAGAAATGGCTTATCAAATGAAGGAAAGCATGTTGCCCAACAATACAGGTAAAGCTATTATGGCTATTGGAACACCAATATGTAAAATAGTTGGTTTATGGCAACGAGTTGTTGGACCGAGCGACAAGCCAGCCGGGTTTGGAAAAGGGTTGATGTTGATTCCTGTGTTTGTTTTGCTTAAACTGGTAGCCGAACTAGGGCGATTAATCGAAGGACGAAAATAATGCTGGATGAATTAACACAAAATATATTAAATTTAAACAAGACTGACCAGGCCAGAGTGTTTCGTATGTTGGCCGATCATGCTGATGTCTTGATAAAAGTAATACCAAATGCACCCTTATTAGTCACTATTATAAGCGGCATACCCGTTGATGATAGTCCAATTACTCAGGCCTATCTTGCTTGGAAACATAGCCTTTAAGGAAAAGACATGGCTGTTACAGACTATTACGGTGGATTAGGAGGCAGTTTTGGCGGATCCGGTTATAGCGGTGGTGGTGGTGGTGGTGGCGCCGCTTCGGTTGTGGCTGTAAACTCTGTAATTCGAGCCGTAGCCGGTGGTGGTGGCGGGGGTGGCGGGGGTGGCAATTACAGTGCTGGCCGAGACAACCAAGGAACTCCCGGCGCAGCTGGTACCACTTATGGCGGCTATGGTGAGGGCAAGGGCAGTGGAGACGGTGCCGGTGGCGGCGGCGGAGGTGGCGGGCAAAATGGTGGTGCTGGCGGCCTAACATATAGCGGCGACAATGGAGCATACTCTGGAGAAAACGGCAATTGTTTAGTGCCCACTGGTGGTGTTGTATCTTCAGGGTCAAACGGTGGTGCCCTTAACAGTGCAGGTGTTCAAGGAAGTATAACTTTGAGTTATTATTCTTAGCCCTGGCGTAGTTTGATAAATATTATAGGATAAATTAGGAATACATATGACAAGTGCAATTAACCCAAACAACATCAACGGTGCTTACCCAGTAGCCGGACAAGACAATAATTCGCAAGGATTCCGTGACAATTTCACAAATACCTCTACGAATTTTCAGTATGCAGCCGACGAAATTACTGATCTGCAAAACAATGCAGTATTAAAAGGCGCATTAACTGGGCAGGTGCTTGACAACGATATGCAGGGCAGTGCTTTATCTAATGCACTATTGTCCAACATGAGCGAAAATGTAGTTGCGTTGGGCACAGTGAGTGGAACAACTGTTATTAACTATGCCTTGGCCAGTTATCAAACTCTAACAACTAACGGTGCTGTCAGTCTGAGTTTTACCAATTTTCCAGCTGCCGGAGCAGCCGCATCTGTGGTTGTTCAAGTCACAGTGGCTAGCACAATTCATACCTTAGTATTACCGGCCGCAGTCAGTGTAAACAATACTGGAATACAAGGTCTCAACACTTCAACCAACACCATCACGTTTGCTGCCACTGGTGTTTACAGTTTTGAATTTTCAACCAGCAATGGCGGAACCACTATCACAGTCAGAGAAGTTAACAAACGACTACAACCGTTTAACAACAGCAGTGAAAATTTAGCTGATACTGCCAACGTCAATGCAGCAGTGACCACCAGTTACTTTAGCACAGTGACTTCGACTACAGCTCAATTGCTCGCAGGTGTTCCTGGACAAATCAAAACTTTGGCCATGTATGCTGATAGCGGAAATATGGTTATTACTGTCAGCAATGCAGGTTGGAAATCAACCGGAACTGGTAACATTACATTTAGTAATATCGGTGAGGCCTGCACCTTGCAATACATCAACAGCAACGTTGGCAACATTCTTCAAAGCAAATGGTTCTGTATCGGCAACAACGGCGCCATATTTTCCTAACCAAATCAGTTGACCTTTGTTGACTAATCATATACAATCAGTATATGGAACATCCTTTAATCGGCAGTTTAGAAGAATTTACACCCGAACAACTGCTGGAAAAAATTACCGAACTGAGTCGCAAATTGGGCATAGCCCACAGCATGGGCAATGGCCATCTTTGCAATCAACTCAGAATGGCCATTGAAAGCCATCAAACCAAATACCAAGAAAAAATTCGCCGCAATACTGATAACAACTTTGATGGAGTAATTGACATCTCATGAACGTTAGACTCAAACACGACCTACAGTTTACCGCGGGCATATACCACGATGATAAACTGATTATGAACAACTACACTCTTCGGCTGTGGATGACCACCAACAGTGAAAATTCAGTTGATCAAACAATTTCGTTTGAGCGTATTAAGTATTTCATCTACACTCAAATTGACAATACCATTTTTATCAACAGCAATCAAAAAGCACAATGCACACTGTTTTCCAAAGCCGGATTGGACATTACAACATTGCCGGGTGATCCTGTTGACCAACTGATAGGCATAATGTTATACTACAAACTAAATGCCATTGCAGAAGAACGTATGATCATTATGGAAACCGAAATATCCAGCACCTACGGTGCCAACATGACGTATCTACATTCTGATTTTGAAAACACCACCGGATACAAACAACCTGACTGGTGGACCAGCCCGGATTTGATTCACAGTAGTTTTGTGCTGAGCAATAAATCTGAAAAGGTATTATCCATCCCTCCCAGCACAGATTGGCGAGAATTAGAATTGGCATGGTCGGACTCTCCTTCGTCAAACTCCGCAGGTAATGTTGTAATGTTTGCAGATTTCAAACAGCCCGATGAAACAAAATAAATTCGGCGAACTGGTTTTTTCAGAAGATGATATATGTGACTTGCTGATGCAAGGACGAACTATTGATTCTTTAGAACGCCTGACTGTTGATGAAACTGTCGACCTTGAAAATCTAATCGGACTAGTTGAACAGCCAGAATCATTGTTGCGTTGGGGATTCCCTTACAATAGTGATATAGCAGTTCCAGAATTTCATTTGACACAACAACTGAGTTGGCACATGCCCAATGAGTATCAAATATTAGATATTGCGGCGCATATACTTGGTCTATGCAAATCCGAGGCTGAATTACAGAGATGCGGAGAAGAATTACTGCTGTATCAAGAACGCAATTTGTTTGACCTGTTGCGCTACTTAAAATACCTAGTGGATGTTATGACTGTTAATCGTGTCATTTGGGGTGTAGGGCGTGGATCGAGTGTGGCCAGTTATGTTCTATACAAATTGGGTATTCATCGAATCGACAGCCTATTCTATAATTTAGACTGTCGTGAATTTCTGCGTTAAATACAGCGATAAGTTAAGGAAACTAAAATGACACGCAACGTTTACAAATCAGCCATGGGTAAAACTGTAGATATGGGATCATTGTTATTGCAAAACGAAAGAGTTCGGGCTGTGGGCAACATGAATGTAAATGCTCGCGGTGATCGGTTGGACAGTAATAATCAAATAGTTGAGCCCAAAAATCAACAGGTTCAACGCAGATATCGAAAGCAGACCAATGTATCTGCTGGGCCGGCACATTCAAGCGCACGTTCAGCAACGGCTGTGGCAGAACAGCCAATGGTTGATCCTACTGATAATTTTTTAGATTTACCCGTAGACGAGCCACTGGTAGAATCTGCGCCAGAAGCAGTTGTGCCTACTGCAGAACCAGTAGCAGACCAAGATCAGCAGTCCGCATCGGCGCCAGCTCAAGGTGGCGGATTGGCCGGTGCTATTGCTAGATCTAGAGAAGTCAAACAAGAATTGGAAAAAACACGTCGTCAACAAGCACAGGCGCAAGGCGTGAGAAGGATTTAAAAGGACCGCATGACTAAATTAGCATTTGAACCACACCGAATCGCTCAAAGCCAACTCAAGGCATTGAATGACAATGTATTAGTAGCCGACATGGAGTTTGATACTCGTCTAAGTCGAGGAGGCATTATTATACCCAATGATGATGGAACCAGTTTAGGTATTCGTCCACGGTGGGGCCGTGTATATGCTGTGGGCCCAAAGCAAACGGATGTTGCTGTAGGTCAATGGATTATGGTAGCACATGGCCGTTGGACCAGAGGCATTGACATTGATGACGGCACTGCTGATCACAAAGTAACTATTCGTAAAATTGACCCTAACGACATCTTATTAGTATCCGACGATCCAGAACGTCCGCTGGATGATACCCACAGTGATGCTGTTTACGTTCCTAACAAATCCAACGAATAAGGCGGTATGGGATTTCAAAAACCCGATGTAGATTCGGCGTATTCTATTATACGTCGAAGTCTAGGTGAAATACACAGTCCTTACAACGACGGTTATACCCAAATGAGTTGCAAACATGAATTGTATATGTTAAAATGTTGGTTAGAAGCTGAATATAAAAAGCTACCAACTTTTTCAGGTGAAGAAAAATGGGAACAAGAAAGACTAGTAGCAATACTCAAACAATAACATCAAAGGAAAAACAAAATGGCATTAACTAGACCTACCAAAACACAAGTAGAAAATCCAAATATTATCAAGCATCGTGTTATTACTTTTACCAAAAGCG